>PVBE011391107.1_pt1 | contig 20282 bp, 19 predicted proteins | sample 1631181 | NCBI WGS metagenome assembly PVBE01 (sample SAMN08397723, study PRJNA350692) | Marine metagenome, whole genome shotgun sequencing project. | isolation source: water | place: Pacific Ocean | collected 2012-04 | reverse complement strand
GATCTCCGCCCGGATGTCCGCCTCCCCCCCGACGTAGTCGATCACCCGGTCCGCGAGGGGGTCGTAGAACATGCCGTTGATGGTGAAGTCCCGCCGCAGGGCGTCCTCGCGCGCCTCGGCGGGGTGGACCTCAACGGGGCGGCGGCCGTCTTCATACGCGTCGTCCCGCCGGAAGCGGGCCACCTCGTACACTTCGTCATCGAGGAGGACGCGCACCACCCCGAACTGCGCCCCGACGGGCACCGTCCGCGCGAAGAGGGCCTGGACCTCACCGGCCTCGGCGCCGGTCGCCACGTCCCAGTCTCCCGGCTCCCTTCCCATCAGGCGATCGCGCACGCATCCCCCCGCCAGGAAGGCCTCATGGCCCGCCTCCTTCAGCCTCCGCACAATTTCCAGCGCCCCTTCGGGAACCTGCACCGCAGCCTCCTTCGGTTGGAGGGGGAACTCTTCCCCCCCGGCCATGCAAGATAGCCCAAGCGGGCGGGAGGGGGCGAGGGGGAGAAAAGTACAAAGAATCCGTTTGGCGCGGGAGAGGATTATTATTCAACGAAAGAGTTTTTCGGTGGGGACGCCCATGTGCGGGAGATCGAAAGTGAGCCCCCGGCGGAGGAAGCGATTTTTCCGATGATTCTTCCGTTCTGTAAATTTCCCACCTTCCGGGAGGGCTACGCCGCCATCCTCGAAAAAGAAGACGCCGGCGGCGTCTGAGAGGGCGGCCCGCCCGCGGCGGATATCGCAAGATGAGATTTTTTGTCTGTCAATTCTTTCATTACTTTGAGATCTGGAAATTTGAATTGCCTTTGAGATGCTCTCGGGTTTACTTTTTTGGATATCGGGTATTAAATGATGTAGGTTTGCATTGAAAATTTATCTCCCGCCTAATGAATCGCCTGGATACGCCTTTAAATGCTGAACCGTTTCGCCGGGAATGGAAATCCTATTCGACAGCCCGTGAGGTCTTCAAATGGCTGAATTCGGGTGGACTCCACTCAGCAAGGCATTCGCCGAGCTGGATGTGCTTCCGCCTTTTCCGGTTGTTTTCAATAAGATTATGGAGATCACCGAGAGCGATGTCGGATCGCGCGAGGAGCTTCTCAAGGCGCTCTCCCTCGACCAGGCCATCGCCGCCCAGGTGCTCCGGACGAGCAATTCGGCCTACTACGGCATGGCGGGGCGGGTCGCCACCCTGGACCGGGCCGTGGCCCTTCTCGGCGAAACGACGGTCCGCGAGATTGCCGTTCTTTGCGCGGCGTCGGGGTTCCTGCGCCGGAACATACGCAGGTACGGCATTCTCTCCCAGCAGTTTTGGAGCCATTCGGTCAACACCGCCATGACGGCGCGGAACATCGCGGTCCTGGTGATGCCGAAGTTGAGCGAGGTGGCCTTTACGGCGGGTCTTGTTCACGCCCTCGGCAAGCTCGTTGTTGACCGGATCGCGGACGAGGAGACCGAGGTCGCGCTCCGGGTCGCGACGAGCGGGGGCCGCCCGAACCATCACGTTGTGGAGATGGAAGCCTTCGGCTTCGACCATTGCGCACTGGGATACTTTTTCGCCAAGAATTCGAACTTTCCCGAAGAGCTCCGCTCGGGAATCGCCTACCACCACGAGCCCAACCTGGCCGGGGAGCACGTCCAGTTCGCCTACATCATCCATCTGGCGGACGCCCTTTCCCACTTCGCCGCTATGGGAATCGAGGATCCCGATCTCATCGACGCGCTCGACGACGGGGGGGTTCTCTCTCACTTGGAGATATCGGCCTCCGACCTGGCGGGGATTTTTGCCCAGGTCAAGAGGATGATGGGAGACGTCGAAGAATTCCTGGGTTTGTGAGCCCTCCCCGGGCCGATATTTCCCCTTTTCCGCTTTCCTCCTCTCTTGTTCCCGGGTTATCGTTTCCCTTTCTCTTTCACCGGGCAATCCGCCGGAGGGGGCTGCCCTTTCCGGTGCGGGGAGGTATCGGCCATGAGAGTGATCGCGGACTTTTGCGTCACCCCTATCGGAGTGGGCACTTCGGTTTCCGAGTATGTCGCCGCCTGTCAACGCGTGCTGCGGGACGCGGGCCTCAAGCCGCTCATGCACGCCTACGGCTCGAACGTGGAGGGCGAGTGGGAGACGGTCTTCGGCGCCCTTCAGCGCTGCCACGAGGTGGTCCACGAAATGGGCGCCCCCCGCGTCTCGACCAGCGTCCGCCTCGGGACCCGGACCGACCGCGACCAGACCATGCAGGACAAGATCGACAGCGTCGAGCGGAAGCTTTAGGAACGCTTCCACTTGCCGCCCGCCGCGGGCGGCGATGACAGCGTAGAGAGGCCTTCGAGGAGCCGCGCCCATGCCATCCCGCTTTCCTCTCCCCGCCGCGCTTTGCGCGGTACTTCTCTTTTTCCTGCCGGCGGCCGCGCCCGCCGCCCCGAACGCCGCAGCCGCCGAGACATTGGAGCGCGCGATTCAGCGCGGGCTCGAGGAGTCGGCGGCGGGAAGCTACGCGCGCGCCCTCGCCACCTTCGGGAAGATCGCCGAGCAAAATCCCGCGCGGCCCGAGGGTCCCTTCTTCCGTGCGGCGGTCTACCAAATCCTCTTGGGCCATTTCGATCGCCCGGACTACCGGGCCGGATTCAAGGAGAACTCGGCCCTTGCGGTTTCCCGCGCCGATGCCCTTATCCGGCGAAACTCCGGCGACGCAAAAGGACACCTTTTCCTCGGCCTCTCCGGGGGGATGATCGCCGTCGAGGCATCGAAAAAGCGGCACTACATCACCGCCTTCCGCCATGGGCAGAAACTCTCGGCGAGCATGGAGCGGGCGCTCGCGCTCGATCCCGCCCTCGAGGACGCCTACTACGGCCTGGGCATTTATCATTACTGGCGGAGCCGGATCCCCGTCCTCCGCGCCGTGAGCAAAACCCTGCGCCGGGCGGGGGAGCAAGGAATGGCCTACCTGCGGCGCGCCGCCGAGCGGGGAAGGTGGCTGAAGAACCTGGCGCGGATCGAACTCGTGTGGGCGCTGTATCAGGAAAAGCGTTTCGCGGAAGCGCGCAAGGCGCTCGCCCCCTTAATTGCCCGCTACCCAGGCCAGCCGTTCTATGCCTTTGCCCGGGCCGAGGGGTACTACCGCGAGCGGAAATTCGCGCGGGCGCGGAAGGAGTACGCCGCCATCTCGTTTGATTTCCGGAACCGCCATGACGATCTGGCAAGTCTCTACCGGGATTTTGCCGAGTGGCGGGTGGTCCGCTCCAATTATGAGCTGGGCCACCTCGTTGAGGCGGAGCGGGGCGCCCGGCGGGTGGCGGCCAAGCCGGACCGGGGCTCTCCCCTTCTGCGCCGGGTGCGGGCCGCCGCCGCCCACCTCCGGGACAGCCTTGCGGGGGAAGATTTCGCGGAGGATTCCCCGCCGCGCAGACGCGCCGGCCGGGAGGGCGCGCCGAAAAAAATAATGCGTTAGACCAGCGGGAGGTGAAGCGATGCAAGCGATTCGAGTACACGAGTTCGGACTGGACGCTCCCATGCGTCTCGAAGAGGTGGAAGACCCCGCCCCGGGGCCGGGCGAGATCGTGATCCGGGTCGGGGGGGCCGGGGTGAACCCGGTGGACATGTCCATCCGCTCGGGGGTTCCCCCGTACCGGAATTATGTGAAGCTGCTCTACCTCCCCGGCATGGAGGCCGCGGGCGAGGTTGTCGCCCTGGGGGAGGGGGCGGAGAATTTCCGCCTCGGCCAGCGGGTCTTCGGAAGGTGTCCCAAGGGAGGCGTCGGGATGGGCGCCATCCAGCTGGCCAAAGCCCTCGGGTGCCGCGTGATCACGACCGTGAGCACACAGGAGAAGGCGGATTTCGCCCGCCGCATGGGAGCGGACGAGATCATCCGCTACCGGGAGGAGGATTTCGCTGAGCGCTGCCTCGAGCTGACGGGCGGCCGCGGGGTGGACGTCATCCTCGAACTCGCGGCCTGTGATAATCTCGACAAGGATCTGGACGCCCTCTGCGTGAACGGGCGCCTCGTGGTCGCGGGAACGGGAACGGGCAAGGGGCCGGAGACGACCTTACGGGTGCCGCCGTCCTGGCGAAGGACGCCCGCATCCTCGGCCTCACCGCGATGCACTTGATCCCTCATTTGCCGGAGGTGGTCCGCCGCTTCGAGCCCCTCTTGAAGGAAAAGAAATTCCAGGTTTATGTGGACCGCGCCTTCCCCCTTGCGGAAGCCGAAGACGCTCAAAAGCTCGTCCTGAGCGGTAATTTTTGCGGCAAGGTGGTGCTTGCTCCCTGAAAAGGAGAAAACCGGTTGAAGGCGGTGAGGGTGCAGAAGATCGGCTTGGAGCATCCGATGCGGGTGGAGGAGGTGCCCGGCCCCGTACCGGAGGAAGGAGAGCTGCTGGTCCGGGTCGAGGCGGTGGGGGTCAACCCCCACGAGATCGCCGTCCGGGACGGGAGCCACCCGACCGCCCGGGCGAAGGACTACCCATATATCTGCGGCATGGACCTCGCGGGGACGGTCGAGGCCGTGGGCCCGGGCGTTCCGGCGGAGGGGCCGTGGGGGTTCAACCCCGGGGATCGCGTCTGGGGCCGATCGTCGAAGGGCGCCTACGCCGAGCGGGCTATCCTCGCGGCCGCCACCACGGGGCGCCTCCCCGACAGGTATTCCTTCAACGAGGGGGCCTGCCTTCCGGTTCCCCTCTTCACCGCCTGGTGCGCCCTCGTCCTCAAGGCGGAGGCTCGGGCGGGGGAGACTGTCCTCGTCCAGGGGGGTGCCGGCGGGGTGGGCCAGGTGGCGATCCAACTCGCCAAGCGGATGGGCTGCCGGGTGCTCGCCACGGTGAGCACGGAGAAGAAGGCGGGCTTTTGCCTGACACTCGGGGCGGATGAGATTATCAACTACAAAGAGGAAGAGGCCGTCCCCCGGGTGTTGGAACTGACCGCGGGGCGGGGGGTCGAGGTGGTGGTGGAGAACGCCGCCCGCGACAACCTGGACGCCGACATCGCCCTCCTCGCCCAGGAGGGGCGGATCGTCCTCATCGGACCCGGGACGGGGAAGGAACCCTCGACGAGCCTGAACGTGCAATCCGCCATGGGGAAGAACGCGCGGGTCCTGGGCCTTGCCACCGCCGGTTTGGGGCCGCGGGTTCCCGAGGCGATTCGCCGGCTTTCCCCCCTTCTCGAGGCGGGCGGCCTGCGTCTCCATGTCGGGCTGGCGCTTCCCCTCGAAGAGGCCGAGGAGGCCCACCGCGTCCTCCTCAGCGGAAAGTTTTTGGGGAAAATCGTTCTCGTGCCGTAGAGGATTCCGGGATGGCGAAACGCCCCGTTATCGCGTTCACCATGGGGGATCCCGCGGGGGTGGGGCCCGAGGTGTGCCTCAAGGCGGCCCGGGAGGCGCGCGTCCTCCGGTGCTGCCTCCCCCTGATCGTGGGGGACCTGGGGGTGCTGCGCGCCCACGCCCGGAGAATGCGCCTGCCGGGCGGTCTCCGGGCGGTCCCGGGCGGGGATGTCCCGCCGCCCCCTTCCGGTCCATCCGGTCCCGTTTCCGTTCTGGACCTGGCGAACGTCCCGGCGCGCCAGCGCGTTTTCGGAGAGGTGCGCGCCGCCCTGGGCCGGGCCGCAGGGGAGTACGTGGAGCGGGCGGTGGCTCTCGTCCGGGAGGGCCGCGCGGCGGCCATCGCCACCGCCCCCCTCAGCAAGGAAGCCCTCCAGGCGGGCGGGTACCCCTATCCGGGGCACACCGAGATGCTGGCGCGCCTTCTGGGCGTCAAGCGGCCGGTGATGATGCTGGCGAGGGGAAGGTTCCGCGTCGCCCACCTTTCGACCCACCTTCCGCTGCGGAAAGCCCTACGCCTTGTGCGGCGCGAGCGCATCCTCTACGTCATCCGGCTGTTCGCCGAAGCCCTCGAGGTGCTGGACGGGCGCCCCCCCCGCCTCGCCGTGGCGGGCCTGAACCCGCACGCGGGAGAGGGCGGCCTGTTCGGGAGGGAGGAGATCGAAGAGATCGCACCGGCGATCCGGAGTGCGCGGGGCGAGGGGCGGGAGGTGGCGGGGCCCGAGCCGCCGGACACGGTCTTTGCCAAGCTGCGCGGGGGACTCTTCGACGGGGTCGTCGCCATGTACCACGACCAGGGTCACATCGCGGGCAAGCTCATGTGTTTCCGGTTCGACGCGCAAGGGCGGAGCGCGGTGCGCGGGGTGAACGTGACGCTGGGGCTCCCCATCGTGCGCACCTCGGTCGAGCACGGGACCGCCTTCGAGATCGCCGGACGCGGGCGGGCGGACCCCTCCAGCATGGCGGACGCGGCTGTCCTCGCGGCGAGGATGGTGCGCGGGAGGGAAGTTATTCCGGAGGCGGGCCGAAAACCGGGCGGGGCTAAACCTTCTGCCAGATCCAGATGACGCGGCCCACGATGACGTCGGAAGTGCGATTGGGGGATTTCAGATCGATGTAGGCTAATTCTTCTTTCGGCTGGTCCTCCACAAGCCAGAGCCGGTTGTCGGTCAGGTTGAGCCGCCGGATGGCGTTGACGCGGGCCTCGCCCGGGCTGCCCTTTCCCCCACTGGCGTTTACGGCGTAGTACCAGTCCGGCCTCACTTTGCGGCAATCCCGGTTGATGATCACCCGGCACCCCGGCCGGAAGGGGGGGGTCATGTTCTCGACCCAGCAGGGTTCAACGTCCAAGGCGACAAGGTTGGCCTGGCCGGTGACCTCCTTGAGGCGGACAATTTCCCAGTCGGTTACGAGATCCTTTTGCACCTTGCCCGGCATGGCGGCCGTCTCGGCGTCGACAAGGGGAACGCCGCAGAACCCGGCGGTCTCGGGCTCGTTTTCTATGCTTTCGGCGATACGGAGGGAGATCTCCTGGCCCTCTTGGCCTGGAGAAGAGCCCCCGGAGCCGAGGATCAGCCAATCCCCCGAGGTCCCGAATTTTTCCGCCAGGAATGTAATGAAGCTGAGGCTGGGCTCGGTCAGACCCTTTTCATATTGGCTGATGATGGCTTGGGACAGTCCCGCTTGTGCGGCGAGTTCGGTTTGTTCCAAGTTGTTGAATTGCCGGATTTCGCGCAGCCGTGCGCCGATGGCTTGCCGCTGAGAATTTCCCAACCGAAGTTTCATTGGCCTTTACCTGTAATAATCTGTGATATTCGGCGGCATTTTTCCGCACAAGGGTATTCACCGGCCGACTTACACCATTCAGCCGAAAGGTTTATTCCCTCAGGGACCCCCCTCGCATTTCCCTGAAATCTCAATACAAGTTATATGAAATAATCCAAAAAAGCCAGATGATTCACCGATGCCAGTCATAGGGAAATGTATTATAAGCATTTTCAATTATTTTCGGTAATTAAGAGATTGAAGTTTAAGAATTTTTGCTTTTTAGGTATTGTATGAAAATCCGGCGCCGGCGTGGCACACCGCGAGAACGTCCACCGACGCCGCGCCGGCTTTCTTCAGGGCCTCGGCGCAGGCGGAGGCGGTCGAACCGGTTGTGATGACATCGTCAATGAGGAGAAGCCTTTTCCCCTCAACGGCCTGGGGCCTGACCACCGCGAAAGCCCCCCGCACGTTGTTCCGCCTCCGGGCGGCGGGGAGGCGGAACTGGACGGGGGTGTCCCGGCGCCGCGCAAGCACCTTCTCGTGCCGCAAGCCGAGCGATTCGGCGGCCGCGAGAGCCAGCAGCTGGGCCTGATCGTAGCCCCGCTCCCGCCACCGGAGGGGATGGAGGGGAACGTGGGTAACCCGTGCGCGCTCCTCGACCGCGTCCGGCATCTCCTCGCGGGCGATGCCCCCCAGAAACGGCCCCAGCTCCTTGGCGAGGCCGGTTTGGCCCTGGAATTTGAGCAAGTGGACCAGCTCCCGCAGCTCGTCCCGCATGGGCCCGAGGGCGCGCGCGCTGTCGAAGAGGGGGAGAAAGTTCCGGCAGTCGGCGCAGAGGTGCCCCGGGGAATGGGACAGCGCCGCCTCGGAGGGAAAGGGCCTTCCGCACCGGGGGCACCAGGGAGGCCGGAGCCGCTCGACCTCGGCCAGGCACGGATCGCAAACGGACCGCCCGCCCCCGAGGGGCAGGCGCACGGTGCAAAGCGGACAGTGAGGGGGGATGCAAAAATCGAGGATGCTGGCGAGGAGGCGAAGGGGGGTCCGCATCCGGGGCGGTCAGGATTTCCTTCGCAGCCGGACGCGCTTGCCGGGGACGCCCTCTTGCTCGGCCTCCTCGCCGCGCCGGCGGAAGCGGACGAACTCCGCCGCCACGGCCAGGCCGATTTCACCGGGGCTGTCGGCGCCGATGTCGAGGCCGATGGGCGCGTGCACGCGGCGGATCAGCTCCTCGCGATCGAAGCCCTTTTCCCGAAGATGGCGGTAGGTAAGGAGTACCTTGCTCTTCGACCCGATCATTCCGATGTAGCGCGCGGGCGTGCCCAGCGCCCATTCGAGGGCGACCTCGTCGTTCGCATGGCCCCGGGTGATGATGGCGATGTAGTTCGACTCGTCGACGGGAATCTCGCCGAAGACATCGGGGTGTTCCCCCACATAGAACGCCTCGGCCATCGGGAAGCGCTCCGCGTTGGCGAAGCTGGGGCGGTCCTCCACGACGGCGATCCGAAAGCCCGCCAGGAGAGCCGCCTGGGCAACGCAAAAGGAGACGTGGCCCCCGCCGAAGATGTACACGAGGGGCCAGCCTGTGATGGGCTCGACGAAGATCTCGGTCGCCTCGCCGGGCTGGCGCCTCCGCTTGCCGGCGCGCGCCTCCTCGTCCATGAATTCGAGGATGGCGGGTTGTCCCTGGCGCATGATCTGGCTGCTCTCCCGCCAGATCTCGGCCTCAAACGGGGGGATCGCGCCCCGCGCGCTGCCGTCCCGCCGGACGAGCATTTTCTGCGCACGCAGGGAGGGGTCCCCCTTCGGACCCACCTGCACAACGGTGGCGAGGGCGGCGCTTTGGCCCTTGGTGCGGATGCCGTTGATCTCCTCGAGGAGGTCCGGGTCGTAGGCCTCGAAGGGTTCGACGAGGATGTCCACCACCCCGCCGCAGATATGGCCGCTGTCGCCCGCCTCATCCTGGGTCAGGTCGAAGCGGAGCTTTTCTGCCTCCCCGCTCTTGATGATGTCCATCCCCGACTGCCAGACCTCGGCCTCGAGGCAGCCGCCCCCCACGGTGCCCATGGTGCTGCCGTCCTCGCGGACGAGCATCTTGGCGTCGCTGCTCATGGGAGCGGAGCCCTTCCGGGCCACAACCGTCGCCAGGGCGCCGCGCAGGCCCTTCTTCTTGAGGACGGCCATTTCCTTGAAAACGTCTTCGCTCATCTTGCGGGTCTATCCTTTTCCTTCCATTTCCCCATTTCCATTCTCATTTCCTTTAACCCTTCCTGCGGCTCTTTCCGCAATCCGCAGGCCCCGGCCGCCCCTTCCGGCCGGGTTCCCTATCCGGGGAGCCGGAACAAAACCCTGGGTGCGGGAAGCAGGCACGATGTGCAGAGGACCGCGTCTACCGGGCCCTTCGGGGCCCCCGCCACATTCATAATACTATATGCGAAATTTTCCGACTCTTCCACCGTTTTCAACCCGTCCGCCTTGTTGAGGATCAGGATTCGCCGCGCCCCCCCGGGCGATCCCCGGAAAATCCCCTCCGGATGGAGGGCGAGGCGGGCGATGGTCCCGGGCCCGATCGGGCTCCCCGCGGGCTGGCCCGCCAGCTCGGCGAGGCGGCCCGGGCGGCAGGCGTTCGCCGCGTCCAGGGGCTTGCCGATCGAATCGAGGCCCACCACCCCCAGGACGATCTCCGCCCCCGCCGGTACGGCGGGCTCGCCGGGGCCGGGGGCCTTGACGGGAAGCCCCCGGGCGCCGTCCGCCTCCACCAGGAGAACCCCCTCTTCGGTGCGGAACCTCGAAACCTCCCCGGGGGGGAATCCTTCGAGCTTCATCCGGCGCCTGTCCGGCGCGCCGGGGACGGGGGCCTCGCCCAGGCGGGCGCGCGCAAGGACGAGGTGCCCCGCCGCCGCCGCCGCCTTTCCGGCGAGCGCCTCCCCCAGCGCCCCGGCCTCTCCGAGGAGGAGGCCGACGTCCTCCCCGGGGGCGAATATCTTGGTCGTGGTGGTCAGGACGGCGGGCCGCCACCCGGCCGCGTGGCACCCGCGCGCAAGGGCTTCGAGAATGCTCGTTTTGCCCCCGCCGCCCACGGCGGCGGCCATCGTTCCCGGCCGCATGCCCACGGCTTGGACCAGGGGACAGGCGCTCATCGGGAGACGGCCCTCGCCCGGGCGCCGAGGAGCTCGCGCCGCAGGATGCCCACCAGCTCCTCGGTGAGCTGGGAGAGGTGCTTGACCACGATGTGGTTCGGGTAGATCTCCTCGACGAAAGGGTCCACCACCCCGACGCCTACGACGCGCACCCCGAGCTTTTGCAGCCGGTCAACGGTCGCAACGAGGTGGCTGGCGTCCCCGTTCGGCTGCCCGTCCGAGGTGATGATGATGACCCGCTCCTTTTCATCGCGTTGGATGAGCCGGCGGTAGGCGAACAGGAGGTGTTCCTCGTCCCAGTTGTTGAAGCGCGGGAAGATGTTGACGAGGCGGGTCTTGTTCGGGCCGAAGGACTCGTCGAAGGCCTTGTAGATTCGGTGCTGGAGGGGGGAGTGGCGGATGTGGCGGTACTTGAAGGCGGGCACATGCCCGAGCGAGGCCGCCATGGCCGCCTCGGAGCTATCGGTCGAGTAGCCGATGATCTCGAAGGGAACCTCCAGCCGGTCGAGCACCTCGGCGAAGAAGACGGTCGCCTCGCGCGCGGCGATGTATTTCGATTCCCGGTTCATGCTTCCGCTTTCGTCCACGAGGAGGGTGAAGCAGATATCGAGGCGCTCGGGGTTCTCGCGCCGCTGGAAGAGGCGGTACTTGCCCAGGCGCTGCTTCCAGAGCTTGGGGGCGTTCAGCTTCCCGGAGCGGTGCGCGCCCCCGAAGCGGGTGTAGTTCCGCTCCTGGATGAGCTGCATGAGCTTCCAGGCGAGCACCTTGATGTGGCTGCCCGCCCCGTCCACGACGGCTTGGTACTCATCGGTCCTCCCCTCGGGGGGGATGACGATGGTCGCCTCGTCCGGAAGGTCGGCGGCCGGGTGGACCTCCTTCGCGTGTCCCTTGAGCTCGAACCAGGGCGCGGCCCAGTGTCCGAGCCGGGCCAGCTCCTCGGGGGTGAGTTCGATCGCCTCGCCCTCGGCGTCCTCGCCCTCGGCCCGGAAATCATTGGCGCGGTCCTCCTCTCCGCCTTCGGATTCCTCCTCACCCTCGGGGCGGGTTCCGGCCTTCTCCTGCGCCTCTTCGGGGGTTTCGGTTTCGCGGAGTTCCCGTGCCGCCTCGGCGAGCGCTTCCTCCCCGATGGCGCTGCGGAGGGTTTCGTAGATTTCCCCGGCGGCCTCGAAGCACTCCTTCGGGTCCGCCGCGCCGCACGCGCGCGCGATCGCGGGCGCGAAGGAGCGGATCAGGGCGGCGGCCGGGGGATCGAGCCAGGCCGCCGGAAGCGCGCCGGGATCCGGCGGTTGAGGGTCCGCCGCCGCGCCCACCCCGGTGAGGTAGAGCCCCCAGCGGATCTGGGCGAAGAGGGGCAGGATTCCCTCGGCCTGCTCCCGCCCGGCCCGCTCCAGGCTGGGCCGCACGAAGGCGCGGAAATTTTTCCGCGTCCCGGGAAAACTCTCCGCCAGGCTGTTTTCGCACCGGGCGTCCTCGAGGGTGTGCCAGATGTGGAACAGGCCGGGGCGCGCGCGGTTGGCGGCGGCGGCCCGCCCGGCCCAGCGCCGCATCCCCCCCAGGCGGTGGGCCACCTCGGCGAGGGTCATTCCTTTCTGGAACCGCAGGACGCGCTCGTCCCCCAGGCCGCCCCCGAGGCGTTCCAGGGTGTGCTCGGGGTCTTCGATCTGGATGGATTCCCCCTCCTGGCGGGGGGCGTCCTCGTAGCGGAGGTGGAGGTCGAAGTCGCCGGAGGTGACCTGGGCGAGGATCTCGAGGCGGGTGCGGCGGCGGTCCATGGGGGAGGCCCCGGCGGCGGGCTAGAAGTGGTTGTCCACGATGTCCTCAAGCACCTTCGCGTCGAAGGTGTTTACTTTGCTGAAGACGGTCGAGGCGGCGGCTTCCGCCGGGTGAAAGGAAATGGCCATCCGCGCCCAGTCGATGAGGCGGCGGGAGCTGAAGGTGCAGAAGATCTTCTCGTTCCGCATGGCGTCGCGCGCGTCGTGCGCCACCTTGACCATCCGCTCGACGAGGGGGCGGTCCCCGTTTCCGCTCTGGTGCAGGACCACCTCCACCTCCAGCCCGAAGGGGAGGTAGTCCAGCCGGAGGGTGAGGGGAAAGAGGTCGAGCAGGGCCTCGTTCAGCGGCTTGGTTCCGCCGTAGCGGCGGTCCTCGTGGGGGTTCATGCTCGCGAAGAGCCGAAAATTCGGATTGGGCCGGACGATCCGCCCGTCGTACTCCGAGAGGACGATCATCCGATCGTCGTCGAGCAGGCTGTGCAGGCAGAAGGCGATCTCGGGCAGACAGGCGTTGATCTCATCGATGAGGAGCCAGTCGCCCGCCTCCATCGCCTCGATGAGAATCCCGTTCACCCAGTAAGTTCCCCCCTCGTTGATCATGAGCTTTCCGACGAACTCGTCCACGGTGGTCATGCCGTTCAGGTTGACCCGCCGGAAGCCGTTGTTCGTCATTTGGGCCAGGTGGCGCACCGTGAGGGTTTTTCCCACCCCCGTCTCCCCCACGAGGAGGACGGGCAGGTTTTGCGCCACGGCCCAGGCGACCCGCTCCAGGGTGTCCCCGGCGGCCATGTAGTACTGCGGCTCGGGAACGAAGAGGTTGTCGTTGTGGGGGTTGACGGAAAGGGTGACCCTTCCCACCCGGTAGCTCCCGTTCTCCAGGCTTTCGGAGACGGTTCCCCCGCTCATGGCGTCCGCACCGCCGGGGATGAAACGCCGAAGAGAAGCATCATGATCACCTCCAGTACGCCGCCGCCCACCGCGCGCGACTTGTCCGAGATGGTGAAGCAGTGCTCGGGCCGGGCCCGCGGGTCCACGTCCCCCACCTTGAATCCCGCCTCCACATCAAGACCCCCGCGGAGCAGCCCCCGGAGCACCCCCTTGATCCGGGCGCGCACCTCCTGGCCGTCCACCGCAGCCACCACCTCGCCCGCCTCCACCGCGTCGCCGATCTCGGCGCGCGGCTCGAAGCGCCCCGGCGCCGGCGCCCGGAGGAGCCTTTCGGCGGTGTAGCCCCCGATGGGGCCCGGGACGCCCGTGTCGGGCTCGGCGCTCCCCTCCAGGATGACCCGCCCGACGGTGTGGCCCCGCGCCGTCTCGACCACCGCGTGCACGTCGATCCCCGCGGTGAAGCCCGGGCCCACCCCGATGACGGCCTCGGCCTGCTCCAGCCGGGTGCCGAGGTTGCGCTTGGCGAGGATGGCGTCCACGAGCCCGGCGGGCCGCGCCGGGCCGGCGATGGCGGCCTCCGGGTCCACCGCGACCGGGACGATCCCCTGGGCGAGGAGGGCGCGCGCCGCGGCGAGCATCTCCCCGGCCGTCCGGCCTTCGGCGCGCTCGGCGGCGACGCCCTCCACCTCGGTCCGGCCCGCGTAGAGGCACTCGGCGAACGCGACCGCCCGCCGCACCATGGTGGGCCGCTCCACTTCGGTGATGATGACGGGAAAGCCGCTCCGATGGAGGCGGTGGGCGATCCCGGTCGCAAGGTCGCCGCCCCCCTTCACGATGATGAGGCTCTCGGCCACCGCGCGGGGTCCGGATCGCTCGATCATGCTTCTTCCCTCTTTCTTTCCTCGGGTACCCCGGGAGGGCTCACGGGCCCATAGCCCAAAAGGCGCCAGGCAATCTATCACGCCGCCCGAAGGCGAATCAACGAAAGCGCGCGGTAGATTGGAAAGATTGCGGGGAAAGGGAACAATGAATTTGAATCAAGTTCGTGTTCAAAAAAATAACCTGCCCCAAACTCGAAGCAGGTCATTTTCAAACGAAAAAGATATGCGTTGCGCTCGGCTTCCCAAGCCTTGCGGGCGCGGTCAGATGCCCTGCCGCGCGAACAGAATCACCAGAGTAAAATGAACTGCTTAGAAATCTCTTCCAGCTAAGACATGCAAACTGGCGTCAGAATTTTCAAGATTTATTGTTTTCGTTTGAGTCAGATCCCCAGCAGGTTCCGCGCGACGACCACGCGCTGGATCTGGTTGGTGCCCTCGACGATCTGGAGCTGCTTGGCGTCGCGCATGAAGCGCTCGAGGGGATGGTCCATCATGTAGCCCGCCCCGCCGAGCACCTGGATGCTGTCCACGGCGGCCTTCATGGCGGCGTCGGTGGCGAAGCACTTGGCGGCCGAGAAAAAGCGGGCGTGCTCCTTGCCGAACTTTCCCGAATCGATCAGCGAGGCCGCCCGGTAGACGAGGAGGCGGGCCGCCTCCACCTCGATGAACATGTCGGCGAGCATGAACTGGACGGCCTGGAGGTGGGCGATGGGTTTTCCGAAGGCCTCGCGCTCCTTGGCGTAGTCCGCCGCGTAGTCGAGGCAGCCCTGGGCGAGGCCCACCCCGCGCGCGCCGACCGCCGGGCGCATCTGGTTGAAGCCCTGCATGATGGTCTTGAAGCCCCCGTTCAGGGGGCCGATCTGGTTCCCGGCCGGGATCCGGCAATTCTCGAAGAGGAGCTCGCAGGTGGGCACCCCGCGCATCCCCATCTTCCGCTCGTGGCGCCCGATCCGGAAGCCGGGCGCGTCGGCGGGAACGGCGAACACCGTGATGCCGCGCACCCCCGCCTCCGGGTCGGTCTTCGCGGCCAGGGTGATGAAGTCGGCGGCGGTGGCGCCCGAGGAGTAGAATTTCTGGCCGTTGATGATCCACTCGTCCCCCTCGCGGACGGCGCGGGTCCTGATGGCGCCGGCGTCCGAGCCCGCGTGGGGCTCGGTGAGGGCGAAGCTCGCGCGCGTCTCCCCCTTCGCCAGCGGGGGAAGGTAGTGTTTTTTCTGCTCCTCCGACCCGCCCAGCTCGATGGCCCGGCTGGGGAGCATGGTGAGGAGGACGAGGAGGGCGCTGTTCGAGCAGAAGCGGGCGATCTCCTCCATGACGATGCACCCGCCGAGAAAGCCCATCCCCCCGCCCCCGAGGTTTTCGGGGAAAAAGACCCCGAGGAGCTGGTGCGCCTTCAGGAGCTGGAAGATGTCCTCGGGGTATTCCTCCTTTTCGTCGATCTCCGCCGCGCGGGGGGCGATGTGGCGCTCGGCCAGCTCGCGCACCGTCCGGCGGAGCATTTGTTGGGTATCGTTCAACTCGAAGGAAGGGGTTGCCTCTTCCGGCAGGCTCATGGCGTTGCTTCCTCGTGGGGTTTGCCCGGGCCGCAGCGTTCGGCGGGAATCATCCCGTCTGCCGATCCGGCTTGTCAAACCGGCCGCGGGCGCTCGCTCCCCCGGCGGATGGGCGGCCCGGCGGGGGGAAGACCCTCCGGTTGACGATGCGGGGCGGGGGGGGGTATGGTCGCCCCGTCTTGGAACAATCCGCTTCAAGAGAGGTTGGGCGCATGCGCGCGGCGAGAACGGGATCGGTATATTGGCGGGGCCGGCTCTTCTTCGGCTTTTCCCCCGTCCGCCCGCGCGCCGGCACTTTTTAAGCACAAAGGGCGGCGCAGGGCGGGCAGGCCGCCCCGGACGCCGCAGCCAAACGGCTATCGAACGCGAGGCGCCACGGGGAAACCCGTGGCGATTTTTTTGATGCCGGATTCGTTTTGAAAACAAGGAGATAAGGAGAATGATCATCGTCATGAAAAAGGGAGCCACCGAGGACGAGATCCAGGGGACCGTCGCCCGGATCAACGAACTTGGCTACAAGGAGCATCTCATCCGGGGGGTGGAGCGGACCGTCATCGGCGCGGTGGGGGACGAGCGCGGAAAGTACATGCTCGAGTCCCTCGTCACCCTCGCGGGGGTGGAGAGCGTCACCCCCATCCTGAAGCCCTACAAGCTGGCGAGCCGGGAGAGCCGCCCCGAGCCCACCGCCATCAACGTGAACGGGGTGGTGTTCGGAGGAGAGCGGCTGGTGGTCATCGGGGGGCCCTGCTCGGTCGAGAGCCGGGAGCAGATCATCGACTCGGCGATGGCGGTCAAGGCCGCGGGGGGGCACATCCTCCGCGGGGGCGCCTACAAGCCGCGCACCTCGCCCTACAGCTTCCAGGGGATGGCCGAGGAGGGCCTCAAGCTGCTCGCCGAGGCGCGCGAGAAGACCGGCCTTCCCGTCCAGACCGAGGTGATGGATTCGAGCGAGGCCGACCTCATCGGCGAGTACGCCGACATTCTTCAGATCGGCGCGCGCAACGTTCAGAACTTTTCGCTTCTCAAAAAAGTGGGCCAGATGAAGAAGCCCGTCTTCCTCAAGCGCGGCATGTCCACAAGCCTTGAAGAATTTCTCATGTCGGCCGAGTACGTCCTCAGCCAGGGGAACCCCGACGTCATTCTTTGCGAGCGGGGGATCCGCACCTTCGAGACCGCGACGCGGAACACCCTCGACCTCGCCGCGGTCCCCCTCCTCAAGGAGCTGACCCACCTCCCGGTGGTGGTGGACCCGAGCCACGCGACCGGGCTCTGGCGGCTTGTCCCTCCGATGGCCAAGGCGGCCGTGGCGGCCGGTGCGGACGGACTCATGATCGAGGTGCACCCCAAGCCCTCGGAGGCCTTCTCGGACGGGGCCCAATCGCTCAAGCCCAAAGTGTTCGACCAGCTGATGCGCGACCTCGTCCCCTTCGCGAACGCGGCGGGCCGATCGCTCTAAGATGCTGGTTTTATTCGTTTTCGTGGACGGCCTGGGGATCGGCCCGCCCGGCCTCGACAACCCCCTCTCGGCCCTGGAGGAGGGGCCGCTCTCGCTCCTCGGGGGAGGCCCCCCGCGGGGTGCGCCCTTCCGGCTCCTCGCCGCCGACGCCTCCCTGGGGGTGTCCGGCCCCCCCCAGAGCGCCACCGGGGGGGGCGCTGTTCACCGGCGAGAACGCGCCCTCCCTCGTGGGCCGCCACCTCCCTGGGATGCCCAACGGGGCGCTCCGTAAATTGATCGCGCGCCGCGGCCTGCTCCGCCGCGCGCGCGAGCGCGGCGCGCGGGCGGAATTCGCCAACGCGTACACGCCCGGCTACTTCGGAAAGGGGAGGGCGCGCCGCCGATCCGTGACGACAGTGATGGCCGAGTGCGCGGGCTCCCGCCTGAAGACCCTGGAAGATCTCCGCCGCGGCGAAGCCGTCTATCGTGATTTCACGAACCGTTTCCTCATCGACGCGGGAATCCCCGCCGGGGAGCTCACCCCCGAGGAGGCGGGCGGGCGGCTGGGGGCCATGTCGGGGGAGAGGGACCTTTTGGTCTACGAGTATTTTCAGACCGATGTCGTCGGGCACCGGGGGACACTTCAAGAAGCGATATGTGTGCTCTCCGCGCTCAACCGTTTTCTGGCGGCGGCGATACAGCGGCTCGATCCGGCGGCGGACACTTTCATCCTCAGCAGCGATCACGGAAATGTCGAGGACATGCGCATGCGCTGGCACACAGAAAACCCCGTCCCCATCCTTCTCTGGGGAAGGGGCGCCGCCGGCTGGGCGCCATCCGCCGGAAGTCCCACCATCTGCGATGTGGCGCCCGGAATTCTCCAATTTCTTCCCTCCTTGCAACTAATTGATAGTATTGTAATTAATTATTTTCCCCGGGGCGATCCGCTGCCGATCGGGTGATTTTTGAAGAGTTGACCTGGGATTTAATTCCCTATATATTTGTTTTTGGGTGCATTATAAGCTTCAGGAGATTGCGGTTTGCCGGAAGCGGAGGCGGGGACATCGCAGATGATTGAGGGCGAAGGCTTAGGCGTCTACCTTAGCCGGGAGCGATTGGACAGGGAAATCTCCCTGGATGAGATCGCCAGCGAAACCCGGATTCGAAAATTCTACCTCGAGTGCATCGAGCAGGGGAATTACGCTCGCATTCCCCCCGGCCCCGTCGGCCGGGGGTTCGTCCGCGCCTTCGCCGCCTATATCGGGGTGGACGCGGATGCCGCCGCCGCCTTGTACAACCGCGAATCCGGACGCCAGTCGATTGAAACAGAACCTGAGCCCGTAGCCTTCCCCGTCAAGCTGCAGCGCGGGCGGACGGAGCGGCTGATGGTGCCCGTCATTTCGGTCGTCGCTTTTATTCTTGTGAGCGGCGCCGCGTTGTGGTTCGTCCGGGGAAGAACGGATCGTTTGATCGAAGTCACGAATATCGGCCGCTTGGCCAAGCGCGTGAAGACGGCGACGGCGCCGGTCCTGCAAAAACTGCCCTCGCTGAAGAATGTGATTTCCAATGGGGAGAAATCCCCCGCGCCGGCGGAGCCTCCTCCGGAGGCTGCCGCCGCGGCCCCTTCCCTCCCGGCGAAGACGGTGAACCGGAGCGCCCCGCCGGCGACGAACGGCGCCCCGCCGCCTCAGCCCTCTTCTTTGGCGGAGGGGACTCTGCGGTTGGAAGAGGCGGTAATCAACGTAAAAACAAATGATTCTACAAATATCTCTCTGCCTGAAGTGGCAACCTCCCGGCCCGGCGCGGTGCCTTCCCGGCCGGGCGCGGAAGGTGCCGGCTCCCGGAACGGGGGGTTGGGCGAGCCGGAAAACAGCCTGGCATCTGACCGGCCTGCTCCGAACGCCCCGCCGGAGAAAGCGGTGGCCATGGCGCCTTCCCCGGAGGGCGGGGATTTCGCCAATTCGGACGAGGTGCCCGCAATCCGCGAGCCTCTGATCGGGGTGAGCAACGGCGAAGGGTCGCTGACGCTGAAAATATCCGCGGTCGAAGATACCTGGCTTCGCGTTGTGGTCGATGGCGGGGAAAGGTTCGAGTCCCTGCTCGAAGCCGGCAGGAATATCGTTTGGAAGGGCAACCGAAAGTTCATGCTCGCGGTGGGCAACGTCTTCGGGACGAGGGTATCTCTGAACGGAGCGAACGTTCCCCTGCCGAGCCCTTCAACGAACGTTCTCCACGAGTTTGTGGTGACAGAAAAATATCTCAACTGAGTCTGTTGCACTTTTTTCCTGGAAACCGGAGCGCGGGCCCGTCCGCGGGTCGCTCCCCGTTTCTGCGATTCCCCTTCGGCCGGTCGCATGGGTTTTGAACCTCAATCCCTGATTCCGGAGCCGGAAGAGCGGCGCCGGATCCGATTGCGCGGGGCCGACGAGGCCTCCCGCGCCTGGTGGCTGGCGCGCCTCGCGCGCGCGTGCCGGCGCCCCTTGGTGGTGATCGAGGCCGACCCCCGCCAGCTTCGCTTCGTCGAGACGAACCTGCGGTACTTTTTAAACTCCGGGGGCGGGGAAGACCTTCCCGTCTTCACCTTTCCCGCCTGGGATGTGTATTCCTACGCCCGACTTTCACCGTCCAGCGAGGTCATGGGCGAGCGGATGGCCGCCCTCGATGCGCTTTTGCGCCAGGAGGCGTGCATTGTTCTGACCACCCCGGACGCCCTGGCCGGAAGACTCCCCCCCCTCTCCCGCCTGGGAGAGCGCACCTTCACCTTGCGCGAGGGCGCGCCGCTCGAGCGGGACGGGTTCCTGGCCGCCTTGGAGGAGTTGATGTACCAGCGGCGCTCGGTGGTGGAATCCCCGGGCGAGTACGCCGTCCGGGGCGGCATCGTGGATTTTTTCTCCCCCCAGGAAAAGCACCCGTTCCGGCTCGATCAACGGGGGGATGATGTCGACTCCCTGCGCGCCTTTCACCCCCAGACCCAGCGCACCCTGCACACCCACGCCGAGGCGCGCGTTTTTCCCGCGCGCGAGGTGATGCTCAACGAAGAGGAGCGGCGGAGGGGGGCGGCGGAGCTCCGGGAGCGGGCGGCCGATGATCCGGACCTCTCCCGGCGCGTCGAGCGCCTGCTCGACCAGCTCGAAGGGTACGGGCACTTCGCCGGGATGGAGGGGCTGTCCCCTTTGTTCTACGCGGGCATGGATACCTTTTTCGACGCCGTGCCGGCCGGGGCCGTCTGTGTGGTGGACGGGCCCGAAGCCGTCTCCTCCCGGAGCCGGGACTACTGGAGCGAGCTGGAAGAGGAGGCCTCCCTCGCGGCCGAGCGGGGCCTCATCGGCTTCCCCCCCGAGCGCATGTGGATGCCGCCCGGCGAGATCGAAGAGGGCATATCGCTCTGGCCCCGGCTCGAGTTCGACCCCCTCGGCCTGGACGATGCGCCAAGCCGGGAGGAGCCCGCCCTCGCCGCCGAGCGCCTCAATCCCATCCGGGGGCGCATCGGCGCTTTCGTCGAACAACTCCTGGCCTGGTTGAAGGCGGGCGATGCGGTCTCCATCGTGGCCG
>PVBE011374401.1_pt1 | contig 20283 bp, 20 predicted proteins | sample 1631181 | NCBI WGS metagenome assembly PVBE01 (sample SAMN08397723, study PRJNA350692) | Marine metagenome, whole genome shotgun sequencing project. | isolation source: water | place: Pacific Ocean | collected 2012-04 | reverse complement strand
TGAAGAGGTAGGCCCCGGCCACGCGGTCGCCAGAGGCGGCGCGCTGGAGCACGCCCACCGCCTGTGGCTGTCCGAGTATGTCCGTGAAGGTCGGCATGAAAGCGGTACAATACCAAAAGTCAGATGGAAAAAGTCAAAAGCAAAAGATAAAGTCGAGCCTGACAAAGCGACAAAACCCCCAGCACAAGGGAGGATCCGCATGGGCATCCTGAGCCGTATCAACACCGTCATCAAGTCGAACGTCAACGACGTGCTGGACAAAATGACCGACCCGGCCAAGGAGATCGACCTCGTTATCCACGACATGAAGGAGAGCGAGAAGAAGGCCAAGTCCGAGCTCGTGGAGAGCGTGGCATCCGTCAAGCGCACGGAAAAGAAGATCATTCCCTTGCAGGAGAACGTGGACAAGTGGCTGGACCGCGCGCGCAAGGCGGTGCAGGCCGGGGACGACGACCTGGCCCGGGAGGCGCTGGAGCAGAAGGCCGCGGCCGAGCAGGAGAAGGCCGGCATGGATAAGATCCTGGCCGAGCAGCAGACCTACGCCGACAAGCTGCGCGCCTCGCTCAAGGGGCTGTCCCTCAAGATCAAGGAGGTCGAGGCCAAGGCCGGCACGCTCAAGGAGCGGGCCAAGGCGGTCAAGCGCGGAGGCTCGGCCCTCACTGGCAACAGCGCCTTCCAGGAGTTCGCCCGCCTCGAGGACCGCATCGATTCCTTCGAAAACGAGGTGGAGCTCACCGGCCAGCTGGACGGCAAGGACCTCGAGACCGAGGCCAAGTTCCGGGCGCTGGAGGGCGAGCGCAAGGACCCGAAGGTGGAGGACGAGCTCGCCGCGCTCAAGCGGAAGCTGGAAGGGGGGGGCGAGTAGAGCCCCGACCCGGGGGGCCTCCGCGGGCGGCCGGCGCAGAAATAAACCCGCGATTCCAACTTTTTCCGAAAATCCTCTCCCTGCCCCCAAGGAACCCGCGAAACCGTTTGTCCATATGCATGGCCCCCTTTATAGTACCGGGCCATGGCGGAGGATATCCAGCCGGATATCGAAAAGGCTCGAAACGGAGATCGCGGTGCTTTCGGCGTACTCGTGCGCAAGTACCAGCGACGCGTGTACATGACTGCTTATCGCATGATGGGCAATCATGACGACGCAAACGACGTGGCGCAGGAGGCGTTCATCCGCGCGTTCCGTGGGATGTCCGGCTTCAACGCAAGGAGTGATTTTTTTACGTGGCTCTACCGCATCGTGATCAACGTGTCGCTCAACCACCTGCGCAAGGCGAGCAAGCAGCGCACGGTGTCCATGGACGACGTGCAGCTGCCCGAACCGCTGAGCCAGGCGGCCACGGCAAATCCGCGCAAGACCGCGGAGCTGCGGCGCATGGTGTCGGAGGTGGAGCAGGCGCTGGGCACATTGCCGGAGACGCTGCGGGCCACGGTGGTGCTGGTCACCCTCGAGGGGATGTCGTACCGCGAGGCGGCCGAGGTGTTGGAGTGCTCGGAGGGGACCGTAGGCTGGCGAGTGCACGAGGCGAGGAAGAAACTTCGTGACCGGCTGGGGAAGTATCTGAGCACTGTTGGGGAGGATGCGTAAGCATGGGTTGCGCGGCAGTGCTCAATTGGAATAGAAAAAGATGACCTGTCAGGAGACAAGAGAGCGGCTATCGGCGTACCACGACAATGAACTGACCGGGGACGAACAGAACGCTGTACGCGATCACCTGACGGATTGCCCCGAGTGTCGTGATGACCTGGAAGCCAATGGAGCTTTGGATATGTTGCTGAAAGACTGTTATTCGATTGAACCCCCCACCGAGCGTATTGACTCCTTCTGGGCCTCGGTCTCCGAGCGGCTGGACGAGTCGCCTGAGGCGGCGCCCACGCCGGGCGGCGGATCGGTGGGCCAGGACGATGCCATCGTCTTCGAGTCCTCTGCCGCGATGCAGATCCTGGACATCCCCGAGCCCCCACCTGAGCCGGTGGCGCCCGCGGCGGCGGACACGACCGAGTCTGCGGGGGCGGTGGCGCCCGCGCCGGTGGGGTCGCCCTGGCGCTGGCCGGTGGCCCTGATCTTTTCCACCGCCATCGTGGTGGTCGGCATCCTGGGCTACAAGAAGATGAACCCGCCCAAGCAGCCTACCTACGTGGCCTCGGCCGCGGGCGGCGAGGAGCGGGGGCGGCCGCTGCCGGGGGCCCCTGGTCACCCCGGCCACCCCGGCCAGCCCGGCGAGCAGCCGGCGGCGGCGCCGCTGCCTGGAGAGCCCCCGGCTGACGAGGCCAAGGGCGACGAGGCCAAGGCCGACGACGAAGCCAAGGGCGACGAGGCGGCCAACACGGACGAGGCCAAGGCCGCGCCGGGCGCCGAGCCGGGGGCAGAACCGGGCAGCGAGGCCAAGGCCGAGCCGGGCAAGCCCAGGGCCCGGGCAGCCAGGCGCAAGCGCCGCGCGCGGAAGGCCGGAACCAGGGGTCCAGCCGCTTCCGCCAAGCCCGCGGCCGTGGCCGCCAAGCCGGCGCGCAAGCCCGCGTCCAAGCCGAAGAAGAAGAAGCCTGCCGGTGACGATCTGGACTCACTGATCGACGGCGTGATCGGCAAGGAGAAGGCGGCGGCCAAGAAGAGGAAGAAGGCCAAGCCCGCGGCCATGCTGACGGCGGGCCTGCCGGAGAAGTTGAGCGAGGGCCAGATCCGCAGCGGCATGAAGAAGATCATGGGCCGCGTGCAGGCCTGCTACGACAAGTACCAGGTGGAGGGCAACGCGCGGGTCAAGCTCACCATCACCCGGACCGGCAAGCCTGCGAGCGTGTCGATCAAGGGCAAGTTCTTCGGCACCGACACCGGCTCCTGTGTGGTCAAGGCCGTCAAGAGGGCCCGCTTCCCCAAGTTCAGCGGCAAGCCGATGACTATCCGCTACCCCTTCCTGCTGCAGTAGCTCTCTAGGGCTTGCACAGCCCCTTGACGCAGGACGAAAACCCCAAAGTCTTGCAGTCCACCTTGACCTTCTTGCCGGCGTGACAGAGCACCGCCTTGTCTCCCTCGCAGGTCTCCTTCCACTTGGAGGCGTCCGGATCACACTCGGCGGCCTGCTGGCAGCGGGCGCCCGTGGCGGTGGCCTTGCAGGAGAAGCCGGCGCCGAAGGCCTTGCAGTTCAGGGTCCTGACGTGTCCGCTCACGCAGAGGTGGGCCACGTCCCCCTTGCAGGCGGACTGGGTACAGGCCGCGCCATGGCCGGCACAGAACCCCTTCTTGCAGGTCAGCTCGTACTGGCCGCAGGATTCATCGAACACCTCGACGCCTGATTTGCAGTACATGCGCATCTTGCCCTTGCAGTGGGCGCCCGAGCCCGTGCAGGTCGCACCCGAGCTGCACTGCCCTTTGAGACAACCAACGCCGAAGAGCTTCTTGCAGTCCCAGAAGAACGCCCACTGGTCGTCGCAGGCCACCACCGTCTTGGAGTCCGAGCATTTCGATCCCTTCATGCCGCGACCACAGGGGGGGCCGTTGACGTGCCAGACGTTGAGGCACGCCTTTGTCCCCTGACAGGCCTTGGTCTTGGCCAGGCAGGGGAAGGCCGCCGAGACCTCCTTGCCCTTGCCGTAATAGTCTCGCATGCAGTCGTTGACGCCGTCGTCGGGGATGCAGGAGCCCCAGATGATGCACGCCTTGAGCACCTCGGCGGCGGTGGGCAGCTTGACCGCTGCGTCCGGCGCCACGGGCCCATCCTTGACCTGCTTGATGTCCGGTGGCGGGGGACCATCGGTGCCTGCCGGGCCGTCCGGCGTCTTTGACTGGCCGTCGACCAGGGCGTTGTCCGTGGCACCCTGGTCGATCACCTTGCTATCAGGCGCCGCGGGTGGGTCATCATCGGGGCAGGCACAGAGCAGCAAGCTGGCCACGAGGCAAACAGCACGTGAGGGTGGCGGGGTCATTTTTTTCTCCTAATCCTTGGTCCGCCGCGCGCCTCGTTTGGCCGGCGCGGTGCGGTTCCTGTTGGTCCTGCGATGGCTGAAGGAGCGGTCCAGCAAGCTGAGGCTGGACTCCAGGTCCCTTGCGGCCACCTCGTCCAGGTCCCGGTCCTGCTCCAGGGTCTGGACTCGCGCAGCCAGGTGCCGGTTGCGCCGGACCCCCGCCAGCAGGGCCAGGCCGAGGCCCAGCACCAGCAAGGTGACCAGCACGCCGGCTGCGAGCAGGGGCCCGCGTGAAGCGGTCGTCACCTGGAACGGGCCGACCCGTACGGTGGGCGCGCTGGACGCTGCTGTCGAAGGGGCCCCCGGGACCAGCACCACCGAGATGTCCTTGCGCTGGATCCCGGCCACGGCTCCCCGCACCAGATCGCGCACCTGGTCCAGGCGCAGGGGGGATTTACCCCGGGTGGTGAGCAGCACCGAGGCACGGGGCGGAGTGGAGGCGGTGGGGTTCAGCGGCAGGCGCCGGGCGCTGACCACGTGGACCCGAGCCGCGGAGACGCAGTCCACGGACAGCAGCGTCCGAGCGATGCTCGCGGCCAGGGCCTCGTCCTGTAGCGCGCGCCGGCGAGCCAGCGGGGCGAGCAACGAGCCGGGCCTGGTGCGCTTCTTCCCCCCATCGCGGCCCCGGCGGCGCAGCACCTGCCAGGCCTTCACCGCGTCGCCCCGGGGCACGGTGACGACGTAGGTGGTCCCCTGGCCGGGAGCCCTGGTCCTGGAGCCCTGGATGCCGGACCGGGACAGCGCGGTGATGGCCTCGGCCGAATTCTTCTCGCTGAGCTTTTCGGCGACCTCCACGCCGCCGCAGCCACCGATCACGGCCAGGCCGATGCACAGAACCGTCAGTCTCACCGCCGCTCCCGCTGGAATCACCGAAATGGAATCCCCCTTTCAGGGGTTCTAAGATACAGCGCCGAAGGCCAACACACCAGAGGAGTCGAGTCATGCTCATGCGGATGTCAGTGCTGGTTATCTTCCTCTCCGGCTGCCACCTCGGCTACCACGTGGAGGTGCGGCAAAAGCCCGAGGTGGACCCCTGGTCGCCCCACGCCAGCCTGGCCAAGGTCTGCGTGTTACGCCCCCAGACCTTCGGCGCCCTGGCCGCCTTCCAACACTACGACAACGGGCGCCTGGTGGGCGTGAGCCAGGGAGCGAAGGTCTACTTCTGTTATCTGGCGCATCCGGGACAGCACCACATCATCGCCCGCAGCGACAACGACGCGGAGCTGGAGCTGTGGCTGCGCCCGGGGCAGCTGCAGTTCATCCGCCTCACCGTGGCCATGGGTCCGGACCGCATCTCCCGCCTCGACTCCGACGCGGCCTTCAAGATGCTCAAGTCGCTCAGCTACGTCACCGCCGAGCCCACCGTCTCGGACGTGCCCCACCCCTGCCGTCATCCCGTGCCCGCCGCTCCCCCCAGGGGCATGCCGGCCTCCGCCACACCGCCGCCCAGCGCAAAAACCTGCCCCGTGGTCCTCACCCCACTCTAGCCCATTTCGGGGACGGTGCTGTTATGTTGTTATTTTGAGGGCGGTGCTGTTATGTTGCGCTGCGGCATGCTCAGATCGTAACACCGCCCAGAAAAAGCGCAAGATCGTAGGACCGTCCCCGGATCGGCTGATCGACTTGCCACTTCCGGGGAGGGGTTTGTTGATGGTGTTGTTTGTGAAGTGGCGTGATATCGGGATGTTGTATTGGATGCCGGGTGGGGTGTGGTCATGGCATCGTTGTTGCTTTGTAGGTGGGCAACACCGTATGAGGGCAAATAAATGACGACCCACAAGAACATCACAATCATCGGCATGACCCTGGCGCTCGTACTGGCCTCAACCCCGGTGGTCTCCGAGGCCTCGCCCCGCAGGGCTCACATCGTGCAGAAGGGCAAGCGCCTGGTGCGCAAGGCCAAGATAATGATCCGCAAGGCCACGCGGCCCCTGCGACCCCAGAAGCGCAACTCCATCCGGCTCAACTGGATGCCCAAGTCCCAGGCAGACTTCAACATCGTCCCGCTGGTCAAGGGCTTCCAGGCCCAGGTGCCCGGGAAGATCCAGAGGAAGATGGCCCGCGTCAGCGAACGCAAGCTGGCCAAGACCCACTCCGTCTCCTACACCCAGAAGGTGGACGACGGCCTCGGCAAGGGCCCGAAGAAGGCCTCCGTGCACATCACCCGCGGCACGGTGAACCTGCCCCTGGGCACCTTCCTCAAGCGCATGCCGGCCGACCAGTGGGGCGTCAAGCTGGACCACTACCTCGGCGGCAAGGTCAAGGTGACCAAGCGCGACGCCAAGGGCCGCCCCATGGAGCAGGTGGAGCGCATGGTGCTCTCCGGTCTGCCGGGCAACCTCAACGTCCGCGGGCTCAACCTCGACATGAGCAAGGTTGAGAAGAAGGAGGTCGTTCGCGACCGGGCTGGCAAGGTCAAGAAGATAACCATGTTCTGGCGCGTGCACGACTCCGCCAACCGCACCACCATCATGGACGTCGGCTCGGTCTCCTTCGAGGCTCGCGGCAACAACAAGACCATGGTGACCTTTCACTCGGCCCACCGCCTGGGCAAAAACGGCCTCCAGTTCCCCAACGTGCTGGTCAAGCCGACCCTGCGGTCTTTCTTCAAGGACCACGTGGACCACTACCGCAACATCACCACCAAGTAAGCTCTCCGCCGTCGACGCTGTCCTCCCTGCCTCCCTCCGATTCCCTTTGTCTTCCGGCCTCTCGGTGTGGCTAAATAGCCCCAGCCAACGGGGTGAAACATGAGCGCTGATTACGACGTCGTCATCGTGGGGAGCGGGTTCGGCGGATCGATCCCAGCCCTGCGCCTGACCCAGGCAGGGCGCCGCGTGCTCTGCCTGGAGTGGGGCAAAAAGTGGACCGCACGGGACTTCAAGCACTCCTTCGACCTGCGATACCTGCTGCAGTTCTACAGCTACAAGAACAGCCCGGACTACAAGTTCTTCGTGCGCTACGCCCGCATGCTCGGCGGCGGCTCGATGATCTTTTCCGGGGCCATGTACCGCAGCCCCTCCGACGTCTTCGCCTACAAGGACCGCACCGGCCACCAGGTCTGGCCGTCGCAGATCTCGCGCCGGATCCTCGACCCGTACTACACCAAGGTCGAGCAGATGATGAAGATCAACCAGGTGGGCTGGGGCGACGTGCCCCGCTCCGGCGGCACCTTCGCCAAGATGGTGGACCGCATGGGGCTGACCTGCGACCGCGGCCGCTACAACTACGTCAACTGCAAGGGGTGCGGTTTTTGCGAGGCCGGGTGCATCTTCGATCGCAAGGTCACCCTGACGCACTCCTACATCCCCGCGGCCGAGAAGCTGGGCGCGGAGTTTCGCACCCGCAGCTATGTCACCCAGCTCAAGCCCAAGGGCACCGGCTACGAGGTCTCATATCGCGACGCCTGGGAGCGCACGCACACCGTCACCGCGGACACGGTGCTGCTGGCCGGCGGCGGCGTGGAGACCCCCGCCATCCTCATGCGCTCGCTCGCCGACATGCCGAAGCTGAGCACCGCCCTGGGCAAGCACTACAACAACAACGGCGACATCGCCTTCGCCTGGCTGCTGCCCGACACCTTCGAGCCGTTCCACCTCTACATGGGCCGCGATAACTCCGGCGTGATGTGCTACTCGTTCTGGAAGGAGCACCAGATCACCTTCCACCCTGGCGGGCCGCCCCCCGCGGTCATCGCCGGCCTGGAGCTGCACCGTCCCAAGGAGCTGGCCTGGGGGCTGGAGCACAAGAAGATGATGCAGAAGTACTACGACGGGCGGATGATGATCGCCCTGGCCATCGGCCTGATCGACGGCCTCGGCGAGGTGAAGATCGACAGCGCCGGCCTGCCCACGGTGTACTTCCCGCCCGAGGGCAAGACCTTCAAGGCGAACAACGAGTACCTCAAAAAGTATCTCGGCCGCGTGGAGGGGGTGGCCAAAAAGATCGCAGCCGCCAACGGCGCCGAGCTGATCAACACCGCCCCCGACGGCTACGAGCACGGCGACGCTCACTGCCTGGCCTCGGCGCGCATGGCCACCTCCAAGGACCAGGGCGTGTGCGACCCCAACGGTGAAGTCTACGGCTACCCGCGGCTGTTCATCAGCGACAGCTCGGGCATCCCCGGCGGCACCGGCGTCAACCCGGCCCTCACCATCGCGGCCAACGCCGAGCGCATCGCCGACTACATCGTGCAGAACAGGTAGGTGGCCATGGAGCCAAAAAAAGAAGTCGACAAAGGGAGAGCGGATCGCCGGCGATTCCTCGTGCTCGCCGGCAAGGGCACCTTCGGCGCGGCCCTGGCCGCGGCGGTCTTCGGCGGCCCCCTGCGCGCGCTGTACGCCAGGGTCAAGTACCCCGACCCGGACCACGTACCCCTCGAAGGCGCCTGCGTGGAGCCGCTCACCGAGGACGAAAAGAAGGTGGCCGCCATCGTGGACACCGTGGTGCCGGGCAAGGACGTCGATCCCGACGGTGTCCCCGGCGCCCGCGAGTCCTGCGCCGTGAACCTGATCTACGACGAGTTCTACCCCTTCGTGCAGGCGCTGCCCTTCATGTTGCTGCTGGTGGACACCAAGGCTGGCGCCCTCTACTCGAAGAAGTTTTTGGCCTGCACCCTCAAGGAGCGGACCAAGGTGCTGCAGCAGGCCGAGGAGACGCTGCCGTTGATCCGGCTGGCCTACCGCTTCATCCGCTCCACCTTCTACGCCTCCAACTACAACATGGTGGGCGCGGCGCACATCAACTGGCCCGGCCCCAACCTCGGCTACACCGACCACCCGGACTTTTCCTTCGACGAGCCGCTGTCCCGGGAGCTGACCAGGGACGGCAACCTGCCATGACGCGCGCACAGATCCAGATCACGCTGCTGTGCGCGGCGCTGGTGGCCGGCTGCCAGCAGCCGCCGGCCGCGGAGACGGTGCCCGACTGCGGCGAGAGCGGTTGCCACGCCGTGGTCGCGCTGTACAACCCGGTGTCGGCCGCCGCCCCCCGGGAGCACACGGCCGCCAACGGCGAGGGGCTGATCCGCAAGCCGGTGCTGCTGTCCTCCAACAGCAGGGCGTTCAAGTACGTCTACCCGCGCCGGGGTCACCACCCCGAGGAGCTGACCCGGGGTAAGTGCCTCTCCTGCCACCCCATCAGCTCCCAGGGGATCCGCCACGGCATCAGCCAGTACCCGGCCGGCTCCCGCGCGCTGGCCTTCGCCGGCGGCAAGACCTGCGCCGCGGCCTGCCACGCCTGGCTCAAGGCCTCGGTGACCAGCACCGGGTTTTCGCCGGCGTCGGGTAAGGCGCCGGTCTACAAGGGCAGCCTGCGGCCCCACGACCTGCTCACGGCAGGGGCCAAGGGCGGCCACGGCAAGATCTACCGCTCCGGCTACGTCAAACCGGAGAAGGCGGACATCCTCATGGGGCGCCTGCGCCCCGGTTGCGTGGGCTGCCACGGCACACGCAATGACAAGCACGGCTCCATCCCGGGCTGCCTGGACTGCCACAAGTTCGGCGGCGTCAGCGGCGCAGTGCACCTCAAGCACGTCACCGCCATCTCCAAGGGGCGGGCCGCCCTCGACCCCGGCAACGCCAAGGAGTCGGCCTGCAACTATTGCCACCAAATGGAAAAGCCCACCAAGCTCAAGAACGCGGCCTGCTACAGCTGCCACCTCTCGGGCCACCAGGTGGTGGACCCGAAGACGGGCAAGCCGCATTTCTGGTCCCTCTAGCCCGGCCCCAGAAAAGACGCGGGGCGCCCCCGAGAGGGCGCCCCTGGACTGTGATCAGGTAGGGTATATGGAGTGGCGCCTCGGTCAGCGAGGCGCGCACGGGGGAGGGCGATCTGATTCAGGCGGCCAGCACTCCGGACTCCTGGTCCGGCGTTGACTGCCAGAGACCCTTCATGGTCTCGAGGAAGCGCAGGGTAACCTGCTGCTCCTCGTTGAGGTGGATGAAGCGGCAGCCGAACCCCACCCCCTCGATGTTGTGCACCACCCGGGCCATGAGCTTGAGCACGCCGTGCTCGGTGAAGATCTGCAGGATCACCAGTGAGTCGATGGCCAGCTCCCGATGGGAGCTGACGAAGATCCCCTGGTGGCAGATGTCCTCCGTCATGCCGTCGAACGGCGACTGCCAGTAGGTCGACTGCTCACCGTACTGAATCCAACACCGGACCCTGGCCTGGAAGGCACGCCGTCTGGCGCCTCGCTGGTGAACCCCTGGCAACGTTTCCTCGTAGTTTCTGTCTGTCGTCCTGTCTTTCATGAGCTGATCCCTCGATTGAATCCCGTTCAAGTAACTCTCATGTTGATCACCCAAGCCCTGTCTCCTCTGTTGTCGTTGTTGACGGACATGTTCAAAACAATGGCGTTTTTTTCATAACCGTCAGCGGTCCAACTGTCAGGGCGCAGGTGATCATCAGGCATCCTCTTGCCTCGAGTGAATTCAGACTTGGTGGTCAACGAACACCCCATGAACAAGCACGATCCGTGCCGCGGGGGTGAGTAAAAGGATCCTGTGAACTTGCGCCAGTGAGCCCCCGGTGCGCCTCAGTTTTCTGACGGCTGGCCGTTAATTTATTGATAGCCGCCATCGCCATCGGCGGTTGCCTCACCTCCGCGGATCGCAGAAACTTGATCCATGGCTCCGGAGAAAATCAGAAAGAGAAGTGGTGCGGTGGAGGCGTTCCGCATCGAAAAGATCATCAGCGCCATCACGCGCGCCATGACCGACGTGGGCGCCGAGGGGGACGCCACCGCCGATGACCTGGCCGGTGAGGTGGGGGAGCGGCTGGACGCGCGCTTCGGCGGCGCCACCCCATCCATCGAGGAGATTCAGGACACGGTGGAGGAGACCTTCGTCGCGCGGGGCATGCCCCGGACGGCCAAGTCCTACATCCTCTACCGCCAGCGCCGGGCCGACGTGCGGCAGACCAAGCAGTCCCTCGGCCTCCAGGACGACCTGAAGCTGACGGTCAACTCCGCCGCGGTGCTGACTCAGCGCTACCTGCGCAAGAACTGGGAAGGCAAGGTCGTGGAGACCCCGGCCCAGCTCTTCCGGCGGGTGGCGAAAGCGGTGGCCGCGGCCGAGGAGCGCCACGGCGGCGACGTCGCCGAATCAGAGGAGGCGTTCTACCGGGCCATGGTCTCCTTCGACTTTCTGCCCAACTCGCCCACGCTGATGAACGCCGGCACCGATGTGGGGCAGCTGTCAGCCTGTTTCGTGCTGCCGGTGGAGGACTCGGTCACCGGCGTATTCGACGCGCTGAAGTATATGGCGCTGGTGCACAAGTCCGGCGGCGGCACCGGGTTTTCGTTTTCGGCGCTGCGCCCCCGGGGCGACCTGGTGCGCTCCACCGGTGGGCTGGCCTCAGGCCCGCTGTCGTTCATCCGCATCTTCGACGTCACCACCGACGTGATCCGCCAGGGCGGGCGGCGGCGCGGCGCCAACATGGGCATCCTGCGCTGCGACCACCCCGACATCCTCGACTTCATCTCGGCCAAGGAACACGAAGGGACCCTGACCAACTTCAACCTCTCGGTGGGCGTCACCGACGCCTTCATGGAGGCCGTGGCCGCCGACGCGCGCTACGAGCTGCGCAACCCCCGCACTGGATCCGTGGCCGGCCGCCCCCGAGCCCGGGAGGTGTTCCGCCTCATGGCGGCCCAGGCCTGGCGCTGCGGCGATCCCGGCGTGGTCTTCCTCGACGCGGTCAACCGCGCCAACCCCACGCCGGGCATCGGCACGCTCGAGGCCACCAACCCCTGCGGCGAGCAGCCGCTGCTGCCCTGGGAGAACTGCAACCTCGGCTCCATCAACCTCAAGAACATGGTCACCGACGGCGAGCTGGACTGGGACCGCTTTCGCAGCACCATCACTCTGGCCGTGCGCTTCCTCGACGACGTCATCGACGTCAACCGCTTCCCCCTGGACCAGACGGCCCACGTCTCCCGGGGCAATCGCAAGATCGGCCTCGGCGTCATGGGCCTGGCCGACGCATTGCTGCTGCTCGGCGTGCCGTACAACTCCGATCGCGCCGTGGAGGTGGCCGAGGAGATCGCCTCGGTGCTCGCCGAGGAGTCCCACCGGGCCAGCGCGGACCTCGCCCGCCAGCGGGGGAGCTTCCCCAACTGGGGCCGCAGCACCTACGCCGGCGGCGATCCGGTGCGCAACGCCACCACGACCTCCATCGCCCCCACGGGCACCATCAGCCTCATCGCCGGCTGCTCCAGCGGTATCGAGCCGCTCTTCTCCGTGGCCTTCGTCCGGCGGGTGCTGGACGGCCAGCAGCTCTTCGAGTGCAACGCCGTCTTTGAGCAGGTGGCCCGGGAGCGCGGGTTCCACGACGCGGATCTGATGGACCTCGTGGCCCACAGCGGCAGCATCCAACAGTTGGAGGAGATCCCCGAGGACGTGCGCCGCCTGTTCATCACCGCCTTCGACGTCTCGCCGGAGCAGCACTTGGCGATCCAGGCAGCATTCCAGCGCCACTGCGACAACGCCGTGTCCAAGACGATCAACTTTCCCCGGGACGCATCCATGGAGGACGTGGAGCGGTCGTTCTTGCTGGCCCACGAGCAGGGCTGCAAGGGGATCACCGTCTATCGCGACGGCAGCCGCCAGCGGCAGGTGCTCAACCTGGCAGGGGAGACCCTCGCCGCGGGGCACGGGATGGACTACGTCGTCGGGCCCGAGTGCGAAAGGTGCCCATGACCCTGCCCGCCAACCTGACCCTGGAGCGGCTGTTGGAGGGGAACCGACGCTTCGTCGAGGATCGCTCGACCCACCCCCACGAGGACGCGGCGCGGCGCCTGGCCCTGCGCGGCGGCCAGCACCCCCACACGGCGGTGCTGACCTGCGCCGACTCTCGCGTGGTGCCCGAGCTGATCTTCGACCAGGGCCTCGGCGACCTGTTCTGCGTCCGCGTTGCTGGCAACATCGTGGACGACGCCATCCTCGGCAGCGTGGAGTACGCCGTGGTCCACCTCGGCGTGAAGCTGGTCGTGGTGCTGGGCCACGAGGGCTGCGGCGCCGTGGCCGCCGCCATCGCCGGCGACGAGACCGAACTCCACATCGACGAGCTGGTGCGCGCCATCCGCCCGGCGGTGGAGCGGGCCAGGGCTCGCGGCGGCGACCTGGAGCAGCATACGGTGCTGGAGAACGCGCTGCAGTCGGCCCGCCTGCTGCGAGAGTCAGAGGACGTGCTGGCCGGGCAGATCCAGGATCACGGCCTGCTCATCGTGCCCGCGGTCTACAGCCTCCACACCGGTGCGGTGGAGCTCATCGAGCCCGAGCGGGGCGCGTTGTAACAGCGCTACTCGGCCGGCCCCAGGAAGCGGAGCAGCACCCGCGCCACCTCCTTGCCATTGAGGGGCTTGGTGACGAAGTCGTTCATGCCCACGTCGAGGCAGCGCTGGCGATCCTCCGCCAGGGCGTGGGCGGTGAGCGCCACCACCGGGATCCCGGCCATGGTTGGATCATCGCGGATCAACCGGGTGGCCTGGTAGCCGTCCAGCAGCGGCATCTGGATGTCCATGAAGACCAGATCGAACGGGCCCTGCTTCCGCAGGGTGTCGATGGCCTCGGCCCCGTTGCCGACCACGACCACGTCCTGGCCCAGCTGGGCCAGCAGCGCGCGGATCAACAGCTGGTTGGTGGGGTTGTCCTCGGCCACCAGCACCCTGGACGGCGCGGGCTCAATGGGGCCGGACTCCCGTTCTCCAGCGGCCTCCTGGTCCGGCATGCTGACGAAACACGCCGTGAAGGTGAAGCAGGTGCCCTCCCCGGCAGTGCTCGTCATCGTGATGCGCCCCCCCATGAGATTCACCAGACGCTTGACGATGGCCAGTCCGAGGCCGGAGCCGCCGTACCTGCGCGTGGTGGAGGTGTCCGCCTGGGTGAACGCGTCGAAGATGGCCCCCTGACGCTCATCGGGGATCCCCACGCCCGTGTCATGCACCTCGAAGCGCAGAACACACAGGCGCTCGTTGCACGTCTCCTGGGCCACGCGCACCGCCACCTCGCCCTCATCGGTGAACTTGATGGCGTTGCTCATCAGGTTCGTCACCACCTGCTGTAGCCGGGCCGAATCCCCGACGACACGCTCTGGCACGTCGTGGGCCACGTCGCACTTGACCTCCAGCCCCTTGTTCACGCCGGCCGGCGCCATGAGCGCCACCGTGTTCTTGACGGCCCGCCGGGGATCGAACTCCGCCGTCTCAAGCTCCAGCTTGCCCGACTCGATCCTGGAGAAGTCGAGGACCGAGTTGATCACGCTCAGCAGCAGCTCGCCGCTGGACCGCAGGATCTCCACGTGCTCCCCCTGCTGGTCGTCGAGCTCTGTGCCGCTCAGCAGCTCGGCCATGCCGAGCACGCCGTTGAGCGGCGTGCGGATCTCGTGGCTCATGTGGGCCAAAAAATCGCTCTTGTGCCGGTTGGCGCGATCGGCGGAGGCGTGGGCCGCGGTGAGGTTCTCCACCTGCTGCCGGTTGTGGATCGCCACAGCCACCAGGCTGGCCAGGGTCTGCACCAGCTCCTGGTCTTGTTTTCGAAGGGCGGCGCGTCCGGGCCGCGGCCCACCAGCAGGATCGCCTGCACCGCGTCGCCGTGGATCACCGGCACGCCGATGGTGGGGCCCACTCCCGGGTGCCAATGGGGCAGGTGATCGAAGGCCTCCACCGACGTGACGTCGTCGGAGAAGACCGACCCGCCGCCGAGCAGGTGGCCCAACACGCCGCGGCCGGTGACCTCGACGCCGGCGGGGATCGCCTCCATGTCGAAGCCATACTGATAGACTCCGGCTGGCTTGCCGGTCTCCGGGGCCAGGCCTACCAGCACGCCGAGGCTCGCCCCCACCAGCTCACAGGCCTCGTCCACCGTGCGTTGCAGCAGGGTCTCCAGGTTGCCCGCGCGGGTCAGCTCCACGGCGATGCGGTTGAGCGACTGCAGGCGCTGCTGGTAGCCCTGCAGCTCATCCACTGTGCGCCTCAGCTCATCCTCGGCCTCCAGACGCTGCGCCGCCTGGTGGTCCAGATCCTCGCGCAGCAGGAGCAGCCCGGTCAGCACCTCCTGAACGGTGTGGTCCGCCGACTCGAGGATCTCCTCCTGGGTCACGGTGAATCGCCCGCCGGCGATGTCCACCAGGTGGTTGATGACCATGGCCGCCAGGGCCTCGCGGTCACTGGCCATGGCGCGCCAGCTCCAGGCCGTCGTCGAGGTCGCCGACGAGCCTGATCTCCACGCCCATCATCCCGGAGAGGATGAACCGCGCCACCAGCGCGAAGAGCGGGTTCTTGTTGTTTACGATCACCACCCGCTGGAGGTTCTCCAGCGTCGTCAGTCTGGCACGCATGACCCGCCGCTGGGACGCCGAGGGGAGGGAGGCCTCGCGCAAGTCCGCCAGCAAGACCATCTTCTCCTTGGGCCGGCCGAGCGCCACCACGCGGGAGAGCAGCAGCTCGACGGAGAAGTCCGTGCTGACCGGTATCTGCGTCAACTTGATCACGCCGTCGCCGAGGTCCTCCACCCGCGCGAGCAACGCCTCCCGCTCCTCGTCGGTGCAGTCTGGCCCGTAGGGCCGCGCCTCGAACTTCACTGCCATGACGCTATATTCGCACACCTCGCCTGCGGATCGCCACAAGCAGGACTCCGAACAGGGCCAGCAACCATCCGCCGCCGGGTCGCCGCCCCGGTCCGCCCGCGGCGCAGCTGCACCCCTCGTCCTCCTCGGGCTCCTCTCCGGCGTCGGCTCGCGCCGCGTCGAGGGCGCCCCGGTCGGGGGTCGTGTCGGGCTTCGCCTGGTCGGGCGCCGGCTGGTCCGGCAGCGGCTGGTCCGGCAGCTGGTCGGGCGCCGGCTGGTCCGGCGTGCCCTTGTCCCCGGTGTAGAGCAGGTCGGGCGACAGCTGGTCCGCCTTGCCGTCCCAGACGCTGGCGTCGGCCAGGCCCTTTGCCACGTTGCAGCTGCGCGGCAGCTTGCCCGATGGGTCGCCGCCGCCGCCGGTCTTGCAGGCGTACCACTGCTTGGCCTTGTCCCAGCCGCACTGGGGGCTGTAGCCACAGTCCGAGGCCCGCAGCTTGCCGCCCGAGCAGTACTTGCGGATCTGCCCGTCGCAGCAGCCCTTGGCGCTGATCTTGCCGCAGCCGCTGACGACGCACTCGTACTTGGTTTTGTCGCACAGCGGCGCCGGGTCGGCCTCCATCTTGGACCGCTTGCCCTTGGGGATCTGCATCGTGATGCAGTGGATCGCCCCCTGTCCGGGGATGACGATCTTGCTGTCGATCTTGACCAGCTTCCAGCCAGGGTAGGCCTTGGCGTAGGCCGCCATGGCCGCCTTCTCCTTGCTGGTCTCGTCGTCATAGGTCGGGATGAGCACCACGCCGGTCTTGCCGTCGGCGGTCAGCGACACTGAGTTGGTGTAGGTGCGCCAGATCTTGTAGATGACGTATTTTACGCCCACGTTGGGCATCGGGATGCGGATCACCTTCACCGCCTTGCCGCTGCCGTTCTTCATCTTGGCGAACAGCGCCGCGTTGGCGTCGAGCACCTTGGCGTTCTGGGCGTGCTGCTTGGCCGTGTACTCCCCCACCAGCACCGTGGTGTCCGAGGAGTACTTGGAGTACATGTCGATGTGGGCGATGACCCCGCCGGTCATGGGCGCGGGGAAGAACGACGTCTTGCAGCCGAGGTAGTCGGCGAAGACCGTCTCCACCGCGCTCTGGGACAGCTGCAGGTTGTACCACAGCACCCCGCGGGTGGCGGCGCACAGCCCGTCGCTGGTGGTCATCAGGTTGCCGCCCTCGAAGTCGAGGTCCGGACGGAAGACGTTGATCCCCCACTCCTTGGCCAGGTCGGTGGGCAGCTCGTCGTCCAGCACCCTGGTGTGGTAGTAGCGGAAGTCCACGAAGGAGAGCACGCCCTTGGACGCGCCGGTGGTGCCCACGATACTCACCGGGCTGAAGTCCCGGGCCCAGATGGCGTTGGAGTCGTTCTGCCACCAGGTGATGTACTTCTTGTCGGCCACCTCCTTGGCCGGGAAGCCGTTGGACGTCAGCTGGCCCTCGATGTAGGTCTTGTGCTTGGCGTCCTTGATGATCATCAGCACCGGCACCTCGCCCCAGGCGCCCTTGATGATCTCCATGAACAGCTTGCGCCACTCGATGCTGGTGTAGTTGGCGCGCCAGTTGAGCAGATAGGCCTGCTGCGGCTCGTACTCGGCCGGCGCGCGCACGCCGGTGGTGATCGGCGGCTTGGTGGCGAAGAACTTGGCGATGTTCTTGTCGCGGTAGTCGGAGTACTGGTCGATGTGCTCCGTGCGGCCGGGCCAGGCCGTGGCCCGCGCCCGGGCCAGGCGCTCGGCGTCCACTTCGCGCCGGGTCTTCCACTTGGGCAGCGCCGGCTCGCCGTGGCCGTCGACGAAGATCTTGGCCAGCGCCACGTTGTCGTCGGGCGGGGCCGGCGGCGCCTTGGGCAGCAGCGGTAGCTCCACCGCGGGCGTGGCGGCGGCGGGGCGCTGCCGCTCGGTGGGCTCGACGCAGGAGGGGAGGCACCCGCAGGCGGCCAGGAGCGCGCTGCAGGTGAGGGCTGCTTTTTTCATGTTGGGGCCTTTCTTCAGGGGAGAGCCGCGGGACCGACCATTCTAACAGTACTTTACGCCATGGACTCCAGCGCCTCGCTGATGCTGCGGTGAGACACCTTGCGGCGGAGCTCGCTGAGGGTGGTGACGCCGGCGCGCACCTTGTCCAGGGCGTCCTCGAAGAGGGAGACCATGCCACGCTGCCGGGCGGCGGCGCGCACCTTGTGGGCCGGGGCGCCGTGGGCGATCATGTCCTGGGTGTCGTGGTCCACCACGAACAGCTCGAACAGGCCCGTGCGGCCGCGGTAGCCGGTGTCGCGACAGCGCTCGCATCCTCGCCCGGCCACCAGGGGGAAGCGCTCGCCGGTGCGGGCGAAGACCTCACGGGCGAAGTCGTCGGCGGGGACCTCCTCGACGCAGTGCTCGCACACCACGCGCACCAGCCGCTGGGACAGCGAGCAGAGGATGGTCTCGGCGGCGAGGTTTTGGTCGACGCCGAGCATCATCAGGCGCTGGATCACCCCCACCGCGTCGTTGGCGTGCAGCGAGCAGAGCACCAGATGGCCGGTGTGAGCAGCCCGCATGGCCAGGTCCGCCGTCTCCTCGTCGCGCACCTCGCCGATCATGATGATGTCGGGATCCTGGCGCAGAAACGAGCGGGCGTAGTCGGCGAAGCTCATCTTCTTGCTGACCTGTTTCTGGTTCGTCTTGGCGAAGAGGTACTCGATGGGATCCTCCACCGTGAGGACCTTCTGACCGGCGCTGTTGATCTCCACCAGGGTGGAGTAGAGCGTGGTGGTCTTGCCGCTGCCCGTGGGCCCGGCCACCACCACCAGCCCCTCGGGGTTGCTGACGATCTCGGTGAACTGGTCCTTGACGCGGGAGCCGAAGCCGAGGCGGTGCAGCCCGATGAGAGGATCCGCGCGGTCCAGGATCCGCAGCACGGCGTCCTCACCGAAGGGGCCGGGGACCACCGAGAGGCGGAAGTCGATGGGGAGGGACTCGTCGCCGTCCTCCATGGCGGCGAGGATTCGCCCGTCCTGGGCCATGCGCCGCTCGGCGATGTCCATGTTGGCCAGGATCTTGAGCCGCGAGACCACCGGCACCACGCTTTCGGCGTCCAGGGGGCTGTTGAGCTGGTGCAGGATCCCGTCGATGCGCACGCGCACGTCCACGTCGTCCTGGTAGGTCTCGATGTGGATGTCGCTGGCCTCCAGCCCCACGGCGTGGGCCAGCAGCTCATCCACCAGCTCCCGGGGCTGCAGCGAGCGGGAGAAGGTCAGCTTCGGCGTGGGCCGCAGGTGCAGCGCGCTGCCACCACGGCGCGGCTGGTAGCGACCGTAGCCGATGTCCAGCGCCTTGTGGATCTCGTAGACGTTGAGCCGCACTGCCTTGACCGAGCGCTGCAGGCAGGCGTGAACGTAGGAAACCAGGTGCTCGTCCCCCGGGTCGCGCATGCCCACCGTCACCGGCTCGTCGGCGTCGGGATCCACCGCGCCGAGCAGCACCACGTGATACTGCTTGCAGAACTCCTCGGGGAGCAGGCGCACCGACGCCGCGTCGATGTCGAAGTGCTCCAGCTCCACGAACGGCTCCATGGCGACCTCGCTCCCTACCTTGTCTGGGCTGTCGTTCATTTTTCCTTCCTCCTGAGATAGTATGCGATCTTGCTCCAATGACCTACCGAGATGACACCGCCCTGCAGGAGGCTTGCGACGCGCTGGCGGATGACGTGACGTCGCTACAGCAGCGGCTGGTGGAGCTTGAGGGCCGCAAGGATGAGCTGGACATCTATATCCGCCACGCCCGCCGCGGCCTGGTCGTCCGCTCCATACGAAAGTGGTACCACGCGCACCGGCGCGGGGTGCTCGGCCTGGCGCTGTTGCTCGGCCTGGCGGCCGGCGTCGGCGTGACGCTCCAGATCACCAGCCGAGCGCTGCCGCCGGCGCCGGCGCCCGTGGCCCGGGAGTGTAAGACCCGCCTGCTGGTCAGCGCCTCCCACCCCGGCGCCGTGGCGTCCCTCAACGGCCGCAGCCTGGGCGCAGTGCCCGTCAACACCCTCGTCTGCCCCGGCCTCCACCGCCTGCACCTGGTGCACCCGAAGACCTTGCCCTGGCAGGTGCCCCTGCGAGTGGGAAAGCAAAAAAAGATCGAATACAACACCCAGCTGATCTCCCGGTCGGGCCCGCGCCCCCCCGGCACCCTGGTGTTCTCCCGGCCGCCGGGCGCGCTGGTCTTCGTCGACGGCGAGGAGGTGGGCTGGGCCCCCGTGTTCGTGCGCCGCGTCTCCACCAACAAGGCCCTGCTGCGCCTGGGCCTCTGGCGCCCCGATCGACCGCCGGGGGTCTGGCGGGTGCCGCCGCGCCCCTCGATCTGGCTCTACCTCGGCCCGCTGCGCCCGGAGGCTGCCCCATGAGCGGCGAGCACCCGACCACGGACCGGGCGGCCCAGCGCCTGCGCTTCGAGGAGCTCGAGCGCCGCAAGGGAGAGCTGACGGAGCAGGAGCGGGAGCTCGAACGGGCCGTCAACCGCCGCGAGGTGAAGCTGGTCCACTGGGAGCACGCCGAGGTGCGGGAGCGGCACGAGCGGGGCCTGTTGCTGGCGGGGGCGGTGTTGGTCGTGGTGTTGGCGCTGGCCGGCGTCGTGGCGCTGATGACGCTCAAGCGGCGGGCCAGCGGGACCGTCAAGACGCCGGTGGAGGTGGTCTACAAGACCCGCACGCCGCGGCTGATGGTCAGCTCCTCCCCGCCAGGCGCCGTGGTCATCAT
>PVBE011326491.1_pt1 | contig 20287 bp, 19 predicted proteins | sample 1631181 | NCBI WGS metagenome assembly PVBE01 (sample SAMN08397723, study PRJNA350692) | Marine metagenome, whole genome shotgun sequencing project. | isolation source: water | place: Pacific Ocean | collected 2012-04 | reverse complement strand
AATCCTGGCTGTGAGGTCATCATCTATCCTCCGGGGCGGGAGGATTCTATTGGATCACATCAGAGATGAAATAGGGGAGGTTTTTAGAGGTGCCCTTATATTTATATGCTAAATAACCTTTAAAGGAATGCCAATGCTAATAAAGAGTCACATTACGAGGCAAGGTAGACGTTTTGTATCCGGACCCGGGTTTCTCTGTAGAGCGGAGGTAATTTAAAGGCTCGGCAGATGCAGGAAAAAAGTAAGAGCTAGAGAACCACAATTCCCCCGCGCTCAACCATTGGGCGCGGGGGTTTTTGTTTGGGTTGGACCCGCTCCGGGCGACCCCGGAGGCGCCACCCATCAAGAAACCGCATCCACCCCGCGCCCGCCTCCACCCGGTGTTCGATATGGGATATGCTGGGAGAGTAATTATCCACGGCATACAACCGGCCCGGCCAATAGCGCCCGGCAATCGAGGGGAGATTTTATCTTGGCTATCGATAAAGCGAGCGTCCGGCGGCTCAGGGGGCGGATCCCCGCGATGAAGGGGCAGGTCTACGTCAACTGGGGGGGCAGCGGCCCCTCCCCGGCCGAGGTGCTCCGCGAGATGGACCGCATCCTCAAGCGCGAATCGCGGCTGGGGCCGTTTCACCCCCAAGTCAAGGACGAATCGAAAGCCGTGATGGTGGCGCTCCGCCTTGAGGTCTCGAAACTCCTCGGCGCGCGCGAAGAGGAGATCGCCCTCGTGGACAACACCACCTCGGGGGTCAACATCGCCGCCGCCGGGGTCGAGTGGCGAGCTGGGGACGAGGCCATCGTCACCGACCTCGAGCATCCGGGCGGCTACCTGCCCTGGCTGATGTGGCGCGAGCGCAGGGGGCGGATCAAGGTGCGCCTCCTCGAAACGGGCGCGTCGGACGAGGAGCTTCTCTCGAACCTGCGCGCCATGATCACCCCGAGGACCCGCGCCGTCTGCGTGAGCCACATCGCCTGGCTCACCGGCCGCCGGCTGCCCCTCCGCGAGATCGGCCGCCTCTGCCGGAAGGCCGGGGCGCTGCTCGTGGTGGACGGGGCGCAGTCGGTCGGCCAGATACCGGTTGACGTGAAAAAATCGCTGGCCGACGTTTACACCGTCTCCGGGCAAAAATGGCTCATGGGGCCTCAGGGCACCGGGGCGGTGTTCGTGCGGAACGGCCTCCGGAAGAAAATCCTCGAATCCGGGGTCGGCTACCGCTCCGCCGCCGCCCGGAGCCTGCCCAAGCTCACCTACACCCCCCAGAAGGGCGCGATCCGCTTCGAGATCGCCACCATCAGCCCGGCGCTCTACTCGGGTCTCCGCGTGGCGGTGGAGACCTGCCGCCGGAGCGGCCCCGCCGGCATCGAGCGCAGGGTCAGGCGGCTGGCGAACCGGCTGCTCAAGCGGCTCCGGAGCGAGCCCGGTATCGAGGTGCTCACCCCGCCCGGCCCGGCCCAATCGGGCCTCGTCTCGTTCCGCGCCCCCGGGTTGACGCCAGTGGAAACCGCCGCGCACCTGCTGAAAAAGCACAAGGTCGTCTTGCGGTCGGTGGATTCGGTCCCGCCCGCCGTCCGCGCCTCGATCCACTACGTCAACACCGAGGCCGAGATCGACCGCATCGCCGAGGGAGCGGCGGACCTCGCCGCCGTGGCGCGAAAAAAGACGGGGCGCTAGGACAGGATTTTTTTAGGAAAGCATCCAGGGAGCGGGAACTCCCCGGCACACACGAAAAAAGGCGGCGGGAGTCTCCTCCCGCCGCCCGGATGTTTCAGGTTCGTGATTCCAGCCGCCGTCGATTCTAGCCGCCGATGGTGGCGTCCAACTTCGTGTCGCCCTTCACGTCGACTTTCATCGTCTTCGTTCCGAGCTTTTCATGCCATATCTCGACGGTGTAGGAGCCGTCCGGCACCCCGTCGATCTTGAACTTGCCGCCGTCTCCCGAGATCGCGACAAACGGCGTCTTCGTCGATACGACCCATCCCGTCATCCAGTCGTGCACGTCGCAGGTGACCTTGACGATGCCCGGCTTCTTGAAATAGCGCTTCGACATCTTGAGCTTTTTCTTGAACTTCGGCTGGGCGATGTTGGCGACGGTGTTTTTCGATTTCCCGGGGCGGGTGTGGACGTTGTGGAGAATCTTGTCGCTGTTCAGCACGATGAGCTTCGTGCCGGATTTCATCACCGTCACGCGGGGGGTGTAGATGCAGCCGTCCTGATCGACGGTGGCCTTCTTCATCGCCTTGGAGAACTTCCCGCCCTTGGCGCCCTTGATGGAGACGACCGCCCAGGAGACGCCGCCGTTTTTCACGACGAGGCTATCGTCGGTGATCTTGTTTTTCCCGCAGACCTTCTTGTCCTTGTTCACGGAAAGAACCTTCGGCGCGGGGGCTTTTCCGGAGAACTTGATGGTCCCCGATACGGAGCCCGCGAAGGCGGACCCGGCCAGGGCCAGGCTTACCGTCGCGAAGACCGCTGCAATTTTCAATGATAGGTGTCCGATGCGCATGTTCGCTCCTCTCCTTCGATTGAAAGAAACTCCGTTCCTTGATGATGACCGGAAAAGATGCTCTCGAAGCGGGCCCCGTGAATTCCAAAGCGGCCGATCCCGCCCCCCGGATAGATAAGGGAATTTGGCGCGAAATGGAAGCGCCTCCTCTTCAGAGTCTATCACGAACCCGCCGCCGGTCCCGATCTTTCCATTAAGTTAAATTTTTTCAATTACTTACAAAAACAATCCTCCCCTTCGGCTCACCGGGAGGCGCCGATGGAACCCCGGCCGAATCCCTGATAAGAGTGGGGGCTCGCCCGGAGCGGGCGCCGCTTTCAGTTCAAACGAAAAAGGAGCGCCGTTTGTTCCATCCATCCCGCCCGAAACACAATTTCTCTAGCACTCGCCGCCGGGCGCTGTGGGCCGCTATCGCGCTGGCGCTTCCGCTGGGACTCCTCCCGCCCTCGGCGGCCCATCACACCAGCCGGATTTCGTACGTCTATCAGGAGGTGGGAGAGAAGCCCTCGGGCTGTTATTCGATCAAGCTGGCCGCCACTCCGCCGAAGTGGACGCCCGGGAAGGGCGGGAAAATTTCGCCCGGGGCGCTTCGTAAAAAAATGAGCGCTTTTTCTCACCGTTTTTTGCTCCACCTGCGCCGCTGGCGCGATTTGAAAACCATCGGCGGCCCGGGGGTTTGGCTGACGTTCGAACGGGACGATTGGCGCAAAACCTTTCGGCTCCGGCGGTCGCTCGTTGGCGGCGAGCCGGCCTACGCCGCCAACGTCGCGCTGGGCCCGCGAGGCGCCTACGCTGTCACCGCCCGCATCGAGGGAGCGCCTCATTCGGGCTGCAAGAAAATCCCAAAGGGCGGGAAAATATCGGTAAACTTCGAATTCGAAAACGACTACGAATCGCTCAAGGAGGTGATGACCGCCCTGGAGAGCGCCCTCCTCGGGCTGGCCAAGCGGACGCTCACCCTCGGGCTCGACGGAGAGTTCGTCCCGCCCCGGGCTGAAAAGCGGATCAGGGACCAAGCCGCCCGGCTCAAGGACCTTGTCCAATGGACGGTCAATCTGAGGGAAGGCGCCGCGCAGGAGATTTACGAGGACCGGGCCGCCCAGCTCCTCGAGGTGACGGAGGGAATCGAAGCCGCCGCCCGGAAGGCGGATTACGGCGGAATCGTCCGCCGGCTCGGAGCGGCGCGGGCGGCCTGCGTGGGGTGTCATGATATCTTTCAGGAAGCGGACGCCACCGGCGGCCCGCCCAAGCTCCCCCTCGAATCGTCGAGGCGGGGAGACAGGTGAAGACTTCGCCGGCGGCCGGAATTATGACCTTTTTAATTCGCCAAATGCGCCATCAATCTATTTCTTTTCGATCGGAGAAAACCTTGATAACCACCGGTAAAATCACGAACCGGGCCGTATCGTTGCTGCTTGCCGCGGTCGCCGCCGCCGCTGTCACCACCGCTGTTCCCGCCGCCGCCGGGGCCGCCAGCCCTGCAGGGGCCGCCGAGCCGAAAAAGGCGGCGCCCGGGATGGACAGGGAGCGGATCGAAAAACTGATCGAGCGTTACATCCTCCGCCACCCGGAGGTCATCCTGAAATCGGTCCGGGACCATGAGGCCCGCCAGAAGGCGGCGCGGGCCGCACGGGCGAAGGCGAACCTCAAGACCCGCCGCGAGGAACTCACCCGAAGCCCCGGCTCCCCCGTCGGGGGAAACCCCGAGGGAGATGTCACCGTGGTCGAGTTCTTCGACTACAACTGCTCCTACTGCCGCCGATCGTTCCCGGCGCTAGTGGAGATCGAAAAAAGCGACCCCAAGGTGCGAATCGTCTTCAAGGAGTTCCCCATCCTCGGGCCGGGCTCGCTTCTCGCGGCGCGCGCGGCGCTGGCCGCGAAGGCGCAGGGAAAATACGTCGAATTCCACAAGGCGCTGATGGGAGGCCGGGTCAAGACGAGCGAGGCGGGCCTCATGTCGCTCGCCGCCTCGCTGAGAATAGACGCGAAAAAACTCCGGCGGGAGATGGACGCCCCCGCCATCGGGAAAGAACTCGCCCATAACCGGGCGCTGGCCCGGGCGCTCGGCATCACCGGAACCCCCGCCTTCGTCGTCGGGAGCGAACTCGTACCCGGCGCGGTGAACGCCCGGAGGCTGCGCGAAATGATCCAGAGGACCCGCAAGAGCCTTCCGGGTCTCAAACTCGAAGGCGGCTAGCGCGGCCGCCGGACTTTTCTCAAGCAGGCTCTTCGCTTTTCGCTCAGAGCCACCTCACTTTTCGCTCGGAATGACAAACCACTGTCATCTTAAGCCTCCGCAAGTATGAAACGCCCCGTTGATGCCCCCCGCCGGTCTGCTAGAATACCCGCCTGAATTCAACCGACCCACGAAACCGGGAGCGAAAACGTGAGCGAAAACAACGATCAGGCGGTGGCGCCCCGGACGCTGGACGGCTGGTCGGTGCTCCACCAGATTTTCAGCGTGGACTGGCCCCGCTGGAACGCGGCGCCCGAGGCGGAAAAGGCGGAGGTGGCCGCCGGGGCGGCGGGGTATCTGGAAAAGGCCGCCGGTGTAGCGGACGGAGAGAGCGCGGCTTTCAGCCTGCTCGGCCACAAGGGGGACCTGCTGTTCTTGAATTTCAGGAAGACGCTGGACGAGTTGAACGAAGTGGAGCTCGGCTTCAGACGGCTTCCGCTTTACGGCTACCTGAGGGAGACGACTTCGTATCTCTCGTTCCTCGAGCTCGGGCTCTATGAGATGACCGTCAAATTTCACGGGGAGCTCGTCGAGGCGGGACTCAAGCCGGGGGGGGATGAGTGGAAAGAGCGCTGGGCCGCCGAGATGGCCAGTCAGCGGGAGCGGATGATCGGGAGGCTCTTCATGGAGATACCCGAGGACCGGTATCTTTGTTTCTATCCGATGAACAAGCGGCGGGGGGAGGAGAAGAACTGGTACGGCCTGCCGATCGACGAGCGGCAGATGATGATGCTTGACCACGGGATGGTCGGCAGGAAGTACGCCGGGCGGGTGAAGCAGATCATCACCGGGAGCATCGGGCTCGACGATTGGGAGTGGGGGGTTTACCTTTTCGCGCCGGACCCGCATGTGTTCAAGGAGCTGATTTATGAGATGCGCTTCGATGAGGCGACGGTCTGGTACGGGGAGTTCGGGCCGTTCTACAGCGGGCTCCGCATTAAGCCCTCCGAGCTGGCGGGGGTGTTGATCGACGTGGCCTCAGTGGCCGGCGGCTAGCTCCCTTAAAAATATGGCGAGGGTTCTCATCGCGGGGTGCGGCTATCTAGGGGCAGCGCTGGGGCGGCGGCTGGCCGGGGCGGACCTGTCCGGGACGGACCTGTCCGGGACGGGCCACGAGGTCTGGGGGTTGCGCCGCGGCCCCTCCGGGGCTGACTCCTCCGGAGCGGGTGTGTCCGGAGCGGACCCCTCCGGGGCGGGGGCGCCGGAATCGTTCCTGTCCGAAACTAATCCCTCCGAAGTGGGCCTGTCCAAAACCAACTTGTCTGAAACTAATCTGTCCGATGCTGGTTTGTCCGGATCGGAATTTACTGAAAACTTCGCGCCATTCATCGCCGATCTGTGCGACCCGGAATCCCTCGAAGATCTACCCCCTGATCTCGATTTTGTTTTCTACACGGCGGCGGCGGACGAGGCGGCGGAGACGGCCTACCGGTCGGCCTATCTCACGGGCCTTGAAAATACGCTGGACGCGCTTTCAAACCAAAATCAGAATCTGAAACGGTTTTTTTTCGCGTCGAGCACGGCGGTCTACGCGCAGTCGGCGGGCGAGTGGGTGGACGAGGACTCGCCCGCCGAGGCCGCGCATTTCAGGGGCCGGATCATGCGCGAGGCGGAGGAGATGGCGCTGGGCGGGCCTTATCCGGCGACGGTGGTCCGCTTCGGGGGAATCTACGGGCCGGGCCGGACGCGGCTGATCGAGGAGGCCCGCCGATGGTCGCTGGAGACGCCCCGCCGGACGCTGGAGGCTGCGGGGCCGGTGGAAACCGGTGACGGACCGTCTGGAGAGGCCGGCCCGTATGTGAACCGGATTCACCGGGAGGATTGCGCCGGAGTGTTTCATCATCTGATGGGGATGAGCGCGCCCGCTTCGCTCTACCTCGGGGTGGACAGGGAACCTGCCGGGAAATGCGAGGTGCTTCGCTGGCTTGGGGAGCAATTGCCCCCAGGTGGAGCGGCCCCGGAGGAACCTGTTCCGGAGGGGGCGGGCGCTTCGGATCACGGGGATATCCCCCCTATCCCGGACGGGCCCCAAGAAGCGGCGGCTATTTCGGATGATCGAGATTTTCGCCTTGGGGGCCGAGGGAAGCGCTGCTCGAGCGCCCGGCTCCGCTCGGCGGGATACACCTTCATTCACCCCACGTTCCGGGAGGGCTACGGCGCGATACTGGCCGGGGAGGGCGGCTGAAGGGGCTACCTCTGGCTGGGCTATTGGCCCAAGAGGGAGCGGAGGTCTCCCCGAAGCTTGGCGAGTGACTCCTCCTCGCCGCTGCGGTAATACCCCCTGACCCGCGCCCGCCGATCGAGCAGGACGAAGCGGGAGCTATGGACGATAGGGTTGTCGCCCGGCCGAAGCTGATTATGCCGTGGATGGTGCCCATATGCGGGACCGGGGCCGAGAAACCACGCCAGACGCGCCAGGAGAGCGCCCGCAGAGCCTGATTTCGCGCCTGTCAGGGCGTGAGGAAGGCGCAATCCTTTTCCGACGAGGTTGGCCACGGCTTTCTCCTCGCCCGTCAACAAAACCCACCGGCTCATATCGAGTTGGCGGAACCGGGCATAGCTGGCCAGAACTGCGGGCGTATCGTGTTTGGGATCGATGGAAATCGCTAGAAACCTCAACTCTTTAGAGGCCTTGAACTCCTTTCCCATGGCCTGGAGCGTCGTTATTTGGAGGGGACAGGTATCCTCGCAGCGGGTGAAAATCGTGTTGACCACCCAGACCTTACCGAAAAGGCTTTTCAGGGTAAGGTTCCCGCCCCGGGAATTTGGAAGCGAAAACTCGGGTAATTCGCCGAATACAGGCAAGGATGTACTATCCCTCCCCATCAACCATATGGCCCCTACCGCCAAAACCGCCGCCAGGGCGATAAACCCGGGCAGGAACACCTTTCGATTCATCCCATCAGCCCTCATAAAACTCCTCTCCTCGCCAAATAGGTGAAGCTGATTTTCCCAAAAACCCGAAAAAAAATACAACTCTTGGCGGCGCCCTGAAAGGATGAAAACACCCTTCGCCGTTGTTAGATTAAACGACAGTGAAACGAAAGGGCTTTGCCCGGAAAGTAAAAAAAATGCTCAAAACGCTGGCACTTGGCCTCCCGGTCGGACTGTTATTCGGCTATGCGCTTCAGCGCGGGCGTTTTTGCATGTACTCCGCCTTTCGGGACCTGTTCTTCGCACGGGATTTCACCTTGTTCCGCGCCTATATCATGGCTTTGTTCGTACAGATGGCTATCATCCATGGGCTGGATGCGGCTGGATATCTCACCGTTCGGCCATTCGGATTTACCTGGTTGGCAGCCATCGTAGGCGGTTTGATTTTTGGAGCCGGCATCTCTCTGGCTGGAGGCTGCGCCTCCGGAAACTGGTACCGCATCGGGGAAGGGATGGTGGGCTCCATATTAGCAGTGCTCGGTTACGGTTTGGGCGTTTCAGCGACTTTCTGGGGTCCATTGAACCTTCTTTCAACCTATCTTCGTGCCTTTCGGGCACCATCCGCTCTGGGAAGCCTTCAGGGGCTTACAGGACTTCCAAAATGGACGGCGGTCATCGCCCTTATTCTCGGCTTCGGCGGCGTCTGGCTGGCGCGGTCCCCCCGTCCGAAAGTTTTCACAGGATGGCCTTGGACCAAGGCGGGTGTTGTTATCGGCCTAATCGCCTCTTTTGCATGGATTGCCTCCGCAGAGGTCGGCCGAAATTTCGGCATGAGCTTTACAGGACCCTCGGGCATGATCATCCGGTACGTAACCACCGGTCAGGAATCCTCCCTCAGCTGGGATTCGTGGATGATAATAGGAGTTCCCATGGGAGCCTTCATTAGCGCTGCCTGGTCAAATGAATTCAAGTGGAGGGCCCCGGCCCCTGATCGCATGGCGAAACAACTCGTTGGCGGACTCATGATGGGCTTTGGAGCAGCGACAGCGGGAGGATGCAACATCGGGCACAGCCTAACCGGTCTAGCAGCCCTTTCCACAACGAGCCTACTCGCCACGATATTTATCATTCTCGGAAGCTGGCTGGGCACTTATATCTTTTTCATGAGGAGATGATGGAATGCCTGAAACAATGACTATCGATTTAAAGAGAGAAATCTGCCCGGATCCCCTCATACAGGCCCAGGAGGCGATGAAAAACGCCTCCTCGGGCGATATATACATCATTGTCGTGGACTATCCCCTTGCCGTGGAAAATATCGCTCGTTGGGCCGAAAGCGAAGGCGACGACGTTCGGGTGGAGCAGATGGGAAGCGAATGGAATATCCGGATTACAAAGGCGTAAGGACCAGCTTTCCCATTACCTCTCCATTCCAGAGGAGGTTGTGTGCCTCATTGGCCTCCGCAAGGGGCATCTCGCGGAATACATGCATCCGGATCTTTCCGGCCTCCAGAATGGGGGAAAACCGCCTTGTCAGCTCCGGCAGGCGCGGCGCGAGATTCACCATCGACAGGCAGAGGATTTGCGCATCCTTAATCAGTGCCTTCTGGACGCTAAAACTTGCATCAGGGTCCAGCCCTTTCGAAGTTCCCACCACGACGATCCGGCCGGTGGGTCGAATCGCGTCGATATCCTTATCGAGATTCACATCCGCGACCATTTCGATAATGACACCGAGTCCCCGGCCGGCGGTGATCTCGGAGCACCCTTCGGCGAAGTCCTCCTCCCGGTAATTGATTGTCTCGTCGGCACCCATGGCTCTACATATCTCAACCTTTTCCGGTGTGCTCGCCGTCGCGATCACCCGGCAGCCGATCGCCTTGGCCAGCTGAATAGCCGCCATGCCCACGCCACCGGCTCCGCCCTGGACCAAAACCGTCTCCCCGGCGGCGGCCCGGCCGTAAATCACGACCGCGTTCCAGGCCGTAATGAACTGAACGGCAATCCCCGCCCCTTCGGCGTAGCCGTAGACATCGGGCAGATTCAGCGTCCACGGAGCCCCCAACCGGACCAACCTGGCATAGGCGCCGCCCATCGCCCGGCCGCAGACCCGCTGGCCCACACGGAAACCCTCCACACCGGCGCCCACCTCGACCACATCCCCCGCCGCCTCGGGGCCCGGAATATAGGGCGGCTCCACGAACTTGTGAAACGGGTGCATCCCCCCCCTGATGGTGACATCCACGGGATGCGCACCGATGGCGCGGGTGCGGATTAACACCTCGCCCTCCCCCGCTCTCGCATCCTCGACCTCGTCGAGACTCATCGGCGTATCAAGACCGAACTTGTGGACACGCATCGCCTTCATTTAGTGCTCCTTTGCGCAAGGGGGGTATAGGGCGAAAATCTCGATCTCGCCCGGCCAATCCATGAACCAGCCCACATTTCCCGAGCTTTGCTCCCTGATTTCCCGGCCTTCGCCGCCGAATTTCCCGATCTTTAACACCCGAATTTCCCGGCATTCACCGCCGCCCGCCGCCCGCTTTCCGCCGCCGCCGCTAGGCCTCCAGCGCTAGGATTCGAGAAAACCCTGCACCTCCCCGAACAAATCCCCGCGCCGCTTCTCGTACTGCGCGAAATGCGTCGCCCCCCCGAGGACAACATACCGCTTCCCCGGGCTCGACCTGAGCGCCCCGAAAAGCTCCTGCGCCTCGGCGTCCTTCGAAACGAGGTCATACTCCGCCCTGACCAGAAGCGCCGGGCAGCGAACCTTCACTGCGTCTAAAAACGCCTTCCCCCGCGTCCGGTCGTAATGATCGGCCATGAGCCCGTTGGGCACGCGCACCGCCGGATACCGCCGGCGGCGCCCCTCGGCGTCGTGGCGAATCTGCTCCCGCCAATAGGCGCGCACCGCCCTCGCCTCCCTGAACTCTTTCTCGCGGCCCTTCGGAATCAACCGACTCCAGTTTCGCTGCTGCCCCTTTTCCGTCACCCAGCGCCAGGCGCAGAACAATTTCGGATTCAGCTTTCCAGGCCGGGCCGGATCCTCGAACAGAGCGAAATTCTCCGGATCTTCACAAAGATACAGCGGCGAAACCAATACAAGCTTCCGGGCGCGGGCCGGATTCGCGGCGGCATACGCGGCGGTCAGCATCGTTCCCTGCGCCCAGCCCAAAAGGTTCAGTCCGTCCACCTCCCGCCGCTCGCAGATGAACCGGGCCGCCGCCTCGACGTCCCTCACCGCCTCCGCCGCGCGCACGGCCGGCGGCCTCCCCCGGGGGCTCACCGTCATCTCCCGGGGCCGGGTCGAGGCGCCGTAGCCCCTGAGCGATAGCGCGAAGACATCGAAGCCCCGCGCCGCCATGTAATCCATCCACGAATACCCCGGAACCGGAAAATCGAAAGCCGCCGCCCCCGGAATGCTCTGCCCGTGGACGCAGAGAAGCGTCCCCGCCGCCCCGGCGCGGTGGAGCCTCCCCGGGCGCTTTTCCCTGAGGTGAAGACTGATCCCCTCGTCGAGTGCGGGGATCATATGATCCTCGGCGAGTATGCTCCCGGTTTTTTTTCTCATCCCTGCACCTTTCAACCCAAATCACCCGTATCCACTCTCAAATCAAAATCAGACGCCCTTCGGATAGGTTGCACCTTATCTCTCCTGCTTCCTCCCGGCCAGCCATCTCAACATCGCTTCGGCACGTTCGCGCGCCCTCCCGATATTTCGGACCCCAGCCCATTTTTGCGGAATTTGCAGAAAAAACCACCCCAATAGGCGAACATCCGCCGATCCAGGGGATATTTATTTTGGTATAAACCCTGAAGCCCGTGTTTATTGATATTGCGATTTGAAAATCTCTTTGGCTCGGCCCTTGCCTTATTTGGGCTCTGAGCAGATAGCGCCGGCCACATACGGCGGAGACGCACTCGATAAACGACGCTCATGAAACCAATGACTGAAACGAATACGAACACTTTTCAATAAGGGGGTCCACCATGAGACGAATCACAACTCTCATCATCGCACTCACGCTGGCAATTATCTTTCTTCTCACCGATGAGGCGCTCTCCCTGAAGATACTGTGCAATAACGCCCCTGCCCCGGCTGGCCCTGTCAAATATCACAACATGCAAGTGGCCCCCCTGTTCCGGTATCACGTATCGGGCGATCACTTCTACACGGCGAACTGGAACGAGCTGAAGGGGTGCAACTTTGAAAGAGTCATCGGCTATGTTTTCGCCGCCAAACAGCCCGGGACGGTGGCCCTCCACCGCATCTACGCGCGCACCCCGGTCGGCAACCATCTCTACTCGGTGAGACCGACAGAAGTGAACAGCCTGAGCGCCAGGCCGGAATGGAAGTACGAGGGAATCACGGGCTACGTTTATACGAGCGCCCAGCCCGGATCGGTCCCCCTGCACCGGCTCTACCACACCAGGCCCAACCACTTATATTCGACAAGACAGACCGAGGTTGACATCCTGCGCAAGCGGCCGGGTTGGAAATACGAAAGGGTCATCGGGCACGTCATCAAGAAGTGACGAGAGCGGCTCGCCATTCACTCGAAGTACAGGCTTTCCGCCTTAGCCGGGGAAAGCCTATCCCCGCGCTCAAGGGATTGTGCGCGGGGGTTTTGTTTGGGGTGTCATTCAGAGCGCCAGCGAAGAATCTGCTGGCCGTGCGCGGCCCCCTTTCCCCCCTTTATTTTTCTTCCTCCTACTTCCTCTCGGCCAGCCGTCTCAACACCGCATCGGCACGCTCTAAAATCCCTGCCGCCTCTTTCTTCTTGCCCATCTTCTCGCAGAGGATTACCAGGTTGTTCAGAACGATTCCGACCAAAGGGTTGTCCGGCTTCATTTTTATTTCGCTGATGGGAAGAGAACACTACAAAAACGATTCGGCTTCCCGATATTGGCCATGATATATATGGAGGTTGCCCAGGTTTTTGAGGACAGTGGCTGTAGTGGTGTTGTTGAGTTCCCCGGACATCGCAGAATTCTCCAAAATGGCCAAGGAGCGCCGGTAGTGGGCCTCGGCCTCCTCGTAACGGGATTTGGCCTCGAAGAGCTCGGCTCGGTGGATGTGGTCCAGGGCCGCACGCCGGGCTCCACCCTTTCGGCCGCCGCCGGGTTTTTCCGGCGTCGACTTCCAGGTCCTGGCGAGCCCCCTCGGCTTTCCGAGCTTATAGAATATGGCCAGCGCCCTCTGGCAGATCGGCCCGGCATCCGTAAAATTGCCTGATCGCCGGAGGCGTCCGGCTTCTGCGTAGAGACGCTTCCCCTCCTCCTTCGGCGATGCCCTCTTTCGTTTTTCGGCCACCCTCTTTTGTACCTTCAACGCCCGGACACGGAGAGAGGCGGCTTCCTTCGAGTTCTTCAGCGTCGAGTGGATAAATGCCAGCCGGTTGAGAAACAAGATGAGACTCGGGTGCTCCGCCCCCAGCGCCGTCTCCCGAATTTTAAGGGCGCGCTTTGCAAGCGGGAGCGCCTCGGTGAAGCGGCGGTCCCTGATCAGGTCCAGCACCTTAGCCTCGATGCGCTTGGCTTCAACAAGCGACGCCGGGGCCGAGAAGGACGGGGGAACGAGCAGAGCCGTGGCGAGAAAGAGACCAACAAGAGCCCTAGAGGTAAGACGCATGGCATGAACCTCCCCAAGTTAGGGACCCTTCGCGGCTTCACCCACCGGGTGTTCTCCACCAGCGGGCGAGAGGGGTGGCCAACTGTTTGAATTATAAATCGTAGTGGGGATGAGTGGGGCAACAATTATGAATTCATCCGGAAAATCCGGCCCTACTTTTCTTCCGTTTTCCAGGGCGCGGGGGGCGGGGGCTGCTTCATCCAGCGCAGGAGCTCTCGCGCCCTGGCCTCGTAGACCGCCCGGGCGCTCTCGGGGGTCCAGCGGTGAAACCCCTCCCCGCTTTTCACCCCCAGCTTTCCCTCGACCACCATCTTCCTGACCAGCGCCGAGCCCTCAGTACGGCTATCCAGATGGGGGAGCACGTTCCGCTGGCTGTGGTCGGTCATGTCGAGCCCGGTGAAATCCGTGAGGATGCAGACCCCCATCACCGGGAACAGCCGGCCCACCGAGCGCATCACGGTGTCCACCGCCTCGGGCGTCGCGTAGCCCTCTTCGATGATGTGGGCCACCTCCCGGCGAAGGGCGGTCGTCAGCCGGACGCCGATATGGCCCGGAATCTCCTTGCAGACCACCGGCTCCTTGCCCATCCGGCGCAAAAGGGCGCATGTCGTCTCGACGGCGGCCGGGTCCGTCCGCTCGCCCGGCACGACCTCGACCACCGGCATCAGCGGCGGCGGCGTGTAATTGTGCGTCGATACGCATCGCTCGGGATGGTTGGTGTTCAGCGAGATATCCGTCATCCGGAGGCCCGAGGTCTCGCTGGTCAGGATGGCATGAACCGGCGCCAGGGCGTCCATCTCCCTGAAAATTCTCTGCTTGAGGGCGAGGTCGTCCACCACCGCCTCGGTGATGAAGTCGGCCTCCCGGACGGCCTCGCCCAGGTCCGTCGTCGGCGAGATTCTCGCCAAGGCCTCCTCGGCGTCGGTTCGGCTCGACAGCCCCTCCTCGACGAAAAGGTTCAGCCCCTTTTCCACCTCGCCCAGGGCGCGGACCGAACTCTCCCGGGTCCGGTTGAACATCGCGACCGGGTAGCCCCCTTGGGCGAAAAACTGGGCCACCCCGTGGCCCATCAGGCCTCCGCCGACGACTGCGATCTTTTTGATTCGCTCGAGACTGTAATCCGCGGCCATGGCGTCACTCCTAGGTGATATAGCCGGAGGTCTTGATTCCCCGGAGCATCTCGCCGATTTTTATCCGGTGCACGTCCGAGGTGCCGTCGATGTGGTAGCACATCAGCGAATCGCGCAGGATCTTTTCGACCGGATAATCCTTCATGTAGGCGTACCCGCCCATGAGCTGCAGCGCGAGATCGCAGACCTTGGGCCCCACGTCCGAGGCGAAGATGGAGGAAAGAACCCCCTTCGACGAGTCGTAGTCGGGCTGATCGGCCATCCAGGCCGTCTGAATCGAAACCGCCCGCGCGGCCTCGACAAGCGAGGCCATCTCCCCCAACCGAAGGGCCACCGTCGGGTGCTCGATGATGGGCCGCCCGCCTTGGACCCGCTCCTTGGCGTATTCGAGGGCGTACTCGAACGCCGCCCGCGCCAGGGCCACCCCAAAAGCGCCGGTGGTGGGCACATGCTTCGCGCCGAAAGAGCCCAGAAACGACAGACCCTTTCCCACCTCGCTCACCCGGTTGAAATCCGGAACGCGGCAATTCTCGAATATCATCTCGGCGTTCATCATCAGGCGGTTGCCCAGCTTGTCGTGGATGCGGCCGATGGAGAATCCGGGCGTGCCCGATTCGATGAGAAACACCGTCACCCCCCGGGTGACGCCGACCGACCTGTCGGTTCTCGTCGAGACGAAATAGAGCTTGCTCACCGAGGCGCTCGCGACGAAATGCTTGGTCCCGTTGATCACCCACTCGTCACCGTCCTTGACCGCCGAGGTGCGCATTCCGCCGTCGGCTTCGTCGTAGGGCATCAGGTTGTCACACCCGGCGTCCGGCTCGGTGATTCCCACCGCGAGAAGCGCTCTGGGGTCGTCGGTGAACTTGGGAAGGAAAAAATCGCGCTGCTCCGATGTGCATCGCTCGACGAGGAGCTTCGCCATCTTCCAGGCCTGGTGAAAATGGGTGGCGAAGCCCGAATCGCCCTGGCACAGCTCCTCCAGCATCAGAAGGTGCGTCAGGATGCCGATGCCCGCGCCGCCGTATTCCTCGGGCAGCGCCGTGGTCCGAAGCCCAAGCTCCGAGCCTTTTTCGATTAGGTGCCAGGGGAACTTTTCGTGCACTTCCTTGGGATCGGAAATCTTGTCGAACTCGACGGCGACGGGTTTGACGTCGTTCACCGCGAAATCATGAGCCAGTTTTTTAAGCGCCAGTTGCTCTTCGGTAAAATTAAAATCAACCATGATCGGCCCCTTCCGCCTCACACATAAAAATAAGCATTGATGGAAATGCGTCCGCCGGACACCGTGCGAGCCGGTTCCGCCGCGATTCAGCTCACGACATGAATTTCATCCAATGGATATTGGTGAAGGTTTTCGATGCCATCGACGGTGATGACCGAGGTGTCGCCGATCCAGATGCCGCTCTTCTCGTCCTCGGTCGTCGGCCACCCGATGACATTCATGCACTGGTTTTTCTCGAACACGAAATCGGCCCCGGACACCTCGTCCCCGGCCGCCCGGATATCGGGCTTGGAATTGTAATTCGACCAGCCGAAAACGCTGGATTTGGGCTTGTACCCGGCCGCCGCGATCGTATCCACGCACAAGTGGGCGATATCGCCTCCGGTCAGCCCAGGCTTGATGGCCGCGTGAAGCTCCCGGTAGCTTTGTTGGCCGAGCAGGAATATTTTTTCGTACTCGGGCGTCGGGTCCCCCATGAAATAGGTTCCCCAGATTTTTCCGAAATAGCCGCCGTAGCCCACGGCGATCTCGGTCATGATGACATCACCCATTTCGATGGGAGTGGTCAGGGCGAACTCGTGGGCGTAGGACATCTCGGGAGCGCTCATCGGGGTCCGGCCGACGTGGCCGAAAGGAATCTTGCCGTCCATCCCCTGGGCCGTCTGCATCACGAGATTATGCAGATCGCAGGGCCGGGCGCCGGGCCGTGTCGCCCGCACCAGCACTTCGTAAACGGCGTCGGTCATGGCCACCCCGCGGCGGACATATTCCATCTCTTCCTCGCTCTTGACGAGGCGCAAATCCTCGAACCATTCGGTGACGTACTCGAACTCGGTCCTAGGGAGCGCCCCGGTGATGGCGACATGGTGATCGTGGGGGAGGTTGATGTTGGCCCAGTGCATGGCCCCGACGATACCGACCTTCTTTCCCTCCACCCCCAGCTCGGCCAGCCGGTCGGCCACGCGGAGCGGGGTCTGGGCCATTCCGCCGACGCGGACATCCTTGAGCGGGGTCATTCGTTTCGCGTTGGTGAGGTGATTGCCGAAGGTGACGAAAACCGTCGGCTCGCCCTCGAGGGGAAACACCGCATAGGTCTGGACCATCGCGGCGAAGCTCGTGATATAGACGACGTTGGGCTGGGCAGGCTCGTTCCCCAGGTAGCCGCCGATACCGTATACGATCAGGGCCTCGAGCCCTTTTTCCGCCATTTCGGCCCGGATTCGGGCGTACCGGCTCTTGTATTCGTCTTCCGAAAACCAGGGCCAAAAATTATTCTGACATTTCATTTGGGATTCTCCGTTTTGGTTTCGTTTCCAGTTTCGCTCGGGCGCCGGGCCCGCGTTATAGAGCGTCCGGCGTCCGCATTAGAGTGCGGCACAGCGGCCGCCTTAAAGTCGGCCGGCCCGCGCTAAAGCGCGCTGGGCTCGCACTAGAGAGCGCGAGCCACCTTGAAGCGCTTGAGATAGTTTCCCCCGTCAAGATGCTTGATGCAGAAGGCATCCCGCAGGAGCTTTTCGAAGGGCGAGTCTTTCATCACGCCGGCCCCGCCGGCCAACTCGGCCGCCTTGTGAGCGATTTCAAAAGTGTTCTCGGTGCAGAAGGTCATCACGCCGGGTACGCCCTTCGGGTCGGGCGGTTCGTTATCGACCGACCAGGCTACGTTCCAGACAAGCGCCCGCATCGCCTGGAGCTTGACGTGCATATCGGCGAGCTCGCAGGCGATGGCCTGATGTTCGATGATGGGCTTTCCGCCCTGGACCCGGTTCTTGCACCAATCGACGATCTCCTCGAAGGCCCGCCGCGCCACGCCGAGACAGCGGGCGGCGTTTAAAATGCCGTCGCTCCGGAGCCCCGCCCGCATGGAAACGAGGCCCTGGTTCTCAGGCCCGAGCATCCACTCCGCGGGCACGCGGCAGTCGTCGAAAACAATCTCCTGATTGCGGAGGAGCCTGAAACCCATCTTGTCGTGAACCCGGCCGAAGCTCATGCCGGGATGTCCCTTGGGGATCAGAAAGCTGGTGCACCCGTCCGACATGCCCTTGTTCGGGTCGGTCCGGGTGAATACGACATAGAGCCGGGCGTTCCCGGCATGGGCGATGAACTGCTTGCGCCCGTTGATGACATACTCATCGCCCTCCCGGACGGCGGTGGTGCGCACCCCCGCGCCCGGCGCGTCGTAGGGCAGGATATTGTCGCCGCCCGCGTCGGGCTCGGTCATGGCTATCGACACCATGAAACCTGGATCGTCACAATATTCCTTCATCCATTTTTCGCGGACCTCGTCGCTCGCCACATCGGGATTGAGCATGTGGAGAAGCTTCCGGCCGTTGACGGGGATGCTGGCCAGCGACAGGTCGGCCACACCGAGCTCCTCGCAAACGATTCCGATGGTGACGGTGTCCTCGACACCGCCGCCGCCGTACTTCTCGGGCAGGGAGAGGGTGCGAAAACCCAGCTCGGAGCACCACTTCAGGAGTACGTCGCTGACGCAATCCTCGGGATTGGGGTTTTTATCGAGGCCGGCGACAATGGGCTTGGCCTTATTGTTCACGAAATCTCGGGCAAGTTGGCGAAGGGCCACCTGCTCCTCGGAGAGTTTGAAATCAACCATGTAGGCGAACCTCCTATAATTGCCGTTGAAAGAGCGGAGACTTTCTCTGTCCCCACCACTTGTAATATCCAGATCCTCGAGCCGCGCCCGGAACACGGGGCGGCGGCTGGTCAGTGTTTTTCGCTGATTTAAAGGATTATCCAGTCTTTATCCTGCCACACGCGAAGTAAATGGGGAACACCGGCGGAGAAGGGTCCGCCGCCCGGATCGGCGCTCATTGATAGGGTTCCGGCCGGCCACCACGTCCGGGGATGTGCTCCGGACAGTCTCACGGCCCCGGGGGCAGGGTTCCGGCCTGGCTGGCGGTGACCTTAACGGCTGTTGCGGGGTTATAGGACGGGGTAAAGGGGAGCGTTCCGGAGAGCGTTTACGTAGGGGCGTTCTCGTGCGAAAAGGGGCGCCCTTGGTGAAAATCCCTTTACGCCGCCGAACCCGAATCCGAATCCGGTGCGGACCGGGCGGGTGACCAGAGATTCGTCTCCAACTCAAAAAAAACCGGGCAGGGTTTACACCCTGCCCGGCGTATTTCGGCTTGTATTCGATCTAGTACTGTATTCCCACCTTGAACTCGTAGGTATTGTCATGGTATTCAACGCTGCCTTTATTCTCGTTCGTGAATTTTCTTTCATCCTTGAAATCGAACGAGGCGAACCAGGGATACCTTTTCGAATCGGCGGTGTATTTAAAGCCCGCCTTCCATGTCAGGAGGTTATCAATACGGCTGGTCCTAATGAAAATGTTCTCTTTATAGGCTGGGTTCAGCGTAAACTTCAGATTATTGGAGATAAAGGGAAGATCTTGCGTCAATGTTCCCCCAACCTCCCATTCCCTGTAAGCAACCTGTCCCGGAGACGATGAGCTTTCAATAGACGATTCGAAGGTCCCATTTACGGTCGTTCCTTTTTTCGCATCCCAGGTCAAATCCACATCGGCGCTGATATTGTTCGTATCCCGGTCGGACTCGTCGGTCGTGCTGATGGTCTCATCAAACGTACGCCTTACGAAGCCCAGAGTTGCGTGCCCCGTAATCAACGCCGAAGGCGTGAACGAAAAACCCGCCCGGATGGCATGGTCCCTCGCATTGTCCCTCTGGTCGTCTACGGTACGGTTCGTGTACTTCTGCCTTTCAAACTCGTAGTCAACCCGTATATTGGTTTTCGGGGAAATGGCGTATTCAACAAGAGCGCCACCCCGGGTCAGGTCGCTTTCCAAGCGGTCCTGAGCGGCACGGAGATACCGGTTCCAGGTCAAGCCGGCGCTCACCTCTAACCGGAGCTTGCTCCCGTCATAACCGCCGATACCGACATGGGAGTCAACTTCTCCCTTTGTCCGGGGAGTCCGTGGACCCGTCGTGGTTTGCGTTTCGCTTGAGGAGGCGTCCGCGGTGTCTTCCCATATCCCGTTCGTCCTCCAGTAACCGTTCCCGTTGATTTTTTCAAAGTTCAGGTTACCGGTTACCGTTTTATTTTCGGTATCTTCTGCGCCGAACTTGTCGTAATCTATAATTTCATACTTAAACTTCACGTCAAAATCACTTTCCCCGCCAAAAGACCTGCTTAATTTTACAGTGGGGACATAGGTCATGATGGTATCGCTTTTCGTATCCGTGTTCGTCAGGAATACGTTCGTATCTTCCTTGACTGAAACATCGATACCCGGGTGAATTTCAAGAGCGCCCAAACGGAACCGGGGGGCCTCATCTTTATTTTCTTGGGCCGAAACACAATTCGCCGACAGAAGAGAAACAGCAAATACCCAGGAGGCCGCTATCACCCAGGGCCTAAAATTTCCAGCCAATTTTATATTCATCCTCATACAAATCAATTCCGAGTAGAGCAAACTACTTATTCTATAAAGTTAGACTCAAGCCATATGGTCCGAATGACAAGATTATGCAGCTAATTACCTAAATAACAAAATTAACTTGTTTGTGCCGCCCAACACCAGGGAACCTCTAAAAATCGCCTAACTTCCCTCGATTTTGTGTTATCGCAGCATTTTAGCCACAATTCATACCCATTTTCCATTTTATCTTCGGTCATCGGAACTCCGAAGAGCCTCCCGATGGCCGATTT
>PVBE010615948.1_pt1 | contig 20290 bp, 13 predicted proteins | sample 1631181 | NCBI WGS metagenome assembly PVBE01 (sample SAMN08397723, study PRJNA350692) | Marine metagenome, whole genome shotgun sequencing project. | isolation source: water | place: Pacific Ocean | collected 2012-04 | reverse complement strand
GGTAGGTGCGTGCTTCTGGAGCCAGCGAATGAGGTCATCGAGCGTGGTCTGCGGGTCGAACTCAGGTGGCGTGTCCGACTCGTCCGCATCAAACTGCTTGGCCTGCTCGACCAGTCGCACGATATCTTCGTCTCCGGCCGCCGCCACCTTCCTCAACCGCCTGTCGCCAAGAACTGCCGACTTCTTCACCCCAACACCGCGTTAATCCGCGATGACCAGCAGCGACATCGCCTTGGGAGCGCCCAAGCCCTTGCTCCTTGCCAGCCTCCTGAGGTCCGCCATGGCCGCCCTACCGCTGTCCTCCACCCTATCTCCCGGCCACTGGAATATTCGAGTCTGCGGGTGAAGTTGTCCGGCCCCTGAGCAGACAGCAAGAGGACCACCCGAGGCGAACACATGCCCTGTATAGTCGCCGCGCCATGACTCCATTCCTCGGAAAAGCGCCACTCCTCGTCGCAGCGACGCTCGCGATCTTCGGCTGCAGCGATACACAAAGCGAGCCGGGAAATTCGACGGGCGGTGCCGGTGGGACGGGCGGCTCCGGTGGCACCGCCACCGATCTGCCGCCAGGCGAATACACGCTCTTCTCCGGCGGTACGGTCCGGACGGTCGACGACACGGACACGGTCGCAGAAGCCATCGTCGTTCGCGACGGAGTCATCACCTACGTCGGCACGGAAGCCGACGCCCGGCTCCAAGCGCCGAGCGACGCCACCGTCATCGACCTCGCTGGGGGCACCCTGCTGCCCGGCTTCATCGATGCGCACGGTCATTTCCCCGGCTCGGGACTCACCCTCCTCTACGCCGATCTCAATAGCCCGCCCATTGGCACCATCAACAACATGGCCGAACTGCAGGCGGCTCTCGTTGCAAAGGCCGCCGAAACACCTGAAGGCGACTGGGTCGCTGGCACCGGCTACGACGACACCTTGCTCGCCGAACGCCGCCACCCGACCCGCGCGGATCTCGACGCCGTGTCCACCGCCCATCCGATCTACATCACGCATATCTCCGGGCATCTCGCGGTCGCCAATTCCAAGGCTCTCGAACTCGCCGGCATCGACGCGACGACCGTCGCAGCCCTCACGCCTGAGGGCGGCGTGATCCGAATCGATCCCGACACCCAAGAGCCCAACGGCATCCTCGAAGAGACCGCCCAAGATGTCGTTCAGGCTCTGGCCATGACACCCAACCCGGGCGAAGCCCTGGAGATGACCAAGGCGGCCGTCGCCGAGTATGCGAGCCAGGGCGTCACCACCGCGCAAAACGGCCTCACGACCCCAGTGATCTTCAACGGCCTGCGCGCCATCGCCGGCACGGACTTCGTCCCGCTGCGTCTGGTGATTTGGCCGGATTGGGAACTCGGCGAGAGCATCATCGAGGGCGAAGTCGACGTCTCCAAATACGATCCAGAGCGGGTCACCATCGGAGCGATCAAACTCGTCGCAGACGGCTCCATCCAGGGCTACACTGGATACCTTTCGGAGCCCTATCACGTCGCGCGCGACAGCGACGCGGACTACCGCGGCTACCCGCGCCTCTCAGCAGCCGCCCTGGCAGAGCGCATCGCGCGCGTACACAACGCGGAGCGGCAGGTCGCCATCCACGGCAACGGGGACGCCGCCATCGACGACATCCTCGCAGGGCTCGAAGCGGCGCAGGCAGCCGAGCCGCGTGCCGACGCGCGAAGCATCATTATCCACGCGCAAATGGCCCGCGACGACCAGCTCGATCGCATGGCGGCGGTCGGCGCCACGCCTTCGTTCTTCCAAGCACACACATACTACTGGGGTGATCGTCATCGCGACATCTTCCTCGGTCCGACGCGCGCAGCCCGCATCAGTCCCACACGCTCGGCACTCAGCCGAGGGCTGCGGCTTAGCGTCCACGCCGACACACCGGTCGTACCCATGGAGCCGATGCGTCTGCTCTGGGCAGCCGTCAACCGAACGACGTTCGGGGGCGACAAGCTCGGTGCCAATGAGTCACTCACACCAGCGGAAGCGCTGCGAGCGATCACCGCCGATGCCGCTTGGCAGATCTTCAAAGAGGACCATCGCGGTTCGATCAAAGAGGGGCTCGTCGCCGACCTGGTCATTCTCTCGGGCGATCCGGTCGAGGACGCCGATTCAATTCTCGACCTCGAGGTTCTGGAGACCTTCGTCGGAGGAGCATCCGTCTACAAGAAGGGTGAAGCGACCTCGGCCTCTTCTTCAGGCGCGACCGGAACATCAGCAAACGCCCACGCGCTGTTCGAAGACGCCGCATTTTCGTTCGCACCTCACCGCCGCGAGTAGCCGCCCGACGCGTCGCCCACTCGTAGAATACTTCGCAGGCCCGGCTCGATGCACTCGCCGTCGACGGCCGCACGAACCAGGCGACGAAAATCCGAGTACGGGCAGTCGTAGTGTGGCGCCAAGCCCGAGCGACCGCTCGCCCTCAGATTTCAGTTCGCCTTTCTTGTGTCAAGAACGCGAATCGGAGAGACAACGTCCCGAATATAGGTCCCGCCGCGGGGCGCGGACGGAAGCCCGCGCGTTGTGGATCCCGTTCGAGAATTCAGGCCCGGTCCCATGACGACCGGTCGGCCTCAGCGATGGGCGTTTCGCTCTACCTGTCGTGAGGTCCGGCGCTCGCCACGAGCTCGGCGCCGCCCCAAGACCACGCCGCCGAACGCGAGCGCGAACAGAGTGAGTCCCCACGGTGCTGACGACGTGCGCCTCGCGCTCGAAGCGCTGCAGCCTCTGCTACTCAAGGGTGCTGATGCGGCGCTCGCGCTGGCCGCGTCGTCGTCATCGATGTAGTCGGGCACGCCGTCGCCATCTTCGTCGCCGGTCCCTTCCTCCTGGTCGGGAGTCCCGTCGCCGTCTGCGTCCGTGTCGAGATAGTCGGGGATGCCATCGTCATCCGTGTCGGCGGCGGCGCCGCCCGATACTCCCACCTCCGTCGCCGTGGGGATCCCGTCGCCATCATCGTCGTCGTCGCGATAGTCGGGTGTGCCGTCGCCGTCGGAGTCGGTTTTCGGGTCGCCGGACCGTTGGAGTTCGACCAGCGTGGGCACGCTATCCCCGTCGTCATCGTCGTCCCTGAAGTCCGGCGTTCCGTCGTTGTCCGTGTCCGATTCGAAGTTGACGAGCGCGCTCACCTCGACTCGCGTGAGCAGGCCGTCGCCGTCGTCGTCGGTGTCCAGGAAGTCGAGCGTGCCGTCGCTGTCCGTGTCCGGAAGGGACGACGTCTCCACGTCATCGAGAGCCCTGAGCGTGCTATCGCCGATCGCTGACGCGAAGAACGCATTCGATGCCGCACCGTCGGCCTTCGATTCATAACTCGTCGGCACGCCGTCGTTGTCATCGTCGGAGTTCCTCGGGTTGCTTCCAAGCGCCGCTTCTTGCGCGTCGGTGAGCCCGTCGTTGTCCGAGTCCAGCACGTTCGGGCATCCCTCGTCGGTAGCGCCGTTGCAGTTGTTGTCCGCGCCATCGCAGATTTCTTGGGCGTCCGGGGAAATCGCCGACTTGAGGTCGTTGCAGTCGCCTGCTACCGGGGAATACCCTACCGCGCCACAGCCGACGATGGTCGGTAGTCCCGCGTTGCCGTAACCGTCGCCGTCAAAGTCTACGTAGAGTGTGAACGCGTCCACCGCGTTGTTGTCCACGCCGCCATCGCAGTCGTTGTCAACCCCGTCGCACTTCTCGTTAGCGTCTGGCGAGATGAACGGCGTCGTGTCGTCGCAGTCACCGGATACGGTGGCGATCCCCGGCGGTACGGGCCCGCAGGCGACTTGCATCGCCATGCCGACACCGAAGCCGTCGATGTCGTTGTCGACGTACCAAGGGACTCGGTCGATGGCATCGATGTCCGTGACGCTGTCGCAGTTGTTGTCAATGCCGTCGCAAATTTCGAGCGCCGCAGGGAACACGGCCGCGTCCGAGTCATTGCAGTCCGCAGCCTGCGGCACATAGCCGCCGGGCTGTACGCATGCCACGACGGATTCAGCCGGGTTCCCGTAGCCGTCGCTGTCGGCGTCCTCGTACCAGTTGACTCCGTCGATAGAACCCACGTCCACCGTGCCATCGCAGTCGTTGTCCACTTGATCGCAGAGTTCGGTAGCGTTCGGGTTGATGGCAGCGTTGGAATCGTCACAGTCGTTTCCGATCTGCACATGGCCCGGGCCGGGCGCTTGGCAGGCCAGAACGCTGTCTCCGCCGAACATGTCCCCGTCGAGATCGACGTACCAGAGCTGCGCCGAAGCCGGGTCCAGTTCTGGGTCCGCATCGTCCGTGAACGTGTTGCAGTTATTGTCTATGCTGTCGCAGACCTCCGTGGCTGCGGGCGAGACGGCCGCGTCGGAGTCGTCGCAATCGGTTCCGTTTTGTATCCATCCCGCTTGAGGAGAGCACGTCGCTTCGCTCGTATCGGTATCCCCAAACCCGTCTTCGTCCACGTCCGGGTGATAGACTGGCATCGCTCCTTGGGGAACATTGTCGACCACGCCGTCGCAGTCGTTGTCGATTCCGTCGCAAACCTCGGTCTCCGCAACGGGGCATTCGTGAGATTGTTGACCGGCGACGCACTGGACCGCGACCTGCGCTCCGCATGCACCCTGCCCCGCGCACGCGAACGTGGCAACGAAGTTCTCGTCGGCCGCACCGCTGCAGTTTTCGTCGACGTCATCGCAATCCGAATCGTCGTCGCCTCCGATTGGCGCGCCAGGCACGCATACCGGGAGAACCTGGTTGCCCCCGACACAACTGGTTTCTACGGAGGCTGCGCACACACCGTCGCCACACTGGGTGACGACGACTACGTAGCCGTCGTCCACGACTCCATCGCAGTCGTTGTCGAGACCGTCGCATTGGGCGTCCTGCTCCGCGGGATCGGCCAGCAACGCAACACACTCGGTCAGCGCCTCGACGCCATCAGTGCAAGTGTGAGGTTCCCCCCGCATTGGTATCGGCCTGCACACGACCTCGAGACGTGCTCGAGTTGCGCTCAATCAACAGGCGATCCGCCGTCGCCGCTGAACATGAAACGCGTAGATGGGACTGAACCCTCCGTACTCTTTCCATGTGGCCGCATGACGTTGAGTTCTTGCCCCAACCGTCTTCACACGTCGCACCCGTCGATGCGAATATTGTAGCGCATCGCACGGCGTCGTTCCGCACATCGGCCGGGCGGGCGCGAAGAACGAGAACGCCCCGGGCGCGCGCGGTCTCGCGATACGACATCACTGTCTCTCGATGAGCCCGTACGCGTTCTATTGACCCGCCGGTACCGGCTCAACAACACGGCTGCGACGGCAAGTCCGCGCAGCGGGTCACAGCAGGCCAGCCGGTCAGGTGCGCGGGCTAAAGGCCATCACTCTCCTAAGGCGGGATCCGCCCCCTCGAGCGCGTAGCACGAAGGCGGTGCCGGGCAGGTGCCCGCCATGGTTGGGCTCGCCACGGGGCGCTCGGCGCCCGACGTCGAACGCTACGCGCGATGCGTTCCACGAGAGCGCACGAGTATGAAGGCTACTCAGCGAGGTCCTCGCGGAAATGGGGTACCCGGCAGAGGCGCGGCGAGCGCAAGATCTTGCGGACGGGTGCTGACCGACAACGCGGGTCCTTGGCGGCATGCCGATGCGGACGCGGGACGTTTGGTACTGTTGGCGTGGCAGGGCATAGATGAGGTGGATCTCACCGAACAAGTCATAAATTTAACAGCGTTCAGTTTATGAGATCAGCCCGCCACGCTCGAAGGCATCCGCGGGATTCGTGTGATTCTTCATCGTCGCGTATTGAGCGTCCAAAGCAGCGCAAATGACTTCGGTAGTACTGAGACGGGTGCGGCGCTTCAGAGCTTCGAGCTTCTTGGCGCGCGCTGTCGAGGCGGGCGTTTACCCGAAGAGGCTGTGTCATACAGATCGTATGACACAAGGCCACCAACGAAGCTGGTGAAGATCGAGAACGCTCGAACAAGCTCTCGTTGCCGCTTCGCGTAACCGTCGAGTGACGACGCAATCAGGTCGCTCTAGTCCGCGGTCGGCACGATGCCGCGAGTGAGCTGACGGTAGACCTGCGCGTAGCGACGAGCCGGACGATCCCAGCCCACGTCCAGCCGCATCATGCGGCGCACCAGCTGCGACCACGATCCGGAGCCGTACCCGGCAACGGCGCGGGCCGTCGCCGCGAGCAAGTCGCGGGCGCTCGGTTCCTCGAATAAGAACCCCGTCCCCGTCCCGAGCGACGAATCGCAATCGACGACCGCATCCGCCAACGTATCCACCTCGTGGCATACCGGCGCAGCTCCGTAGCGCTGTGCGATCTGAGCGATGCGCGGCAGCGGCGCGCGCCGAGACGGCACCAGGACGATATCCGACGCGCCAAGCACGCGGTGCAGCGTCCCGTCGTCGGGATCGTCGAGAAACGCGCAGAGGCCGGAAGCCTTCTCGCCCGCCGTCTCGATCTTTCCGCGCAGCGCTCCCTGCACGGTGCCGGCAAAAACAACGCTAGCGCCCTGCTTGAGCAGACGCGCCAGAGCGGCGACGACGACGTCAGCACCGGTGGCGCGGTCGAGTTCACCAACGACCGAGATCAGCGGTCGGCTCGTATCCAGTTCCAAGCCGAGTGCCCGAACGAGCGCGGTCTTGCAGCTGCCCTTGGCTTCGGCCTCTTCCGCTGCGAAACGCGACGGCAACGCCGGATCCGTCGCCGGGTTCCACACCGCGTAGTCGATGCCGGGGGTGATGCCGATCAGCTTGAAAGCGTTCGCTTCGAAGACGCCCGCTGAGTCGCCGGCAGGGCCGCCAGCCTTCTGCAGTTCGTCTGCGTAGGCGGGTGACGCAACAGCGCAAACGTCCGCGTTGGCAACGCCCAGGCTCACGAGATCGCAACGCCCGCCAGTCCCGGCAGTCGCCATGTCTGCCTCAGCAACACCGACCGCGCTTAGATCCTTTGCGGCCGCGCTTCCGCGGCGGGTCGGATCGGTGACCGTAAAGAGTACGGGCGGCAGCTCCGACTCGCGAAGCAATGCAGCGAGGGGAGCCGTTTGCCACTCGAACGCGTGAACCGCGTCCGGGCCCTCACCCTGAGCCACCCGCTGACGGATGAAAGCGGCCGCGGCCGCGGAGAACTCGACGGCGCGGCGACCTTCGGCAGCCTTCTCAGCCTTTTCGCTCCGGCTCGCCTCTACCAGAGCCGGCCATTCGAGCAGCACGAGCTTCACGCCGGAGGCGAGCTGGCCGTCGAAGATCGTGGCTTCCGTGACGCCTTCGAGTCCGCTCTCCAGCTCCAAAGGAGTGAGACGCCGTGCCGCTAGCAAGCCACCCTCTTCAAAAGCCGGTGACCGCGGGGTGACCACAGTCACCTCATGGCCCAATTGCCGAACAGCCTTGCTCAAGGCCGCAACCATTTCCCCGGTTTCGGTCTCTCGCACCCAAGGCGCGAATTCCGGGGCCACCATCAGGACGTCCATTGGCCCACGCGTCTAGCACAACCCAGGCTGCCCGGAGACCCACACGCCCCCAGAGACGTGCCAGAGACGTCCCAGAGTGCCCTCAAGATGCGAGATCATTGCCAGATCGGCCGCGAAGTGCCCGAAACGGCACCGAATGGTCCCAAACCAGCCAGCGATCCGGCCGGCAAGCCTGGCAGTTCGCCGGATAACGACTACCCTCTGCGTCGAAACGCGGTCCGCGCGGCCGCATGCCAGTAGCCCGTCATGAAGCACGCCGTCCAGAAAGCCGCCGTCCTCCAGGAAGCCCTGCCCTACATCCGCAGGTTCCGAAAGCGTACCTTCGTCGTGAAGTATGGCGGCCACGCCATGGTGGACGAAGAGCTGAAAGAGAACTTCGCTCGAGACGTTTGCTTGCTGAGCTACGTCGGCATCAACATTGTCGTGGTCCACGGCGGCGGTCCGCAGATCAGCCAGACGCTCGATCGGATGGGCATCAACTCGAACTTCTCTGGCGGACTTCGGGTTACGGACGACGAAACGATGGGGGTGGTGGAGATGGTCCTGGGCGGGGCCGTCAACCAGAACATCGTCGGACTCATCTCCAAGCATGGCGGGCGCGCCGTGGGACTCACCGGCAAGGACGACTCCTTCATGTTGGCCGAGCGACGCCCGCATGTTCAGGGCAAGAATGAATCGGGAGACTCGACGCTCGTCGACCTCGGTCGGGTCGGACGCGTCAAGCACGTGAAACCGAACGTCGTCCAAGATCTGATCGGCAAGGGCTATTTGCCGGTGATTGCGCCCGTTGGTGTCGACAAGGACGGCCGATCGCTCAACGTCAACGCCGACGAAGCCGCTTCGGCCATCGCCACAGCTCTCGACGCGTCAAAACTCGTTCTCATGACCGATGTTGAAGGCGTCAAAGATGCCGACGGAAAGAACCTCAGCTCCCTCGATGTGAGCACGGCGACGGGCCTGATCGACGAAGGCGTGATCCACAGCGGCATGATCCCCAAAGTGCAATTCGCTATCGACGCCGTCGCCAATGGCGTTGGCAAAGTGCACATCCTCGACGGTCGTCAATTGCACGCGCTCTTGCTCGAGATCTTCACCGACGAAGGCGTCGGAACCCAGATTCGTCGCCACAAAAAATCATGAGCCGGAAGCTCGTCCGCCCCCCGGCATTCCCGACGACGCCATCCTACGCATCGTCCGAGTTCCGCCAGAGTCAGCCGGCAAGCGCGTCGACGTCTTTCTGCAAGCCCAACTGCGAAACACGAGCCGAACCCGGTCACGCTCCATCATAGAGAAGAGTGGCTACAGCCTGGACGGACGCAAGCTACGCGCCAGCGATCGAGTCCGGAGCGAAGACCGCGTGGTCCTCTGGCGCCCCCCACTCGACGAAAGAGACGCGGCGGCGGAACTCCCCATTCTCTACGAGGACGATCATTTATTGGTTGTGGACAAACCACCCCTGATGACCGTCCACCCCACGGCGCGCCACCACCACCACACGGTGATCAAATTGCTGGAGGTCAAGCGACCCGGGCAATTCCTATCGCTCATCCACCGTCTCGACCGCGAAACCAGCGGCGTCTTGATGATTGCCAAGACTCGCGAGGCGGATCGGGCGTTTAAGCGGTCCCTCGAAGAACGCTCGCTTGCGATAGCCAGCGCGGCTCCGGCGGGGCCCCGTCAAGCTGCAGCGGCATTCAAGAGCAAGAGAATCACAAAGGGCGCCAAGCTCGCGGCCATCGAAAAGACGTACCAGGCGATCACCTGGGGAATTCCGGAAAGCGGCACGATCGACCTGCCCCTTGAGCCGGATGTGGACAACCCGCTTCGGGTCAAGATGCGCACCTGCGCGCCAGGAACAGGCCTCGAATCCCACACCATAGTGAACGTCCGCGAGTCGCGCGCCGACTACGCCCTCCTCGAATGCCGCCTGTTGACGGGCCGCCAGCATCAGATCCGAGTCCATTTGGCCGCTGTGGGCTGCCCCGTCGTCGGCGACAAGCTCTACGGGCCCGACGATCGCATGCTCGCCCGCGCCGCGGACGGCGACCTCACTAACGAGGACCTGCAGAGGCTCGAGCTGCCACGGCACGCCCTGCACAATCACCGCTACTGCCTGGACCACGCCGTCACCGGTGAGCGCCTGGAACTCGAATCGCCCCTAGCCGACGATCTAGCGTCCTTCTGGGATGCCATCGACGTCCGCTGACGCGGCTGGCGCAACTTCGCGCTCGCTCGCCCCCTCCCCAGCCCCGCGCGTCCTAGGGGCGCAAAAACAACGGCTCTCACGGACTTGGTTGACGAGCGGAACGGCCAGGCGTACCGAGCAGCACCATGCCGATCCGCCGCGCGCTGCTCTCCGTATCCGACAAAGCCCACCTCATTCCCCTCGCTGAGGCCCTGTCCCGTAAGGGCGTCGAGCTGCTATCGACGGGCGGCACCCAGCGAGCCATCAAAGAAGCGGGCCTTCCGGTCACTCCGGTCGACTCCTACACGGGCTCGCCGGAGGTCATGGGCGGCCGCGTCAAGACCCTGCATCCCCGCGTGCACGGCGGCATCCTCGGTCGCGAAGGCACGGACAACGCCGATCTGGACAAGATTGGCGGCTCCTGGATCGACCTTGTCGTCGTCAACCTCTACCCCTTCGCCCAGACGTTGGCGAAAGCCGACGCCAAGTTCGGCGACCTCATCGAGAATATCGACATCGGCGGCCCGAGCATGCTGCGCTCCGCGGCCAAGAACCATAGCCGCGTTGCCGTCCTCTGCGATCCCGAGGACTACGCACCGATCATCGAAGAGTTCGAGTCCACCGGCGAAATCGGCGAAGCATCGCGGCGACGGCTCGCCGCCAAAGCGTTCGCTCACACCGCGGCCTACGACGCGGCCATCAGCGGCTGGCTGAGTGGCGTGGACGAAGAGGACGGTTTCCCCCGCTACCTCACCCTGCCCTTCCAGAAGCGCTACGGCCTGCGCTACGGCGAGAACCCGCACCAGAAAGGCGCCTTCTACGCCGAGCCCGGCGCGCCCGACGGCTCCCTCGCCCGCGCCGAGAGCCTCGGCACCGGCGCCAAGGAGCTGAGCTTCAACAACCTCGTCGATGTCGAAGCGGCCATCGAGGGCGTCCGCGAATTCAGCGAACCGGCGGCCGTAGTGATCAAGCACGCCAGCCCCTGCGGCGTGGCGACGGCACCGACGCTGGCCGCCGCCTACCTCGCGGCGCGCGAAGCGGACGCGATGTCGGCCTTTGGCGGCATCGTGGCGCTCAATCGCAAGGTCGATCTCGCCACCGCCAACATTCTGGCGGAGACATTCCTCGAATGCATCATCGCGCCGAGCTTCGCAACCGACGCGCTCGCACGCCTGCAAAAGAAGAAGGCCTTGCGTCTGCTGGCCACGGGCGAATGGCTCGGCGCCGAGTACGAGGCGATGCACATGAAGCGCATCGGCGGCGGCCTGGTCATTCAAGACCGCGATGCGAGCGGCCCAAGCGAAGTCAAGGACGGCAAGGTCGTCACCAAGCGCGCGCCGACCGAGTCCGAGATGGCCGCGCTCGAATTCGGGTGGCTCGCTTGCAAGCACGTCCGAAGCAACGCCATCGTCTTCGCCCACGCCGGCGCAGAACCTGGCGTCTACGAGACGACCGGTATTGGCGGCGGCCAAACGGCGCGCGTTACGGCCGTCGAGATCGCCGTGAAGAACGCCGGCGACGCGGCGCGCGGGAGCATCATGGCGTCGGACGCCTTCTTCCCCTTCCCGGACGGCATCGAGGCGGCCGCCAAGGCGGGCATCACGGCCATCGCACAACCGGGCGGCAGCAAGGGCGACCCGGACGTCATCAAGGCCTGCGACGACGCAAACATCGCGATGGTGTTCACCGGCTTCCGGCACTTCCGTCATTAGTCTTGTCGAAGGGGGCTTTCGCAAAGCCGGTCTGGGCTGCAGCTCTCGGCGAGCTGCAGAGCCGGGTCCCCCTCGCTGCGGCGGCCAAGCCGCCTTCGCTCACCCCAAACGCGCGCCTGTCGGCTCCGACTAGCCCGACGGCAAGCGGGCAGACGCGCTCCCGTCGTCACTCGGGTGGCGCACGCTCCAGTCGCGACTACCGCTCGAACTCCGTGGCAGCCTTCGCCGGCGAACTCGTGGCGCCTGTGCGAGCACTAACCGTGCTGAAACACTAGGTTTGGGCACGTGAGAGCCCCCGCGCGGGCCCACCGTCAAGCGTCTGACGACTGGTATTAAAGTTGGCCCCCTTGAAACGCGCGTGGCATCGGCTTCATTAACCCGATAGCGATACCTCGGGGGAAGGAGGCCGTGTGAGCGCCATCCGCCAGCAATGCAGCATCTGCAATACCGATTATGAAGTCCGTTTCCGCTACCAGATGGAGGAGCGCTCGCAAGCCTCCGCCGACGGTACGGTTGAGACGGGTTTTCTCTTCTTCTGCTCACAGAAGTGCCTCGAGGAGAGTCACTCCAAATCCGCCGACGGCCTCAGCCAATGCTCGGCTTGTGCGAAACGGTTTACGATCGAATTCGCGTCGCAGGTCATCTACTCGGCGGGCCAGCGTAACTACGCGTGCAGCGACTCTTGCCGCGACCAACTCACGCGCGAGTTGAACGGCGAGCGACTCGGGGCGCTCGCCGACGAAGTCGGTCCCGCCGCAGACCCGTCCCCAGCTCCGCAGCCCGTGCTTGCCGCGGTAAGCAACAGCCCGCGCCCCAAGTCTCTCCTGCCGACCGAACGCCTCGCGGCGCGCGACGCATCCAAGCTCCCGCCGAGCCGAATCGCGGTCTTCAACCATAAGGGCGGCACCGGGAAGACGACGACCGCTGTCTCTGTCGCCGGAGGACTCGCAGAGCGCGGCTATCGCGTCTTGCTGGTCGATACGGACGCCCAGGGCAACGTGGGCGTCTCGCTTAATCTTGAAGCGCAGCGATCACTCTACCACGTCCTCGTCATGGGTCTGCCGGTGGCGCAAGCGGTCACGCAAGTGCGACCCGGACTCGACGTGCTGCCGTCCAATGAGACGCTGGCCGCGGCCGAACTCTACCTTGCGGGTCGCAAGCAGCGCGATCGCGTGCTGGCCGCGCGCCTCTCAAGCGCGCTCGATGACTACGACTTCACGATCATCGATTGCTCTCCAAGCCTCTCGCTGATGAATCAGAACGCGCTCGTGGTCGCCGACGGTGTGCTCTGCCCCGTCGCTTGCGATTACCTCTCGCTTGTCGGTGTGCGCCAGGTACTGCGCACTCTCAAGCACGTGAACTCCCTGCTGCATCATCCCGTCGAGTTTTGGGGAGTCCTCCCCACCATGTTCGATGTGCGCGCGCACATCTGCCACGAAGCGCTCGACACGCTCAAGGAACACTTCGGGGAGCGCTGCCTTTCGCCGATCCGAGCGGCGACAAAAGTTAAGGAGGCGCCGGCCCATGGCCGGACACTCCTGGAACATGCACCTGATTCGAAGGCAACCGCCGGATATCAGGAGCTCATAGAACGGTTGGCGGCAAATCGGCCTGCCAAAAACAAACTCGCCATGACGGCAGGAGGTACGGGGTGACAGGAAGATCCGAATATCAACAAGCAACCGCAAAACTACTCGATCGAGACGAGGTGGACGGAGTGCTCTCCGCGCGCTTCTTCACGCCCGACGAAGTCAAAAAGACGGCGCCGCCCGCTGAGGCAACGCCGTCCGCCAAACCCACTCACTACAAGGTCATCTGCATCTCGATGTACAACGAGGACCTGGGCAGATTGGACGAGATGGTCGCGACGTTAAAGTCGCGCGGCTATACCAAAGCCAATCGTAGCGCGCTGATTCGGCACGCCCTGTCCGAACTCGATCTCGATCAAGTCCCGCGCGGAATGTAGCCACATTCCGCTCGCTCCGGCACGTCCGCACCAGCATCCGTCTCCCGGATGCGCGCGGCGGGCGGGCCGGGACAGCGGCGGGCGGACCGGGACAGCGGCAGCCGCGGTCGCGCCGAGACAGCGCGTCCATTCCGTCCCAGGCGGCCAACTCGGGCGGAGACTCCAACGCGGACTTGCCAAGCCGCCTCGTCGCGGGGAGGATGGCGCCGCTATGGTGACCCTCGACTACACGAAGCCGGATGCGGACCCCTCAGCGTGGGCGCGTCGACTTGGCATTTCCGATGCCGCTATCGATCTCTACCTCGACAGCGATGTCATCGATCTGCATGTCGATAGCTTCATTTGGCAGCGCGTCTTCGGCTACAACCTCACGACGCGCCACGGCACAGGCCTGCTCGGAGCGCGCGTCTACAGTCAGTCCGACTTGCCACGCATGCTCGAAGGCGGACTCACCGGAGCCATCTGGGTCATCACGACAAACCCGCTGAGGCCGAAGAGGTCGCGCGGTAACACGTTCGTCAAGAACCTGTACCGACTCAAGCGCATCCTCGAGTCCACCGAAGGCGCGGTGCAGATCGTTCGCAACACGGCCGAGTACCGCAAGGCCCGAGAGTCCGGCAAGCACGGCGCCTTCATCGGCGTCCAGGGCGGCAACGCCTTCGACCGGGATCTCGACGCGCTCGACCTCATCCCCGACAACCTCGTCCTCCGGATCACCCTCGTTCATCTCTACAATTCGAGCCTGGGTACTACGAGCGCGCCGCTCAAGCTCAAAGGCGATCAAGGGCTCACGGATTTCGGCCGAGAATTCGTGAAGCGGCTGAACGAGAAGAAGATCTTCGTCGACCTCGCCCACATCAGCCGCAAGGGCTTCTTCGACGCGGTAGAAGTGCACGACAGGAGCCAGCCGCTCATCGTCACTCACACGGGCGTCACCGGAGTGCACGAGCATTGGCGCAACCTCGACGACGAGCAACTCCGCGCCATCGCGGATACAGGAGGCACGATCGGCGTGATGTACCAGTCGTCCTTCCTCGGCGATCCCTACCTAGGCGGCAAAGCCGACAGCATCGTCGACCACCTGGAGCACATCATCAAAACGGTCGGTGAGGACCACGCATCTCTTGGAAGCGATTGGGACGGTGCGATCCTACCGCCGCGGGATATGCAGACACCCCTCCAGCTGCCGCGCCTAGTTCAGATCATGCTCGACCGAGGATGGAGTGGCACGACCATCAAGAAAGTGCTCGCCGACAACTTCCTGCGTACGACCGCAGAACTTCGCGGCTAGCGATTAGCGACGGTCGCGCACACGGCCGCCGCTAGAAATCGACGGCAAGATCGTCAACCTCAACGTCCCGATGCATGTCCGCCTCGTTGGGTCCGTCGGGCTCGGGGGAATCCGCCGGCTCGAGGCCGTATTCCTCGTCGACTTCTTCGGGTGACGGCAGAGTCGCTTCGGTTGCCGTCTTCGCTTCGGTGTTCGCAGCGGCGGTCGCCGTCGCGCCGCCGGCTACCGCGCTTAGGCTGGGCTTACCGCCAGCTTTCTTTTCGCCGCGAACATCGCTCAGTTCGTCAGTACTCAGGACGGGCAGGCGGCGCTTGCCGATGGGTCCTTCGTCGACCAGCTCGCGAATGGACTCCATGTCGTCGTGGGCCTCGAGCTTTGCGAGGGCCTTCACCTCAACCTGTCGGATTCGCTCTCGAGTGAGGTTCATGATGGCGCCCACGTCTTCGAGCGTCGTGCCGCCGCGGTCGGCGACGTCAAGTGCGCACGATTCGCTCATTTCCCAAACCTCCAAGTCCGGGAAGTTCAGTTTGATGGCGCCGGTCTTCGGAGACACGTCCGTGAAGAGATGGTGCTTGCAGGAAACGTAGGGACACGGGCGCACCGCCTCCGCACAGGAGGCGCGATCCGGCGGCTTCCAGTAGTCGGTCTCGGGAAAGAGCACGCGCCCCATCTCGAGTTCCCGCTTAGTCATCCGCTTGACGCTGATGGTCCGGGCGCGGACGGATCGTTTGCGCCGCGAGCGCCGCTGCTCACGGCTCATTCCGGACGTGTCGATGGCGGCCGAGCCCACGGCTCCGAGCTGAGGCTCACGCCCGCTGGCCTCGTCGTCGTGTGTTTCGGTCGGCTGCTCTTGGTTGTCTTCGTCTGCCATCAATCTGCTCCTAAGGGCGCGCGCACTTCCGCCCTGGGGCGCACCGCCGCAACCCCGTCCGCCAAATTCGCCCGAACCGCGCCGAATGCGCGCTTCCGCCGTTATCCGTTCCCCCCGGAACGCCAGGTGACCTCATGCCACCTTGAACTCTTCCTTCTTTGTCTCGTTCGCTGTCTGGTTCGTTGACTCGTTCGCCGTCTCGTTCGTTGACTCGCGCTCTACCTGGCTCCTTGGGGCGCCATCTTCGGCATCACCAATTTCGCCTCGATACCGAGGAGGCGAGCGATCAACTCATCGCCGCGATCTCGCGCCTCGGCGATATCGCTGATGACCGTCGTCGTAGGCCCCGTCGAGGACCTGCCCTCGAGCACCTGATTGAAAACCGCGAACACACCCTGGAGAGTGTGCTCGAGTTGGTCGAGATCGCGCCTCACGAAGAGGAAATCCCGCTGGATCTCCTCCATCGTGTAGCTCCGGTTCAGCATGTCCTTGATGCGAGCGATCTGCCGCAAGACGCTGATGGGGTAAACGCCCTGAGAACCGCGGTGCTTGCCCTTTCGGCCGACCCGAACACTCCTCGGTAGGAGCCCGAGCTGCACGTATTTGCGGAGAGTGGCTTCGCTTAGAGAGAGCCCGTTCACAGCGCAGAGTTCAAGTATCTCGGCCGATGTCAGGCCTTGTGGATACTCTCTCTCAAGCTCATCGAGGGTGCTGCTGTCGATCACGAGTTCCTAACGCTCCGTAGGCTGTGGCTCTTCATCGCCGACACCTCTGGGACGCCTATGAATATATTCCACTGAGTGGAACACCCCAAGGCTGTTTCCGCGGAAAAAACTCTGCAGATCACGTTCTCCTTACATACATAGCGAGGATTGAAGGAGCTATGTCAAATAATGTCCCAGTCAATGGAATGTCCATGGAGCTTGTTGAACGTCCATCGCGCTTCGCGGATGGAGATAATGAAGTGACAATGGAGATAATAGGTCGTCCATTCCGTCCATTCCGTCCAATCATGGATAGGCTGATGGAGATATTCTACTGTCCATGGAGTTTACGAAGCGTCCATCTCCAAAACGGGCGTCTTTGGGCCGGCCTCGCGCGACGCGGGCGCGCTAGGGCTCATCAGGCGAAAGGCTAGCGGGAAAGCGCAGGGTTCCGGGCCTAGGGGGCTCTCGCGGCAGCTCTTCGGGCAGTTGCCCTTTGACGAAGCCCTCCGAATAGGCGAGGACGGCTGCTGCTCCATGTTGCTCGATCCCCGTGCCTGGAAGCGCTTCAAGCGCCACCGCGGAGCCCTCGCCGGGGGTGTTTTGGTGATCCTGCTCGCCTGCGCCGCCGTCTTCGGGCCGCTCTTTGCCGTCCATGACCCGCTCGTAAGCGACTTCGCGAATGGCGTCGCTGAGCTGGGCAAGCCGGCGGGGCCGTCAGCTGCGCACTGGCTTGGCGTGGACGGAATCTATCGAGACCACCTGACACGCTTGCTCTATGGGGCGCGAATTTCTTTGACCGTCGCTCTTCTGGCGACGGCCATTTCGGCCATTGTCGGCGCCGGGGTGGGGATGGTGAGCGGCTATGCTCGCGGAACGAACTTCCAGTTCCTCGACACGGCGCTGATGCGCTTCGTGGATATCGGGCTGAGCTTCCCCTATCTGCTGCTGGTCATGGCGATCGGTGCCGCGGTTGGAGAGACCAGTGTGGTCACCCTGCTGGCCATCCTGGGGTTCACGAGCTGGTTTACGACCGCTCGCGTGATCCGCAGCAAGACGATTCAGGTCCGCTCTCTCGACTTCATCTCCGCATCGCGCGCGATCGGTCTCGGGCCCGGCAGGATCCTGCTCCGCCACATTCTTCCGAATGTCGCGGGTCCCTTGATCGTCATCGCGACAACGTCCGTCGCACAAATGATCATCGCCGAAAGTGCGCTGAGCTTCTTGCAGGTCGGTCTGCCCCCGCCCATCCCCACCTGGGGCCGAATGCTCGAGGAAGGACAGAAGTTCGCGGGCGTCGCGCCAGGGCTGCTGGTCGCCCCGGCCACATGCATCTTCCTCTCGGTACTGGCGTTTAATTGGCTTGGGGAGGGGCTGCGCGATGCGCTCGATCCGAAAGAAGAGTAGTCGTGCGCTCGTTGCCGCAACGCTGCTAGCGGGGCCCCTGAGCGCCGTAGCCTGCGACCAGAAGGCCCAGTCGCCGCGCGGTCACCTCGATCAACGCCGGGATAGACAGCCTCACTACGGCGGCATCCTCCGTTCGGCGTTCTATGTCGATCTGCGCACTCTGGAACCCGCCGTCGCGTTCGGGACGCCCGAGGGGGCCGTCGGCAACCTCATCTTCGACAAGCTCGTCTCCTACAACGACGCCGCCGAGATCGTCCCCCAACTCGCCGAACGCTACGAGCAATCGGCCGATGGAAAGCGCTACACGTTTTATCTGCGCAAGGGAGTGAAGTTCCACGACGGCAGCGACTTCCGGGCGGCCGACGTCAAACGCAGCATCGAGCGCAGCCTACACTCCCAGACGCCGAACCCGGCCACGTCCTTCTACGACCGCATCGCGGGATTCGCCGCATTCAACGCCGGCAAGGTTCCCGAACTCAAAGGCGTACAAGTCATCGACGACTACACCGTCGCCATCGATCTCTCGGAGCCCGACTCGACGTTCCTGCACGTGATGGCGATGAACTTCATGGCTCCGGTCTGCCCCTCTGCCGGGCGCGTGTGGACTCGCGCCTTTGGCAGCACACCTTGTGGCACGGGTCCGTTCAAACTCGCGAGCTTCGAAAACGGCCGACACGCCAAAGTGCGACGCTTCGACCAATATTGGGATCCAAAAAAGCCCTATCTCGACGGAGTAGACTGGTTTCTCACGGTCCAAAAACCAACGCAGCGCTTCAAGTTCGAAGCGGGTGAGATCGACATCGCCTTCGGCTTTGGGGTGATGGATACGATCTTGTTTCGCCAATCACGCGAGTGGGACGGGCTCTGGGCGTGGCAGCCGCCAATGACCACATTCGGCATCGTGATGAACAACGACGTCGAACCCTTCGACAATCGCCACGTGAGACGCGCCGTTGCGTTCGCCATCGATCGCGACGAGGCGGCCGCCCCCCTCACGGACATGCTGATGCCCTGGGGCAAGATCGTGCCGGGGCCGATCATCCCAGCTACGGAGGGCTATCCTCAGCAGCGCTACGACTACGCGCAAGCGCTCGAGGAGATGCGCCTAGCGGGCTATCCCTACAACCCGGAGACGGGCGAGGGCGGTTATCCGAAGGAGTTGGTCTTCCTCGATCTCGCGGGCTCTTCGTCTTCGCGCGCGACTGAGATCTACCAGCAGCAGCTCGCCAAGATCGGCATCCGCGTGCGGATCCAATTGGTGGGGTGGCCCACCTACCTCGCCAAGAGCGAGCAGAAAAGCGCGCTCGCATTGGGACGAACGGGCTGGCACGCAGATTTTCCGGAAGCGGTTTCCTTCTTGGAGCCGATTCTGACGTCGCGCGCGATCGGCCCCGAAAGGAGCCAGAACTCGGCGTTCTTCCGGAACGACGAGTTCGACGACCTCGCGTCCCGAGCGCGAAGCACGGTCGACGACGCCGAGCGCGCCAAACTCTACCGGAGGGCCGAAGAGATCATTGTGGAAGAGGCTCCCTGGGCGATCGTATTCCTGCAGCGTGACTTCGAGATCTGGCAGCCGTACGTCCACGGATACCAGCCGCACCCCTTCCTCAGCTACGACGTACGAAACGCTTGGATGGACCTGAAGGCACGCGACGCGGCGGAGAAGGCTCGCTGATGTTGCGTGCCGTCGCGCGTCGCCTGGGCATGGCGCTCTTCACGATCTGGGCGATCATCACGCTGACGTTCGTGATCTTCAATTTGCTTCCCGAGGATCCGGCTCGCGTCATCGCGGGACCTCAGGCGCGTACGGCGGATGTTGAGAAGATCCGCGTCCAATTCGGCCTCGACCGCTCGCCCGTCGAGCGCTACTTCGCCTACCTCAGCAACCTCTTCTGTCTCGATCCGGACGCCGTGGGCGCCGGGTTTCCCCTCACCTGCAACTACGAGCCCCGCTCGCGCGAGGGTCAATCCGCCGAGGCACAAGCGGAGATGGCGCGCGAGTTACGCGCGGCCAAACACCGTAACGCCGTGAAGCTCGGCCCGGTATTTTTTGATCTGGGAGAGAGCTACCTGCGCCGCAAACCGGTGCTCAGCATCTTGGAGAAGAAGCTCCCGGCTTCGCTGCTTCTCGGCGCCCTCGCTCTACTAATCCAAACGGTTCTCGGCACTCTCATTGGCGTCATCGCCGCCTATCGCAAGAACACCAAGCTCGACTGGGCGCTCGTCACCGCAGCACTCATCGGCATCAGCGCGCCCACATTCATCACCGGTATCCTGTTGCAACAAGTCTTCGGGCCCAGCCACCTCGGCTGGTTCCCCATCGACGGCTACGGAGACGCCTATCCGGAACACCTCTACTACGCGGTGCTTCCGGCGGTGACGCTCGGCCTCTACGGCACCGCCGCGTACACGCGCCTCGTCCGCGACGAGATGATCGGTCTCTTGCGCCAAGACTACATCCGGACGGCGCGAGCGAAGGGACTCTCCGAAAGGGCGGTGATGGTCCGGCACGCACTACGCAACGCGCTGATGCCCTTGGTCACCATCCTCGGCATTGACGCGGGCTTGATGGTGAGTGGCGCGATTGTCACCGAGCAAGTCTTCTCGTGGCCGGGCATCGGTCGCCTTTCAGTCGAGGCCATTCGCGAGCTCGATGGGCCCGTCGTCATGGGGGTGGTGCTGCGCTTCTCGACCTTCGTCGT
>PVBE012879034.1_pt1 | contig 20291 bp, 12 predicted proteins | sample 1631181 | NCBI WGS metagenome assembly PVBE01 (sample SAMN08397723, study PRJNA350692) | Marine metagenome, whole genome shotgun sequencing project. | isolation source: water | place: Pacific Ocean | collected 2012-04 | reverse complement strand
CTCAAGTTGTTCATGTCGATCTTCACAGACGTCGAGCCGGTCATTACGGAGAACGAGTGGCCCTATCGGGGTTTTCGAGTCGGATTTACCCAGATCGGGATCGACTCCATCGTGCTCCCCCCAGTGCACCTCGCCCACTGCTTCATGGTGGAGGTCCCGGCGGAGTTTACCGACGCCAGCGACGAGACGATCCTCAAGATTCACGACATTATCCGGATGGAAAAACCCGCCCATACCGCCTACTACCTGACTTTCGCAGCCGCGGCGGCCGAGGAAGACCTAGTTGGCTTTAGGGTTGGTTTCGGCCGACTCGGCGTCGGCGCCTCCGGTGTCGTCGCGGACGCCCGCACCGCAGAAACAACGTCAGAAGAAGAGCCCAAGGGCAAAACGGAGTAAACGATGGCCGAGACGCCTTTCAAGCGAATCAACTTCTTCAAGGGGTTCATGATCACCGAGCAGGATATGAGCGACGGTGAGCGGTACCACATTGAGAAGCGACGCCTGCATGTCCGTAGCTTTCACGCGCCCGGGGTCGTCCCAGGAAATGGTGACGAATTGCGGATCACGAGCCGCGGTCGGGGTGATCTCTCCATCGAGATCGGGAGCGGTTACGCCATCGATGGGAGCGGGAACGACATCATCTTCCCCGAGAAGCAGATCAAGACCCTGAACCCGGGAGACTTCAAGCTGCCCCAAACGATCTACGTGGTCCTCCGCTATGTGGAAGAGTTCACGGACTTCATCGCGTACCGCGAGAACCTGGACTACCAGGGACACCGACGGGTCTCCGAGGGCGCCAAGGTCGAGTTCAGCATCGTAGAGCCCGACATCACTCAGGAGGTCGAGATCGCCCGTGTCCACCTCGAGAAGGGGGCCAAGCGAATCGTCGACGCGCGGAACGCCGACAAGCCGGAGCCCAACGAGATCGACCTGCGTTATGTGCGCCGGGCGGGGACCGTAGGAAATCGGCTCGACCCCATGCTGACGGACCGATTGGATTCGACTATCCAGGAAGAGAAGCGGATTCAGGCCTACCTCTCCCGCACCAAGAAGATCATCTCAGCCCAGGACGCGCTCCACGCGGCCATGAGCCTGGAGATGGTCTTGAAGGCGGCCTTCGTGGGCCACTCCAACGTTTGGCAGCTTCTCCGCATCGTGGTCAACATGAAGTGGGACGTGGTGCAGGAGGTGGAGGGTCGAGTGCCCGAGCTCTCGGCGAAGAAGGAGTTCGCGGCCCACAAGAAGAACGTGGACATCCTCCGCGGCCTCATCGCCGAGCATCGGCACACCGACGAGGCCTTGGACAATGTCGTCACCTACTGGTTGAAGTCCTGCGAGTCTTTGGACAGCCTCGTGGACCGAATTCGCGCGTCCGAGATCGACGTCAAAGCCGGCGCGGGCTCTGCCTCGGGCGGCGTCATCGAGGCGGCCGTGGCCGGCAAGGATGGGGGCGCGGTGCTCGAGGGGATCGCCTTCGAGGAGATCAAGGTTCGCTCCGAGCCTTTCACCGCAGAGTTGGTGGTGGACGGCAAGATGTGGGCCCAGGTGGACGCCTTGGACATCCTGGACACCGACAGCGAAGCCGAGCACGACTTCGTCATCAAAGAGGCCACCGACACCTACCGTTCACGTCAGCGGGCTCGATACCCCGACGGCACTCGGATCGAAGACACGGGGATCGCCCATGAGGGCGGCTTCTCCGAGTTCAAGGTCAAGAACCTGACGCCGCACCAGGATTTGGTCATCATCCGACGGATGGACTACATCAAGGGCGACTATCAGGCAGAGATCCACGTCAACGGACAGCGTCTGGAGCGGATCCTGAGTTGCGACGGCAATGACCGGAAGTTCCGCTGGCGAAACTGGCCTTATGTGGTGCCTGCCGAGTACATCAACGGGGACACGGTCACCATCAAGATGGTGATGCTCACGGCGGATCGTGACATCAATATGTTCCGGTATTGGTTTTACCAGCCGAAGTGAGTGGACGTGGCTGTTGGTTCGCAATCCTTGCGATCGATGGTTCGCTGCGCCAACATCAAATTAGGGAGGGGTCGATGAGAAATCGACTCTGAGTTCAGCCCGGACACCATTGATGAGAACCCCTCTAGACATTCTTCGTGGCCGAATCGAGGCCAAGGTAAACAAGAAGGTCTATGGAGCTCAGCATGCCGCGCGTGCGGCCGTTGACAAGCATGGTCGCAAGCTCGTCAAGAAGGGTGAAGAGAAGGTCAAGGATGCAGCCGCCGGAAAATCGGAGGCCAAGGCGAAGAAGAAGAAAAAGATGGGGTGGTGGCCTTTCGGTAGTGAAGAAGAGGGGGAGCAAGGCGGAGTCGCCGGCTGCCCCAATTGCGGGAAAGAGGTCGACGCCTCTTGGGAGCTCTGCGCGTACTGTGGGAACGACCTGCAGGCGGGCGGCAGTATGAACGCACACGGGAATCCCCCGTTGCCGGCCCACGTCCTGGACGAACCCGTCGTCCAAAACCCTGGCGCCCCGAACAAGACGGTGGCCATCAACCTCGACGAGTTCAAGTCGCCCGAGCGGGAGATTGTGGGCTGGCTCTTGGTGATGGAGGGCGCTCAAAAGGGAGCGGATTTCCGGATCTATTCAGGCGCCAACAGCATGGGCGCCGGCGCAGACAACGACATTGTGGTCACCGATGAGTATCTCTCGTCTCGACACGCGACCATTCGCTATGAGGACGGCCACTACTTCTTGGTCGACAACAACTCCACTAACGGCAGCTATGTGGGGGAGAAGAAGATCACCAAGTACGAGTTGATCGACAACGACACAATTCGTCTCGGGCGAACCCAGATTCGAATCAAGTGTCTGTTCTGACTCAGACACTCGTTCGACCCCCAAAGACAACTTAGGACGCGTAATGAAGCCCCAATTGAGTCGGCGAAAAATGCCTCTCGGTCTGTCCGTGGTTCACGTAATCGGACTCTTGCTCTGTACCTTCTTGGTGTCCACGGCCCATGGACAAAACCGGGTCAAGGGCCAAACCAAGGTGAGGCTCGACGCCGTCGACGTGAGCGAGTCCAGCATCGGCAAGTTCACCATCTTTGCGTCGTTCATCGACAAATATTTCAAGCCCGTAGGAGTGTCAGCCCGGGACGAGTGGAACATTTTCATCGATGGCGAACGGGCCGACGGTGAGCTGGTTCACAAGGTCTTGCGAGACAGCGACAAGGGCGTGAGCCTCGCCATCGTCGTGGCCGCGACCGCCGCCTTGGAAGACTCCTTCCCCTTCATGATTCGCGGCTCCTCGTCGGTGTTGAACGCGCTCCGGAGCGTGGACCGCTCCGTGGTGCTGGCCTTCTCGGACATCCCGAACTCCTCTTCGGGGGCCGCGGGTGTCGACGGGCTGTCTCCCAGCCACAACGAGGCCATCAGCTGGCTCAAGGAGCAGAAGCCGGTGGGGGTGACCCCTCCGATGCTGGTCTCAGTAGAAAAGGCCCTCGAGTATTTTCCGCCGGACTACGACACCATCGGCCCCAACCGGGCCATCGTCCTCATCACCGATGGGTTCGATAAATACGACGAGATGGAGAGCCGCCGTAAGGACCTGGTCACGACGCTGAGACGGCTCGCTCAGGACCGCAACGTCCGAATCAATTTGGTCGGTATCGCCATCGAGAATGAAGACAAGGTCAAGCGATTGCGCGACCTGGCGTCCTCTACGGGAGGCACGGTCCGCATCGCGCGCCGCAGCGAAGAGGTGGAGCAGTATCTCGACGAGTTTCGCTCCGAGCTCATGGGCCAGTCGGTGCTCTCCTTCACCACCGGAGACTTCGAGGGCAATAAGGAGACGGGGTTCCGAGTCGCCATCAAGCACGACGGGTTGCCGTATCAGAGCGACACCAAGAATCAGCTCACCAACGAAAAGGAGAGCAACCTCTGGCTCTATGTGGGCATCGTCGCCGGCAGCTTGGTGGGTTTGTTAATCCTGATTGGGCTCATACGCGTCCTGGTGAAGGCCATGAGCGGGGGCAAACAGGAGGTGGTGCACCACACCGGTCCCGAGCTGATGAAGCATGTTCAATGTGGGAACATGATCCCGATGGACTGGAAAAACTGTAAATATTGTGCGGCGTTACCCCATTACGGAAAATTGATTGTCACCGACTCCGACGGCGACGAAGACTTGTATGATCGGGTCTTCTACATCAAGGAGTCCATGACCAATATTGGGTCTGCGGCTACCAATCATATCGTGGTGCCCCACGCCACCGTGTCCAAGCGACACGCCGGGATTCGGGTCCAGGACAAGCGCTTCGAGTTGGCCGATTACGGCAGCACGAACTACACCTGGATCAACAGCAGCAAAATCAACAAACAATTCCTCAAGGACGGGGACACCATAGGTTTCGGCAAGATCGAAGCCCGCTTCGAGCTCAAAGACTGAGTGATTCGTGAGGGCAGACCTGGGATGCCCGACCGCATTTGAGCCCACGAATCCGGGCCGGTCTCTTCCTCGCGCGTGTGTGAGCTTGCCTCATCTTCCTGGGGTCCCTTAACATGGGGCCGTTCTACGGTCGGGAGGGCGTCCAGGGACACCGCATCATCAACCTCCGCAGACGTTCATGAGGGGGCCGCCATTGTTTTCTGATTGGCGAATCGTATTTGTTCTATTGGGTGCGCTGCTCGCTGCGCCCATTTCAGCTCAGGCACAGGCCGAGGGCCAGGCCCAAGACGAGCTCGACCCAGAGTACGTCGAGAAGCAAAAGGCGGGCTCAGCGGCGTTCGAGGCCGGTCGATTCATGAAAGCGGCCAACCTTTTCAAAGATGCCTTTGACATCTCTCCGCGAGGGAACCTCCTCTTCAACATCGCCCTCAGCTATGAGCGGGCCGGTGAGGTGGAGTTGGCCGTTCAGTTTTATGAACGCTTCGTTCAAGCGGTGCCCAACTCGCCCCAGCGCCCCGCCGTCCAGCGGCAGATAGCGACCCTCAAGACCTCCTTGAAGGACCTCTATGTGGATGTCAGCGTCTCCAGCTCACCGCCGGGGGCCATCATCTTCGTCAACGACAAGTCTGACGGGGCCATGGGCAAGGCACCTTTGACCTTCAAGCTCCTGCCTGGGTCATACGTCGTGATCGCCGAGCTGGAGGGCTACGAGCCGGCCAAGCAGCGTATTCAGGTGGCAGACGGTATCCCGGCTGTGGCCGATATCTCTCTTATCTCCAGTGGTGAGGTGGGGACGGTGACCTTCTTCGTCTCGGAGCGAAACGCCGACGTGATGGTGGATGGCCGTCGTATCGGACGCAGCCCCATCGCCGAGAAGGTCAAGCTCACCGCGGAGCCGCACGATATCTTGGTGGTCAAACCGGGCTTCGTAGCCTGGAAAAAGAAATACCCGGTCAAGCCCGGGGTGGAGCAGCGCGTTGACGTGCGCCTCGTCGAAGAAGACGCCACGAATCTCGCCAGCGGCGGCGGGAGTGGGTCGGTGTGGCCTTGGATCGTGATCGGCGCCGGTGTCGCCGCCACCGGGGCCGGGGTCTTTACGGGGGTCTCGGCTCAGGGCTTGTACGACCAACTCTCGGAGAAGAAGGCGGTCTTTCAGGCGGAGCCCAGCGATCGTAATCGTATCGCGTCCAGTGATCTCGATACGGGAAAGACCCTCGTGCTTTTGACGAATCTTCTCATCGGTGTGGGCAGCGTCGCCATCGTCGGCGGGGTCGTGATGTGGACCCTAGATGACGACGGCGTGACGCGAACCGGAACTGTGGGCGCAAACGTGAGCGCCATCCCAGGGGGGGGCACGGTTCAATTCAAGGGGACATTCTAATGACCGGGCGGATCTGTGCACTGCTTCTGGCCGCGTGCGGCCTTGTGGGCTGTACCCTCGATTTCGAGGAGTTCAGGCCTTTCACTCCGGAGGGGCAACCGTTGCCCCAACCGCAGCCCGAGATGGACGTCTCCATGGAGCCCGAGATGGGGCCGGCCGACTGCTGTGTACCCGATGTCGAGGTAGACATGATGCCGGCGGTGGACACTGACGGTGACGGTCGAGTGGACGATGAGGATAATTGTCCCATGGAGCCCAACGAGGGTTGGCTCGACACCGACGCCGACGGGCTGGGTGACGCCTGCGACGATGATGACGATGATGACACCGTCAACGATGATGTGGACAACTGCGGACTCATCGCCAATGCGGACCAGTACGACATCGACGGCGATGGTGCCGGTGACGCCTGCGACGACGACGACGACGGCGACGGTCTAACCGACGCCGTGGAAGAGGCCGGGAACACGAGCCCCCGCTTGCCCGACACCGACTTCGACGGTTTGGGCGACGCCGACGACAATTGCCCTGTTCGCGTGGACCGCATCGGCGGTGACCGAGACGAGGACGGGGCGGGCGACGCCTGCGATCAAGACGATGACGGTGACGGCCTGCCCGACTGGCGAGACCCGTGTCCCGGTACGCCCAATCCCGAAGGGAACGCGGAGGTCTGTGCCGCCGATCTGGACGGGGATGGGGTGGCCAATGAGATGGACAATTGTCCCACTTGGCCCAACCCGGATCAGGCTATCGAGCCGTGTCGGAGCGCCTTCTCGACCCTCACCTACACCCGCGCAGTGGAGAGCCTGGTGGCCAACGCGGACAACCAGGCCGTGGCGGCGACCCGTGGCGGCGGCATAATCATCGGCGGTGACGGACCGGCTCAACGGATCACGAATACACTCGGCCTCAGCGACAATCACCTCAAGAACGTGAGCATCGACAGCCGCGGCAACCACTGGTTCATCACCGCGTCCGGGGTGAGCGTGGTCCGTGAAGACGGCTTCGTCTTTAACCTCCACGGAGATGACTTGGAGGGCGCGCCGGCGGGCACCCTGCGAGACGTGGAGGCTGTAGGCGACCAACTCTACGTGAGCTCCGGGAACGGCCTCTTGCTTCAGTCCGACGGGCAATGGGTCACCTTAGATGGACTCCCCGACAATGACGTCCATGGTCTCTGGAAAGACGGCCTGGACAATGTTTGGGCCGTCACAGAGACCGGCGCCGCCCGCATCACCGCAGGGGCGGTCAGCCAAACGGTCACGGGCATCGGGACGGGCTTTCGGAACATCATCGGTAACGAGGAGACGATTTGGCTGCTGGGGACCGAAGGGGCCGTTCAAATCGATGGCGGCGGTCAGGTTCAGAATGGCGGCATCTACACCGGCTTCGACGCCCGTGACATGTACCTCGGCAGCGAACTCTTGGTGGCCGCAGCGGACGGACTCCGACGAATAGACCAAGATGGTCGCCTCTTCCCGGCGGGGACCAAGCCGCTCCCTTCACCGGACATCCGCGGCGTCGCCTCGGCACCCCAAGGCGTTTGGGTGGGGACCCGAGCAGGGATCGTATCCCTCGACGGGTACTTCGCCACCTTCACCGCCGAGCAGGTGGGTGGGTGCGTAAACACCGCGAAGCGATTCGGCGCTCTCCTCTGGGTGGGGACCGACACCGGCTTGCTGATCAGCCAAGTGGACTCATCGGCTCCATCGGAGACTAACTTTGTGGCGCCCGCGGGCCTCGAAGAGATGCCCTCGGTCAGCGCCATCGAGCAGGTGGGTAACGAGGTCTGGGTGGGCACCGAGAATGGCGTATACGTATTCGATTTGAACGGCGTCGAGCAGCCCGCGCGTCGAATTTTGGACGCATTGCCGGGGCCGGAAGAGGAGGCCGAGCGCTCGGTGACCGACATCGTCGCCGGCGCCGAGGGCGAGATCTGGGTCGGCACCCGCTACGGGCTCGTTCAGATTCAGCCGGACGGTCGCGTCACCGGCGTGATCACGAACGCCACCGAGAGTGAACTCCCCCAGGACCATATCGTGGCCTTGGACTACTCCACCGAGACCGACACGCTCTATATCGCGACCGGAGGCGGGATCGGAGTCCGGGAGAGCAACGGCTCGTTCTTGGGGGCGGCCAAAGCCACCGAGCTGCAGAACATCGAAGTTACTGATATCACTGTAGATAATCTCGAAGCCTACGCATCCACTAGAGCCAGCACTGAGCGGTCCACCCCGAACTTCCTTTGGAACTCACCTCTGCGCGTGGGCGAGGGGGACTTCCCCGAAGAGGTGAGCACAAACAAATCGGTGGCCGTGACCTCGGGTGACGGATTCGCCTATTTCGCTATGGAGTCTCGGCAAAATCACGTGAACGGGATCCTCGTTAGGCGACCCTCGGTCTACTCCAATGAAGACACGCCCATCGCGTACAAACCCGAGCGGGAGGGCCCGATCGGGTACAAAATTGGCTGGCCGGTCAATCTCGAATACCAGTCCGGGGAGCTCTTCGTCGCCGTGTGCAGTCAGTACGAAGATGATCCCGGTGGTTTGAGCGTACTCGGTGGCCAAGGGCTCATCCTAGAGGACCACTCAAACATCGGTCTGCAGGGGGACGGCACTCGAGCCTACCTCACCTACGGCCAAGACAGTCAGCCCCTCTTTACGACGATGAACGGGGATACGCCGGTGGCGGACCACCTCGGCGACGACCTCTCCCTTACGCCCTTCGAGTTGAGAAGCGGCTCCAACGCGCCGCCCGTCGCCTGCGGGATGCCCTTGGAGGAGGGCGATGAGCTCTGGTGCGCCGTCGAAGGAGAAGGACTGATCAGGCGAAACGCCAACGGCGGGTGGTCGTTCTTGGCCATCGAGCAGTTCATCTCTTTGGGTGACGGCAACTTCCGCGACATCCTCGTCCAGACCAACGCCCAGCTGTGGGTGGCCGCAGCGCACGGCGTCATCAAGCTCGCCCCGGGCCGCGGTCCGAGGTTGGTCAATGAGAGCAGCACGGGCGGCGGTCTGCCGTCCGATGACGTCCGGTGCTTGGCGTTTCGAGACAGCGTCGTCTATGCAGGCACGGCGAACGGAATCGGATCGGTCTCCACTGGGCCCGACGCCGACGGAAATTGGATTGAAGTGGGCAAAGATGCGCTTCCAAACCGCGCGATCACCGCACTCGCACATGACGCATCGGGTCGACTTTGGGTGGGAACCGAGGGCGGCCTCTTCGTCCTCGACAGCCAGGGCGCCCTGGTGGAGTCCTTTGGAATCTCCCGCGGTTTGCCCACGCCTCATATCAACGATCTAGTAATCCTCTCGGACAATCGGGTCGTGGTGGCGACGGATGGCGGCGTGTCCATTCGTACCGGCGAGGCAGACTTCGAGACGAAGGGCTTCTTCGACGGCCTCCCGGGTCGAGCCGCGTACCAGCTGGTCAAGACCGCTGACGATGTGGTGTGGATCCGCAGCGCGGACGGTATCGCGGACCTGCCTTGAGCGCGTGACCTTCGTCGGCGAGGACTCGGTTCTCGCCCACCTTCTCCGAGGCGTGGTCTGCGCGGGCAACCGTGGCCCCTCGCCCCAGAATCCTCTTCTCCAGTCGACCTCGTCCGCAGCGCGTCCGCAGTAAATATCGGTCGCGCGCCACCTCTGAGCCCCATCCGCCCGCCGTCTCGCCCCTCATGGGTCTGCCGTGGACATCCACGGCGAGTCGAACGTGAGTCATCGGATTCAGTGACTCTGCGGCGAAGCGCTGCAATACGAAGCCCGAAATCTCGGTGCTCAGCGGCTCTTTACGACGGTTAAAAGAAGAGAAAAAGGGGGGGTCCCCGTCCCGAAGCGGCCGAAAACGGTCGATTCGGGACGGGGACAAACGACGCCGGGGTGTTGGCGCCGTTCGAATAACGAGCTTGGGTTTGGGGGTAAACCCAAGCTCATCTGAATCACAGGGGTGGTGTGACTCAGATATAGAATCCGGGAATTGATGGGTCGTCGATTCGCGGAGCGTCCGGGCTTGCTTGATGCTCAGCCTCATGACACCCAAGACATCGTTGTTTTGGCCGTTTTTCTGAGGGCGGACAGACAAAAAAAAAACCACGAACACATCGCCTCTTCGACCTAAGTGCATGGTAATAAAGGAACAACGGCCTTCCGTCGCTCATTCTTGCCCGATGAATTTTTTTCTTCAGTTCCCTTGATACACGCCGATGTACGGAACAGGTGGCGTCCGTCATCTTCTCTCCAGAACCCGACAATCGCCGGCTCAACCTCGATTTGTGAGTCGGGACTTCACCGATGAGATGATCTCAATCAGCATCCGCGCTACTGTTCGCGTCTACTTTGACACCATCGGCGCGGGGAGAACGCGCCGAGTCATTTGGGGGACCCGTCATGCGTCTATTCAGCCTCGTTTTGGCTCTTCTCTGGGTCGCGCCGGTTTCGGCGCAGACTCGACTGGAAGCGGCCAATGGAACCACCTTCGAAATCGATGGCCAGGGGACAGGAGCTCTCACTCAACCGGCGATCTTTCAGAATTGGCCGAGACTCTGTGTTCGCGTCTGTAATGATTGCGCTGCCAACCCCAACGGCGCTGACCAACCGTGCGCGAACGCTGACATCTATAATGTGGGCAACGTGGAGCCCAACTTGGTGCAGAACGGTCGACGAGCGCTCATCGGCAACCATAATTTGGCCGGTCTCGTGGTTCACCGGAGCATCTTCGTGCCCAGCGACGGCCCCGAAGCCGCCAACGGTTGGATCCGCTACTCAGACTTTCTGAGCAATCAACAGGCGAACCCCATCACGGTCTCGGTGCGGATCGGCAGCATGGGTTTGGGTTCATCGGTCATCAACGCGAACGCCGCCACGGTGCGGCGGACGTCCGACGATGACGCCGATCTCGAGGCGAGCGATCGATGGTTCATGCTCGATGACGACCAGCCCGAGGCCGGGCTGGGCGCGGCTGCCGTGCTCTTTCAAGGATCCGGCACCCGCAGGACCGCAGCCCGGGCCGGCACCGGCTTCCCCCGCGCTGACCAGCCTAATGAGCTCGCTTGGGAGTTTCGTGAGGTGACCGTCGAGCCGGGAGAGACCCTCATTTTTGTCACCGTCTTGGTCTACGAGAGCACCCGGGCGAGCGCGCTCGAGGAGATCCAGGGGTTGGTCCGCATGCGGACGGTGGACGCCGCCTCGGGGATGGACCCTGGAGAGTTGATCGACGTCTACAACTTTGATCTGGACCCGGCGAATCCGAGCCCGGTGGCGGACGCCGGGGGTCCCTATAACGCGAACGAGGGTGAACCCGTCGAGTTCACGGCGGCGGCCACCTTCGACACAGATCGGCAAGGGCTCAGTTACGCCTGGGACTTCACCGATAACGGTGAAGACGACTTCGACGCCGAAGGCACCAATGTGATCCAAACCTTCGACGACGATGGGACGTTCACGGTACGGGTGCGCGTGACCGACGGGGGCGACAAGACGGATATCGACACCGCGAGGGTCGTGATCCGGAATGTAGACCCACGCATCATCGGGGTGGGGACATCGTCCCCGATCAATGAGGGAGATTTCCTCCTCGTTGATGTGGAAGCCGCTGACCCGGGCGCAGACGAACTGCTCTTCGATTACGATTGGGATGGAGACGGCGAATACGACGACGTCGGCATCGACGACCAAAATCCGCGGCATCGATATTTTGCCGACGGAGAGTTCACCGGAAGAGTTCGCGTAAGGGACGATGACGGCGGAAGCAGCGAACGCGATTTCATCGTCACCGTGGCCAACACGGCCCCCGAGATTCTACAAGTCGTCGTCCCTCCAAACGTGCTCGAGGGCACCGACTTCAATATTCAGATGATCGCCCAAGACCGTGGTCGAGATGACATCACCTATTCTTACGACCTTGATTTCGATGGGGTGTACGAGCGTTCGGAGATTGGGCTCGACCTGGTCGTGTCCAGCTTTCCCGATGACGGCCTATACAATATTCGCGTTCGCGCTTGCGACCAGCAGGACGCCTGCAGCGTCGCCGAAGCCGCGGTGAACGTCCTCAACGGCGCCCCGGAGATTCAAGATGTCGTGGTGAACAGCCCCGTGGACGAGGGTGAGGTGGTGGACATTCGAATCGTGGCGACGGATCTGGGTACTGACGAGCTCCTCTACGCCTTCGACCTCGACGGCGACGGCGAGTTCGAGCGGGAGCAAGCCGGTCCGGCCACCACATTCACCCTCCCCGACGAAGGGCGCCACTCCATCGGTGTCCGCGTCCGTGATGATGATGGGGAGTCCGATGCGCAGAATGTGGAGGTTGTCGCTCGCAACGTCGCGCCCACAGCGCTGATCGTGGGCCTGAGCGTGGCGCGCGAGGGCCAAGCCTTGGAGTTGGTCTGCGACGGTCTTGATGCGGGCAGTGCGGACGTCCTCACCTATGATTGGGACCTTGACGGTGACGGCGCGTTCGAGATCGTAGGGGGCGATGCTGAACAGGCGCCTGCCTTCGAGCAGCAGGGCACGGTTACCGTTCGCTGTCGGGTCAACGACGGGGACGGGGGCGTCGCCGTCGCCGAGCACGAAGTGATCGTATCCAACGAGATCCCGACCCTCCGGCTGGAGACGGATCAAGCGGTGGGCAACGAGGGTGCTGAGATCGTAGTGCGCGCCGTGGCCGATGACCCCAGCGACGACGCGCTCACCTACACCTTCGACTTTAACGACGACGGCATCATCGACCAAGGTCCCGACGCCAACCCCATCGGTCGGCACATATACCCCGACCAGGGTCTATACGTGGTTCGGGCGGAGGTGTCCGACGGCACCGACCGGGTGTCGGCGATCATTCGAATCGACATTCAGAACGTCGCCCCGTCCATCGAGTTGACCACCAACTCTCCCGTAGACGAGGGGGGCCAAGTGGTCCTCGATGTAGAGGTCTCCGATCCCGGTGATGACACCATCACCGTCCACTGGGATTTCGACGGAGACGGCACCATCGACGCGGAGGACGAGCCCGTGGATGGGGTCGTCAGGCGCACCTTGGAAGCCATTGACGACGCTCGGTACAACATCGACGTCACCGCACGAGACGAAGACCGAGGCGCCCGGGAGACCAGCGCGGCCGTCATCGTCCGCAATCTCCCGCCCTTCTTTATCGAGGGCATCGAGTTGCCGCCGGCCGTGGAGGGTCGACCGTATAATCGTGTCATCCCGGCCAACGATCCCGCCGGCGCCGAAGATCCGCTCACCTATAGACTGGTGGCCGGCCCCGACGACATGGAGCTGGAGGAGTTCAGCGGGCTCATGGATTGGACCCCCTCCTACGAGTCGGCCCTCAACAGTCCGGTGAGCGTCATCGTCAGCATCGAAGACGGTGACAACGGGCAGGCCCAAACCGAGCTGAGCATCGATGTTCAATACGAGGACAATGACGCGGACGGTTTGCCCGACTCCTACGAGCGGATCACCTGCAATGGAGATGGTGTGTGTCTCGACCCGGAAAATCCCGCCGACGCACAACAAGACCCCGACGGGGACGGGCGCTCTAATCTAGATGAGTGGCGGGAGGGGACTAATCCTCACGTCTACGAAGGTGCTCAGCCGCCGGCGCTCGACAGCCCCGAAGACGGTGTCCGCGTCCCGACGCTCACGCCGACCCTGGCGACCGCGCAGGTGGAGAGCGATTTGGGCGGAGAGATCAGCATCGTCTTCGCCATCTACGCCGATGAGGCGCTCCAGAACTTGGTTGCCGAGAGCGAACCCGTCCCACAATCAGAGGAAGGGACGACCTCTTGGACACCGGAGGGGGACTTTCTCTTCGAGGATGCCTGGTATTTCTGGCGTGCGCGGGCGCAGACCGAGGCCGCCATCACCGATTGGAGCGAGGTGCGACGTTTTCGGACCAACGCCTACAACGAGCCCCCGTCCACCCCCGTGCCCGTCTCGCCCGCCGACGGCAGCACCGTGGACACTCGGCAGCCGATGCTCGTGGTGTCTCCTTCGACGGACTTGGACGAGGACCAGCTCTTCTATCGCTTCCGCGTCTATCGACGCACCGGAGAGGTCTACACCAGCGGTGACGGCGTCTTGATGGGAGACCGGGTGGTGTTCGGGGCCATGGGGCTCATCGAAGACGCCGAGATGTCTTGGGACGTCATCGCCGTCGATGAGGCGGCGGCGGAGTCCGGGCCCAGTGAGCGATGGTCGTTTCGGGTCGACACGATGAACAAGGCGCCGGAACCACCGGTCATCTACGACCCGGAGCCCGACGCAATGGTGGAGACGCTCGAGCCCGTCTTCCGGGCCGGCGGCAGCACCGATATCGAGAACGACGCCATCTCCTATGTGTTCGACGTGCGGGTGCCTGATGGAGAGTCTGTCGAACAGAGCGACCCCGTCGAGCCTGGTGCGGAGGGTGCGGAGTGGACCCCCACTGAGCCCCTCACCGAGGACACGCGTTACACCCTGCATGTGCACGCCGTGGACGCGCGGGGCGCAGCCTCGGATGCGGTCACGGTCAACTTCTTCGTCTCGGCGGTCAACGATCCACCCACTGTGCCTGTTCTGACGAGCCCCGTAGACGGTGCCGAGTTCAAGCTAATGGACGCGATCCTGCTCTGGAACGAGTCGACGGACCCCGAAGAGGGCCCCGTCGAGTATGTGGTGGAATACTGCATCGAGGGTGGAGATTGTGAGCAGACGGATCGAATCGACCGCAAGGCGCATAACCTGAGCGATGACGGCCGGCCCGGCGCCAGTTACACCTGGACGGTTGAGGCCTTTGACGCTCAGGGCAACGGCTCGGGGAAGAGCGAAGAGCGTCGCTTCACCATCACCGCTGCGCCCGTACCACCGGCGGAGGGGTGTGACTGCGACCTCTCCAGCGTGGACCGGACGTCGCCTTGGAGCGCCGTGTTCTTAGGTTTAAGCCTGTTGATTCTAGGTGTGCGTCGACGACGTTCGCGGGCTTGAGCCGGGCGTTCGGAGCGAGGATGAGCGCGAGAGTGGGTGGGTGGGCCCCTTGGAGGGGATCGACGTGCCCAGGGGTCGGGGTCCCAGATTTCGTTGACGTGGAGTCAGACGAAATTGACCTTGGACCTCTACTGCTTCTAACGTAGGCAGTAGCCGCTGAGGCGGATCATTATGGAGGGACTAGGGTGGCGAAGCGTACCGTCTTGATCGCTGAGGCGAGCCAAGAAGACGCCGATCGAATGTTCGAGATCGTGTCGTCCCTTGGTTTGCGCCCGGTTCGCGCCAAGGCGGCAAAGGAGGTCTTGGCGCTCTGTCAGGCAGGTGTCGATTGTATGTTCATCGACATCAAGGCCGCCGAGATGCGGGCGCCGTCGTTACTGGCCGAGATTCGGAAGAACTCCCAGATCCCGATCGTGGTTTGCACCACCGACGGCAGCAAGCAGGACGTCATCTTCGCGATGCGCCACGGCTGCGTAGACTGGCTCGACAAGCCGGTCTCCGCAGATGCGGTGACCAAATCGTTGCGCAGAATCGCACGGGAGACCAAGCGACAGTCGTCCGATGCAGCCGGCGCCGAGCGGTCAAAATCCCGAGGGCTCATCAAAGAGATCGCCGAGCGTATTCGTGAGGGCAACATCGCGCTGCCCGAGGTGCCTTCGGTGAACACGGAGCTGCGAAAGGTCTTGGCTGATGTAGACGCCGAAACCAGCAAGATCGTCGAGCTCATCCGGCGTGACGCCAGCCTGACCACGCGGCTTATCGCTCAGGCGACCTCCATCAGCTACGGCAGCGAAGCCACCGCCATTAACGGTTTGGAGACCGCCATTGATCGTTTGGGGAGCGCGTCCATCGCCAACCTCATCGATGAAGACGACTTCTTTACCTTCAAGTCGCCCGCCTTCAAGAAGGTCTTCGACCAAGTGTGGAAGGCTCACTACATTACGGCGACCCTGGCCAAGGAGATCTCCGAGAAGACGGAGATTGGGGACCCCGAGGAGACCTTCCTTTTGGCGGCGACCCACAACGTCGGGGAGCTCTTCTTGCTGCGGGTCTGTGGCGAGCTCTTCCAGCGGCACAGCAATCAAGTCCTCTCCATGGACGACGTGCTGAATATCATCCGCGACCGGCACCCGGCCTTCGGCGCCGGCCTCCTCAAGAAGTGGGAGTTCCCCAGCACCTATATCGTGGTCGCCAATCGGCACCACGACATCGAAGCCTACCGCAGTGACGAGCTCGACAAATCGGTGGTTAAGATCATGCACATCGTGAATTTGGCTTGTCGCCTGACCGAGTATGCGGTGGGCAGCTACTACTCCAAGCCGATGGGGGGACCGAGTATTCGGGACAGCCATCAAGCGCTGGAGACCTCCGGTGAGCTTCGCAACGAATTTCGCCTGCGCTCCGAGGTGCTGCGCGAGCAAGTTCAGAACTTCTAACCCGCCGGCCGCGTCGTGGTTCTCCCAAAATTGAGCGCTCTACCCCCCAGTCCGGCGGTGAGCCTTCGTCTTGCATTCGAAATCGATCAGACGCGTCCTGCGCCGCGCCGATGAGCGAGGGAGATCCCGCCCGCCCGTAACCCTTTGAGGCTGGGCCCGGCCAAGGCCACTTCCGGTAAGTCGGCTTCGGCGAACGCGCGCCAGGCTTCAACGCTCTCCGATGACGGTCGACCCGTGCAGTGGTGGACTACCACGGTCCACACCTGGTGGGTGAAGCCGTGCTCGATGGTGGCGAGGGGCTCTTCACCGAGATTTGCCGCGACCCCAAGGCTCGCGAGGGCCTCAGGCGTGTCGCCTTTCACCATGGGTAGAGACCAGAGTCCGCCTAAGAGCCCCTTGGCGGGGCGGCGACCCAACCAAATGCCTCCAACCTCGTCTCGGCAGAGGGCCGCCTGATAGGTGAACCGGGGGCGCGGCTTCTTCTTCGTCTTGATGGGCAAGCGTGCGGGGTCGCCATCGGCGTGGGCGGCGCAGAGAGATGTAATCGGGCACGCCGTGCATTGTGGATTGCGAGGCGCGCAGATCAGGGCGCCCAACTCCATTAGACTCTGGTTGAGGTCCCCCGGTCGCTCTCCGTCGGCCAGGGTCGCAGCGCGGGCCCAAAGGGCCTCGTTCGTGGCTCGCTTGCGGGGGTCCGTCTCCACCAAATCCACGCGGGACAAGACGCGGATGACGTTTCCATCGAGGACGGGGAGCCGTCGTCCAAAGGCGATGGACTGCACGGCGCCGCAGGTGTAGCGCCCCACCCCGGCCAGGGCCAAGAACGCCACGGGATCATCGGGGACCTCACCCCCATGCCGGTCAACCACTTGTTGGGCACCCTTTTGAAGGTTGCGAGCCCGGGCGTAGTAGCCGAGGCCGGCCCACAGCTTCATGACCTCGTCTGCGGGGGCGTGGGCGAGGTCGGTGGGGGAGGGAAAACGCGCCAAGAAGCGGTGGTAATAATCGATGACCGACTCCACCCGCGTCTGTTGGAGCATGATCTCCGAGACCCAGACGTTCCACGGACGGGGATCGCTGCGCCAGGGCATCTCCCGTTGGTGGACATCGAACCACTCCAATAGTCGGCGTCTGAGGGTCTCAGCCGGCGCGGGTGTGTTGGTCATGGGGTCAGCTCTGCGCCGCAAAAGGGGCAGTTTTGAGCCCGCCCGGTGGGCGCACGACAGAGGCTGTCACCGCAGACGCGATTGCGTACGACCCGGCGATAAATACGACCTGCCACGAGCCCACCGGCGGCGATGAGCGCGGCTGGGATACCGCTGATGTAGAAGAGTCGGATGGCGGCACCGGCGGCGATCAAACCGAGCACGGCGCCCCAAATCACCGCCTCGTTGCCGGGTACGCGATAGATGGTCTTCACGGTCCGTCCGCGGTTCCAGTGCAGCTGTAGGTTCACCGAATGCAGGGCGGCGCGATCGGTCAGGGCGCGAAGAAAGCCCATGGTGCGGCGCTGGGGTAACCACCACGCCACCACGTGTCCGAAGAAGATGTTCCAGCCGAGCCCGCTGCTCTCACCGATGGTGGTGCGGATGCTCTTGGGGATAACGTCTTCGACGGCTGCGCGGAGGATACGCACCGCCTCGGCCGGCTCCGGGTTACGAAATTCGAGGTTCCCGTCGGCGCGAACGCGGAATTGAGATTCCCGGAGCCAGGGCAAGAGAGATTCGACGGCGTACGCTACAGCGTCGATCGCCTGAGGCCCCAAAATGACCGAGTCGCTGGTGTTTGATTCATCCACCCATACATCTTAAGCGCGTTAGCGTCGTTGACAACCGCGCTCCCGCCCGCTTGTATCCGATGCGGAGGGGTTGGAGGAAGCATGAAGCGTGGTCCGTTACATTTGGGCTATTGCACGAACGTGCACCCTGGGGAGGGTTTGGACGCGCTCGACGGGATCTTGTCCGAGGTGGTCTCCGTAAAGGAGCGAGTCAGCCCCCAAGCCTCATTCGGCACCGGGCTTCGCCTCGGAAACGAGGCGGTGACGTCGCTGATCAGCGAGCCCAACGCCCTGGCCGCCCTCGCAGATCGGTTCCGTGCGGAAGATCTGTACGTTTTTACGGCGAACGGTTTCCCCTACGGAGACTTCTCCGCAGACGCGGTCAAAGAGGCCGTATACACCCCCAGTTGGTTGGATCCGCGCCGAGCCGAGTACACGCGGAACTTGGCGGAGGTGATCGCCGCGCTGCCGGGGCCGCCGCAGCGGACCATCAGCACCGTCGCCGGTGGTTTCTTACCCGACACCGACAGCCCCGAGGCCGAAGCCGATATGGCTCGGGCCTTGGTAGAGACCGCCGAGTTTCTCCGTCGGCTGGCGGAGCGGAGCGGGGTGTCCATCCGGCTCTGCTTGGAGCCGGAGCCGTGGACTACTTTGGAGACCATCAACGACGCGATTCGGTTCTTCCACCAGGGTTTGTTTCCTGCGGGAGACGTGGTGGATGACCATCTGGGTCTGTGCCTCGACTGCTGTCATCAGGCGCTCTTCTACGAGTCGCCCAAGGAGTCGCTCAAGATGCTGCGGGCCAGCGGCATCCCGCTCGGGAAGGTCCAGGTCTCGAGCGCCCTGCATTTGGCCCATCCCGAAGACCCCGAGGCCAAGAAAGCCCTCTTCAGGTTCGATGAGCCGCGATACCTGCACCAGGTCTCCGGCTTCTCTCCCGTCGGTGTGCTCTCGGCCCTCGATTTGCCCGACCTCAGGACGCCCCCCGATGATTGGCTCCTCGCAGAGTCCTGGCGATGTCACTTTCACGTCCCCATCTGGTGGGACGGTGACGGTGCGCATTTGACCACCACCCGGAGCGATTGGGAGGAGGTGGTCAAGGCGGTCATGGAGCACGCCCAATGTGCTCATTTCGAGATCGAGACCTACACTTGGGACGTCATCCCCAAGGACCAAAAACAGGCGCTGGCCGGCGGGGAACTGGTCAATAGCATCGCCCTCGAGTTCTCGGCCCTCGAGATGCTCTTGGAAGGGATGGGGTATTGAAGAAGGCCTTCGCGGTCTTGTTCCTGGCGGCATTCGCATACACATCATGGCGCCTCGCCTCTGTGCAGCGGCCTTCTGCGCCGCCGCCCGTGCCCGGTGAGAGTGTCCACCCGGCGATGGGGCGCTTCACCGCCATCACGCCCACGGTCGGCGGCGTCTGGCTGGGGGATCAATACGGTCAGCTCGTCCACCTCGAAGAGGGGCGCACGGGGGCAAATTGGGTGGCCCACGGCGGCCCGGTCCGCCGACTTTTGGTCACGCCGAAGGGGTTGGTCTCCGTGGGCGGGGGCAGCGTCGCCCAGTGGGGCACAGACGGCAGCCTCCTCCAGCGGACGAGAGCTCGATCCTATGGTCTAAACGATGGACTCATCAGCGATACCGGCGCAATCTTGGTGGCGACGGAGCGCGGGATGGTGGCGCGGTTAGACGCCACGGACCCATGGAGAATCGCCGGCTATCATGGTCGCGCCGCGTTCTCTCTGGCCCTATCACCACAGGGGACCGAAGTGGCCTCCGGGGGGGCCGATGGGCGGATCGCGGTCTGGTCGGTGGCAGCCGACGTCGACAATCCGACGGGCTCCTGGCGCTCCGGTGGTCGATGGGTCACCGGTTTGGCGTGGACAGGTCCATCTGATGATCGCGCCCAGCCCCGTGTCACAGGGCTGATAAGCGCCGTTCAAGGCGGGCAGATTACCCTCTGGCGTCGGCCTGGACGGACCGTTGAACGACGGATTGATTGCGGCCTCGACGAGGTCATTGAATTGGCAGTCCTCGGCAGTCGATTCGTCGCCGGCAGTGAGTCCGGTAAGGCGTGTTCGGGTGACTTCGCCAAGGACGCGCCCCCGCGGGTCTGGTCTGTAAGCGCGGACCCCGTGATCGGACTGGCGATGACGCCCGAACGAATCTTCACTTCCGGTCCGCCCGGTGTCGTATATGTGTGGGACGTGACCAAAGGCGATCTGGTCGCTACCCTAGAGCCCGATTTGAGCAGGAGCCCTCCATGAGTCGACTCGTCGAACTTCTCCAGGACGGGGAGGACGAGTGAGAGGTGGTTTG
>PVBE010214766.1_pt1 | contig 20292 bp, 16 predicted proteins | sample 1631181 | NCBI WGS metagenome assembly PVBE01 (sample SAMN08397723, study PRJNA350692) | Marine metagenome, whole genome shotgun sequencing project. | isolation source: water | place: Pacific Ocean | collected 2012-04 | reverse complement strand
GATGCACACGGCCTCGAGCATACCGCCGTAGCCAGCTGCGTCGAGGGTGTTGCCCACGGCACCCACGGCATCGAGGCAGACGTCGGCGCTCGCCAGGGGATCGTCCGCGGTTCCAACGCCCATCGCGGTCTCCACGGCCAGATCCACCGCAGGCTGCGCTGCGTCCATGGCTCTCGTGTCCACCACGCAACCTGGTGGATCGTCGTAGCGAGCGAGCCACGCCAGCAGGCAGTCCGCGAGACCCCTCCCGCTGACCCCCTCGCAGATTAGCCCATCGCAGTTGGAGTCCACGCCGTCGGCACCTTCCGAAGCACCCGGATACACGCTGCCGTCTCCATCGCTACAGTCCTGGTCGCAGGCAAGGTACCCGTCGCCGTCCTCGTCGGACTCGTCCGTGGGCAAGACGCCGTCGCAGTCGTTGTCCAGCCCGTCACAGCGCTCGAGGCGGTCCGGGTTGACGTACTGCTCGCTGTCGTCGCAGTCCTCACCCCCGCAAGGCGCGGCGATGAAGCCGTCACCGTCCAGGTCGGCGTCATCGACCGCACCCGAGCAGTCCTCGTCCACTTCGTTGGCGCAGATTTCGTTCGCCTCGGGATGGCTTCCGGCGGCCAGGTCATCGCAGTCCTCGCCCCCGCAGGCCACATCCACCCAGCCATCGCCGTCGAGATCCCGGTTGTCGGCCACGAAGTCGCAGTCCTGATCGATGGAGTCCCCGCAGACTTCCGTGGCGCCTGGGTGAACGGTGGCGTCGTTGTCGTTGCAGTCCGAGCCCCCTTCTGCCAAAGAGCAGAAGAGATCGCCATCGACGTCGGCGCAGTCGAGCCCCCCTGGACAACCGCCAAGGCCTGCCGAAGACGCCAGCAGCAGGGCGGCGGACAGGGCTTGGAGCGTTGGACGCGGGCTCATGGTGTTGCCAGCGTAGCGCTTCCCGAGGGGGACGGCGACAGGGCGGGGCCTAGCGGAAGGAGCGCGCTGCTCGCAGGGCCTCTTCGACCCCCAAGGAGCAGCCGCGTGCCTCCGCTCCCGGTAGGCGACCGTGAAGCAGCAAGCCGCCATCGGGCAGCAAGGTGCCTTGGTCCATGGTCTCGATGGCCAGGACGCTGTGGTCGTTGGCCAGGTCCACGAAGCGCACCTGTCCGGGGCGACCGTGGGGGAGTGGCCGGCCGTGAAGGGGATCCACCGTGATGGGGACGAGCCAAGGCGGTGGGTAGAACGGTCCGCGGGGATCGGGTGGACGCTCGTCCCCGGGGAAACGAGGCCGCGTCCAGAGTTGGCTCGACAACTCGGTCATGCCGTACTCGCCCAGCACGGCCACCTCCCCAAGGCGCGCGACGGCATGCTTCAGCAACGCTTCTGGCTCGACCTGCAGGTGTCGGCCCTTGAAGCCTCCAGTCGTCATCAACATGGAGCCGGGTGGTAACCGGCAGCGCCCAGGATGTTCCAACAACGTCGCCAAAGACAGAGCGGTGGTGGCGATGAAGACGGGCTCGGTGGCAGCCCGCAGCCAGTCCCAGGCCTGTGAGGCCAACACCGTGTCTCCCTCGCCGCAGGCGTAGTGCGCCCGGGGCCAGAGAAGTCCCACCATGTGCGATAGAGACGATCTCGGCGCTTGGGCGGGGGAGGGGACCAGGCTCGAGGCGAGCTCCGGCGCATCGGGCAGACAGACCCGGAACCAGCCTTCGGAAGCCAGATCGTAGGTCTCGGTGTCCATCAGGCGATGGACCCCGGGATTCCCCGTCGTGGTACCGCTGGTATGGAAGGCGTACCGCGCGCGCTCGATTGGGAAACAGCACCATGGCAGATCGCGAAACAACGCCACGGGGACCGATGGGATGTCCTCGATGACGGTGGGCTCGACGTCGCCGCAGAAGGCCTGGTAGCCCGGGTTGCGATCGCGCTGCCAAGCGTACAGCGCGAGGGCCTCGGCCTCGACTGCGTCGCGACTCGGAGCATGCGCCAGGCAGCTGCTGACGAATTCCTGGATTCGTTTCCTCACGACTGCTCCCGCAGGACCTCGCCCAAGGCCGTCACGGCACCCTCGAGCAGCCGCCGTTCGACCACGAGGGGTGGAGTGAATGCGAGGATCTCGCCGGTCTCGCCTGATGGCAGCACGATCCAACCACGGCGCAGCATTCCTCGGCTTGCGGCCAAGGCGGCAGGGCCGCTGTGGAGCACCGCACCGATCATCAGACCTCGGCCCCGCACGGCGTGCACGCCGGGTAACGATGACAAAGCGAGGGAAAGCCAGGCTCCCTCGCGCTCGGCATGTTCCACCAGCCCGCCGTCCTCGATCACGGCGATGGTGGCCATGGCCATGGCGCAGCCGGTGGGGTTTCCCAAGAAGGTCTGGGTGTGGATGGCCTCGCCCGTGGACGCGCCCCATGCATCCATCACGCGCGCACTGCCGAAGCAGGCCGAGACGGGAAATCCACCCCCAAGCCCCTTGCCCACACAGAGCAGGTCGGGGACGACCCCTTCGTGCTGGAACGCGAACCACCTGCCGGTGCGCCCTACGCCGGTGAAGATCTCGTCGAAGACGAGCAAGGCTCCGGCTCGTCGCGCCTCGGCCGCCAGCGCCGCCAGCCAGCCAACGGGGGGTACGCGCACACCGCCACGCCCCTGGATCGGTTCGACGATGACGGCAGCCAGGCCGTCGAGACACGGAATCTCCTCGCCGAAGGGGGCGTGACGTACGTGGGTGCCAAGCTGACCTGCGAAGGGGGCGCGAAACGCCGCAGACTTGTAGCCCGTCACCGCCAGCGCGCCGTATGACAGCCCGTGATATCCACCCTCGAATGCCAACACACCGTCGCGTCCGGTGGCGATGCAGGCGGTCTTCAAGGCCGCCTCGACCGAATCCGAGCCGCTGGATCCCATGATGGCCCGATCGAGACCCGTGAGCCCCGCGAGTTTTTCGAGAAGCTCGACCCGCCCGGGGTGGAAGTAGGCATCGCCCATCGCATGGGGGAGCCGCTCCAGCTGAGCCTGAGCCGCCGCCACCACCCTGGGGTGGGCGTGTCCGACGCTGGCGGCACCGAAGCCCGAGGTGAGATCCACGAGCAGGTTGCCGTCCGCGTCCAGCACGTTGGCTCCCCTGGCCTGCACCCACACCGGGGGATCGTCGTCAGCACGGCCCAACAGCGCCGCCCGGCGGGCACGACGGGCGGTGATCGCGGGGCACTCGCGTACTGCCAGGCGGTCCACCCAGGCACGCGAGGCTGGGCCTGGTAGTGATGTCTTCAGCCGAGGGAGGTCGTTGCCGGTCATGGATCACCGATGCGCAGTCGGGGATGGACTGCTCCCAGCTATCCCCTCGGGGAGGATATGCTCACCCGATGAGCGAGCTCTTCACTTGCACCGCCTGCCCGCGCCTAGCCGACTATCTCGCCGGAGCGCGCATCGATCACCCCGATTGGCACAACAAGCCGGTTCGAGCCTATGGCGACCCACGCGCACCCATCCTGGTGGTCGGTCTGGCCCCGGGCTTCCGGGGCGCCAACCGCACCAGCCGACCTTTCTGCGGTGACCGCTCGGGTGGCTGGGTCTATCGAGCACTACACAGCTGCGGATTGGCCGCCAGCCCCGATCCCCTCGAGGCCGGGGGGGCCTTGTCGGGGGCTCGCATCACCAACGCGGTCAAGTGCGTCCCGCCCGCCAACCGACCGACAGGAGCGGAGATACGCGGCTGCCGAGAGCGCTGGCTGCGGGTAGAGCTCGAGGATCCCGAGGTGCGGGTACTGATCTCGCTCGGTGGTATCTCTCACAACGCTGTCGTGGACACCCTCGGTTTCCGCCGCAAGGACCACCCCTTCGCCCATGCGGCCGAGCACGAACTGGGGCGCGTCGTGCTCGTGGATTCCTACCACCCCAGTCCCCTCAACACGAACACCGGGCGTCTGTCGTGGGACCAGTTCCTGGGTGTGTTCCAGCGTGCCGTCGCCCTGGCGGGAATCCCCACCGGAGGTAGCTCGTGATGTTCCCGATTCTGCTGCTCGCGACAATGGTGGCCTGTACGGACGTTGGCAACGGAAGCGTGGAGCGCGCTGGGGAGCAGCACCGGAACGGGGGGCTGGCCGCCTCGACGAGCCCCCTGGACCAAGGCGCGGCTACCCTCCTGGACGGAGCGCTCGGCTCGAGGGAGGCGTGGGAAGACCTGGCCTTCCTCAGTAACCGCATCGGGCACCGGCTTAGCGGCAGCCCTGCGCTCGAACAGGCCGTGGCTTGGGGAGCCGAGACGATGCGCGGCGATGGTCTGGAGGTGACCCTCGAGCCCGTCCAGATCCCGAGATGGATCAGAGGCGAAGAGCATGTCGAGATGCTCGAGCCCTTTGCTCGATCCCTCCGCGTGCTCACCCTGGGACGGAGCGTTGGCACCGGTTCGGATGGCCTGGAGGGGGAGGTGATGGTGGTGGGATCCTTCGAGGAGCTCGACCGGCGCAGCGCCGAGGCTTACGGCAAGATCGTGCTCTTCGACGACCCCTGGGAGAGCTATGGCCAAGCCGTGCAGTACCGAGGCCACGGGGCGAGCGCCGCGGCCGAGCATGGCGGGATCGCCGCATTGGTCCGCTCGGCGACACCCAGCAGCCTTGGCACCCCACACACCGGCGCGATGCGCTACGACGAAGGCGTGGAACGGGTGCCGGCGGTCGCCGTCACCACCGAGGATGCATCCTGGATGCGCAGCTTGATCGAAGGGGGCGAGACCGTCCGCGTGGCGATGCGCCTGGGAGCCCGCACCGAGCCCGACGTGCCTTCGCACAACGTGGTGGGTCAACTTTCCGGCCGCGAGCACCCCGATCAGGTCATCCTGATGGGCTGCCACCTGGACTCCTGGGACGTGGGCCAAGGGGCCCAGGACGACGGCGCCGGCTGCATGGCCGCGATGCATGCTGGCCGCCTCCTGGCCTCGCTGCCGGCCGCGCCCCGCCGCACGGTGCGGGTGGTCCTGTTCGTCAACGAAGAGATGGGTACCTCCGGGGGAAAGGCCTACGCCGAGGCACACGCCGTCGAGGTCCCGGACATCGTCGCCGCCATCGAGGCCGACGCGGGTTCCGGCCGGCCCCTCGGCTTTCGGATCGACATCCGCGACATCACCACGGGAGAACGCGACGAGGAACGTTCGCAAGCTGCCATGGAAGCCCTCGAGCCGTACATGTCGCTGCTGGACCCCCTCGGCGCCAACCTGCTGGAGCTCGGCCACTCCGGGGTGGACATCGGGCCTCTCGTGGAGCTGGGTGTGACCGGGCTGGGCACGAGGCAGGACACCGAAGACTACTGGCCCATTCACCACACGGAAGCAGACACCTTCGACAAGGTCGATCCCCGTCTGTTGGCCGAGAACGTCGCTGCCATGGCCCTGATGGGCTGGATCCTGGCCGAGCTGCCCGAACCGCTGCCGCCGCGGCGGTGAGGCCCAGCCGCGCTCCATCGTTTCGCTACGAGGTCAGGGTGCCAGCGCCTTGGCGAGCTTCTTGTCGGCCTCGAGCAGAGGCATGACGACGTCGGTGACGTCATCCCCGGTGCAGCCACCCAGGCCTGTCGGGTTGGGACAGACGCCGACGGCGCTGGGAGCCCCACGCCTGGCCTGTCTGGTCAGACTGGCCGCTACCGCGCTGAAGAGCTGTTCTCCCAGGATGACCATTTCGCCCTCGTAGATCGCGCGAATGTCCTGGGCCCTGACGAGTGCATGCTCTCGAATCGCCCGGGTCTCGCCTTCCTCGAGATCGGGCTCGACTTCCTCGAGAGCGGCGGCGCTTCGGGCCTGAATGGCGTTGACTTGCTCGGACACGAGGACGTCCACCAGCACATCCAGACGCACGTACCTACCTACGCCGGTGATGGGCACGACGTTCTGGGACCGACCCTCGATCAGGAACGCCGGCCACTCCAGCGAGAGGATCTCCTGGACGTTCTCTCGGAGATTCTCGTCGCGATCCATGTGCTCGCCGATCCGAGGCGCGAGATCCTCTCCCTGGCACTGGGTGCGACCCATCAGCGCGTGGATACCGGATCCCTTGCAAAGTGAGACGTCGTAGCCTGCCGTGGCTTCGTCCAGAACGCGCTCCATGGCTCCGGTGAAGGTGAGCTCGAAGTCGGCCACCAAGGTGTCCACGAAGGCTTGAACGACAGCCGTCTGGTGGCTGCTGTCGCGCCTCAGCGCGGTGGCATAGTCCACGAAGTCCTGGGGGGCGCGCTTCGCGCAGAGGGCCAAGGCCAGGTCGAGTTGAACGAGTTCGGGGCTCGCCTTGGCCATCTGGCCCTCGACCACCTGGAAGCGCTTGGCCACCTTGGCGCTGGCATCTACGAAGACCTGCGAGTGCCCGCCCACGAGGTCCAGGTGGTAGTAGCCGGGCTCGCCAGCGAGTGTGGCGGAAACGAGCAAGAGTCCGACGAACATGGGCTTCCTCCTGAAAGCCAGGCCTAGCCCGAACCGGAGCATGGCGCACCTTAGGGGGACCCTAGCGGAGGAACAGCAGCTCGCGCCCCTCGCGCCAGCTGGGCCTCGAGCGGCGAATCGCCGCGCGGATGAGCGGGCGCGCATCCCTGGCGCCCACGCACACCAAGCAGTGATCCGCGGCGAGGCCAGCCAAGGCCTCGGGCGGGACGATGGGGATGCCCTGCCGCACCGAGCCGATCTTGCGAGGATCGATGTCGATGACGGCCACGACCTGGTGACCTTGCCCCAGCAGCCATCTGATCCAGGGGCGGCCTTCCTTGCCCGCACCCCAGACCACCAACGACCGCCGCTCTGCGAGGAGGGTTCGGGCGAGATGGATCATGCGCGCCCGACGAAAGGCCCTGCGATCGTAGCGGGGATGGGTACGAGTCTGCCGCTGTGGTGCATCCCGCATCCGCACCAACACCTCGGGGACCTTGCGGAAACGCCACCCTGCAGCGTGCAGCCGAAGCCACAGGTCGTAGTCCTCCGGCACGGGGCCAGGTTCGACTCCCGGGCCCTGGGCCTCCTCGCGATAGCCCCCGAGCGCCCGGACGACGCTGGTGCGGAAGGTCGCCGCAGGATGCACGATGGGGCTCTCGACCAACATGGCTCGGTCGAAATCCCCGGGCGCTACCACCCCGTTGATCCACGCCTGGTACAACCGCATCCCCTCGGGTACCTCGCCCACGTCTCGGAACAGCTCGACCATGCCGTCCACGAGAACCAGGTTGGGTTCCGCCTCCAGCAAGGGAACCTGCAGGGCCAGCCTCCGCGAGCAAGCGACGTCGTCCGCGTCCATGCGCGCTACATAGCGACCCTCGCAAGCCGCGAGACCCCGCTGGAGGGCCGCAACCAGCCCGAGGGGATCCTGGCGGATCACCCGCAGCCTGGTGTCGCGCGTAGCCCAGTCCTCTAGCCGAGCCGTCGTGCCGTCGGCGCTGCCATCGTCCACAACCACGACCTCGATGGGCAGGGCGTGCCACTGGAGAACGGAGGCGAGGGCGGCATCGACGGTGCCCACCGCATCCCGCACCGGGAGCAGAACCGACACCAGTGGGGGAGATGGCAATATATGCCCCTTCATAACAGGATTAACAAGGCCTAGTAGACTGCAATGTCCGGGCCGTTTGCCCGACTGGCCTCGTCCCATTATCCACCCGTCCCCTCTCGGTGCGCCCGGGGTGCCCTTCGGCACTTGTTCGGAGCCGAATCAACTGCCCTCAGCAGGAGATTCCATGCGTATCGCCATCCTCGGTGCGGCTGGCCGCGACTTTCACGATTACATCGTGCTCTATCGAGACGATTCCAATGTCCAGGTGGTTGCCTTCACCGCGACCCAGATTCCGGGGATCGACGATCGGATCTTTCCAGCCGAGCTCGCCGGGCCGCGGTATCCCGACGGCATCCCAATCGTGCCCGAGGACGACCTCGAGCGTCTCGCCGTCGAAGAAGGTGTGGAACAGTTCATATTCGCGTACTCCGACGTCTCCTGGCAGCACATTGCCTCCCTCTCGGCCCGTTGCAATGCCGTCGGCGCCGACTTCGTGCTTCCCGGCGCACGCACCATGATCCCCTCGAACAAGCCCGTGCTCGGCATCGGAGCGGTGCGCACCGGGTGCGGAAAGTCGCAGACCACGCGCTACTTCATCGACCTGCTCAACCAGCGTGGCCTCAAGGCCGTCGGCATCCGTCACCCCATGCCCTACGGCAACCTCGCGGCCCAAGCCGTGCAACGTTTCGCCTCCTACGACGACCTGGTACGGCACGAGTGCACCATCGAGGAACGGGAGGAGTACGAGCCCTACATCAAGCGGGGTCGCGTCGTCTACGCCGGCGTCGACTACCCAGCCATCCTCGCTGCGGCCGAGAAGGAATCCGATCTCGTTCTCTGGGACGGCGGCAACAACGACATCGCCTTCGTCAAGCCCGACATGTACGTCGTCCTCATGGACCCCCACCGACCGGGCCACAGCCGCACCTATTACCCGTCCGAAGCCCAGGTCCGCATGGCCGACGTGATCCTCGTCGCCAAGAGCCGCAGCGCGAAGTCCGCAGACATCGCTTCGGAAAAGGCACTCGCCGCCGAGCTCAATCCGCAGGCCAGGGTCATCTGCGTCGACTCCCGGCTCACGCTCCTGGGTCACGACGAAGCGGTCCTCGAAGGCAAGAAGGTGGTGGTGGTCGAGGACGGCCCCACCACTACCCACGGCGGCATGCCCTACGGTGCGGGCACCCTGCTAGCCCAACGCGCAGGCGCCGTGATCGTCGATCCACGTCCGTACTTCGTAGGCCTGATTGCCGACACCTACCGCAAGTACCCCGACCTGGGCCCCTTGGTGCCGGCCATGGGCTATTCCTCGCAGCAGCAAGCCGATCTACAGGCCACCATCGACAACGTCCCGTGCGACATCGTGGTCTCCGGCACCCCCATCGAGCTGGCCGGGCTCATCAGCCCCAACAAGCCGATCATGTCGGTGGCCTACGATCTCGAGGAGATGCCTGGCGAGCCCAGCCTCGAAGGTGTCATGGACGAGTGGTTCGAGCGGGTGGGTCTCGAGTAGCCGATCAGTCCTCGATGTAGGGCACCATGATGGCAGCACCGGCGGTGCTGCTGGTGGACCCTATTTCGAAGCCACCCGTGATGAGAAGAGTGTCGTCCGGCAACGCGCTGATCGCACAGCCAGGGCGGGCCCGGTCCAGATCGGCCGTGGGCCCCTTTTCTCCGCTGGCGGGGTTGAGCAGCTCCACCTTGTTGACGGGATTGAGACCGTTCACGTCGGAGTAGCCGCCGGCCACCGCGATCCAACCTTCGTCGTTCCACTCGGTCCAGGCGGCACCTTGACTGGGGGTCGCGAGCGCGGTGCCGTTCACGAAGGACGCCGAGTCCATTCGAAACTCTTGGCCTTCGCTCGTGACGCTGAAGCGCTCGAGGTCCACACCTCCGCCCAACCAGAAGGCGTCCTGTTCGATCTGAACCAGCACGGCACCCGACACGAAGGTGCCCGCAGCTGCGGAGCTGATGGGCACGAAGCCATCGCCCACGCCTTCGCCGGTGAGGGGATCGATGATGCCCGTGCTGCCCAGGTCGACCCCCTGGACGAACACCAGCCCATCGTCGGACGCTGCGCACGCCGTGACGTCTTCGGAAGAACCCCCGTTCTGGAGCGAAGAGGAAGTGGAGATCCACGCGGTCTGGTCGGAATAGTAGCGCACCACGTCGGCTGAGTTGCTCGTACCTTCGCCACCCAGGACGACGATGCCGTTGCCGATGTACTGGGCGGCGCAGTGATCGCTGCGCGCCTGGATGAGGTGCGAGATGGACTCGATGGTGTCCTGGATGGGGTTGTACATCGAGATGCTGTCCATCGGTCCCACCTGGGCGTTTTCGCCACCGATGATCAGCAGCTCGAGCTCTTCGGTCCAGATGGTCTGAGCACCGGCTACGCCTGTGCTCAGGTAGGCCCCCGGCGCCGAGAACGTGCCATCGTAGAAGTCGAAGGTCTCGATCTCGTCGAAGCTGGAGTTGCGCGTCATGTCATCGCCACCCAACAGGAGCACGCGACCATCGGGCAAGGTGATGGCTCGGTGATCGCTGCGCTGAGCGACCATCTCGGCGCTGAGCGGGAAGACCCGGTTGATGGGCAGGAAGGTGATGGGTATCCAGGCATCCTCCGCGGGCTCGAGCACGACTTCGGCGCTCCGGCCGTAGGAGTGCACGCTGCTGCCATCGGTGCCAGCGATGTGAAACTGCACGACGCCGTACTCGGCGATTCCGGACAACTCGGCGCTTCCACCTGGGTATTCGAAGCTCTCGGATTCGAGCACCTCGCCGTCCACGACCACGTCGATGCGCATGCTGCTGACTCCCTCGGTGGGGTCGGCGTCGATCGTCGGGTTGCGCAGGGCAAGCGTGACAGTGGCGTTGTCCACGCTGACTATCACCTCGGCCTCCGTGTCTCCGCGTTGGTTGCGGGCGCAGGCCGGTAGGAGCAGGAGGAGGGCAAGAGATGTACGCATCATGCTGCTTGATACCCGAAGTTTCGGGGGAAAGGCAAGGGTTGCCGGAGACCGGGGGGCGGGACGGCCACTCCTACTGCTCACTCCGACGCTCCGAACCGCGCTTCGAGGGCGTCGAGCAGCTTTCCGTGCAGGCCGCCGAAGCTACCGTTGGACATGACGGCGATGGCGTCGCCGGGCATGGCGTTGGCCGCGACCACCGCCGCAATCTGGTCGGGTAGAGGCACATACAGCGCCTCGACACCCGCGGCCAGCAGATCGGCGACCAGCTGTGCGGGGCTGAACAAATCTTCCGCGGGCAGGCTGTCCTTGCGGCCGGGATCGGCGATGATGACTTGATCTGCTGCTCCGAAAGCAGCGGCATAGTCACGCTGGAACAGCGAGCGACGGCTGGTGTTCGATCTCGGCTCGAACACGGCCCATAGCCGGCGACCCTCGAAACGAAGGGAGAGGGCCTCGAGGGTGAGCCGAACGGCGGTCGGGTGGTGGGCGAAGTCGTCCAACACGGCCACGCCTCCCACTAGGCCACGCAGCTCTTGGCGCCGCTTGATGCCGCGGAAGCTGGCGAGCCCCGAGGCCATCTGTCCGGGCGAGAGCCCCTCGCGGTCCAACGCAGCGATGACACCGACCTGGTTCCAGAGGTTGTGCTCGCCCACCATGCAGGACTCGAAGGTCCCGAAGAGCCGGCCGGAGCGCAGGACGTCGAAGCGCATGGTGCCGCGATCGGGATCCACGCCGACCACGCGGCCATCCCAGGCACAACCCGGCCCATAACGACGGACCTCGCAGCGGGCCTGGGCCGTCACCTCCCGGACGTTGTCGTCGGCCCAGAATGCCACGAGACAGCCGTCCTCCTCGGGGACCAGCCCCACGAAACGTTCGAAGGCACTCTTGACGTGGTCGAGATCGCGGTAGATGTCGGCGTGGTCGAACTCGACGCTGGTGAGCACGGCGGTGCGGGGCCGGTAGTGCACGAACTTGGGCTGCTTGTCGAAGAAGGCCGTGTCGTACTCGTCGCCCTCGATGACGAAGTGGCGGGGCACCCCCGGCGCGGCCTGGCAGGACTTGGCCGTGCGATCGAGGTTCGCGGCCACACCTCCGATCAGGTAGCCAGGCGCCCGTCCCGCTGCCTCGAGCATCCAAGTGGCGATGGCCGTCGTGGTGGTCTTCCCATGGGTCCCCGCGAGCACCAGGGATCGTGTGTCTTCGAGGAACATGGCACCCAGCAGCTGGGGAAACGAACAATAGACGAGGTCACTGGCAAGCAGGGCTCGAGCCTCGTCGTAGACGGCGCGGATGACATTGCCCACGACGACCAGATCGGGGCGATGGTCGAGGTTCGAGGCCTCGAACCCTTCCATGACCTCGATGCCGAGGCCCCGCAGTACGTCCGACATGGGCGGATAGGCCGCAGAGTCGCTCCCCGTTACCTGATAGCCGGCATCCACCAGCATCGCGGCCAACGCGCCCATGGCGGTGCCGCAGATGCCCATGATGTGGACGGTGCGAAGAGGAGAGGGGAGGGGACCGTCGAGGAGGGGCATTGAGTTCCTCGGTGTGACGGGTGGGGAGGGAACCATCACACGCGCCACTCATGGGGGCAAGCAAGCTGGGTTGTGTAAGACGTGTCGATTGACCCCAGGGCTCCGCGGATTACCCATAGGCCAGTCCAACAACCCCTGCTGACGGTGCCTCATGCCCCGAGCCCTCCTCACGCTGCTCCTGTCCCTGCTCTTCTTCCTTCCCACCGCCGGGATGGCCCAGGACGCCAGCCAAATCGAGGATCCGTTCCGGGTCGAGATAGCACCCATCGACATCCCGGTAGGCTCGCAGGCCGAGCTCGACGTGCTGCTGGTGGTTCCCGAGGAACACCACGTGTACAGGGAGCGGCTCGAGGTCAGGCTCGACGAACCCGGCCAGTTCGAGGTGGGCGAACTGGAAATCCCCATGGGTACCCTCGAGCCGGATCCGGCCTTCCCGGAGAAGAAACGCGAGGCGTACCACGGATCCTTCACGATGAAGCTGCCGCTGTCCGCCCCCGCGGGTTCCGAACTGGGCGAACACCAGGTCGAGGTCCAGGTGCGGTACCAGGGCTGCAAGGGCACCCTCTGCTATCTTCCTCGCGAGCAGTCCATCCCGGTAATCCTCACGGTGGTCGAAGGGTCGGATGCGGCGCACTCGGCGGTGGTCAACGCGGACCTGTCGGCCTACGGCGCACGACCAACGCTGACGGACGACAATCCCGTGTCCGTCCGTGCCATCGCGGGCGAAGGCAGCGTTCGAGTAGCCTTCTTCCAGCGAGAAGGATGGCACGTCAACAAGACCATGACCTTCATCGAGCTGGGCGAGGAGGCCCAGGTCCAGGCCGGTGATCAGCACTTCCCCCCCGCCCACTCCTTCACCGATCCCGCGACCGGCATGGAGCGCCAGGAGATAGGCGGCGACTTCGAGGCGACCCTGTCTCTCGCGGGCGCCGACGGAAGGCACACCGTCCCCGTCACCGTCGCGTTTCAGGCCTGCAAGGACAACCTCTGCCTGATGCCACGGTACGAGGACTTCCAGGTCGACGTCGTCCTTGGCGGAACCTCGGTCAGCGGAGATGCCACGGCGACCAGCTTGGCCGCACCCTCCGACCAGGGCGATACCTTCCAGCAAATGCGGGACAAGGGCCTGTTCTGGCTGGTGCTCTTCGTCTTCGGCGCAGGCTTCCTGGTCAGCCTCACCCCCTGCGTACTGCCGATGATCCCCATCACCATCGGCATCATCGGAGCGCGGGCATCCGGCAGCCGCCTCAAGGCCTTCTCCCTCTCCCTCACCTACGTGGCCGGTTTGGCTCTCGTCTACACGGCACTGGGTGCAACGGCGGGTCTCACCGGGGGACTGTTCGGTGCCTGGATGCAGAACGTCTGGGTGGTCGGCACGGTGGCGGTCTTCTTCGCGGCCATGGGGCTGGCGATGTTCGGCTTGTTCGATGTGGCCATGCCCTCCGGCGTCACCACCAAGCTCAACCAGATGGGTGGTGCTGGCTATGGCGGTGCATTCATCGTCGGCATGGTGGGCGCGGTCGTGGCTGGCCCCTGCTCGGGTCCGGTCATCGCCGCCTTGATGGTGCTTGTCGGCAGCGAGGGTGAGATCCTGCTGGGAGTCTCCCTCATGCTCGCCTTCTCCCTGGGGATGGGCGTGCTCTTCCTGGCCGCTGGCCTGTTCTCGAGCGTGCTGCTCCGTCCGGGAGCTTGGATGGAATCCGTCAAGCGCATCTTCGGCGTCATCATGCTCCTCGGCGCCATCTACTTCGTTCACGCCCACCTGCCTGACTGGATCACCGCTCTGCTCACGTCGATGGTGCTGCTGTCCACGGCGGTGTTCGGCTGGCCTTCCGACAACTCCGAGGGCCCAAAGATCACCAAGGCTCACCAGCTCTACTCCGTCGTAGCGGGCATCGTGGGCGCATGGCTGCTGGTGGCGCTCCTGGCCACCTACGGCTTCATCCTGCCACCGGTGCAGCTGTCGGCGGGATCCGGCACCGAGGCCCAGGGGCCCCATATCGAGTGGCTCTCCGACGAAGCCAGCGCCAACGCCCAGGCCAAGGCCGAAGACAAGCCCATGGTCATCGACTTCACGGCAGAGTGGTGTGCCGCCTGCCAAGAACTGGAGCACATCACCTACCAAGACGCCCGGGTGATCGACCGCTCGACGTCCTTCGTGCCGGTCATGTTCGACGCCACCAAGAGCAAGGATCCGGCTGTCGAGGCCATGCTCGAGAAGTACGAAGTGAGGGGATTGCCCACGGTGGTGTTCGTGCTGCCCGACGGCACCACGATGGACGATCTCACGGTCACCGGTTTCGTGGGTGCAGAAGACTTCTTGGCCCGCATGGACGCGGCCCTCTCGCGACTGTAGCCACCAACGGGTTTGCCATGACACAGGTCTCGGGTTCCTTCCTGCGAGGGCTAAGCGACGAAGCGGGCGCGCGCGTCCTCGTCGTCGAGGCCACGGCGGCGGCCGACGAGGTCCGGCGGCGTCACGGGCTCGGGCGCAATGCTGCACAGGCGGCTGCCGAAGGCTTGGTCGCAGCCCAGCTCATGTCCGCCTACATCAAGGGACAGGAGCGCATCACCTTGCAGGTTCAGTCCGAATCTCCACGCTTCTCCCTCATCGTGGACGTCAACTCCGACGGCACCACTCGCGGCCGCTTCACGCCCTCCCACATCCCCAAGGCAGGCAGCTTCGAGGGCGCCGTCATGATCATCAAGCATGACGCCGACAAGGAACTCTACCGCGGCGTAGCTCCGGTGGAACGCACGGGTTTCCAAGGCGCGCTCCAGGCCTACCTCGTGCGTTCACAGCAGTCCGTCGGGGTGGTTCGCATCGTGGCCGAGACCGATGGGGAAGGCCGCGTCCTGTCCGCTAGGGGCCTGCTGGTGGAGAAGCTGCCAGACCAGCAAACCGATCTCTTCCACGAGCTCTTCAGCGGCCTGGAAACAGCGGCGCTCGAGCCCGTTCTCGCTGGTGTCTTCGAAGGCGAGCTGTGGGGTTTCCCTCTCCAGATCCTCGAAAACCGCGAGCTACGGTTCCACTGCCCGTGCTGTCGTGACCGCAGCCTGGACATCCTCGCCAGCCTGGGAATCGAAGAGCTGGGCTCATTGCTCGAGGAGCAGGGAGGTGCGGAGCTGACCTGCAACTTCTGTTGTGAGATCTACACGTTCTCGGCTTCGGAGCTCAGCTCGCTCATCCTAGGGCTGACCGCCACCGAGAGCTAGCCTTCCTGGCCGAGATGGGACACGTCGTCGGTACCGAAGACCCGCCAGCGTCCTGCGCTCCAGCCCAGGACGTTGATACCGGTGTTGCGGCTGGTCAGGTCGCGGTAACGTGCCAGCGAAAATCCCTGAATGGCGCAGAGGAGGCCTGCGATGATCATCTGGTGGCAACAGACGACCACGGGACGCGGCGGCACGTGGGCAGCAGCGATCGCCTCCAGGGCTGGTAGCGCCCTCGCGACGGCTTGACCCAAGCTCTCGCCGCCGGGGATGACCGAGTGCTCGGGATCGCGGCCCCAGCGCTCGAGGAAGGCGCCATGACGGGCGCGTGCCGTGCGTTCCTGCAGGCCTTCGATCACGCCGTGGTGGACCTCGATGAGGGCTGGAACCCGGACGGCATCACCCAGGCCCTGCACCGTCTGGATCGCTCGCTGCAGGGGGCTGACGTAGACGGCTGCGGGATCCAGCAGCAGTAGCTGCTGGAGCAGCCTCTCGGCCTGCTGACGCCCAACGGTGTCGAGGGGAACGTCCCTGCGACCCACCAGAATCCGCGCAGCGTTGTCGGCGGTGCGGGCGTGACGCACCAGCAGCAGGGGAAGCATCCCTGCCTGTACGACCTTCTGGATTGGGAGACCGGGAGCGGAGGTGGCGGATTCCTGCATGGAGGCTAGAGTAACGGACCGGCGCGCGTTCAGGGTCCTCCTCCCGCCGCACACCATCACTCCATGGGGCACACCATGCCGAGACGTCCCAGGGGCTTCGACCCCCTCGCGAGCCTCTTCGACTCTCCCAACTCCGACAACGGCCTCGACGAGATCCCCATCGAGGTTCCCGCCTCGGCTGCGACCCCGGCCTTCCCTCTGGTCATCGAGCTGACAGATCCCTTCTTTTCGGCCCCGGAAGAAGGCCCTATAGGCCCAGCGCGACGCATCCTCGGTCCCGAGGGACGCGCGGCCATGAACCAGCACCTGGCCGCTGGCGATCCCGATCTCGCCATCCCGGACGAAATCCCCGCGCCCATTCGGCCCGCTTCGAACTCTGGACCAGGTCTACCCGTTTCCACCGGTGCGCCCCCTCCCGAGCTGTTCGAAGAGCCGCCTCCCGACCCGCCCCTACCGCCGCCGCTACCCGAGCCGAGCGAGCCCGATCCGATCGTCCTCGCCCGTGCACTGGCGCGAGCCGCAGTGGCCAAGGCTGGACCACCCACGCCATCGCGGGTACGGCCAGACTCTGTCGAAGAGCCGCCCGCACCTCCGCCACCCACCACTCCGCCACCCACCCCACCCTCGATTCCCCGAGTGGAGCAGCCGCCGAAACCCATGAGCAGGGTGGAGGCACTCTCCCAACGAGCGGTCCGGCCCCGCTCCGCCCAAGACGTCATCCAGCGCGCCCAACAGGTCACGGCGGCGGCGGAGAGACGCGCAGAAGCAAAGCGCCGAGAGGTCGAGCAGGCTCAGGCCGAGCGTCCCGGCACCCCACGCCCTCCCATCGTTCACAAGGTGCAGCGGCTCCTCGAGCGCAAGCTGCGCGGGCTGGGCCCAATCACGGTCAACAACTGCATCGTGTTGGACGACCGCGAGGTACTTCGCGCCCTCTGGCGTGCGCACCGCGCCCGGTTTGGCGCCGAAGGAAAGCTAGATCAGGTGGTCGGAACGGCGGCGGTACTGGACGCCTTCGAACGCGTCCCCGAAGCCATGCTCGTCGCAGCTCACGTGCTCACCGAGGCTTCGGACTACCTGGTATGGCTCGACATGCGCGAAGGCACCCCCCTGGCCGCGTTCGCCGACGCCCGCGCCTACTTCGTGGGTCAGCAGACAGGGGCCTAACCGCCCGGCCCCCAAGGCCCATGGGCCCAGCGACCCAACACGATCAAGGTCCACAACCTCCTTCGATTGTCCGCAATGCCCTCGAGGTGTTCGGTGACGAGCCCTCTGACTCGGTCGGGAGGGATCCAGGTCTCGACACGTTCCGCCAGGTCGTCGAGCAACATGCGGCAAGGGCCGCGTAGCCAGGGACCGACCGGCGTCCCAAAGCCCTTCTTCGGCCGGTCGAGCAGCTCGGCGGGCAGGAAGCTCGCGGCTGCGTGCCTCCAGACGACCTTGGTCTGGCGCCCCCGCAGCTTGAAGCCAGATGGGCAGAGAGCCGCCAGCGCCACGAGCTCGTGATTGAGGAATGGGGTGCGCACCTCGACACCATGAGCCGAAGACGCGCGATCCACCTTCACGTACACACCGTCTCCCAGGTACAGGCGCTGATCGAGCGCCATGGCCTGGCACTCCGGCGCCAGGTCCTCGTGGGCGCGACCGTGAGCGTCCACTTCGCGCCAGGGATCGCCTGCCAGGGGTTTGGGAAGTTCCCCAGGAAGGAAGGCACCGAGCCAGAGCTGGTTGCGGCGGGGGAGGGGATATGCCAGGCCCGCGGCGAAGCGGCGTAGCTTGTAGTCGAAGGAGACGTTGTCGTGGGAGACGGGCAACCGCGAGGCAAGCCCGCCGAACACACCGCGCAGAGGTCTCGCCAGCCGAGCCCAGCGATGGGCCAGGTAGGTCGGATAGCCCCCCAGCAGCTCGTCGCCGCCGTCTCCCGACAGCACGGCCTTGAAGCCGGCTCCACGCACGTGGCGGTAGAGCCACCAGGTGGCGACGAGGCTGGAGTCCCCCAGCGGTTCGTCCAGGGTTGCGGTGATGGAGTCGAGGATGCCAGGGACGTCCGCTGCTCTGAGCGGTATCTCGTGGTGCACGGTGCCGTAGTGCTCGGCCAGGAGCCGGGCCGGAGCGGACTCGTCGAAGCTGGGCTCTTCGGGCATGGAGACGGTGAAGGTATGGGCGCGTTCGCCATGGCTCGTTGGAGCGAGAGCGAGCACAGCGGTGGAGTCCAGCCCGCCGGAGATCACGACACCCACGGGCACATCCGCTTCCCGCCGCGTGGCCACCGAGGCCTCGAAGGCGCTGGCGAGCGTGGACGACCACCGGCGCAAGCCTCCCGGACGACCACGCCCCCCTACGGGGCTGGGCAGGGTCCAAAACGGCTCGCGCTGGAGGCCGATCGAGTCGACGCGAAGGAGATGACCCGGCTCGAGGCGGAAGACGTCGCGGTAGATACTGCGGGGGGTCGGAAGGAACTCGAACAGCAAGTAGGCGCCCAAGGCCTGTTCGTCGATGCGCCTGTGCACCCCCGGGTGCACCAGCAGTCCCTTGAGCTCACTGGCAAAGAGGACGGTTCCATCGGCCAAGCGAGTGTAGTGGAGCGGTTTCTCGCCCATGCGGTCGCGCGCTAGCCAGAGGATGCGTTCCCGGCGATCCCAGACAGCCAACGCAAACATGCCCTCGAGGCGTGACAAGGCCTCACGGAAGCCCAATTCGGCCACCAGCTGCACCACGACCTCGGTGTCGCAGCCGGTCTCGAAGTGCAGACCCCTCTCACGGGCTGACTGCCGGAGCGAGCGGTGGTTGTAGATCTCGCCGTTGATGGCTATCCAGAAACGCCCGGACGGATCACTGCGCGGCTGGATCCCCCGCGCGGGATCCACGATGGCGAGCCGAACGGCTGCCAGACCGCCCTCGGAGAAACGCTCGGAGCGAGCGTCGTCGGGACCGCGGTGAGCCTGCGCGTCGCGCATGGCGTCCAGGTGTACGAGCTCTGGAGGTCCCGAGAAGCGGAAGATGCCCGCAATGCCGCACATGCCACACAGGCTCCTAGACCGCCGGTCGTTCCATGTTCCGGGCCACGCGAACCTTGTAGGGGTTCTTTCCCTGGATTTCGTAGTGCATGCGGATGAGCACCTCGGCGATGATTCCGAGGGTGATCTCCACCACGCCGAATATTGAGAGCATCGGAGCGACAATGGTGAGACAGGCGGCGATGAGAGGTCGGTCCAGCAGTTACCAGCAGGGAATGGCAAACGCACCAGAGAGCAACCCCGCGAAGACCAGCATGAAACCGAGCCAACCAAAGAAGTAGATGGGGGTCACGAAGAAGTCGCGGAGGAACTTCACGGTCGTGAGGTCCAGCAGGACCTTGAAGATGCGCTCGAGGCCGTACTTCGCCTGCCCGTGAATGCGTGGGTGGTGGCGGACGGGGACCTCGGTCAGCCGTGCCCCAGCCCAGGTCACGTAGATGGGGATGAACCGATGCATCTCGCCATATAGCGGGATGTCCTCGACAAACTCACGGCGGTACACCCGCAAGGTGCAGCCGTAGTCGTGCAAAGGGACCTTGGAGAGCTTCGAGATCAGCCAGTTGGCGGCACGCGAGGGGATGAGTCGAGTGAGCGTGGCGTCCTGCCGGTCTTTGCGCCAGCCGCAGACTACGTCGTGGGTCTCGAGGTGTTCGAGGAGCATGGGGATGTCGGCGGGATCGTTCTGGTAGTCCGCATCCATGGTGACCAGGACCGGGGCGACGGCGTTGCGGAAACCCGCCGTAAGCCCGGCAGTCTGACCGTAGTTGCGCACGAAGTGAATGACCTTGACCCGGGGATCGGCGTCGGCGATGCCGTCGAGGATGGAGGAGGTACCGTCCGTGCTCCCGTCGTTGACGTACAGCACCTCGAAGCGCAGATCGACGAGGGCCTCCACGATGCCTCGGTGGAGGCGCTCGATGTCATCCCGTTCGTTGAAGACGGGTACGATGACGGAAAGCTCTGGGGGTAGGCCTTGGGCCTCGCTCACGGCTGCGCACCGGCCTCTTCGGCGGGTGCCTCGAGATCCGCTTCCCCGGCGTCGCCCTCGGCAGGCGGAGGTCCTTCGACGGGGGCGTCGCCCTCGGCTGGCACCTCACCCTCGGCGGGGGCATCGCCCTCGGTTGTTTGCCCTTCGGCCTCGCCACCACCGGGACCCCCCGGATCGCCCGGGCCACCCACGATCGGTTCGTCCATCGGCATCTCGGCGCCGCCTTCCGGGGGAGGACCACCGGGCGTGAGATCGCCCAGATCCGGATCGTCTGCCAAGATCAACTCGATGTTCTCGATGGGCTCGGTGCCCACTTCGACCCCGCCCGGGACGGCCATGGCGGGATCATCCGCCGTGGGACCGTCGCCGGTCTGATCCAGGAAGCCCACGACCCGCACGACGCCGAAGTCCTTGG
>PVBE012823767.1_pt1 | contig 20294 bp, 23 predicted proteins | sample 1631181 | NCBI WGS metagenome assembly PVBE01 (sample SAMN08397723, study PRJNA350692) | Marine metagenome, whole genome shotgun sequencing project. | isolation source: water | place: Pacific Ocean | collected 2012-04 | reverse complement strand
GGCTGTGCGTGGTTACGCTAGTGACGAACCAGTCGGGACGGTCAGGCCTCCAATCCCCCAAATCTGAGCCAGCGAACCGCAGGCCCCCGATCACTGCGAGGCCCGCCTGTTTCAAGCGGCACTAAACGATCACGCGTCGTTCCCGTAGTTGGGCGATCTGGGCCATCGAATAACCAAGGTCCGCTAGTACCCGATCGGTGTCGGCCCCGGGAGGGCGAGGCGGCGAAGGGATCGGCAGTTCCGAATCGGAGAAGCGGGGCGCCGGAGCCGGCTGCGCCACGCCATCTATCTCGATGAAGGAACGACGCTGCGACATGTGCGGGTCTGTGATCGCCTCGGACGGAGCGTTGATCGGAGCAACACACCCATCGGTGCCCGCAAACGTGCGCTCCCACTCCTGACGCGTCCGGCCTCGAAACGCCACGGCAATCCGTTCCTGCATGGCGATCCACTGGCTGCGGTCATATTGGTCGGTAAGTAGCTCAGAATCGATTCCGAGCCCCTCCAACAGAGCAGCATAGAACTTCGGCTCGAGCGCACCGACGGCCACGAACTGACCGTCGGCGGTTTCGTAGGTGCGGTAGAACGGTGCTCCTCCGTCGAGCAAGTTCGCCTGGCGCTCATCGCTCCACATACCGGCTGCTCGCAAACCGTGCAGCATGGCGGTGAGGAGTGCAACACCATCGACCATCGCTGCGTCGACGACTTGACCAGCACTATCCGGGGTCCGACCGACGAGCGCCGCACAGATCCCAAGGGCGAGCAGCATCCCTCCGCCTCCAAAGTCTGCGATCAGATTGAGCGGCACAGGTGGAGGTCGATCGGCGTCTCCGATTGGGTACAGCGCCCCTGCAATCGCCAGGTAGTCGATATCGTGACCCGCCGTCGCAGCGCGCTCACCCGCCTGACCCCATCCGGTCATTCGCCCGTAGATCAATCTTCGATTGCGCTGCAGGCATTCGTCGGGTCCGGCTCCGAGCCTCTCCATCACCCCAGGGCGAAACCCCTCGATCAGTACGTCGACAGAATCTACGAGGTCGAACAGCACCTCGACTCCCTCCAAATCCTTGAGATTCAGAACGATGGATGCGCTCCTTCCTCGTTGTAACGGATCCGAAGGAGAATCAGACTCGGGGTCGGCCACAGCCGGTCGCTCAACCCGGATAACTTCGGCTCCCAGGTCGGCCAGGACCATCGCACAGAAGGGACCGGGACCTATCGAGGCGATCTCTAGCACCTTGATGCCGGCCAGCGGAGCAGTCATAACACCGCTGCCTTCGAGATGAAAAATACAACCCGTGTAGCGCGGCCCCGATCGACTGAGGTCTCGGCAGTTCGTAAACCCTCGTTGAATTCGACGGAGGCACCACCCCCGGAAGCCCAACCTTCGACGAAGAGACACATCATGGATGGCAGGCTAGTGAGAGGAGGTGACGGCTTCCGGTCGCCATCCGCGCCCGGCTGTGGCAAGAGGGCGGGTCTCACAAGTCGCTCACCGAGACCACAGGTCCCCAATAGGATGAGTGGCTTGGAGCACAGAGCCTCTCACCTCCAGGGAGAAACGCATCACAAATCTCTGTGCAGACAGGAGAACTGCTGATACACCGGCACCATGTCACAAAGCGGTTCCTGCGAGCTAGAGCCAATCATCCCGAGCTCGGACCAGAGGTTAGAGCCGATCCGACGCTGCTGCGACGGCCCCCATCCATCATTAGGTTCCAGCACCGTGGGGATCCCGCAATCCATCAAGAACAACCAGCGAGCCATCTTCGGATGGCCCATGTACGACTGGGCGAACTCGACCTATGCGACGACCATCGCGGGACGGTCCTACCCGCCTTCTTTGCCGACGAGATCGTCCCGAACTCCGGAAACAAGGCCTTCGGGATGGCTCGCAGCGGTAAGGCCCTGCGGGGATTGCCGCAGGTGGCGGTGTGTTTCTGCTCTACCGCCTCCTGTTTGTACTCGGTGCCATCGGAGAACCGATGAAAGGGTGAGTGGCGCCTCAAAGCGCCGGCTCATCAACGCCGGCAGTGGCTTGTCGAGCACAGCAACGCGATAACCGAGCTCTGACTGGGAACTGGGGACTTCTCGCCGTTTCATTACTCCACTTTGCGCCCTTCGAAAAGCTCGAACAGCGCCTGATTCACGAAATCGGGCTGCTCGATCTGGGGGGTATGCCCAGCATCGGACACGATCACAATGCGAGCCGCCGGCGTCTGTTCGGCCATGCTTCGCGTAGCGGCGACCGAAGTGTAAAAGTCATCTTCGCCTCCAATCACCAGCGTCGGCACATCGATCTCCGATAGGAGCAGGGTTCTGTCCTGACGCCCCTTCATTCCATCGAGAGCCGCGACAAAGGTTTCGTACCGCGTGCCTTCGATCATCGATCGTATGCGGGCCCTTGCCCGTCGTGACGGATTCTTCCCAAGCATGCCTATGGTGAGTTCAGTGGCAACCGCACTGCGCCCCCGCTCGAGAACGCGGCCGGCAAGAGCATCGCGGGCTTCCTTGGCCTCGAGGCTGTCGGCATTTGCTCTGGTGGCGATAAGGGTCAGGCTACGAAAAAGTGACGGTTGCAAATCGAGCAGCGCCAGTGCCACGTATCCACCCATGGAGTGCGACACGATGTCGGCGCGATCAGCGCCGAGGAAGTCGATCAAGCCGGCAAGATCATCGGCCAACATTTCTGCGGTGAGAGACGAATCATCTGCCGGATCGCTTCTGCCGAAGCCACGAAGGTCGACGGCTACGCAGCGGCGTACGTGCGCCAGACCTTTCAGTTGATCCAGCCACAGACTGTGATCAAGGGGAAAACCATGGACGAATAGGGCGAGCGGACCATCGCCTACCTCGCGGTAGAAAAGCATGTTGCCGTTTATCCGGGCAAAGGCCATCGATCCCGCCTCGCGTTCCCTTCGGTCTCGGTGCGAGGCCCACAGGCTGCAGCGGACCCACCCGCCTCATTCGCCAATTGCTACACCGGACTATACCCGAACAGATCGACCCGAGGTCAGCCATGACGACAACCCGACACCCCTCGAAACACTCAAGACTGCCGATGGGCCCGCGTTGAACAGCTCGGGGAAGTCATCTCGCCCGACAGTCGTTGTGCCGTCGTGGATCGACTCCTGAACCTCCGAGACTGAGACTCACAAGGCCATCGTGGTGTCCCGACAATCCAGGCACGCCGACATGACCTGCTTCAGCACCTTGGCATCATCGCCCAAGACGTCTGTAATCCGCGCCAACGCCGACTGGAAGCGCCAGTAGGGCAAAGCGTCCTACATGTTGTCCTGTGTATCCCGGTAGCCTGGTGCCCGTGTTGAGAAAGCCACTCGACCAGCTACAGCGCCCACTGCGTGACCTTCGGATCTCAGTAACCGATCGATGCAATTTCCGCTGCACCTACTGCATGCCGAAGGGAATCTTCGGGCGGGAGTACGAGTTCATGCCCCGTGATCAGCTACTGACGTTTGAGGAGATTACCCGGATCGCCACGGCTGCTTCGCTCCTCGGCGTGAACAAGATCCGGATCACCGGAGGCGAACCGCTGATGCGGGCCGATCTCACCGATCTGGTTTCGATGCTGGCGACCATTGACGGTGTCGATGACCTCACGATGACGACGAACGGTTCGATCCTCGCCCACAGGGCTGTTGAGCTAGCCGAGGCCGGACTGGACCGGGTTACCGTGAGCCTGGACTCGATCGACGGCGCCACATTCCGAGCCATGAACGATGTTGGCTTTGGCGTTGCCGGAGTTCTGGAGGGAATCGAGGCGGCGGCAGCCGCCGGACTCGGGCCGATCAAGGTCAACGCCGTGGTCAAGCGTGGGGTCAACGATCACGACATCGTCGCTATTGCGAGGCACTTTCGTGGAAGCGGACACATCCTGCGCTTCATCGAGTACATGGACGTCGGCACTACCAACGGATGGCGCCTCGATGACGTCGTCCCGGCCAAGAGCATCCTCCAGACCATCACAGCCGAGTTCCCGCTGGATCCGATCGAGCCCGCCTACCTGGGGGAAGTGGCATCGCGATATCGCTATCGTGACGGTTCGGGTGAGATCGGTATCATCGCATCGGTCTCGGCTCCCTTCTGCGGCGATTGCACCAGGCTTCGACTCACGGCAGAGGGCACTGCCTACACCTGTTTGTTCGGTTCCGATGGAACCGATTTGCGTGCTCTCGTTCGCTCCGATGCTTCCTACACCGCCATCGCCGAGGCACTAACCCGGGTCTGGAGCCAACGGGCGGACCGGTACTCCGAACTCCGGGCCGGGGGCACCAATGGCTGGGAGCCGGTCGAAATGTCGTACGTCGGGGGCTGAGGTACCCGAGGGCCGGAGCTGATCCAGGCTCAAGGTCCCGGGGCGTACCAGCCCTTGTGACCGGGTCTTGCCGCTCATTCAAGCCGATCGTGAGTACCGTGCCACCAGTGGAAGGACATCAACGAATCCGACTCGGCAAGATGATTCACCCGGTGAGAGGTTTCCTCCACGGGACCGCCGCAGTGACATCGCTGGTAGGTGCCATCGTCCTGTTCGCCAACACCCCCGGGGGCGCCTGGCGCCGAATGTCATTGGCGATTTTCGGTCTCAGCCTGGTCGGTCTGTTCACGGTGTCGTCGCTCTACCACTCGATCTCGTGGCGGGACACCTACAAGCGGCGAATGCAACGACTCGACCATGTCATGATCTACGTGCTCATCGCAGGAACGTTTACCCCGCTGGCAGCCATCGTCCTCGATGGCTGGCTGCGATGGATCACACTCGGAGTCCAGTGGGGAATCGTGGCGTTCGGAGCGGCCGAGAAGACCATCCGAAAGACCCCGTCTCGCAATCTGTCTATAGCACTCCAAATGACCCAGGGATACCTGGCGATGTTCTTGATCTGGCCGCTGAGCCATCGATTGCCGTGGACCGCCCTGCTGCTCATCGGAATCGGTGGAGTGCTGTATACGGTGGGAATGGTCTTCCTGGTCACCAACCGCCCTCGGCTCTGGCCCCGAGTCTTCTCATATCACGAGTTGTTCCACCTCCTTGTGGTCGCCGCCGCCAGTCTCCACTTCGCCGCCATCTCAGGCTATGTGTTGAGGTTTGGGGTCTAGGTGACCAGCGACCAGCACACAACTGGTTACAGGTCGATGCGTTAGATCAATGGACAATCGTCGGCGCCTGGGCGCCACCGGCAATCCCCTCGCTCCGCTCGGCAGGCAATCTGACTGGCGACTCTGTCGGGCATCGGACACGATCTGACTCCCCGCCCAACGCGAAGAGGGCGCCCCTTCTTCATAGATCTAGCGCAGAATCAGCGCCGAGGCTTAGTTCTTCATAGATCTAGCGCAGAATCAGCGCCGAGGCTTAGCCTCGTTGACCTTAATGTTGCGGCCACCGACGTCGGTGCCATCGACCGCCTCGATGGCGGCACGGGCTTCGGCGTCGTCGTCCATCTCCACAAAGCCGAAGCCGCGGGAGCGGCCCGTATCGCGGTCCATGATGACCTGAGCCGAGCTGACTGCGCCGTGCTCGGCGAACAGCTGCTCAAGGTCATCGGAGTTTGTGCTGAAGGGAAGGTTCCCCACGTACAGATTCATCTCACTCTTTCCGGTCGTTACCTACGCATCCGTCGCGAGAAACCGATTCACGATCAAGACCGGAAATACGGGGAAGTCCCACGAATGAACGCACCGGAACACTAGCAGTTACCATTATCCAGGCCTAGTTCAAATGCCGGAGTTCGTCAGATCGGCCATCGTTCGGCCACCGTCTTCATCTCCATGAAGAGTCTCAGATAACCGGGACCGCCAGCTTTGGCGTTCGAACCCGACATGTTGAAGCCTCCAAAAGGCTGGATACCGACCAGGGCACCGGTGATCTTCCGGTTTACATAGAGGTTGCCGACGTGAAACTCGCTTCGGGCCTGCTCGATTCGGCTGCGGTCACTGGAATAGAGGCCTCCGGTCAACCCGAACTCGGTTCCGTTGGCGATATCGATGGCGTCGCCAAAGTCTCGGGCCTTGATCACCGACAGTACGGGCCCGAAGATCTCGTGCTTTGCGAGCCGAGCGTCGCGATCGACTCCCGCAAAGACCGTAGGCTGGATGAAGTAGCCACCTTCTATCGCCTCTCCACCCACTACCAGATCGGCCTCCTCGAGTCCTCTGATGATCTCATCCATAATCGAACGGTGCTGGGCAGCCGAGATGACCGGGCCCACTGGGTGGTTCTCGACCGCCGGCCCAATAACCAGTTCCGCAGCAGCTGCGGCGACCCCGTCCAGAACCTCGTCGTACACCTCGTCGACCAGGATCAGTCTGGAAGCCGCCGAACACTTTTGGCCCTGAAACCCGAAGGCACTGCGAACGGCATCTACGACCGCAACTTCGAGATCAGCCGTCTCGTCCACGATTATCGCGTCTTTGCCACCCATCTCCATAAAGGCACGCTTGAGCCACTTCTGGCCCTCATGCACTACGGCCGATCGTTGGGCGATGCGCAGACCGACCTCTTTCGAACCCGTGAAGTTGATAAAGCGTGTCCTGGGATGATCCACCAGATAATCGCCGATCTCACCCCCGGGGCCGGGCAAATAGTTGACCACGCCGGGAGGCATTCCGGCATCGGCAACCATCTCCATCCACCGAGCTCCAATCACCGGCGTGTTGGAGGCCGGCTTAAGCACAATCGTGTTACCGGCGAGCACGGGGCCTATTGCCATCCCCACCAGAATTGCCAGGGGGAAATTCCACGGTGGGATAGCCACCCCGGCACCGATCGGTATGAGGTGGCTCTCGTTCTCCTCGCCGGGCCAAGGCAGAACCTCGACTGGCTCCGAGAGTCGAATCGCCTGGCGGGCGTAGTAGTCCACGAAGTCGATGCCCTCGGCAACGTCGGCTTCCGCCTCGGTCCAGGACTTGCCAGCTTCGAACGTTTGGATGGCAGCCAGCTCGTACTTGTGCGCCCTCATGATTGCAGCGAGGCGAACCCCGATTCGTGCCCGGAACTCGGCCGATTTCCGGGACCAGGATGCGTATGCAGCCCAGGCAGCATCGAGAGCCCGCTCCGCCTCACCTTCACCCGCCGATGCTGAAACTCCGATCAATTCATTAGGCTGGGAGGGGTTGAGACTCTCGATGGTGGAACTGGTCTCAACTGCTTCTCCGCCGATTACGAGCGGGTAGGAATCTCCAAACCGCGCCGAGATCCCGGCGAGAGCCAACTCGTATGCAGCCTTGTTGGCGGGAACGGTGAAGTCCGAATAGGCCTCGGGGTAGTAGGGCTCGAACAACATGGGCCTCCTCATCGGGTCGTCGGTCCAAGTATCGCGGCCCCGACTAATCGTAGGGTGTTGGATAGGCTCTGGAGATAGGAGGTCCCATGAGCTAACCCTTTTACCTGTCGCACGTCACGATCGAACCGTACGGACGCCCGACGCGACGGGCATACCTCTCCAGTCATAAAGGCCCGGTTCTATTTGGCGTCCATGCCGAGATCGCCGAGCACTACGGCATCGACAAGGACGCCTATCCCCCCGACTACTACGACTATCGATACCTCATCGCGGCCGCAGCCGGGTGACTGACCGGAATCCTTCGGGGCGCGCTGGAGGCGCGCGGCATCAACGCAACCGATGGGCCGTTAGTAGCGGAGGCCGTGGACGAGATCCATCTTGATGGTCGGGTCCTCATCGTCCGCAGGATCAGGGTCGAATACCGCTTGTCGGGTGTGAGCGAGAATGACAAGCCGACCGTGGAACGGGTGCTTGAATTTCACGCCGACAAGTGCCTCGTGGCCCGCAGCATCTCCCCTCAGATCGAGATCGAAACGACACTCGAGTACGTCTGAGCCGACAGGTCCACACCTGTCAAGGCATTGCTCTGCTCCTCACTCACAACTCATCCGAGTGGTGATTAGGCAATCCCACCGTCAATGTCGCTCCGTTTCCGAAACTTGCCACGGCGGTGATTGTGCCGCCGTGAGATCCCGCTATGCAGTCACAAACCGCCAGGCCGATTCCGGTTCTAGCGTTTTGGGAGTTGCCGTGGAGCCGCTGGAAACACCCTCTTCGTCGATGGCTTCATGCCCGTAAACGCTGACAACAGAAAATCGCTCGGATAGTGGCATTTGAGAATTGCTCAGCAGGTTGAGCATCAGCCGGTACAACCAGCCGGCGTCGTCGTCGATGTGTCCCATCTCCTCGATTTGGATCCGGGCATCGATCTCGTCGACCCTGACGCCGAAGTCCGATAACGCTCGAGTCGCGATCTCGGTGAGGTCCACCCGCTCAAATACCTGCGTACCTTGACCCAGCCGCGAATAGACGAGGGGGCTGCTGACGGGTACTTGCATCCGGCCGGTTGCGGTCGTTATACGGTCGGGGTAGTCGGCACTCAGCTTGTCCAAGGTGTCGCCGGACCCAGTCTCCAACAGGCCCAGGAAGAAACAACCTTGCGCAGCGGCTCCTGAAGATCATAAGTCGCGATCGATGCGAACTGATCCAAATCACGATTGCTCGCCTCCAGGTTCGTGGTGATATCACGTAGCCGTCGGGTGGTTTCCTCCCATTCCTGACCCAAAGCTCGCTACGGAGTGCACTCGCGAATTCGACGCGACCTGGGCATACGCAAGGCTCGATCAACCGCCATCTGCCGTGCTGACCAGACACATCGAGCCAACTCGCAGGCCTTCGCTCTGCCTCCCTAGCATCGCCGAATGCTTTGGGTACCTTCATTTCGGCGGGGTCTGCGCGACGGAGCGGTCATCTTTGTCGCGGTCGGCGCCTTTGGCGCGGCCTTTGGAATGCTGGCCATCGAGGCCGGGATCGCCTGGTGGGTAGCGGTCCTAGCATCGGTGTCGGTGGTGTCGGGTGCAGCCCAGTTTGCCTGGTTGGGCCTTGTCGGCGCCGGTGCCATCCCGGTGCTGATCTCCACCACCGGCCTCGCCCTGAGGCATGTCCCGATGTCGGCCCGAATGGTATCGCTGGTAGGTCGGGAATCGCTGCGCACCAGGTTGGCACTGGCCTGGGTGCTCACCGATGAGACCTTCGGCCTGACATTGTCGGCGGCACGGCGCGGCGAGGAGAACCTAGTTGCCTACAAGACTGCCGTCGACATCCAACTCTTCTCGGGGTGGCTGGTGGGTACCGCCATCGGTTTGGCGATTGGCGTCCGGTTCAATCCTACGGCGTGGGGCGCCGAGGCGTTCTTCGGGATTCTCTTCGTAGGGCTAGCAGCACCGTTGGTGCGAAACCGGTGGGATGTCGCGGTGGCAGGCGCGGCGGTAGCCGCGACGTTTGGTGCCGCCGCGCTGCTCCCGGACACATGGCAGATTACCGCCGCCGCGGCGGTTGCTGCGGGTATCGGGACGGTGATGCCGGGTGAGTGATGCCGTGCTGGTACTGGTGATGGGTGCAATCACCTACGGCAGCCGCGTCGTCTTTCTGGCTCGTTCAGGCAGGACACTCAAGGGAAGAAGAATCGACTCCTTCTTGGAGCGCTTCCCCTTGGCCCTGTTCATCGCGCTTGCGGCGGAAACTCTACTGGTTCCGGAGGCCGACGTAGATCCTGTACTCGGGTGCGCGGCCTTTGTAGGGGCAGTAGCGGGCGCCGTCGCAGTTCGACGATCACTGCCGGGGGTGCTCGTCGTCGGGAGTACGGCCTACTGGCTGACTCGTCTGATCGTCGGCTGAGCGCCCGGCATCCGAGTGACCCGAAGGGCCGGTTGATACCATTCCCAGCAAAGGAAACCCTCGAACAGGACGGTGATAGCCGTGTCTGAGGAATCCACCAAAGGTCGTTACCTCTGGTGGCATTGATGCTGGCGGCGTCGGTTCTCGGGGTTAGGTCGCTCCCTGGGTACTCGTCGGATGAAGGCCCGTTTGCGGTTGGATTGGTCAACCAGAATCCCGGCATGGTGCCGTTCGTCGATGCCTCCCGACTAGAAGTGACCGCGCAACTATCCGACGTCGAGTTGGCGTGTCGATTGTCGAGGTTTTCCCTGGGTTCCCAACCTTGAGTCGGCTATCGAGGACATTATTGCCGAAGATTCCGACGTAGTAGTCAGTTGGACTTCTCCATCCGTGCTGGTGGAGGTCCAACATCTCGAGTCGACAGAAGTGCCGATGGTGTTCGGACTAGTAAGCGATCCTCTCGGCATCGGCCTGGTCGATTCCCTCAAAGTTTCGAACAGAAACGTCGCCGGAGTCGGAGGTGATTCCACCACAACAGGATCATCGAACTCTTCCAGAGGAGTGCCGGGGTTGAGAAGATCGCACTGATCTACCAGCCGTCTGCCTCGATCCTGCCCAACCTCTTGGCCATATATTACGAGGATTGAAATCAAACGATCTCGGCGCAGCCGCCTTCCGCAAGGCCCCTCTGGGGAACCGAAACTCCGAGCGACGCAGAGCGTCCTCTTACGCCGACAGATCGCCAGCGCCCCACTCCCGGACCCGATCGTCGACACCCTGCAGAACGATTCGGGCAGCCAGGATGAAGAGGAATAGTGCCCCCAGGGCGAACTCACGCGGTAAACCGATGATGGTGACGATCACTCCCCACAACAGAGGTCCGAGGATGGTGGCAAAGCGACCCACGGTGGCATACAGGCCGTAGAACTCACCGAGGTGGCGCGGCGGTGAGATCCGCAGCATATAGACCCGATCGGCGGCCCAGGTAGCCCCCAGCGCAAGCCCACCGAGCATGCCCCACACCCACACGAGAGAACCCACGCCCGTGGCTCCGGCGATGATGCCCAGTGAGATCGCCACCATCCAGGTTGACAGGGCCCAGTGCAGCAACCAACGCGGCCCCCGGCTATCCACCAACCGGCCGCCGCCGATTCCGCCGGCTATCGCACCTACGATGGCAACGGCGAGCAAGGCCTGGACCTGACTGTCGGAGAACCCAAGTTCCTCGATCACGTAGATGGTGAGGAACCCTCCGATGAGGGTGTTGACGGCGTCGGTATACAGAAATCGGCCCACCAGGAACCTGGCTACCCCATCGTATGTTCTCGCCTTTCGCCACGCCAGGACGAGTCGGTACACGCTGGTTAGAAGCGACGGTGCCGGCCCGGGCTCAATCGGCCGAGGGCGCTCCTTTACGAACAGGAACGTTGGAATAGAAAAAAGAAGGAAGAGAACCGCGATTGCTTTGAAAACAGCGGTCTCGCCCTGATCGTCAAGTAGCAGGACCCCAAGTAACACCGCGATGAACGAACCGAGGTATCCGACTCCAATCCCGATTCCGGACACCCTCCCGACGGTTTCCGGCGTCGAGACATCGGGCAGCAGGGCATCGTACACAACCGATCCCAGATTGAACCCGACCAGTGCAACGGCAAAGAGGCCGAGCGAAGCGGTCACCCCGAAGCTGGCGAGAAAAAACGTCGGGACGACCGCCAACAACGTCATCGGCAACAGATACGAAATCCGCTTGCCGCGATGATCGCTCCGAGCTCCCATCCACGGGCCGAGCACGATCACGATCAACATTGCGATGTCGAGCGTGATGGCGAGAGCGAGGTCGGCCGGTTCGTTGAAGCGTTGGAACCAGGAGGGGAGATCGGTTGCGGTGTCGGTTAACCACTCGGCGAAATAGAGGGAACCGACACCAAGGGCGAAGATCGTGTTGGCCAGGTCATAGGTGACCCAAGATGCGACAGACAATCGCGTCGGTTGCCACTCTCCGGCTGTATCACTGGTCCGAGAACTCACCCGACGACGCTACCAGTGATACCGAGTGAGATTCCTCAAGCAACGGCGTCGAGCGCAGGTTCGCAGAACTCGCAGCGGACCTGGCAGCGATCGACAATCTCGGCTCCCAGTTCGGCCAGTAGGTTGACCGCCATGGTGACGGCGGCAACCATCTCTACTCGGCGAACGGGTACGAGTGTGATTGTGTTCATGTTCGACACCGTACGGGGTGGTGTGACAGGAAGTCCTCAGTCGTCAATCCGGAGAAGCGATTGGCTATCTGCTATCTGCTAACCGACAACCGACTACCGGCCTCTTGCCAGCAACTCAAGCACCTCGGCGTCGGAGTTCTGCGGAAACTTGTCGAACCACTCTCCGACTGCTCGAAATCGCTCGGGCTGTAGGGGGCAAACGATCTCATCGACTTCGGACACCAGCACATCAACCGTCGTCGGTGGGCCAACCGGGACGGCACACACCAATCGACTGGGCTCGAGACGACGCACGTAATCGAGGGCTACCCGCAGCGTGGACCCGGTTGCCACACCGTCGTCGACGACGACCACCACCCGGCCTGCTATTTTCGGTGCCTCAACGCCGAATGCTTCTTGACGGCGGTGAAGTTCTCCGAGGGATCGGGAGACCTCGACGTCGACTTCGACCCGATCGAGGCCCATCCGGCCAATCATTTGCTCGTCGAGCAGCGCAACACCGTCTAGTGCCACCGCGCCAATGGCCAATTCTCGGTTCCACGGTGCTCCAACCTTGGCGACGAGAACACACCCAACCTCTCCGTCGAGCATGTCGGCCACCTCGACAGCGATCACCATCCCACCCCGGGGGATTCCGAGAACGAGCGGAGCAACTCCGTTCAGATGGGCAAGGAAGCCGCCGAGGAAACGACCGGCGTCGACGCGGTCCCGGAATCGGTGGCGGCTTCGCGAGTGAAACGGCCTAATCGGCAAACTCCTCGGTCGTGGATTCCGGTTCACGGCAAGGCCCGAAACGGGCCAACTGCTCGTCGCAGGACCCTAATGGCTCCAGTAGTGGTGCGCTGCTGGTGGTGGATTCAGGAACAACCACCACTAGGACAGTTGAGGAGCGACCTCGCGCCGCCCGGCAAGCCGTCCCGCGGCTACCGGATCCAAAACTCCCAGTTCGGTGACGATCGCTTCGAAATACTCAAGTCGAACCACTTCAAGCCCATCGGAGCCGACCGCTAGACCGGCGGCACGGTCAAACAACAGGGCCGGTAAGGCCTTGTCGGCGGCGGCCACCAGCAGGACGCGCAGATCCAGGCTGGCGGCCTTCCTTACCAGCATGTCGGTACCAGTGGTGCTGATCATCGATTGGGGACCGAACGCAGATGCACCCGTCACGATTAGATCCATCCCGAGAAGAGAATCGACGAGAAAGTCGTCGGAAACCACCTCCACCGGGATTCCGGCGTCGGCCAATTCGGAAGCAAAGAGACGGCCGGTTCCGTCCCGACCCGAACCACAGGTCACCCGAAAACGTTTGCTACGAGTCGCCTCTTCAAGCATCCGTTGAACCGACGACGACGTCCCGTGCGCCAATACCGAGCCACCGTCCGGAACGAAAACGGCACCCATGGTTGCCAGAATTCCGACCGAGGTCCGAAGCCGCTCAGCCACGGACTTCACCTCGGCGATAACCGGCTCAGGACCTCGCTCGATCGCGAGAAAGACCGCATTTGCCAGGGTAAGCAGCGGTGCACTGGTTGGTCGACGGGCAACGATCGTGCGCATGACGGACTCGATCGCATCCGGAAAGTGGTCGGGAGCGTAGGAGTCGATGCGCTGAACGAACACCGCCAGTTCGGCTGCGATCAGAGCACCGTTTTCGGCCTCACCTTCGTGGATCTCTCCCATTAGCGCATCGAGCCGACGTCGTGCCGGCCACTCCGACCAACTCGTCATGCCGGATTTCGGCCGATAATCTTTCCAACCGTCATCGTGTCGACGGCAAGACCTGCGACTACCGCCGACAATGAGGCCCGCTCCCACAACATTCTGCGCAACGGTGCACCAAACCGCTTCTGTAACTGATCATCGAGATCGCGGCGCCGATGAGAACTCCCGTTGGTCGACACCACGGCGGCCGATAATTCCCGTTCGATCAATTCGACACCAAATGATTGGCGAATCCGCAAACCAAAGACTCCGCTGGCGTCGGTCGACAATTTCAGAATGAAACCCTCAACGATTCGGAGGGCTTCCTCCAATGCGGCGGCGCCACCTCCGGCCACGACATCTGCAACAATCGCTTCCCGCACCCCCAACCACCGTTCCTCAAAATCGAGCGAGCCTCCGCTGTCAACACTCGCGGCGTCGGCAACACTTCGAGCGACCCGTCCGGCATCGTCGATGATCTTTCCCACGTGGACTCGCTTCTCGTCGAGGCGGTTCTCTAGGTAGGCGGTCAGAGCCTCGATACCGCGGGGACAGCCACCCGGCGGGTCAGAAGCGACGGGAAAAATGGCGGGATCGGCGACTCCTCCATCTACGAGCAGTTGCTCAAGATGCTCAAGCACGTCATCAAGGCTCCGTTTGTCGAGTTGATCAACTTTGTTTAGAACAAAGAGCATGCGGTCGGAAGCGCCTGCCAGCGGACCAACGAATTCGGAGTGGAGCGCAGAATCTGCATACTTGACAGGGTCGAGAACCCACACGATTACATCGACCTCCGGCATGAGCATCTCCACTAGATCGCGGTTCTCGAAAGCGACACTATCTAGATCGGTCATGTCGAGAATGGCGAGGTTGGTAAATCGATCATGAGTAACCCGCTGTTCGACGCCAAGGCGATCGAGCAGAAAATGCAGAGAGGGTTCCGACTGAGAGGGAATCCACGCCATCGGTGCAGTCGTGTGGGGGCGCAATGGACTAATCGACGCAATCGAATCTCCGGCAATCGCATTCAGAAGACTCGACTTGCCCGACCCGGTCCCACCAACCAACGCCAGCACCATCGTCGTTCCAACATACCCGGTGCGAGAGCGAACCGCATCGGCCGTGGTACGAGCGACGGCGAGATCACCCGCCTGGACATGACCTGTGGCAAGACTAACGACGAGGTTGAGGCCTTCGACAACGGTAATCGTGTCACTCATACCGGAACTCCGGTGGAGAGCTCGGTAAGGATGCTGCCGCCGACAGCCGGGCCGAGCCGGTCGACGAATCGCAACAAGTCAGTCTCGAGGATGCCGCGCAATTCGTCGGCCAAACGGTCACCTGCCAAGTCGACCAGTCCGGGGGCTCTCGCCAACCGACGCGCCGTCCTGCCGTTGGCAGTCAAATGGGGGTCGATCGAAGCCAGGCGAACAGACTCGGCCAGCCGCCGAAGCTTCCTTCGATGGAGCTTGCGCGGAGACAATCGAAGCGATAAGTCCCGGACCTCCAGGAACCAGAATCTGAGCCGCTCGCGTGCCACCTCCAATGTTCTGTCACCGTGACCGAACAAGTCGGGAGCCTGCTCGATCAGTGCAGGAGCCGATTCGTGCCACCACTCCGCCGAAGCCCTGGCCGCCAGTCCGGCGCTCCTGGTCGCTGCCGACGCAAGTCCATCGACCAATCGGCCTGGATCGACCGAAGCCAGCTTGCCGCTACGAACCTCGGAAATGAGCCGACGTGCTTCTTTGCTGTAGAGAGATCGCATCCGATCGATCAACTCGATCCTGCGCACTTCCGCGTCGATGACATGACTCCTGATCGCAGCTAGATCTGTACTCAACTGCCGGAATGAGCCGGCGACAGCTGCGGCGATGATGTCGGGACGGGAGTGCGGATCGGCCATCGTTTCAACATCCTTGGTCACCATCGCCACGGCTTCAAGCGAGAGTGCACCCGTGTCAGGAGAGATAGGACCTTCTGCCACCATTGTCACCAGCTCTGCTGTGGAGCGGGTCAGAAGTCGCCTTCTAGCGAGCTTGGCTGCGAAATCGGCGGCGATGACTTGCTGCAATTCAGGCGCCCGGGGCAAGCGATTCAGCACCATGACCGTCGGAAGTCCGCGCCCGGCGGCCATTTCAAGAAGAGCAAATGAGCCGGCATCCGCATACCGAGTCGCGCCCGCCACAAAAACCACAGCGTCGGCAACTTCAAGAATCTGGCAAGCGATCGGCACCCCGAAGCTACCCACGACCTCGGGGGGCGGGGTATCCACGATCACGACCCCGTCCGGTGGCGGCCCGAGCGAATCGATGAGCGAGCCGGGAATATGGCCCCGCAAGGCATCAAAGGTGGCCGGAACGGATCCACCCATCCATGCGACGAATTCGGCCGTGGTCGGCCGCAACGGACCTGTGTCGCTGATCCGGCACTGCGCCATGGAGTTAAGAATTGTGGACTTTCCACCACCGCTCGGACCGACGAACGCGATAACGATCGTACCCGTGTCGTCAGAGAGCCTCGGAGCCAAATAACGCCCGGCGGCGACCGCCGCCCGACGGCGTCGAGTCTCAGCGGTATCTCCGACAGAGACGAGATCAATTCTCTCCAGCGCCGCCGCGAGATCCCGCAGCCGCTCCGGTGACGGAGGGTGGTCGGTCATGGTCCGATTGTGGCACGACAGAGTCCAAGAACGTTGTACCTCCAGGTCCCGGACGCACCCTCTGGTCCGGGAGAGAGCTCAGCAACCCCAGACCCGCGGCCGATTCCCGAGTTCAGAGACAAACCGCCGATGTCAGACCGCAGACTTGTGGGTCGCTACTTCCGATGTCCGACGTCCGACCTCACTCTCCTACATCTATCTCTGGCAACCGAAAGCCGCTAACTACAAGGCATTCGCTCGTAACCTGGCGGTGGATGTCGCGAGACATTTGCCTATGGATCAACAAACTCCCCCCACCCGCCCAGCAAATGGCTCGGAGCCTCCATTCAAGGGCGACGCTGTCGGCGCCGACGGCGTCGCCGCGATGGTGGCCCGCCTCATCGATGTCGTTCACATGCGCGATCCCGACCTCGCCGAACATGGCCGGCGGGCCGCCGATATCGCTGCCCGAATAGCGACCGAAATGAGACTCGATACAGCAACGAGCGATCACGTTCATCTTGCTGCTCAACTCCACGACATCGGAAAGCTCGGTATCGCCGAGGCCGTCTTGTGGAAACCGGGCGGGTTGACCCCGAGCGAGTGGTCCCAGATCCGCACCCACCCTGAGAAGGGGTATCGATTGGTTGCCGACATCGTGCACGGCGATGTGGCGGCGGCCGTCCTCGCCCACCACGAGCGCCCGCACAGCTCAGGCTATCCACAGGGCCTTGACGCCCAGACACTTCCCATCACTGTCCGGATCGTCCAGGTCGCAGACGCCTTCGACGCCATAACATCGGTCAGGCCCTACCAGGATGCTCAACCTGCCGAAGTGGCCGTCGACGAGATCCAGCGCTGTGCCGGCACCCAGTTCGATCCCGACGTTGCAGCCGCCCTGGCAAACCTCACCGATATCAGACCCGAGGACGAAGAAGTGATCGATGTGACCGCATCACAGTCACGCTGGTCGAGACTGCCGGCCGATCCCTCGGCGGCGGCGAGCTAGGACCGACCGAGGACGTTTGCCGGCCAGCAGATCCACGGCAACTCTTCCCTCGTCGCACTCTTCGAGCAGCGGACACCACCGACAGCACAGTCCGGCGACCTGGTCCAGCGGTTCGTCTAAATCTCAAGAGGAACGCAGCGCGCCTACGGCCTGAGCAACATGGTGCCAGTGTGGTCAATAAGCTCCCTCGACGGAGCCGAGCTACTCCGCTCTCCCGTCTTGGTCGAGATGACCTCGATGCGTCCGGGAATCTCGCCCTTCTCGATTGCCCACAGCAGGGCATAGAAAGCCAATTAAGCATCCGAATCTCCGAGGGAACCCGTCTTTCAGTCAACCAACCGCACTCCGTCCTCTTCGTTGAATATCGCATCAACCGATCCCCTCAGCCCGACGCCATCGACAGACTCGGAAAGGAGAACGATCGCAGCGCCAACGAACCCTTCGGTACTCAGCATCTTGAACCTGTCGTAGAGGCCTGCGACATCTTCTTCAATCACGCCGGCCAGGTGACTTGGCTTCAGCCCGAGGGCAGTCAGCTTAGGATTCACTCCCCACCGATCTCCTAGCGGCAGGTTGCGGTTAGATCTGTATCGGCAATCGGCCCAAATTTGAGATGATGAGCAAAGATCTGGTCAACCAATCCACCCACAAAAGAACTGCGCGATTCGAGTCCGTAGATGCCGCGCATCCGTCCTGCGGCCTGCTCGGAGAACCTCCGGTAAGCGACATAGGCGGAGGCCGAGAGAACAACCTTCTCATCGGGCTTCACCGGAGGAAAGGAAAACGGGGATCAAGCAGCATTCGAGTCGATGGTAGGAGTAGCCGATAGCCGTAGCCAGTCTTGAAATACCAGCCGCCCGACCGGAAAACGAACCCACAGATAGCCACCCCGGGTACAATCCTGCTCCCCGTCTACTCCCACGAGTTCGATGCCCCTGAGCCTCCGTATAGCGATTGGCGCTGCCGCCATCCCTCTCATTTTGGCGTCGTTGATCTCTGCGGTATTCGCGATGGATCGAGCCAGCAACGAGGACCAGGTGCTGGGTCGCATGACCGTCGCAGGGATCGAACTCGGAGGACTCGATGAGAAATCCGTGCTGACGATCATCACCGGGATCGAAGCACAACTCGCCGCTGAACCGATCACCGTGGCGATCCAGGAATCGACATTCACGGTACTCCCAAGCCAACTCGGTTTCAGCATCAGCACAAATGCAATTCTCACCGAGGCCTTTTCTCATGGTCGCGGCGGCGGATTCACTACCGAGTTGCGCTGGTGGCTCAACCACTTCGGTGACGAAACGACAGAAATCACGTTTGAGTTGGAGTACAACCGCGAGACGCTCATTCTCCTGCTCAACAGCTGGGAAACGCAAGCAATCAATGACCCACCCAAGAATGGCAGAATCGACGTCGTCGGCACCACAGTCACAGCCATCTACCCCGAGCCGGGAACTGGACTTGACGTCGAAGCCACCGCCGACCTGATCGAAACACAGGTCCTTGGATCGGAACGAGGAACGGTGACCGCCGTGACAGAGTTTAAAGTGCCGATCGTTACAGCAGATTTGGTTGACCTCGCAGTCGAGCGTGCAGAAGAACTCATCGCCCGATCCGTGACGCTGGGTCGAATACTCCCCCAGACCTCAGTGACGTTCCCTCCCGAGGTTCTGGCCGAGGCGCTATCGAGCCGCCAGGTCGGGACGGCTCTCGACCCGGAGATCGAGTTGTTCTTCCAACTCGGGCCACTAGCCCGATTCATCGATCCGATCCGTGACGAAGTGGAAACCGATCCGATCGACGCCCAGGTGATCATCAGACCCGATGACGTGCCTCTGGTGCTTCCCGGATATAACGCAATTCTCATCGACGACATCAGGCTTCCTGACGCTGTATTCAACGCCGCCATGTCGGTGACCCGAACAGGACCGCTCCCCTTCCGTGACGGGCGAGAGCCGGCCTTCAGCACCGAGGACGCCGAGGGTCTAGGAATCCGCGAGATGCTCTACTCAGCCGAGACCTACTTCTCGTGCTGTGGCGATCAGAAGAATCTGAATCGGATCATCAATATTCAACGGATAGCGGAAGAAGTCGACGGCGCGATCGTCCTGCCCGGCGAGAACTTCAGTCTCAACGACCACGTTGGGCAGCGCACCCTCGAAGACGGCTACAGAGTGGCCGGTGCAATCATCGGGCCGGTTGTGTACTGCTGCGACCACCCAGCCAACGTCGGGGGTGGTGTGAGTCAGTTCACAACCACGTTGTGGAATGCCGCCTACTGGTCGGGACTTGGGGACGTGTACCACAAGCCGCACACGCTGTACTTCTCTCGCTATCCGGTGGTGCGTGAGGCGACGCTCGGGTTCCCCAGCCCCGATCTCGAATTCACCAACACGACAGAAAACGCGATCTACATAAAGACTGAGGCAACCGACACTCGAATCACAATCAAGATCTTCGGGGACAACGGTGGAATCGAGGTCGAAGGAGCCATCTCGGGCAAATTTGACCTCACCGAGCCCGAGGAATACCTCAAGCCGAATGATAAGCTCAATCCGGGTGACAAGGAACTCGTCGATGAAGGTTCACAAGGGTTCTCAGCGACCGACACCCGGACAATCACCTTCCCCAATGGCACTCAGAACGTCGAGGTGTGGAGCCACATCTACCAACCGCATCCGATCATCTACGAGGTTCACCCCTGCGAGCTTCTGGAGGACCACCTCGAATATGACTCTTCGATCGAATGCCCGATCCAGGTTCCCTTCGTTGGTGACCTCAACGTCGACGCGGCACAAACTGCCCTCAACAATGTCGGCCTGGTCATCGCGATCGGCGACCCATTCCCGGTCGCAGACCCACTGCACGAGGGAACGGTACGAGCCCAGGACGTGGCACCGGGTGCCTGGGTAGATGCAGGTACCACCGTCACGGTTCGGATCGGTCAGCATGTCGGAGGAGACGAGGGCACTCCCTGACGATCCTGGGCTGGCAATCAGGCGTCGGTGTAGAAGATGAAGAACGCAGTAACG
>PVBE012217304.1_pt1 | contig 20297 bp, 18 predicted proteins | sample 1631181 | NCBI WGS metagenome assembly PVBE01 (sample SAMN08397723, study PRJNA350692) | Marine metagenome, whole genome shotgun sequencing project. | isolation source: water | place: Pacific Ocean | collected 2012-04 | reverse complement strand
CAAACGTCTCGGACGAAGGCATCGTCCGTTCTACCGACTCAACGCAATGGATAAACGCGCTCCGCGTAACGGCCGAGTTATTGAAGAACTTGGTTGGTTTGATCCACTTGCAGCGGAAGACAAACAAATCAGTTTTAAGCCAGATCGTATTGATTACTGGCTAAGCGTAGGTGCACAACCTTCGCGTACTGTTGTGACTTTGCTTAAACGAGCTGATATCGATCCGACTCCCGGAAAGAAACTCAGCTAATTACATAGGTCCACCTATGCGAATTGACATCCTTACCCTCTTTCCAGAGATGCTTGAAGCGACACTCGCAACAAGCATCATCAAACGAGCACAGGATGGCGGACATGTCGAGATACACGTCCACGACATTCGCGATTGGGCCGACAATAAACACCGCAAGGTGGACCATCGCCCCTACGGCGGTGGACCCGGAATGGTGATGATGTGCCAGCCATTGCACGATGCCGTGCAAGAGGTTGAGCGACAATCGAATACTGAAAGTTCTCCCGTTCGGATTCACTTTACGCCACAAGGCGAAGTCCTGAAGCAAGAACGAGTCGAACAACTCGCCTGTGAAAAACATTTACTGTTAATTGCAGGACACTACGAAGGGATCGACGAACGTGTTATTGAAACACTCGACCCCCTCGAACTGAGCACAGGAGATTATGTGCTCAGTGGTGGAGAAATTCCTGCCCTGCTTCTTGTTGACGCAGTCGCACGGCTTCTCCCTGGCGTACTTGGTCATGCTGATTCTGCTGATCAAGATTCCTTTTCCAAAAGGGACAGCGATGGCAATTTGCTTCTCGACTGCCCACATTACACGCGTCCCCGTGTATGGAATGAAAAGGAAGTGCCAGAAGTGCTACTTAGTGGCGACCACAGCGCGGTCGATAAGTGGCGAGAAGAGCAAATGGTTTCGCGAACAAAATCGCGTCGCCCAGACTTGCTCGAAAATGAGGAAGTTGACCCCTGAGCAAGACTCAAGTCACCGCCGGATAAGGAAGTATTCCTACCGGAACAATCGAAAGGAACCCTATCATGGGCCAACAACAAACAGTCGAATCAGTAACAGCAGGTCAACTGCGCGCAGATGATTTCTTCCCTGACTTTAGCGTAGGCGACACCATCAACGTCCACTACACCATCGTTGAAGGAGAAAAGGAACGAATTCAAATTTTCCAAGGCGTACTCATCGGCCGCAAGGGTCGCGGTGTTAATGAAACAATAACCGTTCGCCGTATCGTTGCAAACGAAGGCGTCGAACGAATCTTCCCGTTGCACTCCCCACGTATCGCGCAAATTGAAGTCGTGCGCCAAGGTGATGCACGTCGTGCGAAGTTGTACTTCTTGCGTGACCGAGTTGGCAAGGCAAGACGACTTCGTGACAAACGTCGCGGTCTTGATTCCTAATCAACACTCAACATAGACAAAAGAAAAAGGGCACTCCAATTGGAGTGCCCTTTTTCTTGTCAGGAATGGGTCAAACTAACACCCGAGGATTACCCTGCCTTGCGGTACGTTTCATTATCTCGAAAGAAAGAACTCACAGGAGATTTCTGTTTCGCTTTTGCTTTTCCATTTTCAGCAACTGGCGAACCAATCATAAAGTTAGCATTAGACGAGGTCGTCCCCTCCGACGACCCAGACCATGCAGTTTTTTCTGGTGCTGTACGCTTTGCCCTTGCGGCATCAATTGACCTTGCCATTGCCTCTAGCATTGGTCGGACATGTTCTGATGATTTGTTTCTGTTATTCATAGTGTTGTTTCCATGGCCTTCTACATGAGGGCTGTAATGGTATCGGCGAGAATTATGCACGACTTTTGTCACAGCAAGAAAAAAATGACGTCCAATAACGTACTTGTTATCAGCAGTACAGAGAGAATCCCCTATTTAATTATTTCTTTCAGGAATCTCTGCGTTGCTCGCGAGCAACCCTTGAAATATCGTCATAAATCGTTTCTAACAACCCAGCCATAGGGAACTTTCCATCCATCGGCGAAACGCCCAAACGACGTAATAACGTGTGTGAAAGGTGGGTCGGCATCGGCGCACGGTCTGCTTCTTTTATGGAATGCGGTGAACGCCAAAAGTCTTCTAAACATTCCTCAAGAGGCGGCAAGACAGACAAATCGTCATCGCGAATACTTGCATGTGCTCTCGCTTCCCCTTTTGCTTCAAGCGTTCGAGCTTGCCGTAATTTAATAAGTAGATCATCCTTATCCGTGCCCTTCATTGCAAAAAACGTAAGTGGGAAGGCAAGTAACCTCTGCGCTGTTAAGAACATCGCAGCAGCAGCATGCTTACATGGTTTTTTTGCTTTACATCCACATCGAACCGTAATGTCATCCACAAAAGAAGAAAGTCCACAATCGTGCAACATCATTGCAAGACTTGATGGGACTTTTCCCGCTGACAATCTTGCAGCAATTCGCGCCTCCCCAGCCATTCGTTGTGCGACCTTCGTCCATTCATCAGACGAAAGTACTGGAACATCAATTTCTAAACGAAACGGCTTTTCTTCCGTGCACTGCACCTTCGCAGTAATCATCCCCTCTGTCATCTTGAGAAATTTAATTTGCCCATCCATTGCATAATTTTGACCAGCGACAAGCCGGTCCATCGCAAAATTCTTTTCGATGGAGTCTATTACCCACGCGGAAGGTGTATGAATACGCAAATCTTCAATCGAAGTTTTGAGCTTCATGCTCGGTTTGCCTTTGCGAGAAACAGTTGGCTTGCTCATCAATCTTGCTCCAGTGCTGACTCGCGCAATACGAGCATATCTCGAAGTTGACCAGCAGATAGCTCGGACAACCATTGTTCGCCAGAACCAACAATGTTTTCGGCAAGTTCCATTTTCTGTTCAATCATCTGATCGATTCGCTCTTCTAGGGTGCCTGTACAAACAAATTTGTGCACATGCACAGTTTTTGTTTGCCCAATTCTAAACGCTCGATCGGTCGCTTGGTTCTCAATTGCGGGGTTCCACCAACGGTCAAAGTGGAACACGTGATTTGCCGCAGTTAGGTTAAGACCCACACCACCGGCTTTCAATGACAAAATAAATACGGGAACATTACCCTCATCGTCCTGGAAACGGTCAATAAATTGTTGCCGTCTCTTTGGTGGCGTGCCACCATGTAAAAATAACGTGTCGCATTCAAGGTCATGCTGAATCATCGCAGATAATAAACGACCCATCTCTCGGAACTGCGTAAAGACCAGGGCTTTCTCACCAGTTGCAATGACTTCTTCGAGAAGTGACATTAAGCGAGTTGATTTTCCAGAACGTGCTGATTGCAATCCCGGAGCGGCTGACTCTTGCAAGGTGACTCCATCACGATGCCCTGCTTGTGCATAATGGCCTGGGTGGTTACAGACTTGTTTAAGTTTCACAAGAGTGGACAAGACAAGGCCGCGCCTTTGGATACCATCGGAACGTTCAACTTCGCTGACCATTTTATTGACGACTTGTTCATAAATCCCCGCTTGTTCTGTGGTTAAATTTGCAAACTCTTTAGTTTGCACGCAATCAGGAAGGTCATCGATAACTGTTGCGTCTGTCTTGAGGCGGCGCAACACAAATGGTTGAATCATGCGGCGCAATTGTTCAGCACGTTTTGGGTCCCGACGTTGTTCAATTGGTCTCGCAATCGTTCGCTTAAACGTTGCCTGTGGTCCAAGGTATCCAGGGTTTAAAAACTCCATAATTGACCAAAGTTCGATTAATCTGTTTTCAACTGGAGTACCCGTAAGAGCAACTCTATGCCATGCTTTTAATGCGCGAATTGATTGAGCTTGTTTTGTCGGTGGATTCTTAATGTACTGTGCTTCGTCAAGAGCAACTCGGTGCCACGAAATCAGATTCAAAGTGTCACGATCACGGTGTACAAGACCATACGTTGTAATAATGACATCCATGTCCGCGACAATATCTGCAAACTCATCACCAAGAGGACGATCAACACCATGATGGACGTGCACTTTTAATTCTGGAGAAAACTTATCAAGTTCGCGTTCCCAGTTACCAATGACGGATGTTGGAACAACCAGTAACGTTGGGCCAACCCCCATGTTTTGTTCTATTCGCTCATGTTGTAACAGCGCTATAAGTTGAATCGTTTTGCCAAGACCCATGTCATCTGCAAGACACGTGCCAATACCAAACTTCGAAAGAAATGCCATCCATCGCAAACCCGTTAACTGGTACGGTCGCAATTGCCCTTCAAATTTAGGCGGCTGATGAATTTTTGGCAGCGATTCGCTGTCTGTTGTCGACTCTAATAATTCGTGCACCCAGCCCGTTGCCGTCAATCCGCCTATCGAAAGTGTGTGCAATGTCTCGCCATCACCCTGAGCCATACGCAACGCCTCTAGCAATTGCATTTCTGTTTGCATACCGTCTGAGAAGAGTCGTTTTGCTTCCTCAATTGCACCTTTTTGTAGGTGCACCCACTTGCCTTGCACTTGGACGAGCGGCTGTTTCTGTTTAAGAAGTTCTTCAAACTCTTCCTGTGTTAGAAGATGGCCGCCGACTGCAACTTGCCACTTGCACTCCACTATTGCGTTAAGCCCAAGCACCGACGTCGAACCAAACGAACCCTCAGCACGTTCTGCAAGTGCAACTTCAAGTGAAGGTGAGTCAATATGAAGGTTTGCACTTAACGTGCTTTGTTCACTTCCCCACCAAAGGGGAACGGATGTTCTAAAACCAGACTCTTCGAGTAATGGAAGATATTCCACTAGAAAACGATGTGCTTCAACAGTTGTTAATTCTATTTCGCTCGGAGTTGATTCCTCAAGCGAACTCTCAAGTTTTGGGTATAACATTGCAGCGCGGTCAAGTTCGCTTAAGAAAAGTTCTGGAAGTCGATCGTCACTTCCGCCTTCGCTTCCGGACTCGCCCCAAACTTCAACCGCTGAAACTTCTCTTGAAGTATCCTCAGCTGATTGCAATGCATAGGTTAATTTCCAGTCGCCATTTGCGGTGTCTGGTTCGTGAAGTTCTAACAATAATCGCCACGAAAGATCTTCTCCCACATCGCAAAGACGACCAAGCCAGCGCCTTGCATCTGTAAATACACTTAACAGGCGATCTGGACTACCAACAACTGCGTTTTGCTCATGCAATAACGCGGAGAGCCATGCAACGTGTGCGTCTTCGGAAGGATCCCAGTCATCCACAGCCTCTACGAAGTCATCGCGAATCAGTGTGTCGCGAATAAGACCGTTTGTCATGTCTTCCAATGCTGATTCAAGGAGTATTCTACCGTCGTTTGCCGTTGACCTTGCAATCGGTGGCATTGCTCGGAGCAATAAACCGAATCGCTCAACCACCTCTTCGTCGTGTAACCACGGTGTCCATTTTGCAGACAAATGTTTTCTATCGACTTGCAAGAGCGTTGGAACAAATCGTTGATCTACAAGCAGATCCACTGCCAATTGCGCTGCACTTGACCAAAAATGAATCGATTGCCCTACCTCAAATTTTTCATCACACGCATGATGCGATAAGACATTTAACAGTTTTGTTGCGTCGGAAGGATGAACTACAACTGTAGGTACCAAAAACTCACCGAGTAATGGTTCACTCACTTGTTCATGATCTCCCATGATGCTCACCAATCGATCGCTTGGCCACGGACCAAGTAAATCGTGTGGGAGTTTCAGTGACAAAGTCGATTCTTCACTACGACCAAGATCAATACCCGCTTCTTGAAAAATTTGCGTGAGTATGCTTGACGAGATAGCGTACGCATGCGAGGTTGCTTGCTCGGATGTAACGGCTGAGATTTCACAACCATCGCCGAATGCCCCGTTGTTCGATACTGTTTCTGGCAACGCACTGAACGCTTCGAGTGATTCTGCCCACACGTGAAGTTGACCGGCCTTCCAGTTGGCGTGAATAACTAGCTTCAATTCTCCGTCCATGAATGATCGCGTTGGGATTCGAACCCAAGACCGCCTGATTAAAAGTCAGGTGCTCTACCAGCTGAGCTACGCGATCGAGAATCGCCCATTCTACACGTATCCGCGCCCTTTTGCGAGGGGCTGTCCACGCAGAAATTACATGTTATCGGGTGTAATTGTTGAAAGGATTTCTAAAAGGTACGCATTCTCAACCTGCATAATGCAAGTTCAAGCAATGCCACGAACTCGTCCGATAAGAGTGCTAACCGGATATGGCTTTGGGTGGAACCCGAAGTTCCAATTGCAACCGAAGGCGACGACTCAGTGGATTGCGAGTTGAGCGAACTTTATGAACGTGGTTTTTGACCACACCAATGTACCTATGGATCGAAACCACCCAGCTTCACACAAAAGACCGATATTTAGAGCAACTCGCCCTAATTTATTAAATACACCCCAAACAAAGACCGAGAACTGTTCCATGCCAGACAAAAAACAAGCCCAACACCGTGTCGTCCTCGTAAAAGGAGATCACCATTGGAGATTTGAGTGGGAATCTGGTGATGAAATTACCGCAGTGAAAGCGATTACTGAAATCGCAAAATCATCAGAGACTGATTTTGATTGGTTTGATGCTGCGATGGTCTGCCACGAAATGTCGAAAATTACAGCCAAGGCCGCATAAAAACTGGAAATATAATGAAAAAGAATATTGAACACAACGTCCCAATCGTCACCGCCTTCCTTGATTACCTTATTGAAGAACGCGCATTTAGTGCTTACACCGGTAGGTGTTATGGTGTTGACCTTCGCCAATACTTGATTTGGATTACTGAAGAGCAAAATTTAACGCTTGATATTCCTGCAGAAACTGCAGCATGGCAACGGTACTCTAGCGGTGAAAAAGAAATCGCTGGGCACGTCGGGCCAGAAACTATTTCTGAGCATATTGTAAATGCGGATACCGAATATCTCCGAAGCTTCCTTGCGTACCTTGCGGAATCGAACTACTCCCCCGCCACGATGGCAAGAAAAATTGCAACGCTGCGCAGTTTCTATAAATGGCTTGAACGAAACAACGCTGTTGAGTCAAATCCAATGTCATTGATTCGTACACCACGACAGAAGAAACGTCTTCCAAAGGCAATTGATGTTGAGCAAGTCGAAAAACTTCTTTCCGCTCCAAATGATAAAACACTCCTAGGTGCGCGCGATCGTGCTATTTTAGAAACACTGTACTCAACTGGTATCCGTGTCAGCGAACTTGTTGGCATTAACTTTGGCGACATCGACGAAACAGGGCAAGCAATTGTTATTCGAGGCAAAGGTCGGAAAGAACGCATTGTTCCACTTGGCACACACGCGATGACTGCAATCTCACATTATCTGGGTGTGTTACAAGCAAATAACACTCCAAATGAATCTGCTGACCCACTGTTTATAAACAAACACACAACGCGACTTTCCACGCGGTCAGTACGACGTAAAGTGAGTAAGTACCTCGATCAGGTTGGGCTCGATCCATCAATTAGCCCGCACACGCTACGCCACAGTTTTGCAACACACTTACTTGACAATGGTGCAGACCTACGAAGCGTGCAGGAATTACTTGGACATCAATCGTTGTCAACGACACAGATTTATACGCACCTCACAACGAAGCGTATGCGAGAGTCTTATGACCAAGCACACCCTCGTGCCGAAGCGGGATAATTGAGACTACGACATCACTTTCCTCTAAAACTGTTTTGGGACTATCACAAATATAAGTATTTGCTATTGTCAAAAGGTTTTAGTCACACAGACTAATTACCTACCAGTTCATCGATAAGATTAAAGTAACGCTGTGCTTCGTCTTGCACCTGTGCAGGAACCATGACTTGATTAACTGTATCAAAGGTAACCGTCGGAGTATTTTGTGGCAAGAGTTGAATTGTAAAAAACCAATCTCGCTCATCATACTGCTCAACTTGCATCGGAAGTTTCAATGACCGGCCCAGTTTGCGGCGGACCAATATCTTTCCGATTTTGGGATTTACATCAACCTTGTTTTCAACAACAATCCATCGTTTTCTCGGGTCGTCAGCATCGTAATCTGGGGATTTTGCAGCTGCAATCATTGCAGTCCAAACAGTGTTACGTTCTTGCCTCGGCCATGAATGTTGAGGAGTTGAGCATCCCACAAACAGCATAAAACAAATTAGGAGAACAACCCGACTCATTCCGTTTCCATTGCTTCTTCAGGAATATCTGCGTTTGTATACACATTTTGAACATCTTCATGCTCTTCAAGCGCATCAATAAAATGTAACATTTTTGCTCCCGCAACAGCATCACACGCAACTACATTTGCAGGAACCATCGTCACCTCGGCGGACATCATGCTGATTTCTGATGATTCAAGTGCTTGTCTCAACGCCAAGAAATCCTGCGGTTCACAAGTCACTTCCCATCCTCCATCGCTTTGCGTTATATCACTCGCACCTGCGTCTAGGGCAACCTCCATGAGTTGGTCCTCGGTGGTTTCAGAATCTTCGATTAGGATAACCCCCATACTTGTAAATCCAAATGCAACTGCACCCGGTTTTGCAAGGTTTCCATTGCATTTTTCAAACAACTTTCGCATTTCTGGAGCTGTTCGATTCACGTTGTCGGTCAGTACGTCAACAATAATTGCGATTCCATTTGGGCCATACCCCTCGTATCTGACCTCCTCGTACCGAACGCCTTCGTCGCCTTCCCCGCTTGCTTTCTTGATTGCTTTTTCAATGGTGTCCTTTGCCATGTTCACAGCTTTTGCGTCAATTATTGCATATCGAAGAGTCAGGTTAACGTCGGGATCTGGTCCACCATTCTTGACCGCAACCATAATTGCACGGCTACATTTCGACCACGCCTTGCCTTTTACTGCATCTTGCCTTGCTTTTCGATGTTTAATGTTTGCCCATTTACTATGACCAGCCATATCAATTTGCTCCGTTTATTTCTACTAACCCGCTCACCTTGTGGAAATTGCCGTTTTCATAGGCGGTTATTTTTTCTATTAAGTTACGAGTAATCTCACCTAATTCTAAATCATACAACGCCTCTGGTGTCGCCACCGAAATTCCCCAAACAGAATAAGTCATGCCCATAAAACCCTCAAGATATGCCTGTCTTGTTTCAGGAGCATTCAGTATTTTCCAAGCAGCGCGCCAAGATTGAATTGCATTGTCAAATTTTCCCGCTAGCCAGTATGCATCACCAAGATGTACGTACGTTTCTGGGCTTGGTTCGTCTTCTTGTTCCATGGCACCTACGAACAGTGGGATTGCTTCCTCTGGTCTGCCGGTAACAACATACATCCAACCGAGTGTATCCATAATATATGGCGCGTCTGGTTCTAACTTAAAAGCGCGATTGCAGAGTTTTTTCACTTCTTCTGTTGCACCATCCCGTTGCAACTTCATCCAAGCCAAATTATTCGCCGTTAATGAATCGTTTGGTTCAATAGCCAGCGATGATTCATACAATTTAATAGGAGCGTCAACTGCACCAAGCACCGACATCGATTGCGCTGCAATTGAAAGCGCTTCCGAAAGAGAAACTGGTTCAAACCAACGAGGTGAAAGTGGAATTTGTTGAGATAAGGAAACTTTCCTGTAGATATCTTCAGTCAACGTGCCGTCGCCAACAGAAGCAACTTCTAGAAGAGGTAACGCAGTCAACAGTACACTTAAATTCTTTCCTTCCACATAAGGTGCTGCTGCCGTTATAACTTGCGCAGCTATTGAAGCAGCCCCAATGTCAACAAGTTGCTGCATGACTCCAACCCAATTATCTCGATTATTATGAAAAATCAAAGTAGTAACTGCGGAATCAAATGTTTGTTGAAAGTTTTCTTGAAGTAACGCCATCACTACTAAGTTTTTCTGTTTTTTCAAAATAGACAATAGGGCCGAATCCCTCAAGAGAGCTTCCACAGGGGCGTCTTTATTCTGTAAACGTCTTCTTGACAACCATCGCCTAGCATTATCTAAATCACCTACTCTCGTATCATCAAGCCCTACTACTAAAAGGGCGTCGCCGTAAGATTGATTTCGAGCAAGAACCTCTCTCCAAACAGCAACTGCTGTTTCAAATCTCCCCATTGCTGTAAGTGCGTTTGCTATGCCAACCCACGGTGCGTACGCCTTTTCATCAAGTTCAGTTGCTTTTTTATAATGAGCAATCGCAATTCCATACTCATTTATTATTTCAAATTGGCGACCAACAATATACTCTTGAGCAGCAGCATGAATCGTTGGAGACGGTACTTGTGATACTTCTTCTCCTGCAAACAGTTCTAGGTGCTCTCGGAGGGTTGTTTGCGCATCGCAGTTAATTTGCGGCATGCACAAGAATAGAATTGCGATAACAAAAGCACGAATCACTTCTTGGATTTCTTTTTAGTGATTTTCTTCTTAGCGGTTTTCTTTGTTACTTTTCTTGCCGCTGATTTCTTCGCTATCTTTTTCGCTGTCTTTTTCGCTGTCTTTTTCTTTGAAGTTTTCTTAGCTACTGATTTCTTTGCCGTTTTCTTTTTAGTAACTTTCTTTTTCTTTGGCTTGCTGGCAGTTTGCATTGGTTGCGTTTCTACCCAAGAGTGTAAAGACGCGTGGATTTCGCAAACTTCATGTGCTTTCACCTGCCTTGCTAGCCAAACAGCTGTCTCTGAAACACTTGATTCTTCGTGCACTACGCCAGTTGCAATGAGGGCGTTGTTCGTGCGATCATCAACTGGAATCGCTGCAACTTCATAACTCATCGCAATCACCCGATTGCAAACAAATGGAGTAATTCCAGTCAATGTTTCAAAATATTCTCGAATGTCGCGCTTACCCGCTCCTTCCAAACTATCAATGCATACATTATGCTCCCGCCCATAAATTGAATTGAGCACGGTTTTTAATCGCTTCGATCTTTCTTCAGCGTGAGGATAATTCATGCCAATTAACTCAACCATCTCAAACACATGGTTCATTCGCAAATCATTCAAGTCGACCGAGGCTGCTATCATCTTTTTGAAAGCCGTAGACGCTTGTTTCGCCGTTGCATTCCATAGTAAATGCGAGTAAATGACTTCACCAATTGCCCCAAGATGATTGGGTACGACTTCTTCTTTTGGTAGTTTTTTGCGGAAAGTTTTAAATTTCTTTGCAAAGTCAGTAGAGTTTTTCACTTAATTTTCCTTCTTCTTTTTCTGATTTGCCCTTCGCTCATCTTCTCGATTTGCTTCTGCAATGCTTGCAAGAACTTCTTGCTGTTTAAGTAATTTTTCATCAATTCTAAATCTAAATTGCGGCATTCTGCGAAAACGCACTTTGTCAGCGACCTCTCGTCGAACCCAACGTGAAGCGGACTGGAGGCCGTGCAATGATAATTCTTCGTGCTCCTGTGGGGTTACTGTGCAATACACCGTTGCGTTTGCGAGATCGCCAGAAACATCGACACGGGTTATTGTTATTAAACCCTGCACGCGTGGGTCTGCTAGTCCACGCGCTAATACTTCTTGAACTGCGCGTTTCAACGTAGAAGCGACTTGTTCGGTTCGTTGAGTCATGTGCGTTTAAAGCGTTCGCTTTACTTCCTTCGCTTCATAACACTCGATAACATCGCCAACCTTAATATCGCTGTATCCATCGATATTCATGCCACACTCTTGACCTGATTTTACTTCTTTCGCATCATCTTTGAAACGTTTCAACTGATCAAGTTTGCGGTCTGATTCAATAACAATTCCGTCGCGAGTTACACGTATTTGTTGATGACGCTCAATGGTTCCGTCAGTTACATAACAACCAGCAATCATGCCTATCTTTGAAATGGTGAACACTTCTCGAACTTCAGCATGGCCGAGAACTTCGAGTTTGATTTCTGGATCAAGAAGACCCTCTAGTGCATCTTTAAGATCGTCAATGAGATTATAAATTACATCGTAATAACGAATTTCAACACCCTTGAGTTCGGCAGCACGTCGTGCCTTCGATGAGCTCGTTACATTAAACCCAGCGATAATTCCGCCGCAAGCCTCGGCAAGATTTACATCTGACTCGTTAATACCACCGACTGCTGAGTGCTTGATTGAAATCGCTACCTCATCGTTACCGATCTTACCAATCGTAGAACGTAGCGTTTCAAGTGACCCTTGAACATCACCCTTCACAATAACTGGAAGTTCGCGAATGTCGGCACTCTTCATTTGATCAAAGATGTTGTCAAGCGTAACTTTTTCGCGAGAGAGCGCGCGTTCTCTTACTTGATGCACACGCTCTTTCGCTGCTGATTCCGCTGCTTTGAGCGATTTCACAACGTAAATTTTATCGCCTGCTTCTGGAACTTCGCTTAAACCAAGGATTTGCAGGGGCGTTGAGGGACCCGCTTCGTCTACTTGTTTTCCGTGCTCATCAATCAATGCGCGAATCCGACCGTATCCCGTACCAGCAACAACAAAGTCGCCCTTCTTCAATTTTCCTTGTTGCACAAGAATGTTTGCCACAGGTCCGCGACCATCAGCAATATGTGCTTCGATGACAGAACCCTCAGCGGAGCCACCAAAATCAGCCTTCAGTTCAAGAAGCTCTGCTTGATAATCAAGTATTTCTAGGAGGTCATGGATACCAATATCTTCGATTGCACTCGTGCGTACTACTTCAGTCGTACCACCCCAGTCAACAGAGTTCAAATCGTGTTCAGCCAACTGACCTAAAATTCGTTGTATATTTTCATCCGTAGCCTGTTGTTTATCAATCTTATTCAGTGCAACAACGATTGGAACACCGGCGCTCTTGGCGTGGTTGATTGACTCGATGGTCTGTGGCATCACACCGTCATCTGCCGCAACAACGAGGACAACTATGTCGGTTACCTTCGCGCCGCGAGCTCGCATTTCTGTGAACGCCTCGTGCCCGGGTGTATCAATAAACGTAACTAGGCGCTCGTTGTCGCCTCCTTTCACTGGAACACTAAATGCACTCGTTGCTTGAGTAATTCCACCCGCTTCACCATCGGCTACGTTCGCTTCTCGAATTTTGTCGAGAAGAGAAGTCTTGCCGTGGTCAACGTGCCCAAGAATAGTGACAACAGGAGAGCGTGGTTGCTCGTTAGCCATATCACGCGAAGTAAATGACTCGATAATTTTTTCTTCAGCGCTTTGTTTTTCAGAAACTTCTAATTCAATGCCACACTCCATCATCATTTCAATGGCTTGCTCGGTTTCGATGTTATCGTTCACCGTTAACATTTCGCCAGCAAGAACCAGTTTTTTCAGAATTTCATTTGCTTTAATACCAGTAACAGATGAAAGCTCTTTGATTGAAATTGGTTCACTTATGGCAACCTTCCCGCCAGTTTGTTTTAAGGTCTTTGCACGAACAACCGGCTTGTTGTCCCTCTTTTGGCTATCTCGACGTGCTTGACGGAAAAATCCTCCGCTGCGACGTAACCGATTTTCTCTTTCAAGCAAATCCTGTTTCCGCCAATTTGATTGGCTTCGATCTTGTGGTTGATTTTGATTACGCGAGCCACGTTCTGGCTGGCGAGTTTGAGAGGTGTCTCGTCGCTTGTTTCGTTTTGAACCACGACCAGTATCTTGTTGAGGCGGCATTTGCTGAGGCATACGAACACCTGCACCACCTTGGGGACCCTGGCTTTGAGTCGTAGGGCGGCGTTTTTGCTGGCGCGGCTTTGGCTCAGGTTCTGGTTCTTCAATTCGAATAACACGCGGACCAGACATCTTGGCTTTGACTGGAGTCTCTAAAACACGACCTTGTGGAACAGTCTTTTCCTGTTCATCATCTTTTGCTTTATTTTTCTTAGAGGTTTTTTTCTTAGAGGTTTTTTTCTTAGATTCTTTTTTCTTTGTCTTTTTCTTTGCCTTTACCTTTGAGATATCAACCTTCTCGGCAGTCTCAACAGCGGAAGATTTTTCGCCTGCTTCGCTAAACCATTCCTTAATTGTCGCTTCAAGCCCAGCTGAAACCGCTGACTGGTACGTCTTAATGTTTGGTATACCTTCGCTCTTGCACTTCGCAATAATATCCTTGGAATTTACGCCAAGATCTTTCGCGATTTTGTGAACTCGATTTGTTGCTGCCTTTTTAGCCACTTGTGTGATCTCCGCTATTGGTTGTTACGCACCAACATCCGTTTTTTCAGTTTCTTCAGTTTCTGAATCTGTCGATACCTCTGTATCTTCAACAGGAAGATCAAGGATTGAATCTGCTACGGCTACACTCTCTTCATCTATTTGTGCCTCGAGGACTGCGGCAGCTGCGGCTTCTTCTTCAACTCTCAATGCTTCTTCCGCAAGTTTTGCTTCTTCCTGTTCAATAGTAACCTCTTTTGATCGCACAACAGCGATATCAATGCAACGGTCTGCTATTTGTTTTGGGAATTCCAGATCTTCTTCAAGAACGTTTCTGCCAATTTCTTCAACATCAAAAATACTAATAATTCCAAGCGCTGCCATTCGGTCAAGCATTTCTTCTGTAACCCCATCAATTGGCTTGAGCGCCTCCCACAAGATTTCCAAGCCCTTCTGATATTCTTCCGGTGTCAGAATGTCAATGTCCCAACCTGTTAGTCGAGCTGCAAGCCGAACATTTTGTCCGCGGCGGCCAATTGCAAGCGATAACTGATCGTCTCGGACAATAATAGTTGCACGACCGAGTTCAAAGCACAAACTTACTTCGTCGACTTCAGCTGGTTTGAGTGCATTGGAGATAAGTACTTGGCTTGATTCATTCCATCGAACGATGTCTATTTTTTCGCCGCCGAGTTCTTCAACAATGTTGCGAATTCGGCTTCCGCGAACTCCAACGCAAGCACCAACGGGATCCACTTTGGAGTCGTTTGAGGTGACTGCTATTTTTGTTCTAAAACCTGGCTCGCGAGACATCGCATGAATTTCGATAACGTGCTCTTGGACCTCGGGCACCTCAGCGTCAAACAACCGGTGGATGAAATCTGGGTGACTTCTTGAAAGAACGATTTTAACTTGGCTTCCTGTGTCACGAACGTCTAGGATAAAACATCGGACACGATCACCGGGACGAAATTGTTCGCCCGGTATTTGCTCTGAGCGAGGCATAAAACCTTCGACACGACCACCCTTGTCAAGTTGGACGATGAGCGATCCGCCCTCGTATCGACTACATGTACCAGTAATCAACTCACCTGCCTTATCAATATATTCATCAAAAATGCCAGAACGTTCATCTTCTCGAAATCTCTGAATCATGACTTGCTTAAATGTTTGCGCTGGAATTCGGCCGAGTTCGTCAAGCGGGATTTCCACAGCGCCCTCATCGAGATGGCGCCAAATACAAATTTCTCCAGAAAGCATATCCATGTTGCAAGAGAACTCTTCAGTATCGAGCGAATTGAAGTGTTTACGAGCAGCGCTCACCATTGCTTGCTCAAGGTCGCCAATAATGACTTGCTTGTCAATCTTGCGCTGCTTTGCAATGGTTTCGATTATTTCTAATGTTTCACGGTTCATGTTTTATACTTTCTGTGTTCTTGAGTTGTTTGGATGTTTAGATGTTTGGATGTTGGACAATTAAAAAACGGGTCGCTACGCGAGCCCGTGGCACAACCAGAAACGGTTGTTCGTGCAAAATGCACCAAGCATAATTTAGGAAAAAACCTAAATCACGACTGAACCTCCAAGGGGATTTGGACATCCGCTAAAAAGAGGCTCAGAGCCACGGGATGGCTGCGATTAGCAGCCATAACTGAACAAAAGTTGTAAGGATTCTTGAAGAATCATTACTACACTCCTAAATAAAATCTGTCGCCGCCTACGCAAGCAGCGGGGAAACGGTACAGGGTATTCCCACCGCTGTTAAAACGCAACTCCGCTTAGCACTTGCGCGTACTATATATGTCTATGAATATCACCAAAACACTGTTATTTGCCCACTGTTGCCTATTTTTGGGGAATGCCGCAATTGCACAACAAGGCAATTTTCGCGATTCGCGTGATCAAGTTACCGTTTCGGTTCAAATTAGCCCAGAAAACGCCGTTGCAGGAAGCGACGCCATCATTGCCGTTGTCCTCGATCACAACGAACACTGGCACTCCCACACAAATAATCCGCAATTTACAGAAGCTCTCGGCGACCCCGAAGATTTCATTGCAACTTCTATAGAGTTTGACCTTCCTGAGGGCTCACCTCTCACGTTACACAAAGGTTATATTCAGTGGCCCGAATCAACAGTAGTCAATGTTGTTGGTTTTGCAGGAACGCCTGTTGACTATGATGTTTTTTCTGGCAAGGCGGTTATCTATATTCCAGTTACGATTACAAGCGATGCAAAACTTGGCGAAGCACCATTCACCATTAAACCTATTTTTCAAGCTTGCGATGACAAAACTTGCCTCGCATCAACCCCACAACCAGATGAATGGGGGTGGGACGAGTATGGCTTCACGAAAACTATAAACATTGTTGCCGCCGGAAATTCTACTGGTAGTGATTTTGCGACAACTCCCACTACTATATTCGATAATTTTGATGGTTCCGTGTTTGCTGATATTCATGCAGGAGTGAAAGCGGCAAGCAACAGTGAAATTAAGTTTGATGCGTTTGGAATTACGTTCACACTAAATGCAAATGGCCCTATCGGATTATTCCTTTTGTTGCTTGTTGCAATGGGTGGCGGTTTCTTATTGAACTTAACGCCATGCGTGTTGCCCGTGATTCCAATTAAAATCATGGGTCTCAGTGCGAGCGCTGGAAATCGCAGAAAAACACTGTATTTGGGTGTGTGGATGATGCTCGGAGTAATGTCGCTCTGGATTCTGCTTGGTGTTGGAATCGCACTAGTCGCTGGCTTTACTGCGATTAATCAACTTTTCCAATATCCAGCATTCACAATCGGCCTCGGTGTATTTATTGGAATCATGGCGATTGGAATGGGTGGACTATTTTCGATTCGGCTTCCAAACGCCGTTTACAAAGTTAACCCAAAACATGACTCATGGTTCGGTTCGTTCTTATTTGGTGTAATGGCTGCGGTATTATCAACACCTTGCACTGCGCCATTCATGGGTGCTGCAGCTGCTTGGGCAGCAACGCAATCTCCAGCGTTGACGGTGACTGTCTTTGGTTCGATTGGTTTTGGCATGGCGTTCCCGTATTTGATTCTTGCTGCCTTTCCACACCTTGTTGAAAAAATGCCAAGGGCAGGAGCAGCAAGTGAAGTTATTAAACAAGTCATGGGTTTACTTATGCTCGCAGCCGCAGCATACTTTTTGGGAGTTGGTTTAAGTGGACTTATGCAGCAAGAGGGTGCACCCCCGTCGCGGCTCTATCTTTGGGTTGTCGCGGCTTGCGTTTCCGCTTCTGGCATTTGGCTTGCTTGGAGAACTATTCGTATTGCAAAAACAACAACTCCAAAAATTATTTTTGTAGGTATTGGGATACTCATTACCGTAAGTTCTGTCTTTGGCGGTGTTCTATTAACTGAAAAAGGCCCCATTGATTGGGAGTATTACACACCAGAGATACTTGCAGAAAAACTTGCAGAAGGCGACGTTGTCGTGCTTGAATTTACAGCAGAATGGTGTTTAAACTGCAAGGCGCTTGAGTCGACGATACTGCATAATTCGCGTGTTGTTAAAGCGTTTGATGCTGAAGATGTCACACCAATTAAAATTGATTTGACAGGCAACAATGTTTCTGGCAGGGAACTCCTAAGCGATGTTGGCGGTTTTCGTATTCCGCTTCTAATCATTATGGGGCCAGATGGCGAAGAAGATTTTCGCGGTGACTTTTACACAGTTGACCAAGTGCTTGATGCAATTAAAAAATCGCGAGGTAACGAATGAAGTCAATTTCTGTGTACTGTGCATCTTCGCAAAACCTTGAACCATGTTTTCATGAAGCAGCAAGAATTATTGGCAAGGGATTAGCAAACAGAAACGTAACGCTTGTCTACGGTGGTGGCTGCATTGGACTGATGGGTGAAGTTGCAACGGTTGCGGCAGAGCATGGCGGAGAAGTTGTTGGTGTAATTACGCACAAACTTGTTGCGCACGAACAAGCAAACGAAAAGTGCGATGAACTTATCGTGGTGGACACCATGCAAGAGCGACGAACACTCATGATGCAACGTGGAGATGGATTTATTGTTCTTCCCGGTGGAATTGGAACGTACGAAGAATTTTTTGAAGTCTTAGTTGGTCGGCAACTTGGCGATCACACGAAGCCCGTTGGAATTGTGAACGTTGACGGCTACTTCGACCCACTTCTTGAAATGTTAGAGCACGGCATCGAGCGCAACTTTATGCGACCTGCCCTGCGCCAATTGATGTTCATCGACCCTTGCCCGGATGCCGTCCTTGATTACGTTACGTCTGGCGCAACCGACCAGCCTTCACCAGAAGACATTTTGCCTATGCATGGTATGTAGAGATAAGTTTATCCACGGATCGTTTATTCGTGGAACAGGCACATGGGGACTGGCCTCATTTAGAAGGGTATAATGCGTGTAATGGCAAGCGAAAAACCAATCTTAGGCATGATTGCGGGCAACGGCATATTACCTGTGCTTGCAGCACGTGGTGCACGTGCTGCGGGTTACCGTGTATGTTGTGTAGGGCTTCGCAATCAATACGTGCCAGAACTTCCAGGTGAATGTGACACGTTCTCAATTGCTGGAATGGCTCGGGTGGGCCGTTGGATTCGACTCTTAAAAAAATGGGGCGCAAGCGATACCGTCATGGTTGGTGGCGTAGGGAAAACCGTCATGCACGACCCGTTTGGCGTCATTCGATTGATGCCAGACATTACAGGGCTCCTTCTTTGGTACCGAACACTGCGCCACGACCGAAGGGATGCTACAGTTCTTGCAGCAATTGCAGATGAACTGCACAAATCAGGAGTCACCCTCATCGATTCAACGACGCACATCCCAAATCACCTTGCAGGAACAGGCACGCTTGGAAATGTTTCGCCATCAGCGATGCAATCCGCTGACATTAAATTTGGTTGGCCGCTTCTGACACAAAGTGCATCGCTCCACATCGGACAATCAATTGCCGTACGAGATCGTGACGTTCTTGCAGTTGAAGCAATCGAAGGAACTGCTGCACTTATTGAACGCGCTGGCACCCTTTGTAAAAAAAGCGGATGGACGTTACTTAAAACCGCTGCAGATGACCATGACATGCGGGCCGACGTGCCTTCCATTGGAACAAAAACTGTCGAACAAGTTGCAAATGCTGGTTGCACCTGTATTGCGCTTGGAAGTGGTCGGGTTATTTTGCTTGATGCTCCGGCCGTTATTGAAGCTGCAAACAATGCGGGTGTTGCACTTGTTGGCATCACCGAATAACAGATGAACGATTCTCCATTTGTTTCACGCGCGGGTTTAAAACTGGAGCATGCCCTTTCAACGTTTGATTTTGATGTAACTGGCTTGAAGTGCGCAGATCTTGGATGCAATGTCGGCGGATTTACCGACTGCCTTTTGCAACGCGGCGCGTCCCATGTTTTCGCCGTTGATACTGGATATGGAACACTTGCCTGGAAACTTCGAAGTGACGAACGAGTCACTACGCTAGAGCGAACGAACGCGCTTCATGTTGATCCACCAGAACTTGTCGATCTCGTCGTCATCGATCTCGGATGGACTTCTCAAAAACTCGCCCTCCCAGCAGGAATAAAGTGGGTGAATTCTGGACACATTATCACACTCATAAAACCCCATTATGAACTCACAAAGGAAGAAAAAAGAGAAGAGAAAGTCGGCGAGGGGCTTTCTGAAGAAGCTATTTCACGCGTAATTACACGTACAAAAATATTGTGCCAAGAATTGTCGCTTGAAATTATCGAGGAAACACTATCTCCAATTCGCGGGAAAAAATCGAGCAAAAAAGGGTGCGGAAATAGCGAGCATTTGATGCTCTTAAAGTTACGTTCTTAACGACTTGTTAAGCGTTATTTTAGGGCGGCTTCTGGTACAATACTCGTTCTAGAAAAAGCACTATGAGCGAGACACCAGAACACAATTCCGAAACAGAAAATAACGAAGCATTCAGTGGCCTCGGCAACGTTGTTGACCAACTTATTGAACGTGAGTTGCACGACAGTTACCTAACGTACGCGATGTCTACGATTATGGATCGTGCCTTGCCTGACGTGCGAGATGGCCTCAAACCTTCGCAACGAAGAATTCTAGTGGCAATGCACGACCTCAATCTTTCGCCCGGACGCAAGCATCGAAAGTGTGCAAAAATTGCTGGCGATACTTCTGGTAACTATCACCCACACGGCGAATCCGTCATCTATCCAACCCTAGTAAACATGGGGCAAAACTGGAAGATGCGTGTCATGCTTGTTGAT
>PVBE010588950.1_pt1 | contig 20300 bp, 15 predicted proteins | sample 1631181 | NCBI WGS metagenome assembly PVBE01 (sample SAMN08397723, study PRJNA350692) | Marine metagenome, whole genome shotgun sequencing project. | isolation source: water | place: Pacific Ocean | collected 2012-04 | reverse complement strand
TGGGGGTCTGTGGTCTTAGCTTAGTCTCGCGCCAGCGGTGCGGAATGATCCACGAGGCCAAGGCGAGCAACGTCCCCGAGACGGCCAAGCCGCCTCCCAGCCAAGTCCAGTACCCGCTGAAGCCTGCCACCGGCGTCCCGATCACCGGGGCAGAGGCGCTGGCCATGGCAAATCCGGGGCTGACGAAGTTCAGGATGCTCGCAGTGCCGCTCAACCAAAAGTGAATCAACGGCAACATGGTCACGCTGAGCAGCGAGAGTAACGTCCAGAAGATTGCCCGCCCGGTGCTCCAACTGGCTGCGGAAAAAAACATCCCCAGCGAGAGCGAAAAAATAAGAATGTTCAGCAGCGCGCCTGCCGTCCGCCAGAATTGGTCGCTGGTCACGCCGCCCATAAGGAGCGGCAGCGCCAGTACCGGGAGCACCGCCAGCACACCGTAAAACGACTTGAGCGATGCGGTAATCATCTTGCCCAGCACCACATCGTATCCGCGCAGGTCGGTCAGGAACAGCAGGCCAAGCGTGCCGTCGGTTTTCTCTCGCGTGAGCGTGTCGGAGGTCGTCCACAGGCCGGCCAGCAGGCAGTAAACAAAACAGGCCCAGGCGAGGATGGCGAAAAAAATATCGCCCTGCATCAGGCCGCCCTGCAAATACGCGATTCCCAGCCAGAGACCCCCGAAGCACACCGCCACGATGGCGATGATCCAGCGCGACAACCACGAGCCGAGTTTACGGGAGGCAATCCCAAGTTCACGCTCGACGATGGGCAGGCTGATCATGGCACGGATTCAAGATCAGGCGCCGGCGGCCCGTGCAGCGATTTGGCGAAAATTGGTTTTCAAATTGTTCATGGCACGCATCCCCCAAAAAAGATTGTTGCCAAGGCAAACAAAAAACCAGAGTCCCAAAGTGAATTCTTCATTGAACCAGACAGGCTGTCTGGGAGTGATGGACATACCAACTACAAAGATTAAAAGAATAATCCCAAAAAAAATGATCCATGGCAGGAACAGGATGCGCAAAGCCACGCCACTCGCGCTGAAGGATGGTTTGCGGGAAGTCAAACTAAGCTGCATACCAACAAAATGCATTGCCCAGATATCCGCCACCAGTATAACCAAACCGACAAAGTAGTAGGGCCAAGTATCCCCATCCGAGTCTGCCATCATGAACGGCACAGTGGCCAGCACCAGGCCAAGCGGTAAGCCGAACTGCCACAAAAGTCGCCGCGCCTGGCCAAGTGAGAAATCGCTAAAGTTCAACGGTGTCGCCAGCAGCAACTCCAGTGCTCCCTCCTGACGATCCTCACGAAACCGGTCACACACAGCTGAGACGATCCATAATTTGAAGCCGGTGAAAGTAAACCATAGAGTCCACAAATATTCCTCCTCACCCAGCCACCACCTGCCATTTTCCAGCAATCCCCACAGCCAAAGCATGAAGCCGACGAATATCGCCACCCAAACGAGCAAGGGCCGCCAACGCCACCGCGCTCCCAGCCAAAAAGCCGGGTTATCGTCGAGCAGCTTGGTTCGGCGTGAAATCGTCTCGGCCGGGCGCAGCTTGGCGATAGCGCTTGGCTTTGCCTCCCGGTCCTGCCAGGCACGCGGCGTCCGCCAAACCGAAAACCCAAGCGACACCACGCCAACGCCAAGTGCTGTCGCCAGCGACTGATAAAAAAAATGGGAGGTTCCAGAGAAGTTACCACTGAATGCGAGCGGGAACATAGCCCCCGAACTGAAACAAGCCAAAAACTGAGACTCTGAACTGTTGATGTGGTTATACTCATCCAACACGATGCTGATGACCGGCAACCCAAAGTTGAGCAGGAGGATGACGAGAAACGTCATACCGATCGCCGCCCGGGTCACCTTGAACTGCGCCGAGCAGGCCATGCCCACCGAGAGCGACATGAACAGCGCCGCAAACAGCACCCCGACCATCCGGCCCACCTCCGCAGGATCCACACCTCCCATCAGCAGCGGCACCATCATCACCGGCGCAACCGCCATCAGGCCAAACACCGCCTGCAACGAACAGGCACTCATCTTACCCAGCACCACGTCGAGCCCGCGCAGGTTCGTCAGGAACAGCAGACCGAGCGTGCCGTTGCGCTTCTCCTCGCTGAGCGTGTCAGCCGTCAACCGCACACCGGCCAGGTTACAGAAGAAAAAGGCAAAGCCGGCAATCACGCCGAAAATGATCTGGCTGATTTGATGCGGGGGGGCGTTATCCATCCGCATGACAATGAACATCCACGCAAGGACCACAATGGCAGTGAGCGCCGTAACAAAGCGGATGAGCTGGGTTTCCCGCCTGCGGGAAGCCACCAGCAATTCACGGCCAACGATGGGAAAGGGATTCACCTTGGGTGTTTCAATTTTGAAGTCTAACCCGTAAACCGGCGGCGCTTGGCCAAGCGCTATTTGGTTTGTTCGAACTCGCCCCGCTTCAACTTCCCTAGGTAATCATCCAAGTCGCCCTTCACGCCGCCAGCGAGAAAGTAAAGGCCAAGCACGTTCGGGAATGCCATGCCGAGAATCATCAGGTCGCCGAAGTCAAGCACGTTGGTCGATGTGATGATCGACCCGAGGAACACCATGAGCAGGAACAGCCACCGATAGACCATCGAGGAACCGTCCCCAAAGAGCCATGCCCAGCAGCGCTCTCCGTAATAAGACCACGATATCATCGTGCTGAAGGCGAACAAGACCACGGCTGCCGACAGGATATATGGAAACCAGAAAATCTCAGACTTGAACACGGCCGAAGTCAGGCCGGCGCCGTTGCTGGCATCGGCAAACGGCTTGGCCGCCTCAGCCGCTGAGCCGCCCTCATAGTGCCCGGTGATGACGATCACCAGGCCGGTCATGGTGCAGACGATGATCGTGTCGATGAATGGCTCAAGAAGCGCCACAATGCCCTCCCGAACAGGGTACTTTGTCCTGGCCGCCGAATGGGCAATCGCCGCCGAACCAACACCGGCCTCATTGGAAAACGCCGCCCGCTTGAAGCCTATCACCAGCACGCCGATGAAGCCGCCCCAGGCCGCTCCCGGGCTGAAGGCGCTTTTGATGATCGTCCCAAACGCAGCGGGAATTTCTGAAGTGTTCATGAACAACACCGCCAGGCAAGTCAGCAGGTAAATGCCGCACATGGCCGGCACAATCTTCTCGGCGGTCAGCGCAATTCGCTTGATCCCCCCAATAATGACCAGGCCGGTTAGAACCGCCATAACTAGACCAAACACCCAGCGGTGGTCCGCCAGCCAAGGAATCGTTTCCTGCACCGCATTCAGCGACTGGTTGACCTGAAACGTATTGCCACCGCCGAACGAGCCGCCGATGCAAAGGATGGCAAAAGCAACTGCCAAAAACTTGCCAAGTGGTTGATAGATCGTTCCGCCAGTGCGTTTGCCGACCTCAGCCAATCCGTTCTGCAGATAAAACATCGCCCCGCCCATGACGCGGCCGTCTGGCCTTGTCTCGCGGTACTTTTGGCCCAGCGTGCACTCGGTGAATTTTGACGACATGCCGAGGAATCCAGCGATGATCATCCAGAAAATTGCACCCGGCCCACCTAGGCTGACGGCGATGGCCACGCCGGCGATGTTGCCCAAGCCAACCGTCGCCGAAAGTGCAGAGGAGAGCGCTTGAAAATGACTGACCTCGCCCTCGGCATCGGGGTTGTCGTATTTGCCACGGACGACATCGACCGCATGCTTGAAGCCGCGAAAGTTGATGAACCCCATCCTGAGGGTAAAAAAGACAGCCCCCACGACCAGCCAACCTACAACCAAGGGAATGGTGGGGTGTTTTGGTTTCCATTCGATATTAACGGTCAAACCAGTTCCACTACCACCTGTCGCTAATACTGGATTTTCTGGAACTTCGGAATAAAGGCCGGCACTCTCGATGGTCAGTTCCTGAACTTCGCCATCGCTAACGGACTTGACCTTAAACTTGGTTTTATTGGTTTCGGTGCCATCTGCTGTTTTATCTGCTGTTTTCCCGCCCACAATGACAACAATGTCACCCACCGCATAACCGCTTCCGCCAGCCTCCGTTTTTACCTCCTTAACCTGATCTCCTACTTTATCAAAAGTCCAGATCGGGTAAAAGAACACACCCCCAATCTTGCCCACAACCCAGCCAGCCGCTGCGTCCACTTGATCAAAAACACCTTTCTCATCTTCTGCCTCCTGAGCAAATGCTGGAGCAACGGAAAGAGTAAAAGCCATGCAGGCGATCAACAAACGGCGGATCGCGCTCGCTGGCGTAACACAGTTTTTTCGCCCTAAAAACGATTCAGTAGTTTGTTTCATTTCGGTTGTTCGGGTTTGTCGAAAAAAAGAGCCGGGGTTCAGCCCGGCCCTTTTTGCCAAAAATCATTCCTCAATGCGACCCTCACTTGAACGGGTTGAAATACCTGTCGATCAACTGTGGATTTTTCTGGATTTCCATGATCCGATCATGCTTGATGCTCTCGGCGTGGCCGTCAAAGTAAGCCCCGTTGATGCCGGTCTTGTGCATGGTATGAATTTTTTCTCCCATCGCATTGACTCCCACTGCTTGGCCTCCCTTGTTTCCGAATGCCGTCCCGTGCGGGTGAAAACTGGCGTTTCGCATTGAGTGCGGATCCTCGTTGAGCAGCAGGAACTTCTCGGATGGATTTCTGACGATCGAATACTTGACGCCGGGATGCACGCCGCTGGTCTGCCCGTTCATGTAACTCGTCATGCTAAAGTTGACCCGCAGAGCCAAGCCAATCGCCCCAGTGCTTGGGCAGCGGTATACTCCGTAGACCGATTTGTTGCGTGTGTCGGGCATCCGGTTATTGCGGATGATGTCCTGACCGGTCACGTGGGTGAAAATCGATCCCGCCTCGGCGTGGAACGCTATGTTCCGATCGTACCGGCTCCAGTCCTTATTCCGTTGTAGCACGGCATCGCCTGGGCCGCCCCACACCCAGTCCTCATGCCAGTTTCGGTCGGTCGACCCGGCGAAGGGCAGATGATCATCATAATCATCCTTGTACATATAGATGCCCATGGCGACCTGACGCATGTTGCTGAGACACTTGACGGAGCGTCCGCTCTCCTTGGCGCTGGCCAAGGCCGGTAGCAGCAGTGCGGCTAAAATCGCGATGATGGCTATCACGACCAGCAACTCGATCAGAGTGAATCCGGTGGTTTTTTTTAACGAAAGATGCATTTTTGTTCTCTTCACGCCCGGAAAACTACCCGTGAGCCAACTTAATTGCCAAGGCTTTTTTTCATCTGGCTCAATCCTCCATGTACCAGAAGGGGTGGATCACTTGTTTACGCTTGTCGATCGCCCAGAGGGCCTGAAACGAAATCCGCTCGACATGCCCATCCAGGAGCGTGTTGTTGGAGCCGTTGCTGTGCACCGTTGGGCGGCCGTAGTTGAACGGCGTCTCGGGATACTGCGGCATCGTGTCCACGTTTCCGTCCTTGTTGAAGTCAACGGTGAACCGGTAGGCCTGATCGGCCGGCGAATAGACATAATGCGTTATCGTGTCCATGAACATCATCGCGGCGGATGGGTTTCGGATGCGCGAGACGTTCAGCGGCGGAGTCCGGTTGCCATAGTAAAACGGCCCGCTGAGCGGGTCGCCGTAGGCGCCGAAGTTCGCCCCGATCCAGCAGTTCCATGCGCTGGATGATTTCTTGGAACGTGAAAACGGCACCAGCCCCGTGCTGCCGCCGGGGCATTTGCGGAGTTCGTAATTGTATACCTCCCGCTCGGTGAAAAACTTTCCCTCCTCGGATTTTCGGGCGACGTAAGGGGCCAGCTTGGCATGCCAAAATGATTTCCAGTAATCGGTGGACGAATCGCCAAAGAGCGGCAGAAAATCGTCGTAGTCATCCAGATACATCGCCGTTGCCATGCTCCAATTGCGCATGTTCGACATGCAACGTGCTGCTTGTCCCTTGGACTTGGCTTTTGCAAGGGCCGGCAGTAGCAGCCCGGCGAGGATCGCAATGATGGCAATCACCACCAATAGTTCGATCAACGTGAAGCCACGGTTCTCGGACGTGATCCTTTCCCTTTTCATGCGGCTGTAGACCAAGGAAAGTAGACCTGCGCGGATTGGATTACAACTGAATCTTCAGTTGTTACGGGCGCAAACCGCACAGTCCGGATCGCGCTTGATTTTGACTTGCTGAAAACGCATGTATCGCAGATCCATCGTCAGCAATCTGCCGTAAAGCGGTTCGCCCAACTCGGCGATGAGCTTGATCGCCTCCATCGCGCCGAGGCAGCCAACCGTGCCCGACACGGCACCGATCACCGGGAAACGACGCTTCCAGTCATCCGGCTGCTCCGGGTACAGGCAGCGCAGGCAGCCGGTCTTGCCCGGCGCGAAGCTGGTGATATGCGCTTCCGTCTCGTACATCGCGCATTCAACCATCGGCTTGGCCAGGCGCACACAGGCATTGTTCATCGCGAAGCGTTCCTCGAACAATGGCGCGCAGTCCACCACCACGTCCGCTTGGCCGACCAGTTCCGAGGCGTTGGTCTCACTGACGTTCTCCGGCACGGCGACAATCTTGAGCCTCGGGTTCAGCGCAGTGAGCGACTCGACGGCGATGTCGATTCGCGCTTGGCCAAGCGCGTTGTGCCGCATGAGCAGTTGCCGGTTCAGGTCGCTTGGATTGAGCGTGCCGCCGTGGGCGAGAATCAACCGGCCAATGCCCGCCGCCGCCAGTTCATAGGCGACCAACCCGCCCAATCCGCCAATGCGACTGATTAGTACGCTGGCAGCCTTCAGTTTGCGCTGCCCCTCCTCGCCGAAGCCCTTGACCGTCGTTTGCCACGAATAAACCTCGCGCTCAGCGTCGGTCAGTTCTGGCAGGTCGCTTGGATCACTCATCGCGCTGCACTTTGCCATTGGCCAGGCGGAAATGGCAACCAGCCAGGCGCTTGGCCTCGCTTGGGCTGTGGGTGATGTGCAGGATCGTCACGCCGGTCTCGCGGTGCACACGTTCGAGCAGTCGGCACATCTCATCATGCAATTCTTCGTCGAGCGCTGCCAACGGCTCGTCGAGACACAGCACCGATGGCCGGTGCGCCAGTGCGCGGCCAAGCGCAACCCGCTGCGCCTCGCCGCCGCTGAGCTTGCCCGGCATGCGGTCGAGCAGCGCGGTCAGCCCGAGCAGTTCCGCCAACTCGTCTACGCGACTCGAGATGTCCGCTTGGCCAAGCTCGCGCAGCACCAGCGCGAAGGCCAATTGCTCGCGCACCGGCAGCGTCGGGAACAGCGCCCTATCCTGTGGCACGTAACCGACCCCGCGCTCGGCGGGCGGCAGTAGGGTGACGTCGCGTTCGCCGAGGATGATTCGTCCGCCACTGATTTTGCGGAGACCGCAAACCGCCTCGAGCAATGTGGTCTTGCCGCAGCCGCTTCCGCCCATGAGCACGCCGTACTCGCCGCCGGCCAGTTCGAGGCTGATGTCGCGCAGTTCAAAAGAGCCCTGACGCAGTGCGATGTTTTCGAGGGCGATCATGCGAAAATTCGTTTCATGCCCAGCGTTCGAGCGATGATGAACACCACCACCGCGGCAGCAATCATGATGAGCGATATTGCCAGCATGCCCTCGGTTCTGCCGGCCTGCAGTTCAAGAAAGGCACTCGTCGGCAGTACCTCGGTTTTTTGCCGCGTGGCCCCGGCGAAGACGAGGATCGGCCCGAACTCGCCCAGCGCTCGCGCCCACGCCAGCGTGCCGGCCGCCAACAGGCCTCCCTTGGCCTGCGGCATGATCACCCGCCAGAACGCCCGCCGCCGGTTGCAGCCCAGCGTGAGGGCGACCTGCTCGAAGCGCTGCGGGATCTGGTCAAACGTCACGCGCATCGTTCGCACGGCAAATGCGCACGCCACCATGAACTGTGCCAGCACCACCGCCGGCCATTTGTACACGACGGTGTCGCTGAGCCACTCCGGCATATAGCGAAACAGGATGAGCAAACTCAGCCCAACGACCAGCGGCGGCAGCACGATCGGGATGTCGAGCAGCGTGTCGATGATCGGCTTGCCGCGAAATTCGAACCGGCTCATCATGTATCCGATGGGCACCGCCACCCACAGCGACAACAACGTGGTGAGGGTGCAGCTGACGAGGCTCAGCTTGATGGAAAAACGGATGTCGCGGCTCCGCAACGCCTGCACGAGCGGGTTGGGCTTGGAGAGCGAAAGCTCCGCCGTCGGTGCTGTAACAACGGCCTGCTGGCGTGAGGGAGGCCCCACAGCAAACGAAAGCTGGTTCGTCGTCGTGTCGGTGATTTCGCGGACTCCGTCCCACGCCGGTTTGCCCGTGCGGCTCACGCGAATGAACTCGCCCCACAACAATCCGTGCGCCACGTCCGTTGTCACGGTGGCAACACGGTTCGACACGGTGATCTGCGTCACACGCGCCTCCGGTCGCAACGATGCTGTGACCGGTTTGTCGTTCGCGTGCGGCACGAGGACGGCCTGGCCGCCCGCCGTTCGGAACAGGCCGTCGCTAGCAATTCGCTGTTCGCCAACCTGAAGGCCGGCGTCGTTTTTGCCTTTGCGAAAAAAATAGTCCCGACTCGGCTCGAGCGTGACGGCGACCTCGCCGCCGGAGTACCGGCCCTGCTGCACCATCTCCGGACCCAGCACCGGTTGATCGTTGTAATTCAGGAACACCAAGTCGGCCAACACCATCGCGGCGATGATCAGTAGATAGCTGCCTCCCAGCACACAGAGGCCAATGAGAAACGGCTTGTCGGAGGCAACACGAAAACCGGATGGCGCCGGGGTGCTCATTCGCCGTTTGCCTCCCAACTGAAGCCGAGTTGCTCAAACCGCCGGCGCGATACCTGCGACGTGAGATGCTCCATCAACCGCCCGGCCAACCGCGGGTACGGCGTGGTCTTCCTGGCAGCGACGTTTTGCACGGCGAGCGCACGCTTGGGCTGGAGCGGTACGGCATCGAACCGGTCAATCATGTGCCGGATGTTCGCCTCGTACACGATCACCACGTCGAGTTTTTGGCCAGCCTCCATCGTTTGAACCAGCGTGTGCGCGGTGTCGGCCATCATCACGATGTTTTGCTCAATGGCGTCGAACTGCCCGGTCTCACGGCACAGTTGGTGACTCAGCGCGCCGAGCGTGCTCGCTTTGGGGTCGGTTGTGCCGACACGCAGTCCGCGCTTGGCCAAGCCAGTGAGCGAGCGGATGCCGTGCGGGTTGCCCTTGGCCACGAGCATCACGATGCGCGTGCTTGAGACTTTCAGGTCCGGCCCGAAGGGGTGGTTCATTTTCTTCTGCGCCATGTCGAGGTACGACGCGTCGCAGGTCATGAAAACATCCGGCAGTCCATGTTCCCCGGTCTGCATCTTGCCGACCAGCGTGCCGCAACCGGCATACACGACATCGATCGACGCGCCTTCGCGCTGTTGAAATTCGCGGATGGTTTTCTCCACCGCTTCGCGGTTCACGCCGCCGCAATCGACGCGCAGCTTGGGCGTCTCGGCCCACTCGTCGCCGGGGATCGACACATAGTGGTGCTTTGCGAACACCGCTCCGCCCTGGGTTGGCGCGGCGAGGTAGCGGGTGAACTTCAGCGCCAGGGTTGGCTGCGCCGTCGTGGCCGTCACTGCCACGGTGATGTTCGCCTTGCTCGCCTCCAGTTCGGGCAGTTCGATTGCTCGCAGCCCGAACTGCTGCGCGATCGAGTCCCAAATGAACGCCGCCTGTGTCCCGGGGTTTTCCTTCACCGCCAGTGCTGCCTCGGTCACGGTTGGGAACGAGGCCGCCTTGGCCGCGTCCACCGCCGCCCAGTGCCCGGATCGCTCAAGCATATTTTTCGTCTTCTTGCCGACACCGGCCAGTGGATTACAAATCACGAACGAAACGTTCCGTGCCAGTACATCGTTGCAGTCGGTCACGGCCAACGCGCTGTCCGGCTTGACGGCGAGCACCACCTTCCACGTGGCCACTTTCAGCGATTCGGCGGTGAGTCCGTCAGCCCGCGCTCGCTCGGCGAATACATAGTCCGCCGGGACATAAACGTCGGCTCGGGGCAATCCGCCCTCCTTATCGATTTTGAGCCGGTTCGCCAGCACGCCGCTGCTGGCATACTCGAGTGACACCTTCGCGCCGATTTCCTGCTCGAACCTCCCGGCCGCCTCTTCGACTGCTTTTTTGACACCGGCCGCGCAATAGACGACCAACGTCTGCTCGCCCGATTGGCCGCCATCTGCATCGTGGTCCAGGGAAAACACCAGCACCCCCACCGCCGCCACCGTCAACACGAGCCACGCCAAGGCGCCTTGGCCGTTGCGCCCGTATTTATAATCGCTATCACCCATCGTATCTTCTTCGCGGCGGCAGACCATGCCGACAGCCGCCCACTGAAACAAGTTTGCAAAAACATTCCGGGGGCTTGACCCGCCACGGGGCGAGGCTTCACGTTGGCTCCCGCTGATGGGAATCGACCCCCAACTCTCGCCTGAACAAATCGCGCAGCGCGTTCGGCAAAGCCTCCCCGACGACGGGCTGTTCGCTGGGCATCAATGGCGTGTCGCCACGCGGCCGTTCGCGCTCGACAAAAAAACGGTCAAGCAACTCGAGCAACTTGGCCGCGTGCTGCTCAAGTTTTATCAGGCTGCCAACACGGTTTACCGCTGGAGCACCGAGGGGCGACTCCCCACTTGGCCAAGCGCCTGGCTTGATCGCGGCAAGCCGCAGTCGATTATAGACCTGCAGCGCGACCGGGCGTTTCGTGCCGAGTTGCCGCGCGTCATTCGACCTGACATTTTGTTAACCGATGACGGGCTGCGCATCACCGAGTTGGACAGCGTACCCGGCGGAATCGGCCTCACCGCATGGCTCAACCGCGCCTACGCCGAAGCCGGTACCGAAGTGCTTGGCGGCGCGGCTGGCATGCTCAATGGCTTCGCTGGCATTTTCGGCAACGCGCCGAATGTGCGCTTGGTTGTCTCCGATGAATCCGCCACTTACCGGCCGGAGATGGAGTGGCTCGCGGAGCAGATCGACTCCGGCCGATTCAGCGTCCACGAGCAGAATTTTGTCGGCTTCGCCGACGATGATGCGGTGTACCGTTTTTTTGAATTGTTCGATCTGCCAAATGTGCCTGCTGCCGAACCGTTGTTTGCCGCTGCCACCGCAAAACGCATCAGCGTGACGCCGCCACCGAGAGCGTTCCTCGAGGAGAAAATGCTCTTCGCGCTGTTTCACAATCGCAATCTTGCCGAGACATGGCGGCAGCAACTTGGCGAGAGTTTCCAGCGCATGCTTGAGGCACTCCTGCCGCAAACATGGGTGGTCGATCCCGCGCCGTTGCCGCCGCACGCCGCCTACCCCGGCCTTGGCCTGACCGACTGGCAACAGCTCAAAGAGCTCTCGCAAAAGGAGCGCAACTTGATCCTGAAAATCTCCGGCTACTCCGAGCAGGCCTGGGGCGCGCGCGGCGTCTGGCTCGGCAGCGACCTGTCTCGTGACGAGTGGGCGGCAGCGGTGGATCGGGCGATCGAGGGTTTTGACGAGTCGCCGCGCATCCTGCAGCGTTACCATCGGCCGGCCCGCGTGGAGGCCGAGTGGTATGACTTTGAGCTTGGCCAAGCGAGGGCGATGCAGGGGCGCGTGAGGCTTTGCCCGTACTACTTTGTGCACGGTGACTTCGGCTCAGCCAGGGCCACGCTCGGCGGCGTACTGGCCACCATCTGCCCTGCTGACAAAAAAATCATCCACGGCATGAGCGAGGCCATTCTCGCCCCGTGCATGCGTGGCTGGTTAGGCCATTGATTATTGGCGGAGCCAGCGGGTAGCTTGGGCGACGCTCCATTGGTATTTCCGGGCGTGCTCGCGGATGAGGAAGGGGAGATCCGATGTGCCATCCAGGGTGAAGGAGGGGGAAAGGAGTTCGCAGAGGGTATCGAGGGTTTGTGCATGGCCAAGCGTCTGGCTGCCGCCAAGCCATTCGTTTTTTGGCGTGTATTCTTCGAGCCAAGTGCAGGGTGAGGCGATAATGAGCTGGCCACCGGTTAAGACGAGGTCGGGGAGTTGTTGTAGGCACTTGGCCGGGCAGGGGAGGCGATCGATCAAGTTCGCCATCAGCACCACGTTGAATTGGCCAAGGCCGTTCCGCAGAAAGGTGGCGTCCCCCTGTTCGAACCGTACCCGGGATCGGTCTATTTCAGCGTGCACCTCGGCCGTTGTCGCTTGGCCAAGCTCACCCTCGGTTGTGAAGGAGTAGTCGAGCAGGCCTTCGCGTTGCAGTTGCTTTGCGGCGGCGATGAAGTTTTCAGACAGGTCGATGCCGATGACTTCGTTGCAGTGTCGGGCGAGTTCAAAAGTTGAGCGGCCCACGGCGCAGCCGAGATCGAGTGCCTGGGCGTTGATAGGTATGCGGGCGGTGTCGACGCATTCTGTGATGCAGCGTACGGGGTAGTTGAGTGCGTCGGCCGGTCCGAAATCCCACGGCAGCACCTCGTCCGGTTTGCCGTAGTGGAACAGCAAATATTCGGAGAGCGCCTTGGTTGTCTCGTAAAAACAGTCGGACATCAAATGGAGTCGAGATAGGCGAGCAGGTCGGCCAGTTGCTCCGGCGTCAAACCGGCAACAAGGCCGGGCGCCATGGAGGAGGCCGGGATTTTATCGCGCTTCCTGATCTGTTTGGTCGGGAGATTGGCTGCGATACCGGCGGCGTTGCGGATGCTGATGGTGTCCGCGCTTTCCAGCGTGACGAAGCCGAGGTGCACTGTGTCGTCTTTCATGGTGAATGAGTAGGTGTCAAAACCCTGAGCGACCACGGCGTTTGGGTTGAGGATGGACTGGATCAGTTCTTGGGTTTTGTAGCGTTTGCCGATGTCGGCAAGGTGGGGGCCTTTCGGTGTCTGGCCGTCTCGAGTGGTGTGGCAAACGATGCATGCTTGGCTGGTGAAGAGTTTTTCGCCGCGCTTCGCATTGCCCTTGGCCTTGATCGCGCGATCGAGGGTGGTTTTTTCACCCAGCGTGGCGATCCAGTTTTTCGGGTCGCCGGTGAGTTGGGGAATCTGGATGGGCCCGTTGGCGGAGTCATCCGCAGCAACAGCCTGACCAGCAGGCAGTCCGTTGATCCTGACCATGTGCTTGGCCAGGATCGTCTTGACGAGGTCGACTGTTTCCTTTGGGGCTTGGGCTAGCGCCATCTTGAGGCCGGCTTCGATCCGGTCGCTGCCGCTCCACTTGGTGCGGTCGAAGTAGGGTCCGCTGGTGTCTGGCCGGGTGCCCCACCAACCCTGCGTGTAGTCGCCTTCCCGATGGTAGAGTCGGACGAGCGTGGCCAAAGTGGCCAAGTTCGGCTTGGCTTTGGCGCGGTTGACGAGCGTGTCCACGACGGTGTCGTCGTGAATGAATTTTAACACACTCAAAGCGGTCGATTTGTGGTCGGTGTCGAGTGCCGTCAACAGGGTGTCCACTGGCTTGAGAGCAATAAGGGCGCGGGTGGCCAAGTGCGGGATCACTGCGGCTGGATTAGGTTCGTTTTGCTTGGGTCGCTTGGCCAAGCGAGGCGCGGCAGCGTGTGGCAAGATGGCACGCGCAGTCGAGGTGTCCCCGAGGCGTCCTAAGCTGATCAACGCTTGGGCACGGACGCGCAGGTTTTCACTCTTCAGTGCACGGATGAATGGTTCCGATTTAAGTCCATCCAATTGGCTGGTGCGATCCGTGAGGGCGCGAAGGGCGAATTCGGTGATTTCGGCCTGTTCGCTGAGCTTGAGCAGATTGGCTCTGGCTTGGGTGCCGTCGAGTTGTTTGAGAGTGAAGATCGCCGCGACTCGGCCCGTGAGTGGAGTGCCTTCATCTGAGGCGATGTTGACGAGCGCCTTGGTGCGTTGTGAACTGCGACCTCGGCGGAGGAATTCAAGTTGTGCGTGAAGATTCTGAACCTGACTGGGGCCGGTGAGTAGCTGATAAAGGTCTTGATCGCTGAGTTGACTTACGTCGGGGAACGGTTCTGGTTTGTGATTTTCCGGCGTGAGTTGGACGATGTAACCGACGTTCGGATGGCTGTAGCTGAAGCCGCCGCCTTGCCAACTGGAGACGTACATTCGGCCGCTGCCGTCAACGTCGATGTCGGTCGGTCGGTTGATGGCGAGAAATGTTTCCTGATGAGGATGAAAGGTGGCGCCGGTCGGAGTGGGATTGTGAAGGAAGACCGCGCTGCGTCCCCAGTCACAGGTATAAACGGCGTGACTGAATGGTTCCGGCCAGCGGGTGTCGTGATAGAACATGCCGCCGCATCCCGAGCCGCCGCCGTAGTCCGCCAAGGCTGGCATGATTTCGTCCGAAAAATTCTTGTACCAAGACGGGTAGCCGTATTCGCCGGTCTGGATGATGTGCGAAAAGCGGATGTCCCAGCCGCCGCCATCGTTGGTGTTGTCGCGAGTGAAAATGTTCAGGTACGGATCGATACAGGCATCGAGAATGTTGCGCTGGCCCCAGTTGAAAATTTCCATCTCGGTGCCATCGGACCGGACACGTACGATGCCCCCGCCTCGTCGGCTTAGAGTGCGGCCATCTGCACCGACGGCTTTGGTGAAACCGAAGTCACCCACCGCAATGTAAATCCAGCCGTCGATACCCATGCGGATGCCGTTGGTGGTGTGGTCGGCGCCACGTTTGCCGACGTAATCCGTGCTGATGCCGCTGATCAGTCGCTTCTCCTTGTCGGCAACACCATCGAGATCAGTGTCCTCGTAAAGTGTAAGGTAGGGCGGATGCAGCACCCAGAGCAAGCCGTTGTCGTAGATCAATCCGCGCGGGTGATCCATCTTGGCGAAGGTGTTGACCTGATCGGCCTTGCCGTCTCCATCCGCATCGAGACAGCGGACCACGCGGCCGCGTCCCTTTTCCTTGCCGAGCGAGCCCTGTTCGTCGATGCCGACAAACAGTTCCCCGGTCGAAGCTGCTGTGAGGCAGACCGGATAGTTGACCAGCGGCGGCTGGGCAAACACAGATAGGTTGAAGCCCTCCGGTGACATGATGCTGTGTGTGTTGGGTTTCGGGGCAGCATTGGTGTTTTTTTGGGAGGCCTTGACGACCTTGCGCGGGAGTTTAGGCAGGGCGCCGGTGTGGGCTTCGAATTCCCAAAAACTTCCCCAGTAAGCTGGCTTGGCACCGAGATATGTGATCCTGAAAAAGCGTGTGTTTTTGGCGCCGACCTTGTGTGGCGTGATCTGCCGGACTTCCTTGTTTTTGGATTGATCGACGAGCAGTTTCCAGCGCTTGGCATTGGCGGAGCCTTCGATCTTGTACTGGTACGCGCCGTTCGCTTTCTCCCAAATGATGCGGACGTTTTGAATGTCCTGCGCTTGGCCAAGATCCACCTGCAACCACGATCCGGCAGTGCTGTTGGCTGCGCACCAACGCGTGGTGGGATCTCCGTCGGTGGCGTGTTTGGCCAAGTTGCCCCTGGCCGATTCCTCCGAGCTGGCCGTTACCTTTTTGCCGGTGGCGGCGTTTTTCGGAACGCTAATTTTAGCGTTTTTTTTTAACGTTGGCCGACTTTGGCTTTGATTTGCTGTTCAGTTCGAACGTCTCGTTTTTGGGCTTGGCCACTTTCATGTCCTCGCGCTTGACTGCCCAGAGCAGGCCGCGGGCGACGAGGTCGAGGTAGCGAGGATCGGCGACAGTGAAGTTGTTGTGGCCAAGCGATGTGCTGAATACACGGACGCCGTGGTAGTCGTTCGTCCACGCGACGACCGCCTTGCTTTTGCCCTGCGTCCCGCGCGCGACGACCTTCGTGCCGGGTAACACCTGCACGTTGTTGTAGAGTTCCTCGTTTCCGGTCGTCCAGTCTTTAAAGCCCTTGGTGATGAACGGCACGTTTTGCTCGAACGCGATCGCGATCGGTTTTTTTGGACCGTGGCCGGTGGACTGCAAGCCGATGTACTCGTACCACTTCGCGTTGGCCGCCCCGGGTTTGACCGGCTTGCGGAAGTCACCGAAGCGGTATGAGTGCATCGCGCAGTGGAGGTTCACGGCGGGGATGCCGTTGCGGTGCGGTGCCAGTACGCCGGCGATGACCTTGGGGTCGGTCTGCGCGGCGGCGCACTCGTCGTGGATCACCACGTCGTAGCCTTTGGCGTAGACGGGATTGCCGTAGATGACCAACGGTGGGTTGGTGCTTTTGTCGGGCGAATGCACGTGATCGACAACAACGTTAAGCCGCGCCTCGAGTCCCTTTTCGAGCAGGTCTTTCTGCGTGGTGTAGTCGTGGCAGCAACCGCCGGTGATCAGCAGTGCGCGCAGCGGTTTTTTGTCTGCAGCGGTAAGTTCCCCGGCGGTGAGGCCGGCCAATGTGAGGATGCAAATGAGTATACGCATGGCGTGTGAGGAAAAGGGTAAGTGGCTTTTGGAAAAAGTAAACCCATCTCAGTCGATCGCTTGGAGGAGATGTTCGCCCGGCTGATAGTTCTTGAGCACGACAATCGATCCGCCGTTGCGGTGCATTCGCACTTCTGCGACGGTGATGTCGGGTGTTTTTTTCGGTGAAAAAAGAATGTCATCGTGCGTGGCGTTTTGCGCTTTGGCGAATTTGTCCGGCGTCAGGTCGCCACCGAGGTGATCGCTGCGTCCGGTGGCCACGTGCACGGTGCCGAGGATTTTCTCGTCCTGTATGTCGCGGCCGGACACCGGCAACACCTGCGTGCCAAAGCCAAGCTCGCCGAGTTCGCCGGTGACGGGGTCGTCGGCCAGCTTGGCGTTGTGTGCGTCGATGACCGCCTGATCGCCACGGATCAGCGTGGCACGGGTGACGCGGCCGCCGGAGACCTGCTGCAGGCCAAGCGTGCCGTCGGCGTACTGCATCGGGAACGCGCCTTCGCCTCCGGTTGGCACGAAGTACACCTCGCCAGCGGGTAGGTTGGCGACGTCCGGCTCGTCGGCGAGACAGATACCGTGGCTCTTCTGCGCCTCCTGCTGGCCGCACTCGAGCCGGAGTGTGTGTGTGTCGTCGCCGAGTTGGAAGTCGATCTCAAAGAGGTCGGCGCGGGTCAGAGCGAGGCGCAGTTTCTCCGTGTCGCGGCTCACCTCGTTGTAGTCCACGGCCAAGCCACTTCGGAGAATGATGTCGTTCACGCCGTGAAGTGTTGCGCCGCGAAAACCGTAATGCTTGGCCAAGGCAGTCAGCGGCGCGGTGGCGGAGTGAGTCGAGATGCAGAGGATGATGTCGAAGTTTGGATAAACATCCCGCTCGAGACTCCGTTCGGTTCCGTCTGGTGCGACGGCGTAGTCGGGCAGATCGAGGTTGCTGCCGCCGGTTTCCTCGTAGGCGAACAAATCGCCGCCGGTCAGGCCAAGTTCGGTCATTACTCCGCCGTGCAGCCTTTTGTAAAAAGTGTCGTGCGCATGGCGCTGGATGGAGAATTGATCGTTGTCGAGGAACGCCCAGTTCTCAGTCAGTCCAAGGTCTGGCAGGTCGATGAGGATGCAGATGCGCTCGCCCGGCTTGGGGTGGAAGGTGTTGCGCAACAGCCGCGCGAGACAGAACGGGGGGAACTGTGGTTGATCCATAAAAAGGGGGTGTGCTTGGCCAAGGTGTGCGGGGCCGCCCGGATAGAACAACAAATGAGGCTGAAAATTAAGCCAAAAAATCGCTTGGCCAAGCGGGTTGAAGGCGGGTAGGCTGTCCGTCCGGCGGATTGCCGGATAAATTATGTTTTGGGGTGTTCTCATAGGGGTTCTGGCTGGAGGCGTATTAGGCGCCAGCAGTTTGGGTATGGAAATTGATCTGATGGCGATCTACAAGGAGATGGGCATCGGCATCGGCATTGGTGTCGGGGTAGCAGCGACTATTTTCCTCCTCGGTGCTGGTGTGGTTTCGGCCATTGACTACTCCCGGAGGCGCAAGGTCGCCTGATTCCCAGCGCTTTTTATGAGCGCTATTTCCAATTCTGTTCATAGCCTGTATGTCCACTTGCCTTTCTGCGCGGCCCATTGCGAGTACTGTGCATTTTTCTCCGAGCTCTCCAGCGGCGATCTGATGAACCGCTACGTCGAGGCGCTCATCTGCGAGATGGAACTGGTTGCCCCGTCGATCAAGCTTCGCACGGTTTTCTTCGGCGGTGGAACGCCGTCGCTCCTCAGTACGGCTCAATGGCGGCGCGTTCTTGAGGCGATGGAACGATTCGACCTGCTTGGCGCCGACGAGTGGACGGTCGAATGCAACCCTGCAACCATTTCGGCGGAGAAAGCCAGACTCTTTCGCGACTACGGCGTCAATCGCATTTCGATGGGCGTGCAGTCGCTCGACGAGGGGGTTCTCGACCGGCTTGGCCGTGTCCACTCACGCGAGATGGTTTTCAAGTCGTTCGACCGGTTGCGCGCTGTCGGCTTCGACAACATCAACCTAGATCTCATGTTCGCCATCCCCGGCCAGACGATGGACATTTGGCAATCCACAATGGCTGAGGCGATTGCGATGAGCAGCGAGCACCTCTCCTGCTATGAGGTTGTTTATGAGGAGGACACGCCACTCTATGAGCAACTGCAAGCCAGCGAGTTTGACGTGGATGATGAGTTGACTTGCACGATGTACGATGAGCTCATCGACACCGCCGGCGCAGCGGGATTGGTGCAGTACGAGGTGGCGAATTTTGCCAGACACGACGCCGAGCCAAGCGCCGAGCTACCGTCGCGCGCCTGCCGCCACAACGTCAACTACTGGCGCAGCGGCGCGTGCCAGGTGCTTGGCCCGGGCGCAACCGGCTATGTCGATGGCCGGCGCATTCGCAATGTCGCCAACACCGAGCGCTACTGCGAGCAACTTGCGCTTGGCCTACGGGCGCACGAGTCAGTCGAACAACTTTCGCCCTTAGCCAGCGCCGGCGAGACGGCGGCATTCGGCCTGCGGATGAATGCCGGCTGGCCGTTCGAGCTGTTCGAGCGTACCACTGGCTACGATCTGCGCGCCGGGTGGGCTGCCGACATGCAACGGGCGGCCGAAGCCGGCTGGGGCGTCCGCAGCGACGATCGGTTCCGCCTCACGCGGCAGGGGATGCGCTTCGCCGACACGGTCGCCGAGTGGTTCATTCGGCTGGAGCCGTGACGGCGTGATACTGCCCGTGCGGCGGGGCGTCGATCCGGGTGGTCTGGCCGGTTGGCCAATGAATCTCGACAAACTCCACCACCGCCGTTTGGCCAAGCCCGAAGTGGGCGATCGGCGCGTGCTGCGAGCGGTACGAGTCGCCGTTGACGATGAAACGCCACTGGTCACGTCCACCAGTCCGGAGCTGGACCTTGGTTCCGTTGAGCGACGGGCAGACGGCGCTGCGGGCTAGGCGAAAGCCCACCCAGTGGTTGTTGCCCGGCCAAAGGTTGCGCGCCATCAGCAGTCCCTGCGATCCAGGGTCGGGCCAGACGGAAAAGTGGGTGAAAAACAGGTCGAGCCGGCCGTCGCCGTCGATGTCGCCGCTGGCAACGTTGCGAGAGTCGATCTCGTGTGAGGCGTTCATCAAGTAAGCCACGTCGTCGAGTGATTGATTTTCGCGGTTGAGCAGCAACCGGTTTTTCTCGTAGCCGCCGTACGAGTAGCCGCCGCCGTACAACCGGCTGGACGTGCCTTGAATGTAGACCTCCATCGCGGGATTCGGCTCGGAGTTGCCGTGGTAAATGTCGTGGCACCAAAACTGCCGTTCGTAATCCTTCACTGAGTTGCGGCTCTTGTGGCCATTGGCAATGAAGAGGTCGGTGTCGCCGTCGTTATCCGCGTCGAAAGACGTCGCGCCCCACGACCAGCCGGTGTTGGCCGCCCGGTCGCCCATCGGCCGCTGAGCAAATTTATTCCCGGCGCCGAAGTACAGCCGGTTGCCGAACGTGAGGTCGCCCAGTCGCTCGGTGTAGTGCCGATGCGTCGGTGTCGAGAGTTTCATCGACAACAACCGCTCTGCGGTCCACGAGTTCATGCCGATCATCAGCAAATCTATTTGGCCGTTAGCGTCGTAGTCGGCGAAGCTGTGCGCCATGCCGAAGCCGTGACGATTCCCGACGAGCCGCTCGGTCGCGTCGATGAATTTGCCCGAGCCGTCATTGAGGTAAAGATCGACACCGGCGAAGTCGCTCACGACGACTAGGTCCAGGTCGCGGTCGTCGTCGATGTCAGCGAACGACGCGCTGTACGAGCGGCGGTGGCGCTTGGCCTCGAGCCCGGCGGCGGTGGTGGCATCGGTCAGCCGACCGGTGCCGTCGTTGAGCAGCAGGTAGCCGGGGAATCCGTCGTTGGCGTCGTAGATCGGCGTCGGCATTTGGCCC
>PVBE011745991.1_pt1 | contig 20302 bp, 17 predicted proteins | sample 1631181 | NCBI WGS metagenome assembly PVBE01 (sample SAMN08397723, study PRJNA350692) | Marine metagenome, whole genome shotgun sequencing project. | isolation source: water | place: Pacific Ocean | collected 2012-04 | reverse complement strand
CTTCGGCGCGGCCGGCTTCGGCGCGGCCGGCTTCGGCGCGGCCGGCTTCGGCGCGGCCGGCTTCGGCGCGGCCGGCTTCGGCGCGGCCGGCTTCGGTGCGGCCGGCTTCGGAGGCGGGGCGGTTCGCTCGCCGCCGGAGGCGGCGCCGATGAGCTTCTTCAATATGCGGAGTGGGAGACCGGCGATCTTGCGAATCATGTGACCTCGCTGAGGCTCCAAGCATAGTGCGTTACCGGCACGAGATGCTCTGGGCTCTGTTGGTCTCTGTGGTCCTCGCGCTGGAGCCACCACTGCACGCCGACCAGGGCCCGACCGTCCCGATCGGGGGGGCGGATTTCGGGCTCGTGTTGCCCTTGGACGATGCGCTGCTGGAGGCGCTGCGGGAGGGTCGGCACAGCGCGGCCGTGGCTGGCCTGGAGGCGGTGGACATGGCCTCTCTACGCGGCGAGCAGGTTCCGGTGCATGCCTTCCTGCTGGCATGGTCGACCGTTCACGCGGGAGCCGCAGCGGACGCGGAGGGGCTCCTGCCACTGCTGCGGACCCCACCCGAGGGCGTGCCCGTCGACTACCTCCGCTTGACCTCCGGCGAGATCCTCGTCGCGGCAGGCAGGGCCGCAGAGGGTGTGGCGGAGCTCGACGACGTCGGCGAACAGAGTGTCCTGTGGCCCCGCGCACAGCTGGTCCGGGCCAAGGCGCTCTACGACCTCGGCCGGACGTCCGAGGCCCGCGAGACCTACGTGGCTCTCGTCGCCCGCCCCGATCCGGCCGAGGGGAGTGACCTCGCCCTTCAGGCCCTGGCGCAGCTCGCCGGCCTCGGCACCGAGGCGAGCTACCCCTACGAGCGCCGCCTCTGGGCCGCCTATCCACGCACCGCCGCGGGCCGCCAGGCCGAGGCTCACCTGAAGAAGTACGGACCGTACCCGACCTGGCAGGACATCGCGCTGCGAGGCGACCAGCTCATGGCAGCCTACCGGTGGCAACAGGCGGTCGATCTGCTCTCGAAGGACAGCGCCAAGGTCAGCGAGCCCAGCCCCGAAGCCTGCATGTACTGGTACGCCCACGGGCGCTCGCTGTTCAAGCTGAACCGGTTGACCGAGTCCGCCCAGGTCCTCGCCCCGGCGGGGAGGGCTTGCGTCGGGCACGACGAGGATCGAGGAGCGAAGGCGCTCTACCTCGCCGGCAAGGCTGACGAGCGTCGAAAGGCGTGGGCATCGGCCGCCCGGCACTACTCAGCTGTCGGCGAGCTCTACCCCGACCACAGCTACGCCGACGACGGCTTCGCGCTCGCGGGCATCGCCCTCCAGGAGGCCGGGGATCCAAAGGGAGCCAGGGCGCTGTGGGGGGAGCAGGTGGAGCGGTGGCCGACCGGCGACCTCGCAGGCGAGGGCTACTGGCGTCTGGCGTGGGGTGCCTACCTGGCCGGGGACACACCGGGCGCCATCGCCTGGGCCGAAGAGGCGACGGCCCGGGTTCCCTTCGCATCAGACCCCGAACACCTGCGCGCTGCTCGCTACTGGGCGGCCCGTTGGCGAGCCTGGCCGAACGTGGACGACCCCACGACGCTCAGCTCGGACGAGGCTGCGGTCGACGAGGCGATCGACGGCTTCGCCAGCCTCTGCGAGGAGGCTCCATTCAGCTTCTATGCCCAGCTGGCGTCGGCGCGGCTGGAGCTGCTGGCGCCCGAGCGCATCCCCCAACGCCCGGAGATCGACCCGGGAGACGGCTGGCAGGTGCGAGCGGAGTTCCTCGACGACCCCCACACCGGGGCCGCCGTCGAGCTCTTCCGACTCGGGCTCTACCGCGAGGCCCTCGTCGAGATCGACGCCGTCGGCCTCGACGCCCTCAGTCCTGGCGAGGTCGGCTACGTCATCGAGCAGCGCTGGGCCGCGGACGACTGGCTGCTCGCGCACGACGCGCTGCGCACCTGGCTCAGGATCCACCCGCCGGAGGAGCTCGGCTCCCAGCGCGATCGGCTGCTGATACTGGCCTATCCAGACATGTACTGGGAGCTCGTGCAGAAAGCGGCCACCGGCTACGGCTACGACCCTCGCGTCTTCCACGCGCTGGTGCGGGAGGAGAGCAACTTCAACAAGGACATAGTCAGCCACGCGGGGGCGCGAGGACTGAGCCAGCTGATGCCCGGAACGGCACGCTCCGTCGCGCGCTGGCTGGGCTTCTCGGTGTCGCAGCAGCAGCTCCACGACCCCTACACGAACCTCCGCATCGGCAGCCGGTACTTCGAGTCGCTGAGCCAGCGCTATCGGGGCAACAGCTACCTCTCGATGGCTGGCTACAACGCGGGCGAAGGCAACGTGAAGAAGTGGCTCGATCGCTTCGGCAACCTGCCGACGGACGAGTGGATCGAGTCGGTTCCGTACCGGGAGACGCGCCGCTACATCAAGCGTGTCAGTCGCACGTGGCAGACCTACCACCTCCTCTATGACGAGGGACCGATCTTCCCGGAGGGTGGCGACTTCGTCCACGTAGCCGTCCCCGATCCGGACCCATGATAGGAATGCAGCCGTGAGCACCGATCCCGCCGTCATCGAGGCCTTCGACAGCCATCAGCGCCGCGCCATCTCCGTACTCGGCCGCATCCTCCAGGGCCTGCAGGTCGGAATGTCCGAGGTCGACGTCGAGGCCCTCTGTCGTGACGAGGCCCGGAGCGCCGGCTTCACGGGCTGGTTCCACCCACCGGAGGTCAGCTTCGGCGCCCGCACGGCCGAGAGCAGGATCTGGGTCCGCGCCAGCGACTCGGTGCGCCTGAAAGCCGGGGACGTCACGACCATCGACATCGGTCCGGCTACCAAGGACGCCTTCGGCGACATCGCAACGACCGTCGTGCTCGGCGACGCGGGGGCAGCCATGCCCGAGCCCAAGGCGCTCGCGATCGCGCGGGAGTGCGTGAAGGCCTGCGTGGCTTTCAGCTCCCCGATGAAGACGGTCGGTGAGATCTACGTGTACGCCAGGGCCTGGGCCGCCAACCACCGCGTGACCCTCGCGAGTGAGCGCAGCATCGGGCACGCGCTGTTGCCCAGCGAAGGGCTCATAAGCGTGAACTTCCCTCGCTTTGCCCATGGCGCGACGTGGTTCCGCCGGCACCAGGTCCACTTCCTCAACCCGAATCGCATCCGCGGCATGTGGGCCTACCGCCCACTGTTGTCCAGCGACGGCATCGGGGCGAGCTACGAAGAGGCCATCTACGTCGACGGTGATGGCCGCCGCATCCTCGGCCGAGACAGCCTCGACGAGGTCTGCACGTACCCGGTTTCCTAGAAGGGGGGCTGGCTCGGCTTCTTTACCGATCGGTAGGATGCGCCCTTGACGAAGCGGGTGTGTGCGCCAACATGTCGGTGCATGTCCACAACAAAACGTGATCTGAACCGGCTGTGGAACCTCGCTCGACCGGAAGTGAGCAGCCTCGTCGTCGGGACGGTGGCCCTGGCCATCTCGAGCGCGATCACGCTTTCGTACCCCGTGGTCGTGCAGCACATCGTGGATGGCGTCGTCGACGGCGGCGGGGGCGAGCTCGTCAACGACGCGACCATCCTGCTGTTCATCCTCTTCGCCGTCGGATCCGCCTTTGGCGCGCTGCGAGCCTGGGTCTTCACCGTGGCGGGGGAGCGCGTCGTCGCGCGGCTCCGCGAGAGGCTCTACACCAGCATCATCGGCCAGGAGATCGCCTTCTTCGACGAGCGCCGCACCGGGGAGCTGACCAACCGGCTAGCGGCCGACACCACCGTGCTCCAGAACACCGTCACAGTGAACGTGAGCATGCTGTTCCGCTTCGTCATCATGGGCCTGGGCGCCATCGGCTTCCTCTTCTACACGAGCTGGCGCCTGACCTTGCTGACCCTGGCCATCGTGCCGGTGGTCGCCATCGGTGGGGCCTTGTTCGGGCGGCGGCTGCGCCGGATCAGTCGGGACGTGCAGGACGCGCTGGCCCGCGCGACAGAGGTCGCCGAGGAGACCATCAGCGGCATCCGCACCGTGCGCGCCTTCGCCCGCGAAGCCTCGGAGGCGGCGCGCTATGGACGCGCCGTCGACGAGAGCTTCGAGCTGGCTCGACGTCGCGCCGTGGTCATCGGGCTCTTCCGATGGCTCGTGGGCTTCGCCGGCTACGCCGCCATCGGGCTGGTGCTGTGGTACGGCGGCCACCTCCTGGTCGACGGAATGATGACCATCGGCGAGCTCACCAGCTACCTGCTGTACACCCTGACGGTGGCCATGTCGATCGGCGCTCTCTCGGGGCTCTACGAGGACTTCATGAAGGCGCTCGGCGCCTCGGAGCGCGTCTTCGAGCTGCTCGACCGGGAGACCTCGGTCGGCGGCAGCGGCGGCGCGAGCGTCGAGACCCTCGAGGGGCGCGTGTCCTTCGAAGGCGTGGACTTCGCCTACCCGTCGAGGACGGACCTCCCCGTGCTCACCGGCTTCGACATCCAGCTCACGCCGGGCGAGGTGGTCGCGCTGGTCGGCCCGAGTGGGAGCGGAAAGTCGACCGTCGCCGCCTTGATGTCCCGCTTCTACGACCCGGACGCCGGAGTCGTGACCCTCGACGAGCGGGACTACTCGGACCTCGACGCGGACTGGCTTCGGCGCCAGGTGGGCGTGGTGTCCCAGGAGCCCATCCTGTTCGCCACCTCGATCGAGGAGAACATCCGCTACGGGCTGCCCGGGGCGACCCAGGAGCAGATCGAGACCGCGGCGACGGCGGCGAATGCCCATGACTTCATCGTCGGCTTCCCAGAGGGCTACGAGACGCTGGTCGGAGAGCGCGGAGTGAAGCTCTCGGGCGGCCAGAAGCAACGGGTCGCGATCGCGCGAGCGCTGCTCAAGGACCCGCGCATCCTCGTGCTGGACGAGGCCACCTCCGCGCTGGATGCGGAGTCGGAGCACCTCGTGCAGGAGGCCCTCGACCGGCTGATGCTCGGCCGGACCACGTTGGTCATCGCCCATCGCCTCAGCACGGTCAAGGAAGCAGACCGGGTCTGCGTGCTCGATGGCGGCTCCATCGTGCAGGCGGGCACCCACACCGAACTCATGGCCATCGACGGCCTCTACCGCCGACTCGTGGAGCGTCAGCTGGCGGCCTGACCGGCCTCAGAGATCGAGGGGGAGCACGTAGATGCGCTTGAAGTCGCGAACCTGGTCCTCGACCCGGCCCTGAGCCGCGATCGCCAGGTAGGCCCGCCCGTCCGTTCCGACGACGATGTCGTGGTCACCGTTTCCGACCGTGCGTGTGTCCAGCAGCGAGTGGTCATCGCCGTTGACCGGGGCATAGAACACGGGGTCGAAGCGGTCGTCGTCGTCCTTGACGTAGACGATGCCCCGCCCATCCGGGCCCCACTGGGGGCCTCCGATGTTCATGACGACGCTCTCGGCGAGCAGCTCCGGCGTGCCGACGGAGAGGTCGAGCACGTAGAGGTCGAAGCGCTCCTTCTTCGAGTGGTTGCTGTAGAAGGCGATGCGCTCCCCATCCGGGGAGAACGCGGGACGGGTCTGGGTGTTTCCCAGCGCCGCGATCGTGCGGGCCTTCGGGCCGATGAGCTCGTCCACGAGGTGGATCGTGTCGCCCTGCTTCGTGTGTCCGACCCAGGCGAGCTTCGTCGAGTCCGCCGACCACGAGATGTAGAGCTCGCTAGCCGTCGGGTCCGAGCTGATTCGCTGCGGCTCCAGCTCCAGGTGCGCGGCCGACAGCAGGTAGACGTCGCCTTGGCCGCTGCGGGCCGAGGTGAAGGCGATCCACTTGCCGTCCGGACTCCAAGCGGGGCCACCGTCGGCCGAGGAGCTCGGCGCGATGCTGCTCCCGGAGCTCAGGTACAGGTCATAGCGCTGGTCGGCACCAGAGGCCGAGTAGATGAAGTAGTCCTCTGGTCCCCAGGTGAGCTCGTGGACGACCATGCCGCTCTCGGACTTCTGGAAGCCCTCCGTGACGGCGCTGGCGCCCCGCGCAGAGGGAGCGACTCGCCGCTCGCCCTGGCCCGGCGTGAAGATCCAGGTCTCGATCACCTTCTTGTCGTGGAAGTTCACCTCGTACGCGAGCTGGCTCCCGTCGCGGTTCCACTGGGGGGACTGGCAGTTGCCCTCGAAGTCGGGCGTGACCGGCTGGGCGCCTCCGGCGAGGACCGGAGGAGCGAGGGCGACCAGCGCCGCGGAGAACAGGGTGATCAGCATCAGAACGCGTGAGAGAAGTTCGCCATCATGCGGAATCCGGTGGTGCTCCAGCGAGGCTCGTTCGTGGTGTATTCGATCGTGCCCTCGCTGCCCTTGATCTCCGCTGTTGTCGGGCTCTTCACGACACCGAAGGCATGGTCGACGACCAGTCGAACCCCCAGCCCCGTCGCGGTCGTCCGTCCGGCTCGGCGCCAGTCGACCGACAGCTCGACGAAGGGAATGTGGGCGCGGCCGACCGCGTAGACCAGCACGTCGGGCTCCTGCGCCAGCGTTCCGGGCGGCGTGCAGTTCACCGTGGCGCCTTCGAGGCACTCGAAGGGGATGCCGGGCAGGTAGCCGTAGCGGTACCCGAGCATCGGGCGTAGGGCGAGGGGGCCGCTGACCATCAGCTCCTTTCCCAGGCGCGCGCCGAGGGTCCACGCGGCGGGATGCCGCACCTGGCCGAAGCCCTCCACCGGGTAGCTGCGGACGCTGTAGTCGACGACGACGCCCGCCAGCATGCCCTTCACCGGCTGCGTGACGCCGAGCTGCATCTCGAGCGAGGGGCCGAGTCCGCCCGTCCGTTCGCCGACATAGAGGCCGACACCCATGCCGACTTCGGCGCGAGTGACCTGGAGCGCGGCGAAGCCGCTCTCGCCGAGGGCGGACATCGGCAGATCCAGCACCGTCTCCTGGAGTCCGGGCTGAACCGAGACCGGGTAGCCCTGCACGAGGTACTCACCGGCAGGGAGAGCCACGCGTATCGGCAGTGGTTGGGGCTTCGTCCAGCCCAGGGCCAGCTGGTCGACGAAGCGCTTGAGGTCCGGGTCCATGAGCAGGGAGGCCCGTTCGAGCTGCATTCGCGAGGCCATCGCCTCGTAGGGCGCTTCGATGATCACGACGCCGAAGGTCCCGTGGATCCACTCGGCGAGCTGCTGGGCCTGGAGGGCCTCGTCCGGGTCCCGCGTCAGCTCGGCCGCCGTCCGCGCGGCCTCGCCCGCCCCCTCGGCGTCGAGGAGCTCGTAGCGCACCTGGGCCAGGAGCCACCAGGCTTCGTAGGAGTCCCGTCCGTCGTCGAGGCGGACCGCGTTGTCCAACTCGGCCTCCGCGTCGGCGTACCACTGCTTCTTCACGAACAGTCGGGCCATCTCGATGTGGTGCTCGGCGTCCTGGGCCTGCGCCACGCCGAGCCAGCACAGGAGGAGCCACCCCGTCACGCGCTCTCCAGGGCGAGCATTCCAGCGCTCGACAAGAGCGCCTTGGTGTAGGGGTGGTGCTCGGCCTCGCCGAGCTGGGCGACGCTGAACTCCTCGACGATGCGCCCCTCCAGCATGACGGCGAGGCGGGTGCAGGCGTAGGCCATCAGCGGCAGGTCGTGGCTGACCAGGAGCGTCGCGGTGTCCGGCCCGCGCGAGGCAAGGATGAGATCGATCAGATCTGCCTTCAACGCCGCGTCGAGGCCTGCCGTGGGCTCGTCGGCGACGATGAGGCGCGGATCCGCGATCAGCACCCGGGCGAGGCCGACCCGCCGCTTCTCCCCCCCGGACAGGGCGGCCGGGAGGGCGTCGACCCGGTGCTCGAGGCCGACCTGTCGGATGACCCGAGCGATGAGGTCCGCGGCGGAGGCGTCGGGGCGATGGAGCTGGGCGCTCTCACGCAGGTGCTGCCGCACGCTCAGCCCCGGGTTGAGCATGCTGTCCGGGTCCTGGAAGATGAGCTGGACGTCCCGTCTCATCGCGCGCCGCTGGGTGCTCGACAGCCTCGAGAGATCCTCGCCGAGGATCTCGACGGAGCCAGCGTCGAAGCGCAGCAGGCCGAGGGCGGCGCGGACCAGCGTCGTCTTGCCCGAGCCCGACTCGCCGATGAGGCCGACGACCTCGCCGAAGTCGACGGACAGATCGACGCCGTCGACCGCGGTCATGGGCAAGCGCCCCCAGCCGGCCCGGTAGCGCTTGACCAGTCCACGCACGGACAGGGCGCTCACAAGGCACCCCCAGAGATGCGAGCGGTGGCCTTCCAGAGGGCCAGCGCCTCCGGCGCTTCGAGGCGCGACAGCTGGGAGGTCGGGAGGTCCTCGACCACGCGACCGGCGTGCATGACGAGCAGCTGGTCCCCGAGGTGTGGCACGAGGCGCAAGTCGTGGGTGATGAACAGGACGCCGACCCCTTCCGCCTTCAGCTCGAGCAACCCGTCGAGGATACCCTCCTGGATCCTCGGGTCGAGGCCGGTGGTCGGCTCGTCTACCACCAGAAAGCGGCTCCCGCGCGCCAGGGCGAGCGCGATGGCGACGCGCTGGGCCATGCCCCCGGAGAGCTCGTGTGCGAACAAGCCAGCCACCCGCTGGGGCTCTGGGAGCCCGACCTTGCTCAGCCATGGCAGCGCGTCCTCGTCGCGTCCGGCGAGGCGCAAGGCCTCCACTACCTGGCGCCGAATGGGCCACAGCGGGTCCAGCGAGCCGCGCGCGTCCTGGGCGAGGTAGCCGATCACAGCTCCGCGCAGACCCTCGAAGCCGGTCTTGAATGGGCGGTGGACGACTCCATCGACGGCGAGTTCGAGGGTGCCGCGGATCACGCCGGGCTTCACCTGGACCATTCCTAGCAGGGCGCGGGCCGTCAGCGTCTTGCCGCTGCCGGAAGCCCCCACGAGCACGGTGATGCGGCCTGAGTCGAGGCGCAGGCCGACACCATCGACGAGGGTCCGGCGACCGCCGCCTGGCAGGTCGGCCTCGATGTGGAGATCGTCGAGGAGCAGGACGTCAGCCATCTCCGGCCCCCACCAGGCCCTCGGCGACCAGCACCGCACTCATCATCACCCCCCAGATCGCGAGCCCGGGTGCCCAGCTCGCCCACGGATTGGCGCCGGGCTCCCGCCACTCGAAGGCGATCATGTTGCCCCAGCTCGGATCGGGCTGGGGCACGCCGAAGGAGCCCGCTCCATCAAGGCCGCCGATGTACGACAGGGTGGTCTCGAGGAGGAGGAAGTACGCGAAGAGCTGCAGCCCGTGCCGTGCCACCAGGCGCCCACAGTTCACCCAGATCAGGTGGTACGCGAGCACCCACATCGGGTGGACGCCGTGGGCCTCGGCCGCGAGGACGAACTCGGCGCGCCGGAAGGACTCGATGCGGGTGAACACCGCCTCGCCCAGGGTCGGTGCGTAGGCGACGCCCGCGGCGACGCCGATGATCCAGACCTCGCTGCCATAGATGGCGCAGGCGAGCAGGACGAGCACGAAGCGCGGCAGGGCCTCGATCACCGTGAAGCCGTAGCGGATCAGCCAGCGGGGCGCTCCGCCGAGCCAGCCGGCGAGGGCGCCTCCGACGACACCGAAGCCCATGGCGATGACCAGCGCCAACAACGCCGGCCCCATGAAGGCCTCCGTCGCCTTGAGCAGTCGCCAGGCCACGTCTCTGCCGAGGTGGTCGGTGCCGAGCCAGAACTCGGCCGTGGGACCGACAGAGGCCCGGTGGACGTCGACGTCGGTGGTGACGTCGTAGCCGCTGACGAGGCTCACCCCCCACAGGAGCGTGACGGCGACGAGCACCGCGGCGCCGGACAACGCGGACAGGCGCAGGCTCATGCCCGCAGCCTCGGGTCCACGCCGATGCGGACGACATCGCCGAGCAGCCGTGATGCACAGACGACGCCCGCCGCTGCGACGACCAGCCCGATCGCGAGCGGGTAGTCGCGCATCCTGCAGGCCTGCCACAGCATCGCGCCTGCGCCGTTGAGCTGGAGCACCTTCTCGATGACCACGAGACCCCCGACGAAGAAGGCGGTTCGACTCACGGTGATGGTCGTCAGCGGCGGCACGAGGTTCCACAGGACGTGTGGCCACAGCCTGGCGCCGCGGGCCATCGCCGCGTCGACGTAGCCGCTCTTCCGGATGCGCCTGAGCTCGTCGTCGCAGGACTGGTGGACCTCGGTCAGCGCCGAGCTGCCCACGGCCAGCATCGTGACGGCGAGCGCGGACTTCAGGATCGAGTCCCCGAGCGGCAAGGCGAACCAGTCCGGACGTTCGATCCAGCCGGCCTCCAGCATCGCGAAGGTGGCCTCGTTGATGCCCACCACGGCGGTGGCGGCGAGGAGGAAGACAGGGGCGACGCTGAGAGCCTGGACGGCGCGACGGGACAGGGTCCACCGCTGCCCGAGGTAAGCCAGCGTGACGCCCACGGAGACTGCCAGCAGCACGCTCAGCAGCAGGGTCGGGGCCGAGGTCAACCCGGCTCGCCAGACGAGCTCGGCGACCTCCTCGCCAGGCCGGTAGGTCAGCGAGATGCCGAGGTCCCCCGTGAGCGCGCCCTCGATGAAGGCCAGGGTGCGGATGTGGGGCGGCTCATCCAGCCCCCAGCGCTCGACCATCATCGCCCGGAGCTCCGGGTCCGCGGTCAGCAGATCCACTGCGTCGCCTGGGGCGAGCCACAACAACCACTGCACGAGCAGCGCAGCGCCCGCGAGCGTCAGGACGAAGGCGCCCACGCGTCGCGCGATGGCGACGAGCAGGGGAGTCAGCGCATTCGCCAGTCCGCGATCCAGGTGAAGAAATAGAAGGGGTGGATGACTACGTCGGACACCCGCGTACTGATCGCGGAATAGCTGTCCAGCGTCCAAAGGTAGATCATCGGAGCGTCGTCGTGGGCGAGTCGGTGGACCTTGCGCAGCGCGGTCTTCTTCACGTGGGGGTCACGAGCCAGGCGAGCTTCCTCCAGCAACCCATCGACCTCTGGGTTCCCGTAGGTGCCGAAATTGCGAGCGCCGTCGGAGTGGAGTTGCTCGCGGATGTCCTCGTTGCGGTCGAAAGACCACTGTGAGAGCACCAGCTCGAAGTCGCGCTCGCGCCAGATGCGCGCCTTCCAGGCAGCCTCGTCGAGGAACTCCACGTCCACCTCGACGCCGGCTCCGCGCAGCTGCGACTGGAGGTTGATGACGACCTCCTGGGCGCTCTCGAGGGTCTGGTGGGCGGTGATCGTGAGGCGCAGCGGCTCACCGTCCCGGGTCCAGGTCCCATCCGACTGGCTGAAGCCGGCTTCCTCGAGGAGGGCGGAGGCTCTCATCTCGTCGTAGTCGTAGGGGCGGGTGTCGTGGTTGTAGAAGGGGCTCGACTTCACGAAGGGACCCGAGAGGATCTCTCCGGTGCCGATCGGGGCGAGCAACGCCTCGACGTCCACGTAGTGGGACAGCGCCCGGCGGACCCGAGCGTCGTCGAAGGGCGCGCGCTCGAGGTTGAAGCCGACGTACCACCAGCTGTTGGTCTGGTAGGGGTAGAGCTCGACCTTGCGGTTGTTCTGCAGGACAGCGAGGTCCCGAGGCAGGACCCGGACCAGTCCCTCGAGGGACTCGTAGATCAGGAGCTTGGCCTGGTAGCTCTTGTCGGTGACCTCGCGCATCACGAGCTCGGGGATGCTGACCTCGCCGCGGAAGTCTTCGTTGGCCTCGAAGGTGATGCTGTTGTCGTCGTTGTACCGGGTGAGCGCGTAGGGGCCGGTGCCGACCGGGCGGGTTCGGAAGCTGTGCGTCCGGTGGATTGCGCTGCCCTCGAAGTGGTGCTTGGGCAGGATCTTGAAGAAGAGCTTCTCTTCGGGACGTGGTTCCGGATCGACGAAGTACAGCACCACGGTCTGGGCGCTGGTGGCCTCTGCGTGCTCGATCCACTCGACCCTGCCCGCCTCCGTCGACATGGTCTCGCCGTTCTTCATCGCCTCGATCGTGAAGACGACGTCGTCGGCGATCAGCGGCTCCCCGTCATGCCAGATGATGTCGTCGCGCAGCCTGAGCGTGAGCGAGAACATGTCGTCGGAGAGCTCGGACATGCTCACGAGGTTCGCCTTCGCGGCGAGGTCCGGGTCGTCGGTGTAGAGGCTGTCGAACAACAGCTCGTTCACTCGAGCCTCGGACATCGTCGTCGAGAACAGGGGGTTCACGATGCCAGGGGCCTGGTCCTCCGCGTATCGGAGGGCGCTGGCGTTGGCTGTCAGCAGCAGAGAGATGAGCATCAGTTCTCCTTCGAGTCGCCTTGGCGGTCGAGGCCCTGGAGGATCGCGAGGTCACCGACGATTTCCTTGACGCCGTGTGCCTCGTCCAAGGGGGAGCCGGTGAGGACGTGGAGGTTATCGAGGGCTTCGCGCGTGTGCCCCGTCCGCAGGTTCGCGGTCGCGAGCACGGCATACAGCCCGGGGAGGTTGACGGGCCCGACCTCGCGTGGGTTCTCGAGGTCCAGGGCGAGCTGGGCCATCGCGAGGGCCTGGCGAGGGCGGTCACCTGCGAGGGCCTGGCGAGAGAGGCCAAGCAGGACCTCGGCGCGGAGGCGCTGGACCAGCGCGAGGTCCTCCAAGAGGGCGCGTCCGTCATCGTCGATGGAGCCCTCCAGCTCGCCGACCCAGCCGTCGAGGGCGACATCCAGGCTGCGCACGAGCTGGCGGGCACGTTCTGGGTCGTCCTCGCCCTCGAGGGTCGGGTCGACCCCGAGAGCCTTCGCCGTCTGGGCCGCACAGTCCGTGGTCTGCGCGTCCAGGCAAGCCGAGAACAACAGGCTCGGGAGGCCCTCGTCCGGGCCTTCGACGTGGGCGTGGACCGCCGCCAGCGACCAGTGGCGCATGGGGTCGTGGAAGCCGCGCTCGTGGTCACCGGCAGCTTCGACCCAGATGGCGTCGTCGATGCCGAGGCCATCTGGCTGTCCGCTCACTCGCGCTCCGACGTTGGCGTTGAACTGCTCGAGCAGCACGTTGCCGGTGGCATCCGGGAGTGGGGTGTCGACAACAGGACGGGCCGCCAGCGCGGTGGCAGCTCCGCGGACCTGGGCGTCCCCGGCGTTGGCCGCGCGCTCGAGCCAGGCGCGGGCGGCCTCCTCGTCCCCGGTCTCCAGCGCCGCGAGGGCAGCGAACCAGGTGATCGCGCTGTCCACTGGCAGCTCCCCCTTGTCGTCCCAGGTGCGCATCGTGCGCGACCACGCCTCCGAGCTGACCAGCCCGAGGTCGGCGTGGAGCAGCGCGAGGTCCTCTGCTGCGCGTTGTCCTGCCGGGCCTCCGATACGCAGCGCCTCCGGCAGGTCGCTCCGATGGTAGGCGACCCATGCTGCCCGGTTTTCGGACACCGTCTCGTCAAAGAGCTCCGGGCGGCCGATCACGTCGCCGACCCAGGATCCGTCCATTGGGGACGCCGAGCGTTCGACAGCGGGCTCGCCGCCGTAGCATGCGATGGCCGCGACGAGGTTCATTCGCCCTCGTAGGACCCGCCGGAAGAGTGCGTCCGATCCGGATGCTCGTCGGGATCGATGTCCTGGTCCGTGCCCACGAGGCGGATGGTGTCTTCCTTGAGCGTCAGGGGCTCGAGGAGGAGCTCTCCGCGCTTGTACTCCATCGTCGTCTCCACTGGGTGGTAGCCCGGCTTGAAGGCCTCGACGTTGTAGACGGTGCGCTTCTGCATCTTGACGCGCTCGCCGGTCTCGTCTCGCAGGTAGTCGACCTCGTAGTACCCGGACTGGTCGGTGATCAGCTGCACGTTGCCGGGGTCGACCGTGATGATGACGCGGTCCAGCGGGTCGCCGTTTCGGTCGATGACGTGGCCCATGATGGCGTGGTGGGTCTGACATGCGGCCAGACCGAGGAGAAAAGCGATTGCAGCAAAGAGACGCATGACTACTCCAGGCGCCGGCGGACATCTTCGAGCTTCTCGATCTCGGCGTCTGCCTTCCGGGCCATTTGCGTGTCCGACTTCGTCAAGCCGTGGCGGCGGTATTTCTCCCACCCGCGGATGGCGTTGTCGAGCATGTCCAGGTCCTCTCCGTCCTTGTAGAAGAGTCCCTGCCACGACGCGGCCTGCGCAGCGTAGATGTCGGCCTTGGTGGAGAAGACGAGCTCAGGCGGGATGCGTGCCCAGTAGCGCTCGGCCTCGGTGGCGGTGTCGAGGGCGGTCTGGTAGCTGCCCTGGTTCACGTACCAGGTCGCCCTCTTGGCGAGGTAAACGGAGTTGTACTGGTTCTCCGGTAGGACCATCAGCTGGTCGAGGTAGCGCTTGACCGCCCGCTTGTCGGACTTCTGCTCGGCGTTCATGAGCAACAGCGCCCTCGAGCGCGTGTAGCTGAGATCGTCGTCCTCCACGAGCTCCAGCATCATGATCTCGGACTCTCCGAGGCGGCCCTTCTTGGCGCCGCTGACGTACTCGTCGAGGTTCGTCGCTTCGGCGATGTCAGAGGCGCTGCCGGTGTCAGCGAGCTCGGCGAAGCCATCCGGTTCGGACAGCGCGAGCTCTGCGAAGAGGTCGTCGTCGTCGTCGTCATAGCTCTTGGTCGAGCTGCGCGAGTAGCTGCTCGATGAGCTCGACTTCTTCGACGAGGAGCCCGCGGAGGAGCCCTTGCTGGAACCAGAGGATCCGGAGGAGCTCTTGGAGCCATGGCTGGTGCCCGAGGAGTAGGACTTCGGCTCGTAGGTGGTGGTCTTCGGTTCGTAGGAGCCCGAGGAGTAGGAGGGCTTCGCCGCCGCGACGACCTCTGGCTCATCTTCCTCGACTGGCTCGTCGATCGGCTCGTCGGCTTCCTCAGGCTCGTCGACGGGGGCGTCCTCGGCCATCTCGTCGAAGGCGTCGGCGAGGGCGTCCTCGGCGTCGTCGCCCTCTGCTCCGGCGACGGCGTCGGCGAGCGAGGGACCGTCGAGATCGCTCAGCTCGGCCAGCTGGGTCTCGAGGTCGCTCTGCATGCCGCTTCCGACGTAGAAGCCCACGGCCGCGAGGCCTGCGCAGCCCAAGCAGAGCACCACAGCCATGACCGCGAAGATCGGCAGCTTGCTCGCTGGCTTGGGGGCGGGGGCGTCCGGGTCGACCTCTGCGGTGGGATCGGGGCGGGCCAAGGGCGGGGGAGCCATCGGTGGCTCCTCGACCGCGGTCGGCCGGGCGGAGTCGACCGCCGGGTCGTAGGGCGCTGGCGCCGCCGGAGCCGGCGGAATGGGCGCCGGCACGCCGAAGGTGCCTTCGTCCTTGGCGACCAGCGGCACATCCACCGTCGCCTCGGTGGGATCCACCTTCATCTCCGTGGGGCCCTCCCCCGGGTCGTCGATGAAGGTCGGCGGACCCTCGTCCGCGTACTCGTCTTCGATGGAGGCGTCGGCCGCTCCGAGCTCGTCCTCTGGGTAGAGCGTGAGGTTCCGCGGCGTCTCCTGGCGGATGAAGTCCGTGTTGGTGGACTCCTCCTCCGGATCGAGGAAGGGGGCCGGCGGCGCTCCGTCGAAGAGGGTGTGACTGTCCGCGGGGCGGGGCACCTCCTCGACGTCGCTTCCGTCGGAGAGGTAGGCCGCGGTGTGCTCCGGCTCCTTCATCGGGGCGCCGAGGGGGTGGTCGGGGGCCAGGGGAGGGGGGGCCGCGCGCGGTTGCGCCATCACGTCGGGCGGGCCGGCAGGCGAGGGCTGCTCGTCGACCACGTGGAGATCGGTGGGGAGCTCGTTCCACTCCTCGTCTGGATCCTGGGGGATCTGGTCCGTGCGCTCGGTCAGGTCGAAGGCTGCGGCCTCTCGCTCGAGCAGTTCGCTCCGCTCCCGGGCGACCTCCTCCGCGTGCTGGACAGCGCCGTGGGCCTCTGGGTCGATCAGGATGTGGGCGGCGGTGCTGTCCGGCGCGATGGGCTGGGGGGCCTCGGATTCCTGGGTCGCAGACCGCTTCAGCGAGCTGGTCGTCTCTGCCTCGATGGGGGCGAGGAAGGCCCGGGTGTCGTCGTGGATGCTGGCGAAGCTGTAGCCGGCCATCAAGCCACGCAGGTCCTCGCGCAGGACGAAGGCTCGCTGGTAGCGGTGACGCGGGTTCAGCGACAGCGCCCGGAACAGCACCTTGTCCAGGCCGGGCATGCGCTCCTTGACCTTCTGGAGCGGTCCCGCGACCTCGGCGCGACGGACCCTGTGAATCGTCTGGAGGTTGCTGTCCGCGCGGAACAGCGGCTCCAACGTCAAGAGTTCGTAGAGGATGCACCCAAGGGCAAAGACGTCGGATGCTGGCAGCAGTTTCTGATCGGGGTGGGTCTGCTCCGGGGAGAGGTACTCCATCCGGGTCGGGACCGGCCCGGCGATGCCGCCCTGGGGCAGTGCGGTCGGGCTCCGCACCAGGGAGTAGCCGCCGACCCGCACCTTGTTCTCCGGGGTGACGAAGATGTGGCCGGGCTGGAGTCCGAGGTGGAGGACGTTCTCTGCCCCGGTGCCCTTTCCTGGCCGTCCGTGGAGGACCTCCAGGGCGGAGCACACCTGGGTCGCCACGTTCAGGAAGACGTTGTGGGGGACAGGCTTGTCGTGCTGGCGACACCAGGCGATCACCCGCTCCAGGTCGATGCCTTCGACCCACTGCTCGACCACGAAGCGCTCGTCGTCTGCCTCGATCCAGTCCAGCGCCTGGACCAGGAAAGGGTGCTTGATGCCGAGGAGGTCGCGCACGCGTGCTTCCACCTGTGCGAGTCGCCGGCCGTCCTGTCGGACAAAGGGGAGAATGCGCCGGACGCCGACGCGGTGGTCGTCTTCGGTGAGCCCGAGGTAGGTCTCCGAAACACCACCTGCGCCCAGCTTCCGCTGGAGCGTGAGGGGTCCGATCTTCTTGGGGAGGAGCATCATGGTGTCAGCCCTGGACACGGTTTCGGCGCGGCCGGCAAGTGGGGGAAAGAGCGGGTGCCAGGTGCCATCCGAGAGCATTCTGGCCTATCTGCGGCCCAGGCATGAGTCAAGGCTCGGTAAGGGTTCGCAGGCAGTCGGTTAGCATCGCTGTGATGGCCTTCTGGGACCGGATCCGGAACTGGTTCTCCGGTGGCAGCTCGGGGCTGGCTCAGCCTGCCGGGGTGGCCGGCGCCGAAGCTGCGCCCGAGCTGGAGCTCGATCCGGTCGAGGACGAGCCCCTCGAGCTGGACATCGATCCCGATGGCGCGGTTCCCGAACTCATGCTCGACGACGACGAGCCGGGTTCCCTCGACAGCATCGACGCCATCGGTCGGGCCCACCTCGAGCTACCGAACCTCATCGACGACGACGAGGTCACCGAGCTCGGCGTGGATCCCGACTCCGTGCGGGCTCGCATGCGCCGCAAGGACCCGATGTTCCCCGACGACGAGGTGACGGAGGTGACCTGGCTCGACTCCTTGTCGACAGCGGACGACGAGCCGACCCACCTCGGCCTCGTCGACGATCCGGACAGCGCTGACGAGCTCCCCATCGCCCCGCTGCCGGACGAACTCGACGAGACCCGCTTCGTCGAGGGGACCGTGCCGTTGCCCGACGACTCCGACCTCGAGCCGACGACCCTGCTCGTCGCAGACGAGAGCAACATCGGTCTCCCGCCACCCTTGCTGGTCGCGGACGAGACGCGCGTCGGCGAACCGCTTCTGGTCGCGGACGAGACCAACGTGGCGCCGCCAGCTGCGGTGGTCGAGGAGACCTTCGACAGCGTGTCCCCGGAAGAGGCGGAGGTCACGGACTTCCACCTGGACATGCTGGCCTGGGACGAGGACGAGCACACCGACGGCGAGGCAATGCCTCCTCCTCCGGCCCCGACGGTGCAGACCGGGCCGCGGTTCAGGAACACCCTTCGAATCGCTGATGGAGCCGTCTTGCAGGCGCTGCGTCTGGAGCACTACCCCGACTGCGACGCCGTCCCGGACGAGATGCTCCATCGCCTGGCCCGCTGCGACGAGGCGCTGCTCCGGGCGTCGAGGGAGCTGGGCGCGCACGTCGAGAGCACCATCGAAGACGCTGACGACGACGAGCTCCTCGACAGCGCGATGCTCTTCGCCGGAGTCCGGACCGAGCCGGAGATCAAGGACGCCCGCGCGGCGCTGATGGCGCAGCTCGGCGCCAGGCAGCAGCGCCGCCTCGGTTGGGCCGCCGCGGCACACGCCCGCCTGGTCGTCGAGGTCGTCGGCGACGCCACCCTCCCGGGCCTCGCCGGGGCTCTCGCGCGCTTCGAGGACGCCCTCACCGAGCGGGATCGGCTCCTGGACGTCGGCCCGGAGGTCCTCTCCACCCAGGTGGATCCCCAGCCCATCGACCCGGTCGGGCTCCACAGCCTGGACGGCTTCGCTTGGTTGGACTGACGTTGTTGGCCTGCGTGGCCCACCTCCAAGGCGTCGTGGTGCCGGGGGAGCGCCTGGTCTTGATCGAGGCCGACGGCACGCGCTGGAAGCTCGAGGCCGGTCCCGACCAGCGGGTGCTCGAGCAGCTCGAAGACTGCACGCTGGAGGTCGATGGAAACCGGGTCGGCAGGCGCGTGGTGGTGCGGGACTGGTCGGTGCTGGCCGCCGCGGACGGCTCGGCGCCCTACCTCGGCCAGCTGCGCGTACACGGGAACAACCTCGTGCTCGACGACCGGAACTCGGGCTCGACGATCGTGCTGGAGCAGGCGGACCAGCTGCGGGAGCACGAGGGCAAGCAGGTCCTGGTCATCGGCTACGTCGCCGCGCCTCACGTGGTGGTCGTGATGGGGTGGAAGATCCTCGACTGAGTGGTCCGGGAACGTTGCCGCAGCTCGAGCAGGCCGTCTTCATGGACGTGCTCCTGGGCGCGGCACCGTTCTGTCATTGGCGGATCGGTCGGTTCGACCTCGTTGTGTGAGGGGGCGGCTGCTGCCTATCCTCGCGCGTTCTTCGCCACCCTCACGTGGAGCGCCTCATCTCCGTTCCCCCTCTATCCACAGTCCTCGGAATGCTCGCGACGGGTGTGTTCCTCTTGTTCCTGTTCGCAGCCGGACTCTTCCTCATTGGGTTCGGTGTCTACACAATCGTGCAGCGGTTTCGAGGAAAGAGCTGGCCCTCTGTCACTGGTGAGATCACCGAGTCCTCAGTCGTGAAGGGTGAGGGCACGGACACAGATGGCTGGCCTCAGACCAGCCACAAGCTCCGGGTTGCGTATCGATATGAGGTGGGTGGGCAGGCCTTCACCGGCGACCGGATTTCTCACGGCTCCGTCACCAGCTATGGCCAACGAAGCGACGCTGACAAAGAGCTCCGAAAATACCCGAAAGGCCCGGTCGATGTGTTGTACAACCCGCAAGACCACGGGGAAGCCGCGCTTCACATGGATTCCGCGGGCTGGGTGTTCGGACCCATCCTGATCGCTCTCGGCGGTTTCGTGGTGTATCTGGCGATCTCTGCATCGAGCGTGGTGCTGTCCTGAGGGCAACAGTGCGGGCGCAGATACGCTCATTTCACTTTTGTGTGGTCGAGAATCCGCTGCTGGCAGCCGGTTCACGGGCCGTCGACCCGATAGATGTGCACGCCCAGTGCGTCGAAGTCGTCTTCGAAGGCGCCCTCGTCGTCCAGGCAGAGGACGCGTTCTTCGTAGGGGAGCACGACCTCGGGGCCGCCCGTGAAGCCCGACAGCCGTGCTGCCAGTGGTTCCTCGCAGCTGTTCACGGCCACGACCCAGCGCTGGTCATCGTGATCCCAGGCGGCCAGGTTCAGGCAGTCGTACTGCTCGGGCTCGGTGGCACCGTACGGTGTGAATTCGTCCGTGAGCGTGGCGCCGTCGGTGATCTCGAAGGCGACCTCGCCCGTGCTCTCGCCGAAGAGCACCACCGAGCCGAGCGGCTCGTCGTGGGTGGTCAGCTCTTCGGCGGCCTGCAGGAAGCCGTCGAGGCCGTCGCCCGAGGCGGAGTCGACGCCATGGGCGTAGCTGTACAGTGCGATGCCGAGCGCCCCCGAGGCGATGCCCGAGTACACGTCGTGGTAGATCTCCGCGGCCGTGGTGGGGCATGCCTGCCAGACCCCGACCACCAGCAGTGGCACCCGCTCGCCCGCCAGGTAGTCGGGGCCGACCGCGTAGCCGGCGAGCCCGATGCCCGCGATGGTGCTCTCGAGCTGATGGCGCACCCAGGCCCGCGGCGTCTCGTTCTCGATGATCGACCCCCGATGATCGAGTCTCGTTCTCGATGATCGAGTCTCGGGTGCGGGCCTCGACCTCGGGACTCGTCGCCGCGGACGTGCGCCTGCTCCTTCGAGAACCTCGACGCCTACAAGCTCGCCCTGTCGGTCAACGAGCGGGTCGCGGCGACCCGCTGGCCATCGGGGCGAGGCCACCTCAAGGACCAGGCCATCCGGGCGTCCGATAGCGTCGTCCTGAACATCGCCGAGGGCTGCGGCCGGGGCCGGAAGACGGCCGCTGGCAGGAACCACTTCCGAATCGCCCTGGGCAGCGCCGGCGAG
>PVBE010093224.1_pt1 | contig 20302 bp, 21 predicted proteins | sample 1631181 | NCBI WGS metagenome assembly PVBE01 (sample SAMN08397723, study PRJNA350692) | Marine metagenome, whole genome shotgun sequencing project. | isolation source: water | place: Pacific Ocean | collected 2012-04 | reverse complement strand
CTCTAACCAACTGAGCTACAGGCCCTTATAGGGTTATCAGACTAAAACAAGCAGCAACGCCCGGCGGGACTTCGGTAGCGACGCCATCGAAAGCGCTGTTCCACCTCGCTTGCCGACTAGTCTAGGAAGGTGCGCAGTCTCTCGGAGCGGGAGGGATGGCGCAGCTTGCGCAACGCCTTTGCCTCTATCTGGCGGATCCGCTCACGCGTGACGTCAAATTGCTTGCCGACTTCTTCGAGCGTGTGATCCGTATTCATATCGATACCGAAACGCATCCGCAGGACCTTTGCTTCGCGCGCCGTCAGGCCTTCGAGCACTTCGCCGGTGCTTCGGCACAAACCCTCGAAGGTCGCTGAATCGACGGGCATCTGGATGTTCGTGTCCTCGATGAAATCGCCCAAATGCGAGTCTTCATCGTCGCCAATCGGCGTCTCCATCGATATCGGTTCTTTGGCGATCTTAAGCACTTTGCGGATCTTGTCCTCCGGCATTTCCATACGCTCCGCCAACTCTTCCGGCGTGGGCTCGCGTCCTTTCTCCTGCAGGATTTGGCGCGATATCCGGTTGAGTTTATTGATCGTCTCTATCATGTGTACCGGGATACGGATGGTCCGCGCCTGGTCCGCGATCGACCGCGTGATCGCCTGCCGGATCCACCAGGTCGCGTAGGTCGAAAACTTGTAGCCGCGGCGATACTCGAACTTGTCTACGGCCTTCATTAAACCAATGTTCCCTTCCTGGATCAGATCGAGGAACAATAGTCCACGATTGGTATATTTCTTCGCTATTGAGATCACCAGACGCAAATTCGCCTCGACCATTTCTTTCTTCGCGCGCCGCGCTTTGGCCTCACCGATAGACATGCGGCGGTTGATTTCCTTGATTTCTCCAATGCTGACAGCCGTTTGCTCCGCAATTTGCCCGAAACGTTCTTGTATCGCCTGGATTTCGCTTTGCCGCGCTTTTACCACTGCTGCATAGGGTTTTTTCTGTCTCACCACGGACCGTAACCATTTGGAGTCGGTCTCTGAGTCGACGAATGCCTTGAGGAAATCCTTACGCGGCATTTTGCATTCTTTCACGCAGATATCGAGGATCGACTTTTCCTGGTAGCGGATCTCTTCGACCGCGACCCGAACCCGATTAGTGAGGAGTTCGGTCAGTTTCGGTACCAGTTTGAATTCAAGAAATTTCTCCTGCAGTTCGGCCCGGAGTTCGACGGTCCGTTTGTGCGCTCGGCCATTACGTTTCGTCGCGTTCACGATCTTCCGATAATGCTTCTTGTATTCGCCGAATCGCTGTTGTACTTCTTCAGGATCCAGTTGGTTTGGCGCGGCATCATCGTCATCGTCGGAATCATCGCTCGAACCGTTGCGGTCCGTTGATGCGTCGTTCATCCTCGGCGCCGGGTTGGCTTCAGCGTAGATGTCAACGAAGCCACTGATCAGATCGGTGATTTTGATCTCTTCTTTGGCCACGCGTTCGTATTTGGCCAGAAACGTTTCGGAAACCGCGGGAAAGTCGGCCAACGCTCGCAGAACCTGGCTCAACCCATCCTCGATTCTCTTCGCGATCTTGATTTCGCCTTCGCGCGTTAGAAGGTCTACCGTCCCCATTTCGCGCATATACATGCGCACCGGATCCGTCGTCCGCCCGAACTCGTTTTCGACCGCTGCGAGCGCCGCCGCGGCTTCTTCGGCGGCTTCGTCGTCGACGTCGTTGTCGTTCAGCAGAATACCATCCAGATCAGGTGCGGTTTCGTGCACCTTGATCCCCATATCGTTGATCATATTGATGATATCTTCGATCTGTTCAGGATCGACGATGTCATCGGGTAGGTGGTCGTTGACCTCGTGGTAGGTTAGAAATCCTTGTTCCTTACCCTTCGCGATAAGGACCTTAAGCTGCGATTGGCCGTCGTTTTTATCAATTTCGTCAAGGGTTTCCATAGCTAATACAAGTATTTTTTCTGATAAGGGGGTTTATTCGTCGTCAATGGCTTACGGCAACCAATCAAAGTCTAGTCTAAAGTTGCTCAAACGCCAGGCGGATTTCACCGAAAAGCAGCTCACCATTATAGACCAAAAACGCCAATCTCGCCTACGCTTTTGTGCGATTACGGCTCCCTGTCAGGCGTCTTCGGCCCGCCGCCGCATTTCGGCTTCCGCGCGGGCCAAGGCGCTCGGGCGGCTGGCCTTTTGGAGTAAGGAGTCTATCGCTAGCCGGAATTCCACCGACTCGGCTTCCTTATCGAGTTCCGGCGGGCTCTCGAGTTGTTCCGACACGAACGCTTCGTGGTCTGTGCCTCGATAGCGCTCCACCAACCCTCCGGTCGTGATCTCAGGGTGCGCTTGGCTGAATTCCACAATATCGGCTAATAAGGTCGCGTTTTCCTCTGGAAGCGCGGCGATCGACTGGGTGTCGAGAACGTAAGCAGCGAGTTTAGGGTCGAACAAAAGGCGTTTTAGGGCTCGGTTCAGCGTCGAAGGCCGTCCCCGCCGTCGCGGCCGTCGAGGCGGAGCGGGGGATCGCCGTTTGCCGTTGTAGGAATCCGACAATACCGCGGGATCGAGCAAAGTGATTTCGGCAATCTTCTGAATTAGCAACTGACGGAACGACCCCGGCGGGATTTTTGTTACCAGCGGCTTGGCCAGGTCGACGAAGCGTGCGCGGCCGTCGATGGATCCCAGATTCGTTTTGGCGGCAATTTCGTCGAGTAGAAATTCCGATAGCGGTTTGATGGCCTCCGTTTTCGAAAAAAACTCGGGGCCGGTTTCCCGGACTAAGCTGTCCGGGTCGTGGCCTTCCGGAATGAACAGGAAACCGGCCTGCCTGCCGTCGCGGATCAGCGGCAATGTCGTCTCCAACGCGCGCCATGCGGCCCGTCGGCCGGCGGGGTCGCCATCGAAGCAGAAGGTCACTTGTGGCGCGGTCTTGAAGAGCATTTCCAGCTGTTCACTGGTCGTCGCGGTTCCCAGCGTCGCGACGCTGTTGTTCACGCCGTATTGGGCTAAGGCGACGACGTCCATGTAACCTTCAACGACGACGATCCGCTCGACCTTCGAGTCGAATTGCCTGACCTGATACAGCCCGTATAGCTCTCGGCGTTTACGGAAAACGGCCGTTTCCGGTGAATTGAGGTACTTCGGCTCGCCCTTGTCGATGATGCGGCCGCCGAATGCCACTACCCGTCCGCGCCGATCGTAAATCGGGAACGTGACCCGGTCTCGAAAACGGTCATAGTGTTTGTCGGTATCCTTCGCGATCACAAGGCCGGCCTTGTGCAAGTTTTGTAGCGCCCGATCGTCGGCGCCGTGGGCTTTCATCAGTGCGTCCCACGAATCGGGCGCGAAGCCGATACCGAAACGTTTCGCGATCTCGCCGCTGACGCCCCGGGATTTCAGATAGTTCACTGCGCGGTCGCGGTCCGGGTGCTTTTTCAGCTGCCGCACGAAAAATTGCTGCGCCTGTACAAGGGTCTCATACAGGGGAGAATGATCCGCTTTCGGGACGGCCGGTGCGCCGTCGCTTGGGACTTCGAGGCCGACGCTGCGCGCCGCTTCTTCGACGGCTTCGACGAAGCTGAGGCCGCGGTGGTCCATCAGGAACCCCAACACCGATCCGTGGGCGCCGCACCCGAAACAGTGGTAGAACTGCTTTTCCTGGCTCACTGTGAAAGAGGGAGACTTTTCGTTGTGAAAAGGGCACAGGGCCTGATAGTCGCGCCCACTTTTCTTCAAAGGGACTTCGTTGTCGACGATATCGACGATATCGACCCGGTTGAGCAGGTCGTCGATGAAGGTTTGCGGGATCCGACCGGCCACGATAGGTTCTAGGGAACCACCGAATCATCGGTTGCGCGGTGTCCGCTACCTCGCCTACCTACCGGGATAGCCTCCGTCGCCGCCCGGTGTGCGCCTTGTCCTCGAGCCTGCTCGCTCACTTCTTCGGAGGTTCCTTCGATTAGATCTCCAGCGAATAGTGCCGCCAATACGGCTGCCGGTGCAACTCTCAATTTGCAGCGCTAGGAGCCCGTCGGACTTAGGTCGATTCTACTGCGGCGATGGGAAATCGACCCCTTTTTCCGCCATTCTTCGTTACATTGTCACCACTATGCGCCTCAAAATGGCGAAAAAATGGACTCGCTTTCCCTCTCGCCTCGCTACGACCGCCAGGGATGGCGGAAGTGACGGTTATGCAGGAGCAATTTCCGGCCGAACCCCTAAGTCCGACAGGCTCCTAGGCGGCGTCGTCTCCACCCGAGAGTCGGGTCTTGACCCTGGCGCTCACGACACCCAAGTCCGCACGCCCCTGCAGCGATGCCTTGAGCAAACCCATGACTTTCCCCATATCCCTGGGAGATTCAGCCGCCGCCGTAGCGATCGCCTCGCCGATCGCTTTGTCGATATCCGCATCGTCAAGGGGCTCGGGGAGGTAGGATCTGAGTAAGTCGAGTTCGAATGTTTCTTGTGCGACGAGGTCGTTACGCCCGGCTTTTTCGTATTGCGATATGGACTCGCGGCGTTGTTTTGCGAGTTTCCCCAGTATTGTCAGCGTGGTTGCGTCGTCGACCTCCGTGCGGGAATCGACCTCATGCTGCTGAATTGCGGCAAGGATCAGGCGCAGCGCCCCGACTTCCTGTTTCCGGCCCTTTTTGAGCGCGTCTTTGACGGCGTCCACTAGTCGAGCTTTAATTGCGCACGTCACGGGAGGTGAGTGGCTCGGAACGGCGTTAGTATAAGCGCGGTCGCCGCGATATTTGCCGCGAAGCCTTTTTCTGCCAGCGTTTGACGGCTGCCGCAGCTTTTCTTTTTCGCACCTGGGTAGGCTTCTCGTAATACTCGCGACGGTGTACTTCAGCCAGGACTCCTGCCTTTTCGCAGGCGCGTTTGAAGCGGCGCATGGCAATGTCGAAGGGTTCGTTGTCTCTCACTTTTACGGAGGGCATGCTTTCGTTCGGTTCCTAATTTCAGACATTTGATCGAGGGGGAACCCTAAATAATATCGACGATCGCTACGAAAGTCGATAGTTTAGGGCCTGAATGGAAAGAGCGTGTTTTCGAACTGTTGCATGAAGATGGTCTCGGCGGTCGGCGAAATCGGCAGGTTGATGGGCAAATGCGGGCGCTCGAACGCGTTTCGGTCGAGCCGTCCGCCGGTGCACCGTTCGCGGTCTGCGCCGGTATCGGCCGTTCCCGAGGTGTGTGTCTCGCGTCGCGATGTCCCGAAATCACGATTCTCAAGGCGGGGGCGTATGGCGCGCGCGAACCATCCGAAACCATCGACGAGCCGCACAGCCTGAGATGCTTGTACTCGGAATTGAAACGTCCTGCGACGAAACCGGGATCGCGCTATGCGACGGCGAACGCGGGATCCTCGCTCATCGCGTCTACAGCCAAGTCGATATCCACGCCGATTACGGCGGCGTCGTGCCGGAGCTCGCATCGCGTGATCACGTCCGTAAGACCGTGCCGCTGATCAAGCAAACACTGGCCGAGGCCTCGGTCAGTATGGCCGACCTCCAAGCGGTCGCTTATACGGCCGGCCCGGGGCTGGTCGGTGCGTTGCTCGTCGGTAGCTCGGTGGCTCGCAGTCTGGCGTTTGCGCTCGATGTCCCGGCACTCGGCATCCACCATATGGAGGGTCACCTGCTGGCGCCCATGTTAGATGACAACCCACCGTCGATGCCTTTTTTGGCGTTGCTGGTTTCCGGCGGCCACACAATGCTCGTTGACGTCCGGTCGTTCGGCGACTACGGGATCCTTGGCGAATCGCTGGATGACGCCGCCGGCGAAGCTTTCGACAAGACGGCAAAACTGCTGGGCTTGGGATACCCGGGCGGTCCGGCCGTGGAGCGCCTGGCAAAAGAAGGTCGACCCGGGCGTTTCCACTTTCCGCGACCGATGACGAATCGGCCAGGGCTTGATTTTAGTTTCAGCGGGCTGAAGACCTTTACCATGAATACAGCCCGTGAGCATCGCGAAGAGGAGCACGCGGCCGCCGATATCGCTCGCGCTTTTGTCGACGCGGTCGTCGATACGTTTGTCATCAAGTGCCGGCGCGCACTCGATCAAACGGCGCATAATACGCTGGTAGTGTCGGGCGGAGTCAGCGCCAATCAGCAACTGCGTGAGGCGCTATCCGCCATGGCGGGCGAACGCGGGGTTGCCGTTCATTATCCGAAATTCGAATTCTGTACCGACAACGGAGCGATGATTGCTTATGCGGGATTTCGCCGTTTGAGCGCCGGGGTGTCCGAGCCGCTAGCCTATACCGTGCGCCCAAGGTGGCCGCTCGACTCTGTGCAGCGCCCTGAGAGCTAGCCCGCCGAGCGGGTGCCGCCGATTTTGTCCTCGGTTCCGTTGATGAGTTTCCGGATATTGGCGTGATGGCGCCAAAAAACGAAGATCCCCATGATCACGATAGCGATGATGCCGGGCGCAGAAATGCCGAGCAGGTAACCTACCGCCGGTGACAGGGCTGTTGCCGTTAACGCCGATAGGGAAGAGTATCGAGTGAGCACGGCGACGGAAATCCAGCACGCCATAAAAGCGATCCCCAGCCGGGGGTCGAAGGCCAGCAGGACCCCGATCAGGGTCGCGACGCCCTTACCGCCTTTGAACGCAAAGAAGATGGGATAGAGGTGTCCCAGCAAAGCACCGACGCCAGTGAGTGCCACGACTACTTGATCGAAGCCCATGAGCGTACACGCCGTGACCGGAATGAAGCCCTTAGCGACATCCCCAACGAGCGTAAGGGCGGCTGCGACCTTGCCGAAGTGGCGCAAGACGTTAGTGGTCCCGGGATTACCGGAACCGACGGTTCTGGGATCGGCATGACCAAGTAGTCGGCAGATCACGATCGCCGATGAGACCGAGCCGCAAAGATATCCAGCCAAAAGCCATAGGATCGACATGGTGGTATTGGATACGAAGCCATTTCGGCAATCAACCCCGACCTGCGCACAATGTCTGCTAATATCGTCGCGAGCGTCGAGTGAGCAACCGTACTTACCCATGGATATCGTCTACCTGCATGGTCTACGCCTCGAAACCGTTATCGGGATTTGGGATTGGGAACGAGAGATCCGACAAACGGTCGTTGTCGATCTCGATATGGGAACGGACATTTCGCGTGCGGGCCGCAGTGATGCGATCGAGGATACCGTCGACTACAAAGCCGTTGCCAAACGCTTGATGAATCTTGCCGATGAAAGTGAGTTTTTTCTAGTCGAGGCGCTCGCCGAGCGCATCGCGGAAATCGTTATCGGTGAATTCGGAATCCCCTGGACCCGGATCCGGGTCAACAAACAGGGCGCCTTGCGGGGTGCCCGGGACGTTGGCGTAGTCATTGAAAGGGGGCATGGAGATTAGAATCCAATGGCCCGAATCTATGTAGGCGTCGGCAGCAACATTGATCCGGAACCCAATATTGCGAGCGGGTTGGCCGCCCTCGAGGCGCGCTTCGGAACCCTCATCATTTCTTCGATTTACGCGACCGCGGCGGTCGGGTTCGACGGCGACGAATTCTATAATCTCGTCGTCGGCTTCGACAGCGATGACGATGTCTACGCGATCTTCGACGCATTGAAGTCGATCGAGTCCATGCACGGGCGAAATCACGACGAGCCGAAATATTCTTCCAGAAGCCTCGATTTGGACCTGCTTACCTACGACGAGCGGGTTTTGCGCGATCAAAAGATTTCTATCCCACGGGAAGATATTTTGAAATATGCGTTCGTGTTGAAGCCGTTGGCGGAGATTGCGCCCGACACCCGTCATCCAGTAACGGGCGTCATGTACCGGGAGTCATGGAACCATTTCGCGGACAAGGAGGCCGTTCTTCGCGAAGTCACTCATTTGTTCGACCAGATCGACTCCATCCGCTGAGCGCCTTTCCGTTGCGCCAACGTCTTGATGCGCTTTCAAATTGGCGTCACTATGCGCGCCTAAGAGCAGGCTGTCCGAGAATAGATACTCGACCGGGAAAAGCTCGATTTGGTCGGATTGCCCGATTGTTTTTAGTCAAATATGCCGGTGCGCCTCAATAAATGAAAAAACCCGATTCAAACTGTGGTCCCGCCGCGCGGGTTCCCCTTTCCGGACGGACTCCCGGGAAATGTAGTTCGGCCGTGAACCTCGCGTCGTCATTACCTCTGGTGGTGGTTCTCGGATTGATTGCTCTTAGCGCGTGCAATCCGGTCAAAGATCTGCGAGATCGCGAACGCATGACTAAGCTGGATACGGTCGTGAATACCTATCGAAAATTGATGCGATGGGGGCATTACGATCAGGCGGCGCGATACATCAAGGCGCGCGACGAATCGCATACCCAGCCAGATTTCAAGGATATGGAACGGTTTAAAATAAGCAGCTTTACCGTCGTTGATCAGCTTGTCGCCGATACGGAATCTGACGCTAAAGTAACTGCCTATATCGAGTTCTACGATATAGACAGTGGGGTCGCTTCATCGGTGAGGGACGATCAGTTTTGGTGGTACCACGAAGAAGAGAAGCGCTGGTATCTCGGCTCGCCGATGATACAGTTTTCGCAATACGCCAAATAGCGCTCGTTTCCCCGCATTCGTAAACGGCGGATCCGGTTCCGTCTCCACGCCTCGCTTTTGTCGAAAGATTCCGGCGGGAAATGTCTGCTCCCGGCTACGGGTCAGATGGTTAGTGAGCGGCCGCCGTCAACCTCGAGGATCTGTCCGGTCACATAGGGCGCGGCGGCGAGGTAGCATACCGCTGCCGCGATATCGGTAGTTTCGCCGAGGCGTCTGAGCGGGGTTTTGCGCAAGACGTCCTCGCGGTGGCCAGGCCCGTCCTGTGCGGCCCACAAGATAGGCCCCGGCGAAACGCCGTTGACCCTTATATCGGGGGCTAAATCGAGAGCAAGCGCTTTGGTCAATCCGATCAGCCCTGCTTTGGACGCACAGTAAACGGCATAGCCGGGTTGTGGTCGGAGCGCGTAGATATCAGTCAAGTTGACGATTGAACCGGTATTTTCGCGCAGCAGTGGAATCGCTTTCGTGCTAAGCAGATAAGGCGCTCGCAGATTAGTCGCGACGATCGTGTCCCACGCGGCGCCGTCGGTGACTTCGGGATCGGAGCGCCGGTAGATCGACGCATTATTTACCAGCAGATCCAGTCGGCCCCATTTCCGGGTCATCGTGTCGATCAAGCTGTCGACGAATTCGGGTTCGGTCAAATCGCAGCGAACCGTAATCGCTGAGTTATCGCGTACGGCGTTTAGCGACGAAGCGAGTTCCTCCGCCCGGGCGCGGCTGTTGTTGTAATGGATCGCGATGCTATATCCAGTTTCGTGCAGGCTGCGTGCTATCTGCGCGCCGACGCGGTGCGCCGCGCCCGTAATCAGAGCAGTCTTGTCCATGCTGGCGCTCCATCGGAACGGTCAAATTAGCGGCTCCCTTCTGGTCGACAAGGAGCGAGCGGCCCGCGGCCCCGTACTTTAACGCGTCGGACCCGGCTGGATCCGGACAGGCCCTAATTTATCACCTGGACCGAGCGCTAGTACAATAATTCATTATCGGAATTTCATCGAAGCACGAGCACCGACCGGTTCACCATGTTGCATGCCACAGAGCTACCCGAGCCTTCCCCTGATGCGGTGATCGTTTCCGCCGAGCTGAGCGAACGGATCCGTGTAGCCATCGGGGATGCGGGCGGGCACATCGGGTTCGACGATTACATGCGTATGGCACTGTACGAACCGGGTTTGGGGTATTACCTGGCCGGTGCCGTTAAATTCGGCGGACAGGGGGATTTCGTCACCGCGCCTGAGTTGTCGCCATTGTTCGGGCGTTGCGTCGCGCGGCAGTGCCGCCAAATTCTGGCAAGGACAGGCGGCGATGTGGTCGAGTTCGGGGCAGGAAGCGGACTTCTCGCGGCGAGCGTCCTGACCGAATTGGGAGAGTGCGGTCCGTTGCCTGGGCGTTACTCCATTATAGAATTGAGTCCCGAACTTCGTGAGCGGCAACGCGAATCGATACGACAGCACGCCGGCGCTCATTTGGAACGGGTCGAGTGGAACAGTCATCCGCCCGAGAGGCCGTTAAACGGTGTGATCATCGCCAACGAAATCCTCGATGCGCTCCCGGTCAAGGTATTCAAGATCGCCGGCGGGTGCGTGTACGAGAGGCGGGTTCGGGCGGCAAAAACTGGTTTCGGATGGCTGGACGTGCCCGCCGGACCGACATTAGAGCAAACGATCCATCATCTCGTTCCCAATGAAATCGTCGAATCCAACGTGCACTATGTTTCCGAAATCAACGTTGGCGTCGAACCCTGGACAGCCGATCTGGCGCGTATGATGGATCACGCGGTGGCGATCGTCATCGATTATGGTTTCCCGCGTAGCGAGTATTACCACCCGGGCAGGGCTTCCGGTACGCTGATGTGCCATTTTCGGCATCGTAAACACGACGATCCGTTCTGGTTCCCCGGAATTCAAGATATCACTGCCTCGGTCGACTTTACCGGAGTCGCAGAAGCCGCCGACCGTAATGGCCTGCAGGTTCTCGGATTTGCCGAGCAGGCGAGTTTTCTTTTCGGCTGTGGCTTGCTCGAAGATGCAGAGGGTAGCATCTCAACACTGGACGAATCGGCCCGACAGCGCGTCGCTTATGAAACGAAGGTTCTTACCCTGCCGACGGAGATGGGTACGCGGTTTAAAGTCATGGCGCTCGGGAAGCGCTACAATGAAGCGTTGCGCGGATTTCAATTGCGCGACGACCGTCATCGACTCTGAGCCCGTCAGTTTTCTGGAATTCGAATTTGTTGCTTCCGCAATTAGCTGCCATCGCCGTGCTCCAGGGGATCACGGAATTCCTGCCGATTTCGAGTTCGGGTCACTTAATTTTGCTGCCCCATCTCACGGGGTGGGCCGACCAGGGGCTCGTCTACGATGTTGCCGCTCATTTCGGAACGCTCATCGCGGTTGTCGCTTATTTTTGGGCCGATATTCGCCGCATGCTGATTCACTGGGTACGAAACGTTTCGGGAGCACCGGGAACGGAGCACAGCAGGCTTGCCTGGGCGGTACTTTGGGGGACCATCCCGGTCAGCGTCATCGGTCTGCTGACCCATGATTTCATCGCCGAACAGTTGAGGCACCCATTAGTGATCGCGGGAGCCACCATTGGGTTCGGCGCGGTGCTTTGGCTCGCCGACGTACTGGGTCGACGCGTTCGGGATACCGCGACGTTGAGTTGGTCCGACATTGCCTTTGTCGGCTTCGCTCAGAGTCTGGCGCTGATTCCAGGGACGTCGCGCTCAGGGATAACCATCAGTGCGGGACTTGCGTTGGGCTTGACGCGCTCCGCGGCAGCGCGTTTTTCATTTCTTCTTTCAATTCCCGTGATATTTCTAGCTGCCGCTTACGAGACCTGGCATCTGTTGCAGCTTCCACTGGTGATCGATTGGGTAGGGCTCGTTGCGGTGGTAGCGGGCGCCGGAGTCAGCGCTTTTGCGTGCATTGCATTGTTCTTAAAGCTGCTCGATCGGATTGGGATGCTGCCGTTTGTGCTTTATCGGTTTGGGTTGGGTGTTCTTCTGGTTGTGATCTATATGTAGTCGATGCGTGGGCACGAACGGCTCCCCTGCAATTCGACTGGTTGCTCTGCAACTTAACTGCGACCGGGAGGTCGGATGAGGTTGTGGTATGCACCCGGATTTCCGACGGATACGATGTATCTGCGCCGTACCTTGGACCGTGTGGCGATTCTTTTCTCGCGGAAAGGAAAGCCGCGTTACGGTCGGTCAGAACCGTCACGCGCGTTCCAGCTGACTATACGCATCGAACCGCTTTGCCGGGAATCGACGCTAACCGGGGACGTGAAATATGACGCATGCGTTGACGAGAATCTTACCGTCGGCGGTTCTTTTGGTTGTCGTCCTTGGCTATTGGACTCACGCCGACGAAGGGGGCGGGGCCGAAGGCGAACTCTCCGGTACAGCGGTCGCGACGTTTGCCGGCGGATGTTTCTGGTGTATGGAACCACCCTTTGACAAATTGGATGGCGTCGTGTCCACGACATCGGGCTATATCGGTGGACACAAAGAACACCCCAACTACAAGCAAGTCTCGGCCGGGAACACCGGCCATACCGAGGCAGTGCAGATCCTTTTCGATCCCGACAGAGTTTCTTATGAAATGCTCCTGCAGGTGTTCTGGCGTAACATCGATCCGACTACACCGGATCGCCAGTTCTGCGATCGAGGCAGCCAGTATCGCACGGGGATCTATTATCACGGTGAGGAGCAGAGGCGTTTGGCGGAAGCGTCGAAGTCGTCGCTGGAACAGAACAAACCTTTTAAGGCGCCGATCGTCACCGAACTCTCTCCGGCCGGCACATTTTACCCGGCCGAGAACTACCATCAGGACTATTATGAAAAGAATCCGCTGCGTTACGAGCTCTATCGTTTCAGTTGCGGGCGTGATCAACGACTGGACGAGCTTTGGGGCGGAAAGATCTAGGCGGCATTGCTTACCGGTGCGCAGCGCCCTTAACCGTCCACTTAAAGGACATAATGGCTACCGGTTTGAAATTCGCGACCGAAGCCGTACTGCAAATGCTCAAGCTTTGACTATACTTGTCCGGATACATCCCTAAGCTGTGATAACGATGGATAACTTAAGATTATCTTGCGTGGTTACGGAATGAGCGATACTCCGAAGTACCAGGTCATTCTATTTGCCGATATAGTCGGCAGCACGGCGCTATACGAGACCCTCGGCGACACCGAGGCCAAGCGCATTGTCGAGAGATCTTTAGCCGTAGCGAAACAAATTGCCCTCGACCACAACGGCAACATCGTCGCTGAACTTGGCGACGAAGTGATGACGATGTTTCCCGATCCCGGCGACGCGGCGGCGGCAGCGTGCGAAATCCACGCGAAGATGGCCGAAGTGGGCGTTGAAGATGACGAAAACCGTCCGCGAATGCGCATCGGTATGCACTACGGACCGGTTTCGGGCCGCAACGACGATATGATGAGCGAAACGGCGAAGATCGCGCATTGGGCGGCGAGTAACGCTAAGCCGGAACAGACGTTGGGGACCGGGGCGGTGGTCGATGTTCTGCCCAGGATCTACCAAGCGGTGTCTCGCTTCGTCGACGACGAAACCTGGAATTTCATTTCGATCGAACACGTCGCGATCCATGAAATCATCTGGGATGTCGAGAGCGTGACCGCTTACTCCGGTGAAGCTCCGACACGCGATTCGCAGAAGTGCGTGGGCGTTAAGTTTTCGACCAGAAAACAAACCATAACGATGGATTCGGAGCGGCCGGTGATTTCAATCGGGCGCGGCACCGAAAACGATTTGATAGTGCGCCACGATCTCGCATCCCGCCAGCACTTCAGCGCCCAATTTAGCCGTGGTCGCTGTACGGTTACCGATAACAGTACCAACGGTACGATGATCTATACCGATCGCGATGAGACACCGCAACTATTGAAGCGGGACACGCTGACGCTCGTCGGTTCCGGCAAGATAGTATTGGGGCAACCGTCGGAGGTCGACGATAAATACGCTATCCGCTATCAGTTTATTTAGGGAACCTCTGATTCATTCTGGGACAGTCGGATTTTGAACGCAAGGCGGCGTTCCACGAATCAATCAGAGGTTCCTTAGGGGTGGTCTCGAAATTCTCCGCGGTTGTGGATAGTTTTGAGACCGCTTCTAGACGCTTTTGAGTGCTTCGAGGCGTGATCGATCCAGCGCAGCGCGCATTTCCTCTCCTTCCAAGCCTTGTCGCGTCAGTTTTCCCGAATCGATCGTAGCGGCGATCTCGCGCGCTCTACGCAAATAGTCGGCAGCCGGGTAGGGGGCTCCCGTCTTGCCGCCCCGTCCGCATGCGTCGATTTCGCACGCGATCAGGATCTCCTCGAAACGCTGCGGCCTTCTGAATGCGTCGAGATCCGTCAGCAGCCGTAGCAACTTCGCGGGCCTGAGGTCTTGGGCGCGGTGTACCTGCAGATGGTATCGCGTTACGGCCAAACCTAAGCTGCGATGCGCTTTCGGGACGCGGAAACGATCGCAAAAATCGGCGGCGAGATTCACCCCGCGCTCCTCGTGCCCCTTGTGCGCGGGCAGCAGCGCCGGATCGGTCGTCGCTTTGCCGAAATCGTGGATAAGCACCGCGAATCTGACCGTGCTGCTTGCGCGCCGCTCTGCGGCTTGTCTCAACGCGAGGCAGATGTGTTCCCCCGTATCGATTTCCGGATGATACTTTGTCGGCTGCGGAATGCCGAATAGGTGGTCTATCTCTGGGAATAGAACAACTAAGGCGCCGCACTCGCGTAATGCACGGATAAACTGGTCCGGACGCGCTTCGCTAAGGGCTCGTTCGAGTTCGACCCACACCCGTTCCGAGGCCAACGACAACAATTCGTCGCCCGCCGAAATTTCCCGCATGAGAGCGACCGTCTCTTGGGCGATTTCAAAATCGTATCGGGCGGCAAACCGCGCGGCGCGCAATACCCTCAGCGGATCCTCCACAAATGCGGCGCTCACATGGCGAAGAACCCCAGCGCGCAGGTCGTTCAGCCCGTTATAGGGATCGGTGATCGTGCCGTCTTCGGCCTCGGCAATCGCATTGATCGTGAGGTCGCGACGCGACAGATCTTCTTCGAGTGTAACGTTCTCGGAAGAATCTACACTGAACCCACGGTATCCCGGTCCCGTTTTACGCTCTTTCCTGGCGAGTGCGTATTCCTCATGGGTATCCGGATGCAGGTAGACAGGAAAATCCCTTCCGACTCGACGAAACCCGAGTCGCTCCATTTCGGCCGGGCTCGATCCTACGACCACCCAATCGCGGTCTTTGACTTCATGCCCAAGCAGGCGATCTCGAACGCAGCCACCGACCTTATAAACTTGCATGAGCCGTTATCGGCATCGGCGCCGAATGAACCGTCCGCGTCACGATGGAGAACGCCCGGCGGTGGCGCGCATTTCGTAATAACGCATGCGTTCGACTCTCCCGCCGAGGTAGCTTGGAACGATCGCGCCGATGGCGGTGGGTTTGATCCCTAACAGGGTCAGTCCATTTTCGCCGCGACAGACGCTGTCTTCGCTCACTGAACGCAGGTTGTCTCGCGAGAATGGTTTCCCGGGAACGTATTCCAATACGTTCGCTTGCAACTTCGACATTGCCGGGCCCAATGGGATGATGATCCTTTTGCTGTCGGTCAACTTTGCTACATACCGGACTATTTCGAGTAACGTCTGCACCTGTGGCCCGCCTAGGTCAAAGCGTTTTCCGAATGTCGAACGATCGGTCAGCGCACCGACAAATGCCCTGGTGACATCTCCGACGAAGACAGGTTGGAACCGCGCGTCGGCGCAAGCAAGTGGAAAAAAAGGCGGCGAAATCCGTAATAAACGGGCAAAGCGGTTAAGAAAATCGTCATCGGGCCCGAAGATGACGGACGGCCTGAACACTGTTGTCGGTAGCCCCTCGTCATGAGCAGCCATCGCGGCGTTCTCGGCCTCGCCCTTGGTCCGTAGATAGTAACTCGCACCGAACGGGTCAGCGTTCAACGCGCTCATGTGAAGGTAGCGTTTTACGCCGGTTTCAACGCACGCTTTGACAATCGTCCTCGTCAATTCGGTATGGACCCGCCGAAACCCGGCGCCGTTATCTCCTTTTTCATTAAGGATCCCGGCCAGGTTGATAACGGCATCACACCCCGCGATCTGTTTCGCGACATTGGTTGCGTTATAGACGTCGGTCTCGATGATCTCGGTATTGGGCAGAAGCCAGAGGTGACGAGCGCGTTCCCGGGACCGGGTGAAGATCCGAACGCGCGATCCGATGTCTATCAGTTCATTGGCGAGGTGGGAACCAACAAAGCCGGTGCCGCCAAGTATTCCTATCGATTCAATACGCATACGATCAACACTGTTGCTTCGCACCTCGGGCCGCCACGCTCGTGAGGCGGTTTGCAAGAGGCTCGATTCTCTCTTCCAGTCGCCATTGATACACGGTCGCGTAAAACGAAGCGCGGCGAACATACCGCCGTGTTTCAGTGAACGGTATTGTATCGATCCAAATGTCGGCAGGCACGCAGCCGCTTTTCGGCCGCCAGGACCGTACCCGATGCGGGCCGGCATTGTAAGCCGCCGCCGCCATAGAAAAGCTGTCACCGAAACGGCCCAGCATTTCCTTCAAGTAGGCGCTTCCGATCGTGACGTTTTTGCCTGGGTCCAGCAGGTCCCGAGCGCTCGCCAGTTTGGCGCCGATACGGCGGGCCGTTTCCCGACCCGCTGCCGGCATGATTTGCATCAATCCTAGGGCGCCAGCCGGGGATCTGGCATCCTCCATGAACGCGCTTTCGGTACGGATGATACTATATAGCACCGACGCATCCAGGCCGCGTTTGGCCGCATAACGCCGTACTAGCTGCTCGTATCGCACCGGGAAACGGATCTCTAAGTCGTCATAAGATCGTGCCTTGCCTAATGCGAGAATGGCACGGTCGTACCAACCCCAGGTGTTGACGATATAGGCAGCAACCTCCAGCTGGCGCGCCGACAGTTGTCCGACCTCGTGTTGCCACTCGCCCCGCGCTTTGAAGTACATTTTGAGACGAAATAGCTCGCGGGCACGCAGAATACCGGGCCGGCCCATCATTTCGGCGATTTCGACCTCGTCCGCGACGATCGGGTGATGATTCATCTGATAATCGAGGTTCACCCGATCGGCGCTCAGGAAACCATAGTAATCGCGGTGCTTGGCCAATTCTCGGAAGATGCTCTCGGCCTGTTCCCGACGGTTAAGGTTTTCCAGCGCGCGTGCGCGCCAGTACCGCCAGCGCAGACTGTCCGTTTCGCCCACCGGCGCGTTATCGGTCCAGCGCACGAGTTCCTCCCAGGCGTTTTCCTTGATCGCCGCGCGGATGCGGTATTTTTCGACGATGTCGTCTACGGAGGCAGCCGGGATCTGATCGAGCAGAGCAATGCGCTCGTCGTGATTGCGGCTTGCCGCTGCGACGCCCAGGCTTCGCCGCACCCGGCCGCGTTCGTGCGCGTCGAATTGATAGCGCAAAGCATATTTCTTCCAGGCGGCCACGGCTCTATCGACGTTTCTACGCGCGATCCTGGCAATCGCATGTGCCACGATTTCACGGACTAACAGATCATCTTGCGAGAAAAATGGCTTTTTGAGTCCGGAAAAGGGATCGGCGTGTACGGCGAGCCAGTGGTCGGCAGCTTCGCGAAGGTCAGAGTTCTGCAACATTCGCGACAGATAGCGGGCAAGCCCGCGTTTGTTGTTATTCAGGGCCAGGCGAATTCTCTGCCATACGAGCTGATCGTCCATCATTTTGCTCGCCTTCAGGTATTCGAACGCGGGGTCGCACTCGTCGGGTTGCGATTTTCCCACCAACCATAATGCTCGCGTATCGCCGAGGACGCCCTCGAGCGCGCCCGTTTCTATCCGGGCCCTCAGTTGCACGCACTTGAGCTTCGTTCTTGATTGCGGCCTGTAATCGTGCAGATAGTCGGTCCATTGTTTGGTGCGGCCGAGGAAGCTCAGCCAGTCTGTGCGCAAACGATCAGCCAATAGTGACTCGTCGTAGGCAGACAGAAAATCACGAACTTCCTGTTTTGGGGCTTTGTACAATCGTCGGCTCAATCGGTAGTAGCGGAAGTAGACGTATAAGGGATAATTCTCCAGGCCCTGAATCAGCTCCTTCGCCCGCGTCACTTTTCCTTTGGTCAACGCCCCGTAAGCGCGCTTGAATTGTTCGCTCTCCACAGAGAGCGTGTCGCCGCCGACCGATTCTGCCGAGACCACGGAGGTGCAGAGGTAGATGACTAGTATTAGGAGTGATTTCACTAGAGCCGGTCTCGAGATTATTGGGGCCCAACTCATAGGGCCAAAGTCCCCATATTGAGCGTTTCCGCGTTTCACAGCGCTCATTTAGCCTCGGCTAAACGGTGCTCTGCCCGCCTTGAACTGCCTAAAAAAACGAGTTGTCGCGACCCCGAATAGTCTTGAGACCGCTTCTTGGATGCTCGACGGCAGGTCATGCATTCTCTCTATCACACTGTCCGTTGGCAACCGGCGGAGGGAGATCACGACTCCCTTTAGTTATAATCCCGAGGATTAGGCTTAGACGCGACCTGGTACTCGCAGATGCTTGATCGATTTAACGTTTCTGAACTCGATGCCGCGCGAACCGCCGGGTCGGATACCGGGCTGGATTTCGACGAGCAATGGACGTTTTGCCGGTCGTGCGGCAACAGAATCGCATTGTTGGCGTCGCGTTCTGAACTCGACGGCTGTCATATGCACCGCCGCACTAATCCTGGTGGCATCGAGTTCGAATTCGCGATTTTCACTCAGGCACCGGGCTGCAGCACCGCTGGCGGGCCGGTCGAACAGGATAGTTGGTTTCGTGGTTACACGTGGGAAATAGCCGTCTGCGCCGGATGCGCTGAGCATTTGGGGTGGCGGTTCGCGAGTCGAGAAAGTGATTGTGCCTACGGGCTCATTGTGGCGAAACTGGTTGAGCGGGGAGACGGCTAATAACTGTTGCCGAAGGACCGTCTTGCACCGTTTCCAATCTGCCGGAGAATCGATCGTTGGTAGTTCAACAGTATTTGGAAGTCCATACCGACGGGCGCGGTACCTACGATCTTACGGGCGACGTGGAGGCTGTGGTGTCGACTTCCGGCGTGAGTATCGGGTTGTGCAACGTTTTTGTCCAACACACCAGTGCGTCGATCGTGGTGTGCGAAAATGCCGATCAAAACGTCCGTCGGGATCTGGAAACGTTCATGAGCGCCCTCGTACCGGAAGGCGGAAACCAGTTTTTGCATACGCAGGAAGGTCCGGACGACATGCCGGCGCATATCCGGTCTGTAATAACGCAAACGTCGATCACTATCCCGGTTCGAGGTAGCCGCTGCCGACTCGGTACGTGGCAGGGAATCTATTTGTGGGAGCATCGAACCTCACCACACGCCCGCCAATTGTTAGTCACCGTTTACGGCGACGATTCCTAGGAGCCTGCCGGATTTGCGGGTTCGGCCGCGCCGTTCCAGCTTGGATCTGACTTGTCCCATCCATCGAGATTTCTTTGGATCAGGTGGACTAGCGCATCGATGTGCTGCTCGGTGTCGTTGAGCGCCGGGATATAGCGCAATCTTTCGCCACCGGCTGCGACAAACATCTCGGCATAGCGGATGGCGATTTCTTCGAGCGTTTCAAGGCAGTCGGCGGCAAATCCGGGGCACAGAACATCGACGGTTTTCGCCCCGTCCGCGGCCAGCTGCTTTAATGCAGATTCAGTATAAGGTTGCAACCAATCCTTCGGGCCGACACGAGATTGAAAGGCGAGGCCCCAACGGCCGTCTTCGAGAGCGAGGCGCTCTGATAGCAACCGGGCGGTGGTTTGGCAGTGGCCGTGATAGGGGTCGCCCGCCAGGAACGTATCTCTCGGGGTGCCGTGAAAGGACATCAATAAATGATCTGCGCGATCATTGGCAGCCCAGAACGTCGATACGGAAGTCGCCAAGGCTTCGATATAGTTCGCATCAGCATGATAATCGGCGATGAACCGTAGCGAAGGAACCCGGCGCCAGCGGTTCAATTCGGCGCTAACGGCGTCCATTGCCGAGGCTGTAGTGGCGGTCGCGTATTGTGGGTAGAGCGGTAAAACCAGTATTTTTTGCACGTTGGACTCGCGTAATTGGCGCAATCCTGCAGCGATCGAGGGTGACCCGTAGCGCATGCCGACGACAACCTCGGTGCTGCCCGGAAAGCGCTCTTCCATCGCGGTCGCGATCGCGATCCCCTGGCGTTTTGTGATAGCGAGTAAGGGCGAACCGTCGGCGCTCCATATTTTTGCGTAAGCGGCCGCCGAACGCCGTGGCCGGACTCTCAGTATGACGCCGTGCAGGATCGGGAGCCACAGCACACGAGGCAACTCGACGACACGCGGATCCGACAGAAATTCCGCAAGGTATCGTCGTACCGCTTTCGGCGTCGGGGTATCGGGCGTTCCTAGGTTGCAGACCAAGATCCCGATTTTCGCCGGCATACCGTGCTCGAAATCGGGGCTGCCTTTGTAACTGCTCATCAAACCGAGAGCCACCTCCAGATGACGCCGTCGGGGTTGTATCCTGAAATCTACGCTGAGAGTGTTACAACACTCGAACGTAGAATAACTCAGCTTTACGCGCTGCGTAATATTTTCACCGTTTTCTGCGGCGGAACACGTAGGCGGACAATTTTGAGACCGCTTCTAGTGTGCTGTCCCACAAT
>PVBE011815701.1_pt1 | contig 20304 bp, 15 predicted proteins | sample 1631181 | NCBI WGS metagenome assembly PVBE01 (sample SAMN08397723, study PRJNA350692) | Marine metagenome, whole genome shotgun sequencing project. | isolation source: water | place: Pacific Ocean | collected 2012-04 | reverse complement strand
GGCGACGTGCTGCCCGATGAGCAGATGGCCAATGAGATCTTTCAAGTTGCGGGCATCAACGCCACCTATCAACTCATCGACCCCGACGAATTCATAATCACGCTGGTCATCGATCCGGACAGCGGCGATCCGTGGACATTCACCGGCGCATTTGAAGCTGATGGTGATCGACTTCGATTCAATTGGAAGTCCGACGACAGATCATCGCAGGGTCATTTTCGCGGGTTCTAGCACTGCTCCAGTACTTCGATCAGCGAGTCAACCGATTTCCGATCAACCGCCAGCGTGCCAATCGCAATCCGCATCACAAGCGCGCCGTCCAGACGACAGTGAGTTGCCGCAAATCGCCCATCACCATTGACCATATCGAGGAGTTTCTGAGTTCCAGACTCGCCGTCGGTATGCCGAATGCAAAGCAGCGACAGGCTCCGCGGAGCAGCCAACTCCAGGTGCGGATGTAAGTTCACCGCGTCTTCCACAACGCTCGCCAAGTCGATGTGAAACTGAATCATCTCAGATAGAACTTCAACTCCCGTGCACCGCAGTAGCACCCACAATTTGATCGCTCGAAAGCGGCGGCCAAGTTGCACGTGCCAATCGCGATAGTCGATTACATCACCACCCCCGCTGGCTGCATTGCGGAGGTATTCCGGATCGATCGACATAGCGGCGATCAGCGGGGCGCGGTCCGCAAGCCACAAGCAGCAGCAGTCGAAGGCGGCGCCCATCCACTTGTGCGGATTGAAACTCCATGAGTCTGCTCTCGTAGCCCCCGACGTAATCTGCGACTGAAGCTCTGGCACCAGCGCCGCTGTTCCGGCCCACGACGCATCAACATGGAGCCAGCAGCCGTGTGTATCGCAGGCATCGGCAATCGCTTCCACCGGATCAATCGCGCCGCAGCCGGTCGTTCCTACTGTCGCGCAGCAGAAGCAGGGGCGTAACCCGGCTTCGATGTCGGACTGCATGAGATCTGCGAGCGCGCCTGCATCCATCCGAAAGTCGTTGTCCGTCGGTACAAGTCGTAGGTTGTCACGGCCGACACCGCATATTCCAGCCGCCTTCAAAACCGATGAATGCGCCTGTTCACTCGTGTACGCGGTCAATCCACCGCATGCAGCGCTGCCCTGGCGTGTTGCTGCGCCGTCGGTTGCGATGTCTCGCGCCGCGACCATGCACGCAAGTACGCCACTGCTGGCTGTGTCCTGGATGACGCCGCCCCCTGCGCCGCCCTCGCGGAATATTTCGGGCAGCCCCAATGCGACGCGCAACCACTCAAGCATGCGACTCTCAAGCTCGGTGCAGGCCGGGCTCGATGTCCACAGCATGCCTTGCTGCGCCGTGACGCTCGCGAGGAGATCCCCCAGAATGGCGTCGGGATGCGCATTGGACGGGAACCATGCAAACCAGCCAGGAGCATCCCACCTGACGAGCCCTGGTTCAATGACGGTTCGCAAATCATCCAGAACGGCCTCGAGCGATTCCGCTTTAAGGGGCGGTGCCACTGGAACCTTGGCGGCGAGCTCACCCGGAGCGCAGGGTGACCAAGGCCCGCGGTCACACTTGAGGTACTCGACGATCCACGGAATCGACTGTTCGATCCGCGAGGCGAAGTCCTCGGGCGTTCGCCGCCAGGCAGGCAATTTCATGCTGGCAAGGCAGCCAGTTCGGCCTCCACCTCACTCAGCAGACGCGCGATCGTGACGGGGCCAAAGTCGAACACGAGACCAGCCTCAGCGAATAGTTCGGGCAGCGGCCTGGAGCCACCAAGCGACATCGCCTTTCGGTAGAGGTCGATGGCCCGTTGGGGGTCTTCGCGGTAGATCATCCACATTTGAAGCGCGCCGAGTTGGGCGATGCCGTACTCGATGTAATAGAACGGCACTTCAAAGAGGTGCAACTGTCGGTGCCAAAGTTTCGCTCGCTCACTATGGAGACCATCCCAAGACACGTCCGGTCCAAAGTTTGCGTGGAGTTCCAGCCAGTAGATATCCCGCTGCTCGGAAGTGTGATGTGGATGGGTGTAGAGCCAATGTTGGAATGCGTCGATCGTGGCAACCCAGCACAGTGTCGTCACAACGCCCTCAAGGTGCTTGCGGCGCGCTCGCCCGGCGTCTTCCTCTGAAAGGAATTCATCGAGGTACGGATGCGCAATGAGCTCCATGCTCATTGAAGCCACTTCGGCAAATTCGATCGGGGGGTGCCTGTAGGCCACCAAGGGTTCATCACGCGAGAGCATTGAGTGGAACGCATGCCCAGCCTCGTGCACCATCGTGTCGACATCGCGCATGAGCCCAGCGGCGTTCATGAAGATGAACGGCAGTCGGCGCCGTTCGCGATCGTACTGATATCCGCCCGGCGCCTTCCCCTTTCGCGACTCCAAATCCAACGCATCGCCTTCTCGCATGGTGTCGAAGAGTTCACCCAACGACGGGTCCATGCGGTGGAAGATTCGGCTGGCACCGTCAATGAGTTCGGTCGATCCGTCGAATGGACGAAGTGGTTCTCGTCCCAGCGGATCGACGTCAAGATCCCATGGACGCAACGTATCCAATTTCATTGCCTCGGCCCGATGCCGGTTCATCGCATGCATAAGTGGGACGGCGTGCTCACGAACTCCCCGATGAAACGACTCGCAGGTCGCAGGCGTGTAATCGAAACGGTGCTTCGCGCGGAAAGCCCAATCGCGGTAGTCATCGAGGTCCGCGTTATCCGCAATCGTGTTGCGAAGTTTGACCATCGAGTCGAAGATCGTGTCGATCTTCTCGCTGTCTTTCAGGCGGCGCTCGGCCACAACTCGGAAGGCATTCTCCCGAACCTGCCGGTCGTTCTGTTGCATGTAGGGACCCATCTGCGGCAAGGTCTTCTCTTCGCCATCAAACTCAACGGTCATGGCACCGCAGATTTCACTGTACTCCTGGCCCAACTTGGTCTCTTCGACCTCAATCGCAATATTCTCTTCACGGAAGAGTTTGACATCTGCATCAAGGCCACGAAGGAGCACCTTGTATCGCTCTTCGTCGAGGTCGTCGGCAAATGGACATTGCACGATGCGTCGGTCGAGCTTGAAGGAGATGTCCTTGATCTTCGGGTCCATCTCCTCGACGAACCGGAGGAACGCGGCCTTGGTTGCCTCATCATCGGTGTGCCGCGTCATTTCGATGTAGAGCGTGCCACGAGACTCTCCAACGGTCGCATCGAGTTCGCTGCGATCGAGCAGCAGTTTCTCGAGGCACCCCTTGCACTTGAGAGTCCGTTCCAACAAAGACTCGTAGAGTGGCCCAACCTGAGCCCAATCGGTTCCATCCAAATCGGCGGAGGCGAATGCGGTTGCGGTGGGATAGGTCGTCAGCAGTGTCGTCATAGAAAGCTCCGGTGTCCCCAGGGGGCTCGTTGATTGGGTCAGACCGCCTCAGTCCGAACTGGTCGGACGGGAATGGTGGGTACATCATGGCGAGACTTGATAGCTGTTGCAATCGCACCAGCCTCAAGACCCGTATCGCATACAAGAAATAGCGTCGAACCGCTCCCACTGACATGTACAGGGCGTCCCGTGGTTGCTTCGATCGAGGATTGCAGTGTGGCGAGTTCGGGGGCCTCCGTCGCTGCGGCGGCGGCCAGCGCGTTGAAGAGTGGTCCGCCTGAGACGGCTTCGCGGACTGCGGCTTCGTCGAGGCGGTCGGCGCCAGCGGCATCGAAGTGCGCATAGATCGAACCGGTTGGGCAGGATGCTTCGGGGAACACAAGCACGGCATGCGTGTCACACGGTCCGTCCAACTGCTCAACAGCCTCGCCAAAGCCACTCACGATCGCGCTGCCGCCTCGAATCAGGAAGGGGATGTCCGACCCGATCGCCGAGGCGACGTGCCGAAGCACATCGTTTCCGAGGCGAAGATCAAAGAGTGAATCGCATGCCCGAAGCATGGCGGCGGCATCCGAAGAACCGCCCCCAAGGCCTCCGCCCACCGGGATTCGTTTTTCGAGTCGGAGCTGCACTGGAAGTCGCCGGCCTGTGTATCGCTCCAGCGCGAGATGGGCCTTGACCGCCAGATCATCGGTAATGGGCCAATCAACGTCGGCCACTCGCTTCGCTTCGCCGTGCCACTGCACGGCATAGCGCGAGATGGAGTTGTCGTCCAAACGCGTCACCGTCAACTCATCCATCAGATCAACCGTCACCATCCATGAGCAGATGGGGTGCAGTCCGAAGGCGTCATCCGGCGGCCCGACGGAGAGTGCCATGTTCAACTTGGCCGGGGCGTATTCGAGGAGGCTGGGGCGCATGAGAGCCGCACAGGATAAGGTGCATTCCACCCAAGGGAGAAACACTTATGAGTTTGCCGTGCACAACCACATTCGATTTTGATGGACACCGCGTTGATGAGTACAAGGGGCTCGTTCGCGGCATCGTGGTCCGCGCCCCGACCATCAGTCAGGGCATCGTGGGTGGACTCAAGAAGATCGTCGGGGGCCGAATTGGGGCGTACCGCGAAATGTGCGAGCAGGCGCGGGGCGAAGCGCTTGAGTCCCTACTTGAACATGCCCAGCAGATGGGCGGAAACGCCGTTATTGGGCTTCGTTATGAGTCATCGGCAGTTGACGATTCGGCTACCGAAGTGCTCTGTTACGGCACGGCTGTCGTGATCAAGGCCCTGTAAGCCCGTCAAAGAAGTTCCCATGGCGATGGCTCAGCTTCCGACACCCGGATATCGGTGCCGGGCATCTTTGCGGCGAGCGTTTCACAGAGAACCGGAAGGTAGCCTGCCTCGGTATTCGCATGCCCGGCAAGCAGCACGTCGACACCGTGGGCTGCGGCCTCCTGGAGGTCGTGATGCCTCATTTCGCCGGTGATAAACAGCGTAGCGCCCGCCCGCCGAGCGGCATCCAACATCGATCCACCAGCGCCCGGGCAACAGGCGGCGATCGTGTGTTCGTCGCAACCACCCTGGCCTCGGGTGTAGCGGAGTGTTTCGACTCCGAGATAGTTCTTGAGCCTCGCGGCAATGTTCTGTGTTTGTTGCGGTGAGTCGAACTGCATGATGCGTCCGCCACCCGATGTTTGGGATGGATGGGACTGCAATTTGATGACGTGAACGGGCGGCCGCTCGTACGGATGCGCGGTGTGCAGCGCCGCAATCACGTCGGCTAGGTCACGCGATGCACACACCATCATCAGTCTCGATTCATCTACTCGCTCGAGCGTGCCAGCATTGCCGACCGTTGGATTCGTATCCTCGCCGCCACGGAACGTTCCCACGCTTTCAATCAGCGTCGAGCATTGATCGTACGCGCCAATGTTTCCTGCTCCGGCCGAAGACATCGCTTCCCGAATTGAATCAGCCGCCGACCGAGGTGCGTACGTGATGATCATCTGGCGCTCGGATTCTGAAAGATCACACTGGGGTTCGATGGGGCGGACTTGCCCATCGCCCATTCCCGTTGACAACCACTCCGCCATTCCACCAGGCGCCGCATCAAGGGCCGTGTGCGGGCTGTAGACCGCAATACCCGACTCGGCCAATCTGAGGACGATCTCGCCGCCGACCTGATCGGATGTCAACCGCTTGGCGCCTTCAAAGAGAATCGGGTGGTAGCTCACAATGGCGTCAATATCACGCGATGTGGCCTCTGTGAGCACGGCGGTTGTGAGATCGAGGCAGATCAATACTCGGCTCGATGCGGCCGACCGCCGGCCAAGCAGCAGTCCGACATTGTCCCAATCGGATGCCCCATTGAGCGGGGCAATCGATTCCATCGCTACGCACAGGTCATTGACAGTCGGCATGTCACAAAGATACCGACTGACAGAATCTTCGGGCCAGTAGTGCCGCTGGCGGCGACGTTACACTGGGGGACTTGTCATGACCGCCACATCCACCCTCAGCCCGATTCCCGAGATCTTGGCCGACCTTCGCGCCGGACGCCCTGTCGTTCTAGTCGATGATGAAAGCCGCGAAAACGAGGGTGATTTCGTCGTTGCTGCCGAGCATGTGGATGTCGAGGCGATCAACTTCATGACCCGCGTTGGTGGTGGCTATCTCTGTGTTGCTATGACCGGTGAAGATTGTGATCGACTTGATCTCGGACCACAAGCATCCGTCAACACATCGCTTCGTACGACCGCATTTACGGTCAGCGTAGATGGTCATCCAAAACATGGCGTCGGAACAGGCATCTCCGCGGCAGACCGCGTCAAGACGATTCAACTGCTCGCCGACCCCGATTCTCGCATCGACGACTTTGTCCGCCCCGGACATATCAATCCACTTCGTGCTCGAACGGGCGGTGTTCTTGCAAGAACCGGGCAAACTGAAGGATCGGTTGATTTATGCCGCCTTGCAGGGCTCAGACCTGCCGCCGTCATCATTGAGATTGTCAAGCCGGACGGTGAAATGGCTCGTGTGCCCGATCTGGAACTACTCTGCGCGGAACACAACATTCGAATGTGTAGTGTCGAGCAGATCATCGAGCATCGGCTCGCTCAGGAGACGCTCGTCTCCCGCTTGGAACCGCGAAGCGGAACTCCTGTATCGACCCCTTGGGGCGAGTTCACACTGATCGCCTTCGAGAGCGCCGTCGATCCACAACCCCACTTCGCACTCTGCCTCGGAGGTATCGGTGAGATTGATGCTCATGGTTATCCGGTAAAGGTTGACGATCCCGTACTCGTCCGCGTGCATCGCCGCGATGTTCTGGGTGACATCTTTCGGGTAGGCGATGTGCCATCGGGCAATGTTCTGCACGACTCAATGAGTGCCATTGCCGAGGCGGGCCGCGGCGTGTTCGTCTACCTGCGACCGGAACACTTGGGAGACAGCAACCTCTCCCAATTGCTCCACAGGGTACGTAGGCCGAACGAGGACGATCCTGATCGGCCGGATCTCACGCGGGCCGAGGGCGTCGGTGGCAGAGCCGTACCAATCGACACTCGCAATACCGGCACGGGAAGTCAGATCCTTCGCGAACTTGGGCTGCAAAAAATCCGTCTGCTCACAAACACCGAGCGCACGTGGCACGGCCTCCACGCCTTTGGTCTGGAGATCGTCGAGCAAGTAGTTCCCCGACGGACCTGACTCACATCACGAATTAGTTCACACCGTTGGTCATGATGAACCGTCGAAGGGTCTCTGCGCTCCCCGCCCTGTTGTCCAATTCGTTCTGCGCATCCATGACGACCCACGCCGCTGCATTGCGCACAGACAACATCAGTGACTGGTCGCCAATCATGGGGCCGAGCATTTCGATTCGCTCATTGGGTCCCATCCGCTCACGCGCCTGCCAAACACCAAAGATGGCCATCGCTTCACCGTCACCAAGACGCTTTGCAACACGGTTGGTCATATCGATCTTTTCTGCAAAGCTCTCGGCTTCACGATTGAACCCGTCTCTGTTGTGATCACCATGATCTCCGTGTGGATTCCCACCACGCATGAGCGCATGCATGATGACTTCATGCTGCTCACGCATGTCTCCGGGCAGTCCATCGATCATCTCCCATACGGCGTGGGGGTCCTCTCGCATCTCATCAAGAAATCGCATGTGCTGCCGCATCATTCCTTCGTCCATACGGTTGTTCATGCCTGGGTGGCCCATACGGTGACTCATATCAGCGTGACCTCCTCCACCGTGGCCCATCTCTGGTCGACCATGCGATCCTTTCCTCGCACTGCCCGGCCCACAATGGGGGCATTGACCCATTCCGCGACCGGCGTGCTGGTTGCCGTGGTGGTTGCCTCGCCATTCGCCCGCGGCGTGGTCGTTGGCCGTGAACATCATCATGAGTTCACCAAGGTCAGTGTCCTCGCCAAGAAGATTGATCCGCCGCTCCTGCCGCTCGCCATCCCCATCCTCAAGCACAACAACGACATCGGCCCGAGCTTCCGAACGCACATCGCCTCGCATCAGTTTTTGGAACACGTCACCAAGATCTACTCCCTCGGCGCCCATTTCGATCGTCATCTCGCCAAACGGGACATCTTCAAGATTGTCAAGGTCGATTTCGAACTCACGTTCTTCGCCGCTGCCATGCACGACCACTGTTCCCTGGCCATCGAATACCTCAACCTCGACAGTAACCTCGTGCTCCTCGGTAGTTGCCATGGCCGAGCAGATGAGCGCGTCGGGCGTAATCGGTGTCGCAGCAGCCACAAACTGGCCCGGCATGACTGATCTAAGTTGGTGGGCCGCAATGAGCGGCATTGCGCCGAGATCCACCTCGATCACATCGCCGTGTTCATTGATCACCGCGATCATGTCGCCACCGTCCACAATGAGGTCTGCTGCCAAGCAGTCATTGCTCGACTGTTCTAGAGCAGCGGCAAACCGTCCGGTGATGCCTGAATCAAAAACACCGCCGGTCGGGGCGGTGATCCAGGCGGAAAGAACGGCGATGGTGGATCCGATGGCAAGCGTGTACATGAGTGACTCCTTCGTTGGCGGAAGGTAAAGCCTCGACTCATGAATGTCGAATGGGGATGCTGGACCGGGCGGGGGGAATTGGACGAGCCCTCAGGACTTGTACTCCCCGGGCATCTCTTCTGGCACGCCATCGAGATTGTCGGGGTCCTCGTCGTACTCATATTCGTACTTGAAGTCATCGCCCTGCACAGCTTCGTCCGTCTCACCCGAGCCGCCCTCCGACGCTTCAATTGCCGCCATCTGCTCCCACTCCTCGAGTGAGATCATGACCTCTCGGGCAACGGATCCTTTGTGCTCACCGAGAATGCCAGCCTGCCCCATCTGGTCGACGAGACGCGAGGCGCGGCTGTACCCAATGGCGAGTCGACGTTGCAAGAGCGACACACTGCCTCGACCCGATTCGATCATGATTCGGACCGCTTCATCGAACATCGGATCACGTTCAGTTGGCTGGCCGCCAACTTCACCGTCGCTGCCTGGTCGCATTTGGATGAGTGATCGCTCGAAACTCGGCGAGGCCACATCCTTGAGGAAGCGAACGACCTTGCGACTCTCCCCGTCATCCACCAACGTGCCTTGCGCCCTTCGAACCTCCGGGTTCCGAGGCGTCACAATCATCATGTCGCCTTGGCCAAGCAGAAGTTCGGCACCCTTGGCGTCGAGCACGATGCGGCTATCCATGCCACTAGAGACTTTGAAAGACATGCGGAATGGCATGTTGGACTTGATCAGGCCGGTCACAACATTGGCCTGTGGCCGCTGGGTGGCGAGAATGAGGTGAATACCGACCGCGCGGGCCTTCTGCGCGATGCGAACAATCGCCTGCTCGACTTCCTTGTTGGTCATCATCAGATCGGCCAACTCGTCGATGATGAACACGATGTAGGGAAGTTGCTTTGGAATCTTGGCGTCTTGCAGGTCATTCTCCGGCGCGAATCGTTCTCGCTTCTCTTCTTCGCTCAGGCCGTTGAAGGACCGAATGTCGCGTACGCCAGCTTCGCGGAAGATCTCATATCGCTCTTCCATCTTCCGAACCGCCCAGTCAAGAATCGCCGCAGCCCGGTTCATTTCGGTAATCACGGGGCATGCCAGATGCGGGATGTCGCCGAACATACTCAGTTCAACCATCTTCGGATCGACCAGAATGAGCTTGACCTCATCGGGCCTCTTGAGGAAGAGCCAGGACATGATGATCGAATTGATACACACACTCTTGCCCGAACCCGTTGTGCCCGAAATGAGCATGTGGGGCATCTTCACCAGGTCTTCGACGAGCGGCTCGCCACTGGCATCCTTGCCCAAGAACATCGGCAGCACCATGCCTTCGGCCGCGCCGCTGCTGATGAGTTCCTTCATCCGAACTTTCTCTCGAGTGGTATTTGGAACTTCAATGCCGACCGTCGTCTTACCGGCCATCGTCGGAACGATGCGGATATTCGGCGCACCAAGACTTCGGGCGAGGTCGCTTGCAATACTGTTGATGCGCGCCACCCGTGTTCCCGGGGCGAGTTGCACGGAATAGAGCGTGACGGTTGGGCCGGAGTCGATCCCGGTCACTTCGGCGTCGATCTCATATGTGTTGAGCGCGCTTTCAAGCGACTCGGCCTGTTCGCGGACCATCTTCTCGGCGCGTTCTGAGAAGTCGGTCTCTGGTTCAGCCAGCAGTTCCACCGACGGGAACTCGTACCCTTCGTAGTTCTCGCGTTGGATGTCTTCGTCCTTGGCAACATCCTTATGGCCGCCAAACATGCGAATCGGAAGCCGGGAGATCTTGGCCTTGAGTTCCTTCTTACTCAATCGGCGGCGAGGCTCTTCGTCCGATTCCTCGTCTTCAATCTCCTCGTACTCGTCTTCTTCGTATTCATCCTCGACTTCGGGATCATCCTCTTCCTCTTCCTCTTCCTCTTCGTCTTCGTCTTCGTCTTCCTCTTCGTAGTCGTCTTCGACCTCGTCGGTGTATTCCCAGTCTTCTTCCTCATCCAGTTCGCCAGGCTCGGCAATAGCGGTTCCTGCTTCGGGCCGCAGGCCAAGACGGCGAATCCAGGCAAAGCTCGGCCGCGGCAGATTTGCGGCAATTGGCTGTTTCGCCGATCGGGTCCGCGCCCATATCCAACCGGGAACGGCCAGCATGATCTCGTCGGCCATCACGATCAAGCCAACGGTCAACAGTACGAGAACAAGCAGCGTGGTTCCGATGGCACCAAACTCTGGCGTCAACATGGCGACGGTGGCATGACCGACCAGCCCGCCGGGCGCGCCAGCCAAGCCACCGACACTCGGCAGCACCGCCGCATGGAGTGAGGACAGTCCCGCGGCCGCAATCACAAGTCCGGCCGCGCGGAGGATGGGGTGTCCTGGCCGGCGGCCAAATGCAACGAGCCCAAGCCAGCACCCGAGGCTCAGCACAATCAGCCATGCTCCAACGCCAAGGAGATGAAGTGACCAATAAGCAGTCCAAGCGCCGACCCGGCCACCAAGGTTGGCGATTGGGTCACTCCAGACCGACACGGTGTGCGACGGTGGGTCGTCTGCGGAGAATGAAATGAGCGAGAGCACCAGAAACGACCACACGCCAACGGCGATGATCCAGCCAACCCACGGGAGTGGCCTCGGCTGCGAGTCTGCCCCCGGGCGAGACCCGCTGCGTTGTTGGCGTGAACGTCCCCGGGTTCCGACAGTTGCTGATGTAGCCATGACCAGACTTCATCGGCGTTTGGCATGCCCGCAGACCAGCAAACACATCGTTGAAACTCGCCCCAGATGGATTCATTCTCGGACCTTGGCCCTGCGAAATGTCCGCAGATCGGGGAAACTCTCCGAAAGTATGAATCCAGAACACGAGCACGACGCGATGGGGGCTGATGCGTTCACCTGGGCGACGCTGTTGGCGCGGTGGATGGATCTCGCCCGAGCCGCAGTGGCGCTGGAGCGGCTCGGCGAATCTGGTGTTGGGCCAGGCCAGATGGATCAGTTGGGTGGGTCCGAGGGGCGGGGGTGGCGGCAGGGGATGCCCGCGCTCATCACTTTTGAGGCATTGGCGCATGCAATGGGCCAGCTGGAAATGCTTCCCGCCGATGAGCGGAGCTTTGCGCTCGATCAGGCCGTCGTATTGCTGGAGTCGCGGCGATCAGATCTCGAGGATGCCTTTGAAATAATGCCCGATGCCATTGCCCAGTCAGAGAGCAATGCCGTCCGCGCGATTGAGCAGGCTCGGCTTCAATTCGTCTGGACAATTTCATGGGAGGGGCCTGGCGCACTCCCGATGCCGGACATCCCAGGCGTCCCGGCCACACGCACGGATGAGGGCGCTGTCGCGATCATGCTTCCAGGGACGCTGGCCGTTCCGGGTTCGCCGATCGCCTGGTGGACCGGTCGCCATGAGCCGATGCTGGAGCGAGGTATTGCGGGCTGCCAGGCGCGGCCACTGGACTGTGGTCTTCAGGTCTGGCGGCGGTTTGATTCTGGAGGAATCGCCCTCGAAGATCGCATCCGCGACGTCAATGACGAGCCGCCGGATGGGGGGGTACCGCTGCTTGTTCCACTTGTTGTCGGTGGGCAGCGATTGAACCGGCCGGCGTGTGATGGGTGGCTCCCGGCAGATCCGGCATCCATTTCAGACACACTTCCACTGCTCAGGTGGGACATCGATCCATTGTGACGGCAATGGCGCCGCTTGCTTCGTGTTGCGATGCGATCGTTATTCGATCCAACATATGCGGAGCTCGATCACGCCAAAGTGATTCGATCGCGCGAGGGCAATTGCACTGCTCGGATCGATGCAGCAGCACCACGTGTTGCAGCTCGCAGGCGTCGTCGAGTTCAACGACGATATCCATGGCCTCGTTGTTAGAGAGGTGCCCCCAGCCGCCGGTAATGCGATCGATCAAAAACGGGGGACGCCCACTTTGAGCCTGCATCTCACGGTCATAGTTTGACTCGATGCCGAGAATGTGTGGCGATGCGGATCGAAGAAATGAGGCGAGCGCAGCGTCGATGCGACCAACGTCCGTCGCCCAACCAACCACGGCGTCGTTATGCCGCACAACGTACACCACGGTTCCGTGCGTGTCGTGCGGCGCCAAGGCTGTTTCGATGTGAGTATCGGTGAATACGATTTCTCGATCGAACTCCGCGATGTACTCCGGTGCAATCCCCGACGCTCGCACGCGATTCACGTGTGATGCATGCGTATGGATCTTGAATCCCCATGACCCAATGGCCTTGGCCCAACCACCATGCAAGTGATCTCCGTCACCGTGTGTCAGCAGGACACCGGCGATATCTCGATGTGTGCGACCTCGCGTTTCAAGTGCCTTACGGGTGCGGCGTGGCGACAGGCCCGCATCGAGCATGAACAGCGTATCGCCACCCTCTGAGGATCCCAGCGTAAGGAGCGCAGTGTTGCCACGGCTACCACTGGCCAGTACTTCCAGTTCGATCACTTTCGGTCCTGGCCAAGGCAAATGCCTCGGCTTGATGCCTCGATGAAGTCTGCGTACTCAGTCGCTACCACATCGCCGTCATCACGGAGTTGTTTGATCACGCTCGGCATCGACAGGCCCTTCCGATAGATCAGCCGAAAGACTGCCCTGCGACGCTGTATCTCTTCGGCCAGCATTCCAGATCGGCGCATCCCGACGAGGTTCAATCCTGCCACACGGTTGATCTCGATCGCCACGCACCATGGTGGAACGTCCATCGATGCACCTGCGAGACCACGGAAGAAGACGCCCTCTCCGACGCGGCAGAACTGGTGCACACCAGCTCCGCCACCCATGATGACTCGATCGCCCATCGTTACGTGGCCCGCTAGCAGCGCGCCATTTGCCAGTTGGATTCGATTACCGACTTGGCTGTCGTGCCCAATGTGTGAGCACGACATCAGGTAGTTGTCATCTCCAATTCGGGTCGGCGCATCAGTCTTAGCGCGGTGCGCAGAAGAGCCCTCGCGGAAAACGTTGCGATCACCGATCTCAATACCAGCGCCGGGCTCGAGTGGGTTCCATCCAACGTCCTGTGGCGGCGCGCCCAGCGACGCGCCCGGCCATACTGTGTTGTCTTCACCCATTCTGAGCGGACCGGTGACATAACTATTGGCCACAAAGCGGCAGCCGCGGCCGACGCGAATGGGGCCGATGGTCCCGTCGAACACGCAGTTCGGTCCAACCACGACACCCTCAGCGAGGGTGACATCGCCCTCGATGCTGGCGGATGGGTGGATCGTCTCAGTCGGAACAGCCATGGCGGCATCGTATCATCGGGGGTCGCCATGGCCTCCACATCGGACAACCTGACGGTTCGCGACCTCGGTCGGATGCCCTACACCGAGGCCCTGTCGCTTCAGCGGTCCCTGCAGGGCGAAGTCATCGGTGCACGCGAGCACGGAGGCCATGGCGGATACTTGCTTCTGGTCGAGCACGATCCACCGGTCATCACCATCTCACGGCGGGCCGAAGCCGACGCACATTTGCTGGCAACTCCAAAGATGCTTGAGGATGCAGGTGTTGAGGTTCACGAAACGGACCGGGGAGGCGATATCACCTACCACGGCCCGGGACAGCTCGTCGTGTATCCCATCCTCGATCTAAACCAGCTTGATCTGCGTCTGCATGGCTACATGCGATGGCTGGAGGATCGCGTCCTTGAAGTGCTCATGCAGTTCGGCATCGAAGGCCACCGCGACACAGAAGCGACGGGGGTGTGGGTGGGTCCAGCAGACGCCGACCGAAAGATCTGCGCAATGGGCGTGCGAGTTTCCCGCTGGGTCACCATGCACGGTCTGGCGCTCAACGTCGATCCGGACCTCTCACACTTCGAACTCATTATTCCATGCGGACTGCATGGCCGATCCATTACCAGCATGAAGGCAGAACTAGGCGAGGCGTGCCCCGACCTGAAAGACGTCAAACACGCCATCGCCAACGCATTCCGACCCGGGGCGTAATTTGTCTGCCTGCCATTGCACCGCCTACAACGATCGGGGGTTGTAAGTGGTTGGGATATAACAAGGACGAATGACCCATCGGGTCGGGTTATTCGATTCCGAGTTCTTCCAGGACTTCGCCTGTAATGTCAATGTCTTCGGGATACCGCAGCACGCTTCGGAGTCGGATCTGGAGCATCGCGGCTTGGAAGGCCCCTGGACTTGGCTGAATCTCAAACGAGTCATCGGTCGGAATGAAGCGATGCACGGTGTCTATCTCCAGCCGGTCTGCGACCACATTGACCGCATCGACGAGTTCGCGGTACGCCCGCTCCACCTGCTCGGCCCCCAACGTCGCCTTGGCCACGTTGGCCTGCTGCATGAAGCGGTCTCGCTGCTGCAAGACAGCCTGAGCCTCCATGTTGATGGACTCGAAATCGGGATCATCCGGCGTAATACCCTGCATCTTCTCTTGCATAACCTCGAAGGTCTCGGCAATTGCCTGCTGCGCTTCCTTCATTTCATCCGCCAGCGCCTGCTGCTCTTCGACAAATGAGTCGCCCTTCATCAGTGCCGCGAGCGCCTTGCCTATGTGAACATACGCAACGCTTCGAATTCGCATTTGGGGCTCATCGCCCCAAGCGATCCGCTTCTCTTCGACTTTCAGCGTAATCGTTTCGGCGTCCTCATTCTCGAGAGTGAGTTGCGATGCCGGTCCCATCGCGGGAGCCTTTGTCTCGTCTTCCGCGCCTGCCTGGACCATCAGACGATCGCTCATGAGAACAAGGACGGTTACTGCCAGCGCCACGATCGCAAATTGGTGAGTGGTTCGATTCGTCATGGTTCTCTCTGGGGAAAGCCCCTACTTATTCCGTCTGATCAAGGATCGAAAGGAATGCTTCCTGTGGAATTTGCACCGAGCCAACGGATTTCATCCGCTTTTTGCCCTTCTTCTGCTTCTCAAGCAACTTCCGCTTTCGCGTCACATCACCACCATAACACTTGGCTGTGACGTTCTTGCGGAGTGCCTTCACTGTTTCACGCGCAATGATCTTGCCCCCGATCGCCGCCTGCAGCGCGATTTCAAATTGATGTCGATCGATCTGCTTCCGCAGTTTCAGCAACATGCCACGTGTCCGCTTCTCGGCATTGTCGCGGTGGCAAATCATGCTGAGCGCCTCAACCGGCATGCCGTTGACCAGAATGCTCACCTTGGCAAGCCGCTCCGCGCGGTACTCGATGACTTCATAGTCCATCGTGCCATACCCACGGGTGATCGATTTCAACTTGTCGTAGAAGTCGTAGATGATTTCGGCAAGTGGAATCTCAAAGACAAGCATCTGCCTGCCTTCTGAAATGTAGGTCTGCGTCTGGAAAATGCCACGACGACCATCGCAGAGGTTCATCAGATCGCCGATGTTGTCATCCGGGCAGATGATCTCGATCTTGACGATCGGCTCGCGTATTTCGGCAATGTGTACGGCCTCGGGCAGATCTGCTGGATTGTGGATCTCCACCAGGCTGCCGTCGGTCTTGAGTACTTCATAGGTCACTGTCGGCGCCGTTTGCACAACCTCGACACCGCCCTCGCGTTCCAGTCGCTCCTGCACGATTTCCATGTGCAGCAGTCCGAGGAACCCACATCGAAATCCAAATCCGAGCGCTTCAGAGTGCTGCGCTTCAAAGGTGAACGAAGCGTCGTTGAGACGCAACTTCTCGATCGCTTCTCGAAGCGATTCGAAGTCGCTCTTCTTTCCCGCCTCCGTAGTCGTTGACGGATAGAAGTCGCAATACACCATCTGCTGAGGTTCTTCGTATCCCGGCAGCGGCTTCGGGGCAAGGTTCTTTTCATGTGTGATGGTGTCGCCAACCCGCACGTCTTCGAGCGTCTTGATCGCGGCGACCATCCAACCAACTTGAGAAGTTCCGATGGACTTGACCTTCTCGGGTTGGGGTGTATTGCGACCAAGTTCAGTAATGGTCCACGTAGTCCCGTTCCCCATCATGCGAATCTTGTCACCCACACTGAGTTCACCGTCGAACACACGGATGTACACGATGACACCGCGATATTCGTCGTAGTGGCTATCAAAGATGAGTGCCCGCGTCTGAGGCATCTCGGCGGGTCGCGGGTCTGGCAGATCGCGGCAGATTCGGTCAAGCAGTTCGGTGATGCCCTGCCCTGTCTTGGCGGACACGTAGATGCACTCTTCGGCGGGCAGTCCAAGCACCGACTCGATTTCCATCGCAACGCGATCGGGGTCGGCGGCTGGCAGGTCGATCTTGTTGACAACCGGAATGATGTCGAGGTCGCTCGCAATAGCCAGATACGCATTGGCGACTGTTTGCGCTTCCACGCCTTGCGTACTGTCAACAACCAACACAGCACCTTCGCACGCCGTGAGCGCCCGCGACACTTCGTAAGTGAAGTCGACATGTCCAGGTGTGTCGATAAAGTTGAGTTGGTAGTCCTTGTCGTCACAGGCGTGATGTACGGTGACGGCAGATGCCTTGATTGTGATGCCACGTTCTCGTTCGAGATCCATCGAGTCGAGTAACTGCTCTCTCGCTTCGCGGTCGCTCACAGCCCGGGTAGCCTGCAGCAGACGGTCGGCAAGCGTGCTCTTGCCGTGGTCGATATGCGCGATGATGGAGAAGTTTCGGATTGGCATGGGGGGTAACAGGGCGTGAAACGGTCAAGTATAGGTGGCCTGAAGGAGCACGGTGCTGGCCTGGCCGCCAGCAAACCGATTGATTGGGATGCGTCTTGCAGAGCATCATTGCTGCAGCCTCACACTGCCCAGCCTCTCGACTGCCGGTGGGCGGCTCGCCAGTCAGGGCCCTGGGCGGCTACCTCGGGTCATTGTTGCCGATGTGTCGTAGACGTATGCGCTCTATGAACGAGATGGCGTGTGGGTCTTTGGCTGCCCTGTACGCCCCGCATCTGCAGCGATCGAATTCGACATCACAATCAAACCCAATTGCCACCCAGCGCGACACCATCAACGAGCAGTTCCAAAGGGTCAAAATTCAATACAGAATGGGACGACTTGGTGGCTTCGTGAGAGCGTGGTCTATGGTTGGGGCACAGACACAGGTCTCGGGGCTGAATCAGACAGATCGTTGCCTCGCATGATCCGCCACCAACCCAATCCACTCGACATTCGGCTCCAGTGCGTTCCTTGTTGGATTGCTGCTTCGTCAATCGGTACGCTTCCCCAATTCTCAACCACGCCTCGTTCCGGATCGTGTACGAACCCGGGTCCGACAACAACGCCCGCGCCCGCGGAGAACTGCGAGGAAGCATCGCGATTGAACATATCGCATCCAAACGAGTGGTATGCGTGGCCCTCTGGCGCGATCATCTCGATGAGGGTTGGTGCAATGTCAAGATGGGAACCGTAGAAAGAACCGTCACCTAGAGCCTCCATGGACTGTGGTCCGTACCACACACAAGGGCTCTGGCACTTGGCCGTCAGTGGTGGTCGGTGGGTTGGATACCGCCTCGACCAATGGTCTCCGGTGACAATGAACAACGCATCTGGATACTTGCTTTCGACCGACCGCACAAAGTCTCCGAGGGCACGATCGGCAAACCATGCGTGACCAACCGTCTTGAGCCATTTCGGTGTACACGCTTCGCATGGCTCGGGAAGACCTTCCGGTGGCGCATCGACGGGGTATCCCAGTTCATGCACATCAAGGTCGTACGGCGGGTGGTAGGTCGTTGTCACAACAACATTGAAACTCGGCACTTCGCCAAGGGAGTCGGCGATATGTTCAAAGAGCACATCATCCTGCACACCCCACTCATTGACTGGTGTGTCGTCGCGTCGGATCACTTCAGCGCCTTCGATGCGACAAAATCCCTGTTCGCGTGCAAAATCTGCATACCGCTGAAACACCATAAAGCTTCCCTTGAAGAACCGGGGCTCGAATCCAATCGCCGCCATTTGTGGCGCAATCGATGTGGCGTAGGCACTGCGACTGTTGGGTTGGAAGTTGGTCGACACACCTACCTCGGGAAGGCCGGTGAGAAGGCTGGCAACAGACTCTATTGACCCATTACCCGACGCAACAAAAAAGTCCGCTGATCGGCCGCCCTCTGCGAGGGCTGCTAATTCATCGCCTAGGTGGAGAGGACGAAACTCCGGTTGCATGGCCCATGTGTCGGCGCTCTCCATAATGATGAGAAAGATATGGCTTGGCCGCTCGATCTTGGCACCGCTGGCCGATTGCAACGTCGCCACATCAACACTGTCTACGCCGTCGCGCCCACTCACCACCGTTGCAGCTTCATGAATCGATTCTGTTCCCAAGTGCGTCTTGAGTCCCTCGGACGACACCAATCGCCAATGTTGCTGCACAGCGCACCGCAACGAAAAGATCGCGTTTGGAACAATCTTGTTCAGTTCGGTATCCGCTATTACAGAGGAGTCCTTGAGTTGAATCGGGCGGTGCCCGACGCCGCCACGAACTGCGACGACGATCAGGCCCACGAAACACACCATGAGACCAATGCGAAGCGGCGGCCACCGTGTGGCATGAAGCAGGCAAGGGCGGCAAAGCCAGTTCCACCGAAAAATCCACCGCAGGAAGAGTACACAGAGCGCGACTACAACAATGAACCCAAGTGACAACCACCCCAGTGGGTACTCGGCCCACGCCGTTTCAATAACTGGACCGAGATAGCCCTGCATGGCACCGAGCGCGAAGTGGTTGAATTGATCATGGAACTCCGCAAAGAACACGCCGTCGATAACACTCAGCAGCACTACGAAAATGACGGCCACAGGGGCCCAGATGGATCGAACAACCCTCGCGAATATCCGAGCATCTCCAAACAGACAGGCCGCCGACGCAAGAATGCAAGGCAGCGTCAGGTACATACTGATGCTGACGTCGTACTGAAACCCACGAGCCGCGACGAGTACATAATCAGTCAACCCAGAATCTGATGACCACTGCCCGCTGAACGTAACCATCATGCCAACTCGTGCAAGTTGCATGAGCGTCACGAGGACTACCCAGAGCAGCAAGTCCCGCTGAATCTGGCCGAGCGTCCATCGCCACCTTAGATCTGATGGTGATTCGGGTTCGCCATTGTCGGTAGACAAAGTGGTTGATGGCATGGAAACCCAGCATATCGGCGACCCTTCCGAAGATGTTCCGCGGGGTCGTCAGAGCTGCCATGTCTCCCCGAGTACACGAAGCCAGTTGTCAGAGCAAAGTCGCCGCAGCGATTCCTCCCGCCACCCACGATCACGCAGCAACTTGATCAGATTCGGGAGGCAGGATACGTCGCGCATTTCCTCACACATGTCGGCACCGTCAAAGTCACTTCCCAGGGCGATGTGCGCATCGCCCATGATGTCCACCATGTGTTCGATGTGTTCCGCCATTCGGCTCAATGGCATATCGGCACCAAACTCGCCGTCGCCACGCAAGTCGCCTGTAAAGAAATTGCACCCAACAAGACCGCCGGAGTCGGCAATGACGCCGAGTTGGTCGTCCGTAAGGTTGCGTGCGCTTTCCGCGATCGCGTGGCATCCACAGTGCGTCGCGACCAGTGGTTTGTCGCTGATCGATGCCACGTCCATGAACCCACGGAAATTTAAGTGCGAGAGGTCGACCATGATGCCCGTCTCATTGCAGGCAGCAATGAGGTTGCGCCCAGCCGGAGTCAACCCTGGCCCAACATCATTGGAACTGGGCCATCCAAATCGGATCCCTGTTCCAAAGCAGTTCGGTCTTGACCAGACTGGTCCGAGACTTCGCAGACCTCGCTCATACAAAGGAATGAGCTCATGCAGGTCAGGCGAGATCATCTCGCAGCCTTCGATATGAAGGATGATGCCGAGGCGGTCGTCGCACAGTGAGGCTGCCAAATCGTCCGTTGATCGAATCAGCCGCACTGCCTCTGGCGATGATGAGAGCAGCACATCAAAGTCGGCAAGGAGCCG
>PVBE012195396.1_pt1 | contig 20305 bp, 18 predicted proteins | sample 1631181 | NCBI WGS metagenome assembly PVBE01 (sample SAMN08397723, study PRJNA350692) | Marine metagenome, whole genome shotgun sequencing project. | isolation source: water | place: Pacific Ocean | collected 2012-04 | reverse complement strand
GCTCAGCCGGGCCATGGCCATGGATCCGGACCTGCTGCTGTGCGACGAACCGTCGGCCGGGCTGGATCCCATCGTCGCCGCCGGCATCGATCACACCCTGCGACATCTACAGCGCAGCCTCGGCACCACCATGGTCGTGGTGACCCACGAGCTGCCGAGCGTGCGCATCATCGCCGACTGGGTGGTGATGCTCGTGCCCGGCGGCCACGTGCTGGCCCAGGGCACCGTGCCCGAGATGGAGGCCAACGCAAACCCACGGGTGAGGGACTTCTTCGCCCGCAAACCGCCAGCGGACGAGAGCGGCTCCTCGGGGCCGACCCTGCTGCAGGCACTGGAGGAGGGACCATGAGCACCCGCGCCCAGAAGATCAGACTCGGGATCTTCATGATCCTCGCCATATTGCTCTTCCTCGGCTCGGTGGGGGCCCTGGCCGGCGTGAAGTTCTTCAACCCGCGCGACCGGTTCTACGTGCGCTACACCGAGTCGGTCAGCGGCCTGGAGGTGGGCTCCACGGTGAAGATGAAGGGCGTGCGCGTGGGCCAGGTGGAGAAGATCCACATCGGCGGCGACGTCGAGAGCGTGGTGGTCACCCTGGCGCTGAAGCCGAACACCCCGATCAAAAAGAACACCAAGGCGATCATGACCGCCATCGGCATCACCGGCCTGCAGTTCATCGAGCTCACCGGCGGCACCCAGAACTCCAAGGCGCTGCTGCCCAACACGACCAATTCGTTCATCAAGGCCGGCTCCTCCACGCTGTCCACCCTCACCGGCAAGGCCGAGGTGCTGGCGATCAAGATGGAGGCGGCGATCAACAACATCCTCAAGGTCACCGACGAGGCGAACCGCAACCGCGTGCGCAGCCTGTTGAAGAACGCCGACACGCTGCTGGTGTCGGGCAACAAGCTCATCGAGGAGAACCGCGCCCAGGTCAAGCAGGTGTTCACCAACCTGGACCGCACCACCCGCACCCTCAACCGCAGCGCGCGCACCATCAACAAGCTGGTCAAGAGCAACTCCGGCCGGGTGGAGACGGCGCTGACGGCGGCGGCCAGCGCGGCCCGCAGCATGGACCGCTCGCTCACCGGCCTGCGCCCCAAGGCCACGCTCAATACCATCAACAGCGCGGCCAACTCTTTCAAGCGGCGCATGGACGACCCGAAGATCGGCCGCTTGCTCGTCTCGCTGAACAAGACCGCCACCCAGCTGACTCGGCTCACGGTGCAGACGGCCAAGGTGATCCGCCACCGCGACCGGCAGCTCGGCGCCATCATGTTCAACCTCGACCGGGCCTCCGACTACCTGAAGAAGTTCTCGCGCTCGATCAAGGAGCGCCCGTCGCTGCTCCTGCGAGGGCAGACCGTCAAGCAGAAGAGGATCCCATGAGAGCACCTGCAAAGATCGCGGCGCTGGCCCTGGCCTGCGCGATGCTGACCGCCTGCTTCGGCTCGTCCACGCCCAACGAGGAGCACTTCTACTCGCTCAAGGGCCCGCTGGGCGCGGCCAAACTTGGAGAGGGCCCGCGGCTGCTCGTGGCGGACTTTTCGGCCGCCGCGGGCTACGAGACCGAGCGGCTGGTCTACCGCCTGTCGGACCACGAGGTGCACTACTACGGCTACCACAAATGGACCACCGATCCTGCGCGCCTGGTCACCGAGATGGTGGCGCGACACATGCGCACCTCGGGCAAGTTCTCCGAGGTGGGGCGCAACGACAAGATGCGCTCGCCGGACATCATCCTCGAGGGCGCGGTGGAGGCCATCGAGGAGATCGACCTCGGCAAGGCCTGGAAGGCGCGGCTGGCCATGCGCTTCACCCTCCGCGACGGTGAGACGGAGAAGGTCCTGATGCGCTACTCCTTCAACCAGGCGGTGCCCTGCAAGGCGCTCCACCCGCGGGAGGTGGCCCGGGGCGTGAGCCAGATCCTGACCAAGCAGGTCAAGCTGCTGGCCGACGAGATCGTCAAGAAGGCCTCGGTCAAAAACAGCTACTCCACCGAGGTCAAGCAGCCCACGCCGCCCGCGCCGGACAAAGATCCCGAACCCTGACCTCCGGGGCGCGAAAAAACAGTGACGTTTTTTCGCCATTTGGCACAATGAATTAGAGGGTAGGAGGAAGACCGTGACCATCATCACCATATCCAGGGGTTCATACAGCCACGGCAAGGAGATCGCGGAGAAGGTCGCCGACAAGCTCGGCTACGAGTGCATCGCGCGCCAGGCACTGCTGGAGGCATCCGAGGAGTACGACATTCCCGAGGTGAAGCTCAGGCGGGCCATCGGGGAGGCGCCGACGGTGCTGGACCGCTTCGTGGGCGGCAAGGAGCGCTACCTCGCTTACATCAAGGCTGCGCTGACGGACCACGTACGCGCCGGCAACGTGGTCTACCACGGGCTGGCGGGCCACTGGTTCCTCGAGGGAATCGCCCACGTGCTCAAGGTGCGGGTCAACGCCTGTATGGAGGATCGCGCCAGGCTCGTCATGGACCGGGACAACATCTCCCGGGAAGAAGCGATCACCGCCATCAAGGACGCCGACCAGGAGCGCTACGACTGGAGCATGGCCCTGCACGGGGTGGACCACAACGACAGCCACCTCTACGACATGGTGCTGCACCTGCGCCAGATCCCCATGGACTATGCGGTCGACATGATCTGCGACCTGGCGCAGTCCGAGCACTTCGTCGCCACGGAGGAGTCCCGTCAGGACGTGGAGGACGTGGCCCTGGCCGCCAACGTGCGCAGCCACCTCATCGGCCTCAAGCCGGACATCGAGGTCTCGGCCCACAAGGGCGTGGTGCACGTCGTCACCGCGGCCTACCCCATGTACCAGGAAGCTCTCACCCGCGAGATCACCAGCCTGGCCATGCAGCAGGAGGGCGTCAAGAAGGTGGAGGTGGAGCTGGAGTCGACGCCACGCTGGTCGTGATGATCGCGCGCTCCCCGTAGAACCTTCGCCCCCCCGGGCCGGCGTCCAGCTGCGCCGGAACATTTCCCTGCCGTCCGTGTCCAACCTCCTGTCACAAGGAGTTCGGGACATGGATCACATCACCGCCTGGGTGTTCGTCCACGGGTACGTCGTCTGGCTCTTGGGGTTGGCCCTCTGCGGCATGGCCGGAGGCGCCTGGGCCCGGTGGTGGCGGCCGCGGCGGCGGTCTCGCGCGGCCCGGCGCCAGGCGCTCGAGGCGGTGGGGGCGCCTTGCCAGCGGCTGCCGGTTGAGCGCGAGGGCGAGGCGGTCACCCTCCGCGGCGAGCTGACGGTGGGGGCGGCCTGTGACCGGTTCGAGGACGGACGCCCCGTGGCCGTCACCGCCGCCGCCATGGACGCCGACAGCGACCTGCCCGCCATGGTGCTGCGCCAGGGGGAGAACCTCTGCCTGCGGGTGGACGGCGCCGAGGTGCTGCTGGACGGCCCGATCTCCCTGCTGGGCGGCGCCGACGAGATACACGCCCGGCTGGGGCTGGCGCAGCTGCCCGACGACGTCATGGGGCGCGTGCGGCAGGCCGGCGACGGCGAGCCTTTTTTGCCCGGCGAGCCGCTGGTCCTGCGCTCCATGACGGCTGGCCAGCCGGTGCTGGTCAAGGGGCGGTTGGCGCCCCGGGCAGAGCACCACGGCGGCTACCGCGAGGCACCGACGTGGCGCCTGCGCGCGGTGGCCGACGGCCCCGAGGAGCTGCCGCTGTTCGACGTGCTGCCCATGGTGGCCGCGCTCCCTGCCCGGGCCCGGCTCATCTCCTGGGGGGCGCCCCTGCGCGCCTCGCTCGGCTCCATGCTCGCGTTCCTGGCGCTGGCCGCGCTCACCGGCGAGGTCTTCCACGGCTGCGACCTGGGCGACGCCTACACCCGCGGCCTGGTCATGGCGGTCACGCCCCTGGGCCGCGCCACAGCCTTTAACCAGCTCGAGACCCAGGGGCCCATCGGCCACCGCATCTCCGAGCTGCGGCTCCAGGTCAACGAAATCCAGGGGCGTTGTCAGGACAACTACCGGGAGCTGACCCGGTCGCACCAGTTCCGCCGCGTGGCCTCCTACGCCAGGACATGCCCGGGGGAGCCCCAGGTCATGGCGGAGGCGCTCTACGCCCTGGGCCGCTTCGGCGAGGCCAGCCACTTGCTGTCGCGGCACCACGACGAGCTGGATCGCGCGCCGGTGTCCTCGCGGCTCAACGACCTGAACAAGCGGGTGCTCACCCGCGTCAGGATCCATATCCTGGCCCGGCGGGAAAAGGCCGCGCTGCGAGAGCTGCGCGCCTGGCTGAAGTCTGCCCCGGGCATGGGCGCCGCCTACCTGCTGTTCTGCCTCCGGCCGCGCCCCGCGCACGCCGATGACGCCTGGCAGAACGCGTGCACCTGGAAGGCGATCTCGGACGCAGCGGCCAGACCGCCGGAGCACATGCTGCTCCAGCCCGTGCAGGCCATGCTGCGTGGGGTGTACGACCTGCCGTCGCGGTACGATCCGAAGCTGCGCCGGGGCCGCGCGCTGAACCTGGCCATGGTCCACCTCGCCCTGGGCCAGGTGGAGCGGGCGCACGCGCTCCAGGTCCACGCCGGCGAGACCGTGGGCTCGATCCACCCCTCCAAGCGCTCCGACGTCACCGCGGTGGTGAGGGCCCACACCGCCGCGCTGGAGGCGTTCCTCGGTCACACGCTGGTGGCCGACAGGCTGCTGGGTAGCGTTGAGGCCAACGAGTCGAAGCGGCTCCGCAGGCTGCTGGTGTTCAGGGAGGAGGAGAAGCCGGTGCCCGGCACCATCATGGACATCGTCGAGAGCCTGGGCCAGTACCGCGGCGGCGTGTGGGAGGGCGTGGCCGAAGGAGACGGCGAATACCTGCTCGGCATGCTGCGCTACGGCCGGGTCTTCGAGTCGCCCATTCTGCTGCTGTCTGATGATCGCCTCGACAGCGCCACGCGCCGCAAGCTCGGCGCCTGGGCCCGCCACGGCGCCAACCGTGAGATCGACGACAACGAGGTGCGCGGGACGCTGCGCAAGCGCCTGGTGCGGCTGGCGCGCCGACTGCTCATCGCCAGGGTGGCCCACGACGACGTCCTGCTAAAGGAGCTGACCGCGGTGGGCAAGCGCTACGCCGACGCCCTGAGCCACCGGCGCACCGCGGCCCTCCTCGGCCTGCTGGAGCGGCTCCCCGTGTTCGAGGAACGCTTAAACCACCGTTTATGATTCGTGGTCATCTCACGCCGCAGGTGCAATGGCTCCGGGCTCCGGGCTCCGGGCTCCGGGCCACAAGGCTGGCCACATACATGCCACAGGTTGGCTATTCTCCTCCAGCTCCAGCAAACGCCGCCGTATGGTGACTTGGGACCGCAGGCTGCCCCAAATGCTTCACCTGTCTGAAACTACGAAGCTGGCAAAGATGGCCTGGTAGCCTGTAGCCTGTAGTCTGTAGCCCGCCATAGCGAGAGCGATGGCGCGATGATCTCGGATCGCGTTAGGTCGCTCACCGCTCACCGCTCACCGCTCGCCGTCGTCCAACTCCCGCAACCGACGGAGGATGTCCAAAGAGCTCTCCCCCCTCGCGATCTGTTTGATCTGCTCCAGGCGGGCCTGGTTGGCGGCGAACTTCTTGTTCATGCGCGCCTCGAAGGCCTCCTTGAGGGTCTCGGTGAGCTTGTCGATCTCGTAGGGCTTGGGCAGGTAGCCGAAGGCTCCCAGCTTGGTGCACTCCACCGCGCTGTCCAGGGAGCCGTGGCCGGTGAGGATGATCACCTCGAGGAACTTGTGGTTGGCCTTGAGCTTGGCCAGCAGCTCGTCGCCGTCCATGCCCGGCATCTTGAGGTCCACCAGGGCCAGGTCGAATTTATCCTTGTCCGCCGCGGCCAGAGCGTCGTCGCCGTTGACGGCGGTGGTGACCTCGAAGTCGCGCATCTGTAGACGCTTGGCCAGGGTCTCGAGAAACTTCACCTCGTCGTCCACGATGAGCAGCTTGATCTGATCAGACATTGAAACTCCTTTGCGGAATCAGGTTTCGCGCTTGCGTGAGGCCGGCAGCGTCACGGTGAAGGTGGTGCCCTCCCCTTCCTCGCTCTCCAGCGTTATGGTGCCGCCCATGCCCTCGACGATCCCCTTGCTGACCGAGAGGCCGAGGCCTGTGCCGCGGCCCACGTCCTTGGTGGTAAAAAACGGCATGAAGATGTTGTCCAGCCTGTCAGCCGGGATGCCGTGGCCGGTGTCGGCCACCACGATCTGCACGCCATCCTCGGGGGTGCGCCGGGTGCCCACGGTGAGCGTCTCGGGCTTGTTGCTGGCGTCCATGGCGTCGAAGGCGTTTTTCACCAGGTTGAGCACCACCTGCAGCAGCTTGTTGCGATCGACGTGGATCTGCGGCACGTCGTCGGCGTACTCCTTGACCACCGAGATGCGGGAGGTCTGCAGCTCGCTGCCGAGGAGGTCGTCCACCACCTCGTCCACGATGCCCTGGGGCGGGCAGTCCTCGCAGGAGACCTCGGCCTGGCGCACGAAGGCCAGCAGCTTGCGGGTGATGTCCCGGGCGCGGAACGCCGCCTCGTTGATGTCGCCGAGGTGCTCCGTCAACTCCTCGTCCGACAGCTCGCCTTCCCAGCGCGGGTCCCTCAGGTCCTGGATCAGCCCCACCTTCTCGGTGATGATCGCCAGGGGGTTGTTCACCTCGTGGGCGATGCCGGCGGCCAGCTCACCCACCGCGGCCAGCTTGGCGGCGTGGGCCAGCTGCCCGGCCATCTCGGCTTTGCGCCGGGCCGCCTCGTGATGGTGGGCCAGCAGCTGCCGCGTACGGATGGAGTGGAAGACGACGAAGCCGACCAGCAACAGGCAGGCGAAGATGTAGGCGGCGACGTCTTGCATGTTCCTCCGGCTATTGGCCGCCGCGTCAGTGCCCGAGCTTCATGCCCCAGCCCTCGAAGAGGAACATGATGGCGAAGCCGTACAGCAGGGTGTAGAGCACGTAGAAGGTCAGCGAAAAGATGACCATGCCGAGCTTGCCGGTGATCTTCACCGGCTCGATGGTGTAGAAGTTGTAGGAACACTCCACCGCCTTCTTGGTCACCGTGGCCACCATCTTGGCCTCCTTGAACTTGCCCTGCTTGGTCAGGGCCTTGTCCATGGCCTTGAACGCCAGCCACCAGGTGTAGAGCACGCGCTTGCCGTCGAAGCCGTAGCGCGCCTGCACCATCTTGCCGTCGTTGTTGTACATCGCGTCGGCGTCATCGAGGCAGCTGCCCAGCACCTGCCCCAGATCGCCAGAGACGGTGACCTGGGTGCCTGCGGAGGCGGCCGTCGCGCCTCCGACGGTGAACAGCTTGGCCGCTTGGGCCGCCTGCTTCTCGTTGGCCATGGTCAGGGTGACCTGGATGACGTTGCCCTTGAAGGCGGCGCTCTCCTCCTTGACCGCGGGGATGTAATAGGCCGACCCCTTGGAGATGGAGTTGTAGAGCGAGTCGAGGTAGTTGAGGCCGTTCTTCCCCCCCTCGAGCAGGGGCATGAAAATCAGCACCAGCACCACCGTGAACATCACCAGCATGCCCAGACCGAGGTAGAATTTTTTCTTGTCGGCGATCATGCCTCCACCTCCCCGCCCTTGAGCGTCTTGAGGTTCTTCAGGAATGTGCCGATGACCCACACCCCGAACCCGCCGATGACGAAGAAGAAGGCCCAGATGCCGATGGTCTCGAGGATGGCCGCCGTGCTCTTTTCCATGGGCAGAATCTCCATGGAGTTGAGCTTGGCCGGCAGGGCGAAGACGCGGTTGATGAAGCCGGCCAGCACCGACATGGCGTAGAAGCCGCGGATGGTGATGCCCTTGACCACCTTGGTCGTCATGGCCCCGATCTGGATGCCGAGCAGGGAGCCGAGCAGCATGCCCATGGCCAGAGTGTAGAAGATGAAGCCGTAGATCGCGTACTGGCTGATGGCCGCGTAGCCGGCGGTGAAGATGATCTGGAAGATGTCGGTGCCCACGGTGGTCATGGAGGAGACGCCGAGCACGTAAACGAAGATGGGGAAGGTGAGGAACCCGCCGCCCACGCCCATGATGCCGGCCGCCAGACCGACCACCGCGCCGGAGATCACCAAAAAGAGCCAGGAGATGCCCCGCCCGCCCTTCTGGTAGGAAAAGTCGAAGCGGATCATCGGCGGCAGGTTGATGCCCTGGAGCTTTTGGGCCAGCTTGCCCAGATCGGCGCCCTCGTCATTGCCGCCGTGGGCGTCGCCGCCTGACGAGCTCTTGCGCGCCTTGAGATAGTCGAGCATGGCGTAGGTGCCGAGGAAGCCGAGCATCAGGATGTAGACCGTTGTAATAAAGGCGTCGGACAGCACCGGGTTGATCTCGTAGAGCCAGCGGTTCACCGTGCCGCCAGCGGTGGCGCCGATGATGGCGCCGATGAGGAAGACCATGGCCAACGGCACGGAGACGTTGCCCAGCTTGCGGTGGATCACGCTGCCCATGATCGCCTTGGCGAAGATGTGGAACAGGTCGGTGCCCACGGCGAGGATGCCCTTGATGCCCGCGCTCATCAGCGCCGGCGCGATGACGAACCCGCCGCCCGCGCCGATGCAGCCGGTGATCAGCCCCGCCCCCATGCCGATGGCGATGGAGATGAGGAAGATGTAGGTGCCGTAGAAGGCCGGGCTGTAAGCCTTCTTGCCCCCGAGGATCTCCGGCATGATGTCGGCGTCCCCGCCGGCCAGGGCCACCGCGCCGATGAGGATCGGCAGCAAAAAGAGCAGCAGACGGATCAGCCCCTTGCGCTTGCGCAAGATGGCGTTGGAGTTTTCAATCTCCCACTGGGCGAATGCCTGGGTACCGACCATCATCAGGCGATACCACTCGCGGAAGAATTGCATGTCGCGTCTCCTAGTTCAGCGTATTTGAATGTAGGTCGGGGGCAGCCGTTCGAGCCACCGTTCAAAACACCATTGGTTTGTCGCGGAAAGTACCACAATTCCGCGCGGGTGACAGCTACGGTGGCGAGCCTATCGTTTGAGCGCCTTGTGGATCTGCGCTTCCTTGACCTCGCCCTGCAGCATTGTCACCAGCTTGCCGTCCTTGCCCAGGAAGTAGAGCCCGGGGGGGACCATCACCGCGCGCATGGCCTTCAACGGCGCGGCCAGCAGGGGCTGGGTGTCGAAGTGCACGCGCTCCACCACCAGGCCGGGGGTCTTGCTGACCACGGTGGACAGCGCCTTCCAGCTCGCCTCGATGCGGTCACGGTCGCACTCGCAGGCCTTGTGTTTGTCCAGAAAGACGATCCTGGCCACCCGGGACGCGGGCGCCGCGGCGGGGGCGCCGGAGGTCTGCTTCGCCCCGGCTGGCGGCGCGGCGGCCGGGCGCGCGGTGGCGGATCGCGCCGCCTCCTCGGCCCCGCGCCTCGCTTCGCGCCGGCACCCGGTCAGGGCCAGCAGACAGACGGCGATCACGATAATACAGCTCCTCATGGCTCGGCTCCTCTGTCGGGGCTCATCGCAGCCCCCGGTAAATGAAGTAGGCGCCCACGCAGATGATCACGCCGCCGGCGCAGCGGCGCATGATGTCGGTGATGCGAGTGACGCGCCCGGACTCGATGAGCTTGCGCGCCAGGCCCATGGACGTGCCGGCGATGATGATCAGCACGCTGTGGCCCAGGGCATAGACCAGCAACAGCAGGGCGCCGTAGGGTACAGACGCCCCGGTGCCGGCGAGGTACGTCAGCAACACCACCAGGATCGGGGCGGCGCACGGCGCGGAGACCACGCCGAAGAGCAGGCCCATCAGCAGCGCGCCCAGCGCGCCCTGGGTGCGCGGTTGCACCGGCAGCGACGGGATGGGGAAGCTGAAGACGCCCATCAGGTGCAGCCCCATGACCAGGCAGACCGCGGCCACCAGCCAGATCCAGACGCCGGAGACGTCGCCGTAGAGCGTGCCGAGCAGCGCCGCCATGACGCCGAGGATGGTGTAGCTCACCGACAGACCGAGCACGAAGACCACCGAAAAGGCAAGGGCCCACAGGGGCCCGGTCTTGCGCTCCTTGCCCTGGCCGGCGACGAAGCTCATGGTCAGCGGGATCATGGCCAGCACGCAGGGGTTGGTGGAGGTCAACGCACCGCCGGCGAACACCACCAGCACGGCCAGCCAGGGGCTGGCGTGGATGTACTGCTCCACGCTGGCCACGAAGGTGTCCACCAGGCCGGACATCTACCGCTCCGCCGCCTCCCTGATCCACTCCACGATGCGGGCCGCCCGCGGCACCTTGCCGACGCTCTTGAGCTCGCCGCCGATGAGCAGCCCGGGGGGGACCACCACGCCGGCGGCGGCCATCTCGGGCAGCTCGGTGACCTTGATCACCTCGGCGTCCACGCCGGCGTCGGCCACCGCGCGCTGAGCAATCTCGTACAGCTTGTTGCATTTCTTGCAGCCGGGCCCGAGGACCTTGATCTCCATCTGTGCTCCTTGTTCATACGGCTTAGCACAGTTCGACCAAAATGATAGCGTCCTGTATCGTTGTCTCTCATGAGCGATAACAAGCAGCCTCACCTCCTGCGACAGCTCGGCCTCTACGCCGCCGGGGCCGTGGTGGTGGGCTCCATGATTGGCTCGGGCATTTTCAAGAAGTCAGCCAAGATGGCCGAGTCCCTGGACTCGCCGGAGCTGCTGATGGTGGCCTGGATCCTGGCCGGCGTGGTGACCTGCTTCGGCGCCCTGAGCAACGCCGAGGTGGCGGGCATGTTCCCCGAGGCGGGCGGGCAGTACGTCTTTTTCCGGCGCATTTATAATCGCTTCGTGGCGTTTCTGTACGGCTGGGCCATCTTCGCCGTGATCCAGACCGGCTCCATCGCCTCCATCGCCTACGTCTTCGCCGAGTACCTCGACCACTTCGTCGGCCTGTGGGTGCTGGACGAGCCGCTGGACCGCTACACCTTCAACCTCCTCGGCTTCATCCCGTTGCAGCCCTTGCACCAGCTCGGCGTCAAGCTGGTCACCGTGACCACCATCGTGGCCCTCACCGGGGTCAACGTGCTCGGCGTGCGCCTCGGCGGCCAGGTGCAGAGCGTGTTCACCACGGTGAAGGTGGCGGCGGTGGCCGGCATGGTGCTGCTGGTCTTCGGCCTCGGCGGCGGCGACACGGCCAACTTCACCGTGGCGGGGCCCGGCGCCACCAGCCTGGACAGCGGCATGCTGGCCCTGGTGGCCGGCATGGGCGTGGCGCTCTCCGGCGCCTTCTGGTCCTACGACGGCTGGAACAACATCACCTTCCTCGCCGGCGAGGTGAAGGCCCCGGAGCGCAACCTGCCCCGGGCGCTGTTCATCGGCACGGCCACGGTGGTGGGGGTCTACCTGCTGGTCAACCTGGCCTACCTCTACATGATCCCCATGGGCCAGATGGCCGGCTCCAAGCTCATCGCCCGGGACGTGATGCAGAAGGCCATGGGCCCCACGGGGGCGGCGCTGATCAGCGCCCTCGTCATGGTCTCCACCTTTGGCTCGACCAACGGCAGCATCCTCGCCTCGTCGCGGGTCTCCTTCGCCATGGCGGCCGACGGGCTTTTCTTTTCACCCCTGGCCCGGGTGCATCCGCGCTTCGCCACCCCGGCGGTGGCCCTGGTGGCCCAGTGCGTCTGGGCCTGCGTGCTGGTCTTCTCCGGCAGCTTCGATCAGCTCACCGACATGCTGATCTTCGTCAGCTGGATCTTTTACGCCCTGGCCGCGGCCGGGGTCTTCGTCCTGCGACGCAAGCTGCCGGACCGGCACCGCCCGTACCGCGTGTGGGGCTACCCCTTCGTGCCGGCGGTGTTCGTGGTCTTCGCCAGCGCCTATGTCCTTGTGACGTTGATGGGCAACGTGCGCGACACGGCCCTTGGCCTGCTGTTGGTGGCCCTCGGTCTGCCGCTGTACTTTTGGAACGCGCGAGGTGGGGAGTCGAGGTAAGGACGCGGGGCCCCCGCGCCACGGACATTGAGTGAACGGTAGTTAGCGACGGCTCAGAAAGTCACCCCTCCGCCGAACATGAAGTCCCACCGCGCGGTGGTCGAGTTTCCGATGAGGATGTCCACCCCTATGGGCTGCATGTAGACATATCCCCGGTCACCCAAAATCAACTTCCCCTTGAATGAGAACTTGATCTCGAACGCCGAGGCGCCCCCCGAGGCGTAATAGTAGCCCCTTGAATAGAAGGCGTGGGCAAATCCGATGCCCGCGTCGGGAGACAGATAGAAGCCGAGCCCGTCGATGATCGGGATGTCCCAGACGAAGCGCGGCGTGATCTGCAACACGGTGACGCCGCTGCCGAAGGACTCGCTCAGATCGAAGGCCAAAGCAGGCCCCTCGGCGGAGCGCTTGAAGTGGAAGCCGAAGGTCTGGGTCAGCTTGATCTGGGTGCCGCCGCCGGTCTCCATCCAGAAACTGGGCCCGAAGGCGCCGCCGGCCCACATGCGCCGGGTGCCGCGCCGCAGGATCGGCGGGATGGCAGCGTTGGCCTCCTCGGCGATGGTAAAAAAGAGGATCAGTCCCGCGATAATTGGAGCCAGCCGTCTCATGATCTCCTCCGTGGTGGTTCAGTGGTGTTGGAGACCAAAACTATACACCAGCGCCGGGCACTTTCCAGAGATTTGGATCACACTCAAGGCGACGAAAATGTCGCTAAATAGTGGGTAGGCAGGAGCCCTGAGCCGGGCTAGTCCATATCCCAGCCCACGTCGCCGCAGCAACGGAAGCCGGTCATGCCGCCTCCGCCGCCGCTGACGCCGCAGCCGCCCTTGGTGGTCACGGCGTCGCCGCCCAGGGCGCGGCCGCCGGAGGTCCACTCGGCGACGTTGCCGCTCATGTCGTAGAGGCCGTAGCGCGAGCGGCAGCCCCGCTTGGACCCTGACTTCGCCACCACGCCGCCGTGGTTGCAGCGGGCCGCGCGGGTGCCGCCGCAGGCGATCTTCCACTCCTTGGCCGTGCAGAGGCGCAGGCCGCGTTTGGTGCAGGTGGAGCGGGCTGCGCCCATGCTCACGCCGCGCTTGGGCTTGCGCCCGCGGCCGGGGTACTCGTAGCGATCGATACAGTAGCCGCCGCCGGTGCCGATGAACTTCATGCCGCGGTTGCACTTGCTGTCGCCTCCGCTGCTCGCCTTGGCGGGCGCCGGCTCGGGCTTGGGCGCGGGCGCCGGCTTCGGCTTCTTTCTGGGCTTCGGCTTTTCGGCAACGGTCGAGGGCTTGCGCTTCTTCCTGCGCTTCTTCTTGGTCTTCGGCTTCGGCGCGGGCTCCGGAGCAGGCTCCGGCTTGGCCACCCTGGTGGGCGGCGGCGCGGGCTTCGGCTCGGGCTTCGGCGCGGGCTTCGGCGCGGGCTGCTCCTCCTTCTTCGGCTCGGGCTGCTCGTCGTTTTTCGGCTCGGGCTGCTCGTCCTTCTTCGGCGCGGGCTTTTCGTCCTCGTCGTCGTCGGCGTCGTCGTCCTTGGCGGCGGCGGCCTTCTTCGCCTCGTCCTCGTCCTCGTCCTCGTCGTCGTCCTTGTCCTTGTCACTGGCCTCGGTGTCGCTGCTCTTGAGCTGCTTGAGCTTGTAGGCCAGGGCCTTCTCCTTCTCCTGGAGCTGGAGGATGTAGTAGATGGCGCCGCCGGTGCCGCCCAGCAACAGGAAGACGAGCAGCGCGACAATCAGCGGCAGCGTCCGGTTCTTCTGGGTCAGCGGCTCGGAGAGGAAGACCCGCTCCGTGGGCATGGGCGAAAGCGGCGCCGGCACGGCGTCCTCGTGGAGCACCTCTGCGGCCACCGGCCCCGTGGCCATCGGCTGCAGCGGACCGGTCGGCGTGGGCGTCAGCGGACCGAGCTCGGTCATCACCTCGGGCGGCGGCGTCTGGGCCGGCACCTCGGCCGGCGGCGGATCCTCGGGCGCGGGGGCCGCCACGGCGGGTGGCGGCGTGGCCGGGTAGGCCGGCGCTGGCGGGCCGGGCACGCCCGCGGGGGCATGCTCCTCGGGGATGGTGTCGGAGACCCCCTCCGGGATCTCGGGCTCCACGGCGCCCGGCTGCACGGCAGAGTCGATGGCCGCCTGCAAGGATGCGTCGAAGTCAAAGGCCTGCAGCGCCTCGCGGGCCCGCGCCTCGTTGGCGGGGGACTCCGTGGACCGCGCCTTCTTGTTCAGCTCGTCGGCCACCACCCGGTAGGACGGCTCGTCCGCCTTGGAAGGCAGCTGCCGTGGATCGCTGCTGGTCTCGCCGCTCACCGCCGGGGCGTCCTCCAGGGACTTGACCGGCCCGGTGGGCGGCACCAGCAGCACCTCCTCCACCTCGTCCTCGTCCTCGCCCTCCTCGAGGGTGCGCGGATCGATCTTCATCGTGGCGTCCTCGTCGCCCACGTCACCCACGCCGCGCAGGGTCGGCACACGCGGGGCGACCTCCACCGGCTTGGCCGGCTCGGTGAGGATCTCCTCCACCGCCTCGTCCACGGCCGCGGCGGCCTCCTCCCGGCGAGCGATGAGGTGCTCGGTCTTCATCTTCTGGGTGGAGCCGTCCACCTCGTCCTCATCGTCCGTGGTCGGCGGCGGGCCGGTGAGGATCTCCTCCTCGTAGTCCTCGTCACCGGGCTGCGGCGCCGCCGACAGGCTCTGGCTGCCGAACTCGATGTCGCCCATGTCCAGCTGGTGCGTGATGCCGGAGGTCTCGCGCCTGGGAGGTGCGGCCGATGGATCCCTGGGATCGTCCTCGGCCTGCTCGGCCATGCGCTCCTTGACCTTCTTCACCGCCTCCTGCACGTCCTCGGCCTTGACACCGTAGGCCAGCGTCTCCCGGGGCGAGCGGCCGGCGAAGGCTTCGCGCAGCTCCTTGCCCAGCTGCCCCGCGTCCTCCTGGCGCTCCACCGGATCCTCGGACAGCGCCCGCTGCAGCACGTCGTCCACCGGCTCGGGGACCGCGACCTCCTTGGTCAGATCCGACACCGCGCCGCCGTCGTACTGCACGCCGGTGAGCATCTCCAGTACGATGACCGCCAGCGAGTAGACGTCGGCGCGTACGTCGTAGTCTTCTTGCTCGCAGAGCTCCGGTGCCATGTACTTTGCGGCGTCGCCGGAGCCGCGCTGAGCCGCGATGTACGCCTCCAGGGGGAGGGCGTCGGCCAGAGCGAAGTCCGTGACCTTTAGCAGATCGGGCAGGATGATGACGTTCTCCGGCTTCATGCCGCCGTGAACGATCTGCCAGGCGGTGTTGCCGAGGGCCTCACACAGCTGGTTGCAGATCGGCTCCACCTCGTTGAGGGAGAAGGTCTGCCCCTTGCTGCTGCGCAGGTCGATGATCTTGCGCAGAGTCAGCCCCTCGAGGAACTGCATCACGTAGAAGCAGCGGTCCCCGTCCCGATCGACGTCGAGGTACTTGACCACGTTCTCGTGGACCAGGTCCCGCACCCGCTGCAGCGAGGTGAGGAAGTGTTTGCGAGATCCCTCGTCGGGCAGGTACTCGCCCGAGAGGACCTTCACGGCCACCTCCACCTCCTCCTCCTGGTCCAGGGCCTTGTAGACCATCCCCAGGGCACCGGTGCCGACCACATCGGTGATCTCATAGCGGTCCGCCACCAGCTCGCCGACCTGGTACGCGGCAGCCTCGAACAGCTGCCTCGAGGTCTGCCTCAGGCGCCGCTGGAGCACCTTGAACTTGTCACCGGAGCCCTCCGACGAGCCGCCGAGATCCTGCCCACAGTTGTCACAGACGACAGCGCCGTCGCTCACCGGGCTTCCACAACGAAAACAGAGCATGTTCCCTTGAATTCCTGGTTATTACACGGCGTCTGATACCATGACGGTTCGCCGCGGTGCAAGGGCTAACGATTTCAGGGCCTACAGGGGTTATACGACCGGCCGCCGCCCTAATCCTCCCCGGTGAGCTCCACCGGCTCCCCGGCCAGGTAGACCACCTCGCACTCCGGGTCCACCACCAGGCCGTCGTCGGGGTTGAGGATCACCTGGCCCGTGGCAGGCAGGCGCAGCCCCAGCACCGTGGCGTTGTGGGTGCGCAGGTCGCTGGACAGGCGCCCGTAGAGCACCGTGCCGGCGTGGGGATTCGGCATGGTGTACAGGCTGTGGGCCTCGGCCGAGGCCACCTGGCCCATGATGGTGCCGGAGCCGGGGATCAGCGCCGCGTGGGCGATGAGGGAGAAGCCGAGGCGCGTGGTCTCGATGACCTCGTCGGCGCCGGCGGTGCGCGCGTGCTCCAGGTTCTCGGGGTCGAGGATCTCGGCCACGACGTACACCGGCTGTTTGCGCTGCCGCTTGCGGGCTTCGCCCTGCAGGTAGGCGCGGATGGTGAAGGTCACGAGGATGGTGGTGGCGTCTGCCTGGGCCGGGGGCTGCTTGCGTGAGGCAACGACGATGGCCGCCCGCGCGTGGGTCATGCGCACCTTGTCCAGCTCGCTCTCCCGGGACGGATCCCCGCTGATCCAGATGAAGCGCGGCGGCAGCTCGGCCGGGCGCTCCCCCTTGCCGAAAACCACCAGCTCGGTCTCGTCGGGATCGACCTCGGCCAGCATGGCCTGCAACAGCAGGGGCGCCGTGGGATCGTAACCGCAGATGACGATGTGGTTGGCGTAGGAGCTCATGCGAAACTGGTCCTGTCGTAGCCGATAGAGAACGACCAGCAGCGTACTGCCTACGAGGCCGGCGAACAAGGCCAGGGTGAACATGCCGAGGACCATCACCGCGCCGCCGACGACGCGCCCCAGGGGGGTCACCGGCGTGATGTCGCCGAAGCCCACAGTGGTCAATGTCACCAGGGCCCACCACATGCCGTCGCCCATGGAGTTGAGGTCCTTGTTGACCTTGCCCTCCACCAGGTAGAGGCTCACGCCGCCGAGGGACACCACCGCCATGAGGAAGCCGAAGGTGGAGCTGTAGAGCAGCGCGTTCTCCTGGAAGGTGCGCACCAGCCGCTGCAGCGGGTTGGAGTAGCGGAACAGCTTGACGCCGCGCAGCAACCGCAGCAGGCGCAAGGCGCGCAGGCCGCGCAGGGCGGGAACCAGGGCCAGCACGGCCAATAGATCCAGCATGATCAGGGGCGAGAGCAGCAGCCGCAGGCGGCCGAGGAGCCGGGTACGCAGGCGCCAGCTCGGGCCGCCCTGGAAGAGGTCCAGCTTGGGCGGGCGGTAGGTGACAATGCGCAGCGTCAGCTCCACGGCGAAGCAGCCGAGGACCACGTGGTCCACGGCCACCAGCCACTCCAGCAGCGGGTGGTCGTCGGGCAGCATCAGCTCCAGGGCGATGAGCACGAGGCTGAGGCCGATGAGTCCCCAGACCAGCCCCTCCGCCACGCCGAAGGCCCTCGACGTGGAGTGGTGGAACGCCTCGTGGAGCACGCGCCACGCCCGCTGATGGGCCTGGAGCCGCGGTTTGACCTTCAGTGTCATCTCAGCGCAATCCTACCCCATCACCTGCGTTTTTTTGTAGCAATCTCGGACTTCTTGTATAAAGGTGACCAGCCTCAAAGATCATCAAACGGGATCCTGATAAGAGTCAGAACCATGAGATCGCACCTCGCAAGCGTTACACCCATCGACCCCAACCACCGGCGCGCGCCGGCAGACGACGACCGGCAGCTCCTGGATACCGACAAGGGCTTCCTCGGCATCGGCCGCTCGCTGACCTTCCCCTTCCCACAGTGGCGGGCCAACGACCGCTACCGCACGGTCTACTTCGATGAGGGGGAGGGGCCCCCGCTGGTCATGGTCCACGGCCTGGGCGCCAACGCCACCCACTGGGAAAAGATCGCCGAGCCGCTGTCCAAAAAGTACCGCGTCATCGGCCTGGATCTGGTGGGCCTGGGTTGGTCCGAAAAGCCCAACGTGCCCTATGACATCCCGATGCTGCGGGATCACCTGCTGGAATTCCTCGACGATCGCGGCATCCGCAACGCCACCCTGCTGGGCCACTCCCTGGGCGGCGCCGTCTGCCTGGCGGCCGCGCTGCAGCGGCCGGCACAGTTCGACGGCCTGGTGCTGGTCTGCGCCGCCGGGGTGGCGCCCCTGCCCCGCTGGATGCGCGCCGCCGCGCCGGTGTTTTTGCACCGGCGGCTGCTCTTCGCCACCCTCGGCGTGACGGCCAACTTCATCGTCAACAACATCTTCGTCGACCGCCCCGAGGAGAACGACAACGTCCGCTGGTTCCGTGAGTCAGCCATGCGCGACGCCAAGGGCTGGCCGAACCTGATGGAGTTCACGCGGGTCTGCGAGACCCTCTGCCGGGACGTCATCGGCCGGGACTACCGCCCCCACTTCCCCTCGATGCAGCTGCCGGTCATGGCGCTGTGGGGCGACACGGACAAGCTCACCACCCTGCCCGGCGTGCTGCGCAGCCTCAACGCCATCCGCCGGGTGCGCACCGTGATCCTCGAGCGCACCGGTCACATGCCGATGATCGAGCGCCCGGAGGAGTTCATCTTCCACCTGGAGCGGTTCATCAAGAACCCGCCTTAGCCTTCAGCCTGTTGAGATGTTGGATCGGCCGGGGAACGCCTTCACCCGAGAACGGGCCACTTGCGCTGCGAGGCCAGGTCGCTGAGGGCGGTTTGCATCGTCTGCACCACGTGGTCGAAGCAGCGCTGCACGACGGCCGGGTCGTTGGCCGCCTCGGGGCGCTCGGCCAGCTCGATGCGCGGCAGGATGCGCAGCACGATCTTGGACGGCACGGGCAGGCAGCCGAGGCTCGCCGGGGTCAGGCCGAAGGGGAAGCCCAGGGTCATGGGCACGGCCTTGATGCGGAACAGCTTTGAGAGGCCCGAGTAGCGGGCGGTGCGCTGGCCGCTGTTGAGCACGAAGAGGGTCTCGTGGGCGCCCACGCTCACCACCGGAACGATGGGCACCTGCTCGCTGATGGCCATGCGGATAAAGCCCATGCGCTTGCCGAAGGTGATGCGGTGGCGCTGGCTGTACGGCTTGAGCGCGTCCATGTCGCCGCCGGGGCAGAGCATCACCGGGAAGTTGGAGCGCAGCACGATGCGCGCGTTCTCCCGGCTGGCGTGCACCGCCCCCATGCGGACGAGGAACTTGCCCATCAGCGGCATGCCGAAGGCGGCCTTGTGCATCAGGCCGTAGGCCGGCTGCTCCAGGCCGAAGCGGCGCCAGAAGGCCACGGCCAGGGCGTAGGCGTCGGGCGTGGCCATGCCGCCATTGTGGGTGGCGGTCATGAGGCAGGCCTGGTCCGACAGGTGCTCCGCTCCCTGGATCTCAGTGCGGAAGTACTTGTCCACGATCCACGCCACCCTGGGATAGGAGCGGCGGATCAGATCGGGATCGCGCTGGCGCAGGATCGGGTGCAGGTCGTCCTTGCTCGACTCCAGCAACCGCAGGTGAGCCTTGTGCGGTGCGGTGGACGGCGAGTCGTGGGGTACGGGCTCGGGGTTTTTCCATGCGAGGTGCGTTTCGGGTGCCAACAGTTCTATCTCCTGAACACGACGTCTATGTCACGTTTATGTCACGTTCATGAATAATGCGACCAAGGTTTCACATTTTCAACCCCAAATATGACGCACATGTCACTTTTTTATTAAGACCCTGTCACAAAAGCAAAGATGGGGTAATGTACGGCGAAATCATGAGCGACAAGAGCGATCCCAACAGCAGCGGTGGCCCCCGCCATCAGCCGAAACAGAGCCGCAGCCAGGTGACATGGAATTCCATCCTGGAGGCGGCCACGTCCCTCTTCGCCGAGAAGGGCTATGAGCAGACCACGACCCACCAGATCGCCAGCCGCGCCGGCGTCTCGGTGGGCGCGCTCTACCGGTACTTTTCGGACAAGCAGGCGATCCTCAAGGAGCTGTACAGCCAGGAGATCACCGGCCTGCGTACGCGCCTGCTGGAGGAGTTCAGCCTGGCCGACCTCATGGGCCAGGACGTGCGCCAGCTGGTGCGCAAGACCATGGCCCTGGCGTTCCGCATCAACTCCGAGCGGCCCGGGCTACGCCGGGTGCTGAGCGAGCAGTCGCGCAAGGTCCCGGAGCTGGCCGAGCTGCGGCAAAAGCAGGAGTCCGAGGTACACCGCGCCGTGTTGCAGATCATCTCCTCGGTGCCGGGCATCCACCTGCCCGATCCCGAGGTGAGCGCCTACCTCGTGCGGCTCTTCATCGAGAGCCTCATCGAAGATCACGTGCTCTACGCCAAGGGAGACATGCGCTTCGAGGACGAACGGGTCATCGACGCCGCCACCGACTTCATCATCCGCTACGTGCTGGTCAAGTCCGAGTAGCGCTCTAAACGGCCGGTCGCAATTCGGTGATCACCACACCATCGCTTTCGTTGCGGCGGGCTTCAGGCTACAGGCTGCGGGCTACAAGGTTAGCTTTCGTCAGCTTGGAGTCATCAGACATGCGTCGCTCTCCCAATAGCTCGCT
>PVBE012800377.1_pt1 | contig 20309 bp, 16 predicted proteins | sample 1631181 | NCBI WGS metagenome assembly PVBE01 (sample SAMN08397723, study PRJNA350692) | Marine metagenome, whole genome shotgun sequencing project. | isolation source: water | place: Pacific Ocean | collected 2012-04 | reverse complement strand
CCGACATCCACGCCCTTGCCGACCCCGACTCCCACACCAACACCAACCCCCACGGCCACACCGACCCCGACTCCCACCCATACACCGACACCCACTCCCACCCCACCGACAGACCCACGTTACGGTGTGGCGATCCTTGATCCCGAATCGCCAGCCGCGACTCAGAACTTCCTCGATGGGCTCGGTGTTGACTGGTACCTGGATTTCAAACAAGACATGTCTCAGGTTCCCGCGGGTGCCAACAAAGTTCCCTACCTGTGGATCTCGACAAACCCCACAGTCTGGACCTCGTTGGATACAGAGCCCATAGACACGCTGACCGAGGAGCAGATCGCGGCACTCGGTTTCGCCAACCCAGCGGACGTCTGGCAGACGTCCGCATCGGCGCCGGGTTCCTACTGGTATATGTTCGGCGAGCCCAACCGGTACACTGGGATGACTGGAGCCCGCTTCGCGCCGGTATTCCGCTACTATCGCGACCTGATTATAGACGCCGATCCTACGGCCAAGATCGTCGGCCCCGCCATACTCAACTGGGACTGGACTTGCTTTGTTTACTGCGATTACACGACCGGCGAGGCCTGGTTAAAGGACTTTATCGACACTTACGAGGCCCTGTATGGAGTAAGACCGTCGGTGGACGCGTGGGCCATCGATACATATCCAATCGACTGGTTTCACACACCCAACAACGACCCTGACCCCAGTAATCAACCGTCCTGGAAAGGCCAGAAGGCCCTCCACTCCGCCATCGTGATAGACCAACTCCAGGGCATGAGGCAGTATCTGAACGGACAGGGGTACGCGGACACGCCCATTTGGATAACCGAGTTGGCCATCCACGTGGGTTACGACGGTTGGAGATGGGAGCACAAAGTCACCGGCGCCAACTGCAAACCGCAGGAGGTCCTTGCCGGAGAGTGTCGGCTGACACCAACTGGCGACTACCACTGGGACAAGATGAGTGACTACCTCGCACAGGTGTTGGACTGGCTCGAGGACCTAGATGGGGGGAGCGCCAACAAGATCGAGAAGTGGTTCTTCTTCACCCCGTGGAAGGACATAGAAAACGTCGGTGGGGATGGCTACATGGGTATCATCTACTTTAATGGGCCCGACGAGAACGCATCGCTAAACTGCCTTGGCAAGCTTTACAGGTCCCGAGCACTCCAGGATTCAGCCGACCCGCCTCAGAAGAAGAAGTGCGACGCATCCGGCAACACGATAGATGACCCTGGATGACCCTCCGGGCTTTGGTTGCGTGTCCGTCGTGGTATCCACTATCATATAGCTACGCCGGTGGACGACACGCCGGTCCTCACATCGTACACCGGGACCTGTTCCGGATACTACTCCCGCGAGCTTAGCCGTCGGACCCGATTCCCGGTGTGAACTGGAGACTACGGCTCAGGCGTAGAGCTATCAAGCGCCAAGGCGATACCTGAAAGAGTTTACCGGTGCTTGCAGAACAGGACCTCATAAAAGAGCTTGAGGCCATCGTTGGGGAGATGTACCTAGTACACGACCCCACCGACCTCTTCGTGTACGAGTACGACGGCTCCGTGGACAAGGCGCTCCCTGTCGCCGTCGTCCTCCCGGCCTCGACCGAGGAGGTCTCGGGCGTGGTCAAGGCGGCCCGCCGACACGGTGTGCCCGTCATACCGCGGGGTGCGGGCACCGGCCTCAGCGGCGGCGCCATCGCCAGCCGGGGCGGCATCGTCATCGCGCTCACCCGCATGACCGGTATCCTGGAGATCGACGTCGAAAACCAACTGGCCGTGGTGGAGCCCGGCGTGGTCAACGTCAATCTGACCGCGGCCGCGTCGAAGCACGGACTGTATTACGCCCCGGACCCGTCCAGCCAGAAGGCCTGCTCCATCGGCGGCAACGTCGCCGAGAACTCCGGTGGACCCCACTGCCTCGCCTATGGCGTCACCACAAACCATGTCCTGGGAATGGAGGTGGTGATGGCCGATGGCTCGGTGCAGTGGATGGGCGGTAAGACCCGTGAGACGCCGGGGTACGACCTGCGCGGCATCCTGGTCGGCTCCGAGGGCACGCTGGCCATCGTAACCAAGGTCGTGGTGCGCCTTCTCCGACAGCCCGAGGCGGTCAAGACCCTGCTGGCGGTCTTCAAGGAGTTGGACGATGCCAGCGCCGCCGTGTCCGACATCATAGCCGCCGGAATCATACCGGCGGCCCTGGAGATGATGGACTCCCAGTGCATAGAGGCGGTGGAGCCGGCGGTCAACGCCGGATACCCGGCAGGCGCTGGGGCCGTGCTCCTGGTGGAGGTGGACGGCCTGAAAGAGGCGGTGGAGGAGGAAGCGGCCGAGGTGGAGCAAGTCTGCCACCGCCATAACCCTATGGAGATTCGGACAGCCACCGGCGACGACGAGCGGGAGCGCCTCTGGTCCGGTCGAAAAGGCGTCCTGGGTGCGCTGGGCCGTCTCGCTCCCAATTACCTCCTGGTCGATGGCACCATTCCCAGGACCAGGCTGGTCGAGGTGCTGTCCAGGGTCCGAGAGATCTCCGAGCGCTACGGTTTGCCCATCGCCAACCTGCTCCACGCAGGCGACGGTAACCTCCACCCGTGCGTCCTCTTCGACGAGCGAAAGCCCGGCGACACCGAGCGGACGCTGGAGATTGGTGGCGAGATACTGAAGCTGTGTTTAGATGTGGGTGGAGTGCTGTCGGGAGAGCACGGCATCGGCCTGGAGAAACAGGAGTACATGGACCTCATGTTTACCGACGAAGACCTGGAGGCCATGGCCGGGCTCAAGCCGGCCTTCGCCACCGAGGACCTCTTCAACCCCGGAAAGGTGTTTCCCACCGGTGCGTCCTGCGGCGACGTGGCCCAGGCCGCGGCCATCGCCCGAGCCGGCGCCGGCGCCTACATATAGGTCCATCAAATAATTCTCGAATCGGGGAGTCCAGAGGGGATTGAATCCCCTCTGGTGGGGGACTGGGGGACACCCCCAGTTTTAATACCCTCCGTGGGCGGGAGGGCGGGGAAAAAGACACCTTGCCCTCCAAGGCACCGATAAACTGGAGATACCATCGTTGGATGCGCCCATTCCGAAATGACTGAAGAGCAAAGAAAAACAGCAATACAGGCCATGGAAGCCGCCGTCGGCGCACAACACGTCAGCGACGACACGGCCCGCTACTCGATAGACGGACTTCGGCCCGAGTTTGCCGTCCTCCCAGGCACCGTCGAGGAGCTTAGCAAAACCCTCGCCTCGGCGTCGCAACACGAGCTGGCGGTGGCGCCTTGGGGCGGAGGCACCCGCATAGGGCTGGGCAACGCTCTGAACCGTCTGGACGCGGTCGTCGACCTCTCCCGCATGGGACAGATGACGCAGCACAATCCCGCCGACCTGACCTGCACCGTGGAGGCCGGGATACCCGTTGCGACCCTCCAGAAAACCCTGGCAAAGCACGGTCAGTTCCTGCCCGTGGACCCTCCGCTGCCGGGCCGAGCGACCATCGGCGGCACCCTGGCCGTCGGGACCGGCGGCCCTCTCAAATGGCAGTTCGGCAGCATCAGGGACCTGATCATCGGCATGAAAGTGGTGCAGGCCGACGGAACGGTGGTCAAGAGCGGCGGACAGGTCGTCAAGAACGTCAGCGGTTACGACATGGCCAGGCTCCACGTCGGGGCTATCGGCACACTGGGAGTCATAGCCGAGGTATCGCTGCGGCTGACTCCCCTGCCCCAGCACGAGGCCACAGTCCTCGCCGGATTCGAGACCGGCCGTCAGTGCCACGGAGCCGCGCTGGACACCTTCCACAGCCACGTGCTGCCCCTGGCCCTGGTCTCCTTCAACCCTGAGGCCCGTGCGCGTTTGGAAGTACCGGCTGGATACAGCCCTCACATGCTGGCGGTCCGGTTGGCAGGCAGGCCGATGACACTCAAACGCCAGGTCGATGAGTGTACCTCCCTGTACAGGCGTGCCGGGGCGGCAACGGTAGTGAAACTGGACGACACCGAGTCAGCGGCCGTCTGGCGGCAGGCGGCCGACTTCGGCCTGGACGTTAAGACGACACCTCTGCTGACAGCCCGCGCGTCGGTCCCTCCCGCCGAAGTGCCAGGGCTGGCCGACGCACTGGAGCGAGCGAGCGAGAATGACCCGTTGCGATCGGCCATCGTGTCCCAACCGGGATACGGGACCGTATCCGTCCACTGGTTCGGAGAGGACGCGGCCGTCGACAAACTTCAACGGGCCAGACAGGCAGTCCATCAGGCGGGCGGACGCATGATCGTCGAACGCTGTCCCATAGACGTGAAATCGCAGCTCGACGTCTGGGACGAAGTCGGAGAGCCGCTGGCCACCATGCGCCGGATGAAAAACCAGTACGATCCAAAAGGCGTGCTCAACCCCGGCCGGTTTGCGGGCCGCATCTGATGACGACGCCTGTGACAAGCCCTCCACCCGGCCTTTTCTCCGGGCCCGACGGCCCTAACGAGTCCGATCTATACAAGTGCGTCCACTGCGGTTTCTGCTTGGAGGCCTGCCCGACATACCTGGCCACCGGCCTGGAGACCGAGTCCCCCAGGGGCAGGATCGCCTTGATGAAGGCCGCCAACGAGGGCCGGATAGATATGAACGGCACGGCGGTCCGGCACTGGGACCTGTGCATCCAATGCCGCGCCTGCGAGGTCGCCTGCCCCTCTGGCGTACTCTACGGACAACTCATCGAGGCCACGATATCCCGTGTGGAGGCCGGCCGCAAACCCGGGCTTTTCCGCCGGGTGGCGTCAGATATCTCACTTAAAAAAATCCTGCCGCACCAGGGACGGCTCTCCTTGCTGGTTGGAGCCGCGCGGCTCTACCAGCGTTCGGGAATCCAGCAGTTAGTAAGGAAAAGCGGACTGCTGCGCCTGGTGTCAACGAAGCTGGCGGAGCTTGAAGGCTCGCTACCCAACATCCCATCGACCACCTTCGCGGCCCGGGGCCAGGTCGTGCCCGCTCAAGGAGAGACTCGGGCGCGAGTCGCGCTGCTCTCCGGATGCGTCATGCCCCTGGTGAACGGCCCGCAGATGGACGCTGTGATCCGCGTGCTGGCCCGCAACGGCTGCGAGGTGACAGTCCCGCAGGGGCAGGGTTGCTGTGGTGCAATCAACTCCCACTCCGGCTACCTGGAGACGGCCCGAGAGCTGGCCCGGCGCAACATCGATGCCTTCCTCGATGCCGGGGTGGACGCCGTTGTGGTTGCATCCGCCGGCTGCGGGGCTCGCATGAAGGAGTACGGCCACCTGTTGGAGAACGACACCGGTTATGCCGATAAGGCTCACCGGCTTGGTGGGATGGTTAAAGACGTCCATGAGTTCCTGGCCGCCCTGCCATTGATACCTCCCAGGGCCAGCCTGAGGTACACAGTGACCTACCAGGACTCGTGCCACCTGTCCAACGGCCAGCGGATAACCCAACAGCCTCGCGAACTGCTGCGCTCCATACCAGGGTTAGAGCTGGTGGAGCTGTCCAACGCGGCCATCTGCTGCGGAAGCGGCGGCAGCTACACCATCACCGAGCGGGAGTTCTCGCTCAAGGTGCTGGACTCAAAGATGCGCGCTGTCCAGGACACCGGCGCCGACGTCATTGCCACCGCCAATCCGGGCTGCGTCCTCCAACTCCAGTACGGAGTCAAAAAGGAGGGACTGCCGATGCAGGTGCGCTACGTAACAGACCTCCTCGACGAGGCCTACCGCCTGGAGGACGGTGGCTAGCCCCCTTCCCAACCTTCCCTAGATTGAGGAGAGGGCTCCATCCGTACGCGGCAACAGCCAAAATCAAGTAGGAATCCCCGTCAAATCATGGCTTTGTTGACTTCCTCGTAACCGGGGGTGTCAAGAGGGGGTTCGACCCCCTCTTGATCTTGAGGGGGTTTGGGGGTATCCTCCAAATTACCATACTAGGGCGGGTGGGTGGGTAAAATAGCCTTCTTGGTTAAGGATACAAGCAGAGCCTCACATCATCAAAAATTCCCACATGGGGCTACATACACAGGAGGAAACCATGGACGTGGGTCTGAACGGAAAAGTCGCCCTGATAACGGGAGGAAGCGAAGGCATCGGTAAAGCCGCCGCTAAAAGCATGGCCGCAGAAGGGGCCAAAGTGGTCATCTGCGCCCGGCGCCCCGACGTTCTTGAGTCGGCTGCCGATGAGATCAGAGCGGCAACCGGCGGCGAGGTTTTGGCGGTCTCTGCCGACGTCTCGGTGCCGGCCCAACTCGAAAGCCTGTTCGAAGGGATAATTGCCACCCACGACCGCATCGACATCCTGGTCAACAACGCCGGAACATCGGCCGCAGGCTATTTCGAAGAGGTCTCAGACGAGGACTGGCAGCACGACCTGGACGTGAAGTTCTTCGCCGCGATCCGCTGTTCTCGCATGGCCATCCCCCACATGAGAGCCCAGGGTGGCGGCCGAATCATCAACGTTACCAGCCTGGGCGGAAAGGCCCCCGGGCCTCGCTCGGTGCCCACCTCGGTCAGTCGGGCGGCGGGCATTGCCCTGACCAAGGCCCTGTCCAAGGACTACGCCGCCGACAACATCTTGGTCAACACCGTCTGCATCGGCCTGATCAAGAGCGGCCAGCACGAGACCGCCTGGGAGCGCGGACTGGCCGAGAATCCCGGCCAGAGCCTGGACCATTGGTACGCCCAGAAGGGCCACGGCGTTCCTCTGGGGCGTGTGGGCGAGGCCCACGAGGCCGGGGACATCATCGCCTTCCTGGCCTCCGAGCGCGCCAGCTACATCACCGGTGTAGCCATCAACATCGACGGCGGCACCTCAACTGTGGTTTAGAAACCGAGGCCTTCCCGGCCTACGAACAGCGCCATCATCGCCTCCACAATGGGCACCGCCCGAGGCAGCACAGGGGAGGGGTTAACCATGACCGCACGAAGTGCGGGGCGGGCCGGGTGGGCATCAAGAACGGGGAGGGGTTCCTGTGGCTAACGGGTTCACACCGCGCCCGTCTGGCCGCGCTGGAGCAGCGCATGGTCCACCAGCACCAGTGCCATCATCGCCTCAACGATAGGCACCGCCCGAGGCAGTACGCACGGGTCGTGGCGCCCCCTGCCCTCCAGGGTCACGGGGTTGCCGTCCACGTCCACCGTCTCCTGAGGCTTCATGATAGTGGCCGTCGGCTTGAAGGCGACTCGCACCACGATGTTCTCGCCGTTGCTGATGCCACCCTGTATCCCGCCTGACCGGTTGGTGCGGGTCCTGACACGGCCGCCCTCGTTGTAGAATGGGTCGTTATGCTCCGAACCGGTCATCGTGACACCGCCGAAGCCCGAGCCCACCTCGAATCCCTTGCTGGCGGGCAAAGAGAGCATCGCCCTGGCCAGGTCTGCGTCCAGCTTGTCGAAGACCGGCGAGCCCAGACCGGCGGGAACGTTGCGGGCCACGGCTTCCACTACGCCGCCCAGCGAGTCGCCGTCCTTGCGGGCCTGCTTGATACGCTCGATCATCCGTACCGCCACGTCCCGGTCCGGACAGCGCACCTGGTTTGCTTCTACGTCCGACGCCGATACGGTGTCCGGGTCCACCCTGGCTTCCAACTCCCACACCTGCCTTACATAGCCCACGATTTCGATGCCGAGTTCCTGCGCCAGCACCTTCCTGGCGATGGCCCCGGCGGCCACACGGCCCACCGTCTCCCTGGCGCTGGCCCGTCCCCCACCCATCCAGTCGCGGATACCGTACTTGGCCTGATAGGTGTAGTCCGCGTGCGAGGGCCGGAATTTGGTCCTCATCTCCTCGTAGTCCCTGGCCCGGGCGTCCCTGTTCCGTACGCTTATCATTATAGGCGTGCCCGTCGTGATCCCTTCGAACAGTCCAGATAAAATCTCGGCCTCGTCGCCCTCCTTGCGCTGAGTGGAAATATCGCTCTGGCCGGGCCTGCGACGGTCCAGTTCCCTCTGGACCTCCTCAACAGCCAGCGGCAGCCTGGGCGGGCAACCGTCCACCACGACACCAACGGCCCTGCCGTGGGACTCGCCCCAGGTCGTCACTCTGAACAGATGTCCGAACGTGTTGCCCATCGCGTCTTTTCTCGAGAGATACTCGTCCGTTCCGCCACTGGAAAGATTTCCTGCCGGTATATGCTACCATCCTCCCGGTCGATATGGTAACATCGTCGTCGTAGCCGACGCGCCTTTTGTAGCGCGCTGACCTTTAACTACAGAAAAGAACGGGTCCGGGTTGAACACCTGCGAGTACCTTCCGTGCCAGTCACGGGTGAGTGCCGCTCGTAGCCCGGGCCCATTTTTTTGCCCTTCGCACGCCTTGGCCCCCGTCGCTTGCACCACCGGCAAACCGGATGTAGACTGGGGCCAATGAGCGATGACTCCAAACCCAACTTAGAAAACCATACCCCTCCCACCGACCCCTCCACGACAGCCGAACCGACACAGCCCGCGCCGCCACAGGCCACCGCAACTCCAGCCCGCCCACAAGTCGCCCCTCGACGGAAGGCGCCCTCGCGAAGCGACGCCCGCCCAGGACACTGGTGGTACACCTTCAGGTCGCTCCAGAACAGGAGCTTCCTGTTCCTCTGGCTGGGCGTCCTGGCCTACATGGGTGGCATGCAAATGCAGATGCTAGTGCGCAGCTACCTGGTCTACGACATCACCGGCTCGGCCACACTCCTCGGCCTCGTTTCCGCCGGCTCCGCCGTCCCCATGCTGGGCCTGGCCCTGTTCGGCGGGGCCATCGCCGACCGTGTCGAGCGCAAATGGCTGATTCAGATCGGCCAGGGCGCGGGCGGGATTCTGGCCCTCGTGATTGGCATAACCATCGCCACCGACCACATCGAGTGGTACCACCTGCTGATGGCCTCCGTCGTACAGGGCGCACTCTTCGCCTTCCTGATGCCCGCCAGGCAGGCCCTGGTCCCCGAGCTTGTCGGACGCGACCAGCTCACCAACGCCCTCGCGCTCAACGCGGCTGGGATGAGCGGCATGACCTTGATCGCCCCGGCCATCGCGGGCGGACTCTATACGCTGGTGGGCCCGGACAACGTCTATTTCATCATCTCCGGTCTGGGTTTCACCGCCATGCTCCTGACGGGCCTGATACCCCGGACCGGCAGCGGGGCCGCCGGGACCACCGGCCCCATGACAAAGGACATCCTGGCCGGACTGGCCTACATACGGCGCAGGCCTCTAGTGCTGACCCTTCTGGTGATGGGACTGGTCACCACCATGTTAGCCAATCCCTTCCGGCTCCTCTTACCCGTCTTCGTCGTTGATATCTACGACCGTGGGCCCGAGTCCATGGGCTTGCTGATGGCCCTCATGGGCGCCGGCGTCCTGATAGGCTCGCTATTCGTCGCCTCGCTCGGCCGGTGGAGGCGTGGGATGCTCCTGATCGCCGGCAGTTTCCTGTCCGGTGCTGCGCTGGTGCTCCTCGCGGTCTTTCCCTTCTACATCGCCGCCGCGGGAATCATGGTGCTGCTGGGACTGGGCGACGCCGGGCGCAGGACGTTGAACCAGTCGCTCATCATGGAGCAGGTGGAGGACCAGTACAGGGGAAGGGTCATGAGCGTATACCTGATGAATTTCGGCCTGATGCCCCTGGGCGTCGTCCCCATGGGCATCGTGACCCAGCTGCTGGGCGGTCAGGCCGCCGTCGGTATACTGGGCGGGCTCCTGCTGGCCACCACCACGGTCATCCTTCTGACCCAGCGAGGGCTGCGACAACTGCCCTAGTGGGCACAGGCGGGATAGCGCATCTCGCCTAGCCGACCTCTGGAGAACGGGGTGTGCAAAGGGGCGAAGCCCTCTGCCGGGAGTCTGAGGGCCTGTCCCTGAGCGCAGCTGAAGGGGTGTCCCTCAGCTACAAATTCTTCCCCCTTCCTGGCCAGGAAGGGGGTCAGGGGGATGGTCGTCCACCTCTGGTGGATCAGCGCCCTGTTAGCCGACCTCCAGCACCACCTTGCCCGTACGGCCCGCTTCGAATAGCTCGTAGGCCTCCGCCGCCCTCTCCAGCGGAAACCTGTGAGTTATGAGGTCGCCCAGGGGTACTCGGCGGTCCACGACGAAGCCGGCCACCTCGGCCAAACCCACCGTGCTAAACGTCCATGATCCGTAGATCGTCAACTGGCGGTGGATTATCTGGGCGCTGATGTCGAAGGTGGTCGTATTGCCCTCGCCGACGAAACACACCTTACCCCACGCCCGCACGCTGTCCACGGCGTTCAGGCGTACCTGAGGGATGCCCGTGGCCTCCAAGGTTAAATCGGCCCCTTCGCCGCCGGTAAGCTCTCGGACCGCCTCCACCGGGTCCTGTCGGCCGGCATCCACGACCACGTCGGCGCCGACGCGTTTGGCCAACTCCAGCCGCTCCTGGACGATATCGACGGCGATGACCCTGGCGCCCATGGTGGCGGCCAGCATCGTGCCGCTCAGTCCCACCGGTCCCTGGCCGAAAATAGCGATGATCTCGGTGCCCTTCACCTCCAGACGCTTCAGGGCATCGTAGGCGGTGCCCGTCCCGCAGGCGCAGGACGCCCCTTCGGCGAAGCCCAGTCCGTCGGGCATGGGGACACAGGTCGATGCGGGCACAAGCAGGTGTTCCTGGTGGCCGCCGTCCTGAGTCGCGCCGTAGATCTCGTGGTGCACCAGACACATTTGCGTGTAGCCTATCCTGCACAACCTGCACCGCCCGCATCCGGTGTAATGGTGCATCATCACCCGGTCCCCCACCTTCAGCCCGGGCACGTCGGGCCCCACCTCGGCGATCACTCCGCAGGGCTCATGACCCCGCACGTTGAGCCTCCGCTGGTCTCCCTGCTCCTCGATCGGTGCGCGATAGTACTTCAGGTCGCTGCCGCACAGGCCCGACGCCTTGATGCCGATGACGACTTCTCCCGGACCCGGCACAGGTTCGGGTAGCTCCCTGACCTCTATTTTCTTTTCGCCGAGGAAGACGACGCCGCGCATAGCAGACTCCTTTACTTGGGCAAAATCTTTCCAGTTGCCCTCACACCGGGGGGCGGTATTTCGCCCAACGCCTATCCTACATTCCACGCCGATGGCCATCAAGGCCACCGGTTGCAATTCGTTAGGACGGACCGCACCCCACACGATTGCTGGCGGCCCGGCCCCTGTCTATAATGGAAACACTTACGCCTGTAAAGTGGGTGTCTGCCCACTCAAGGACAAAAATGCCCGAGTTCTTCAACGTACTGACCCCAGACGATGCCTTCCGGGTTGTCCGGGAGCACCTGCTGCCCCACAGCGTCGAAAGCGAGCTTATCGCGACCTCCGAGTCGCTGGGGCGCGTGACCGCCGAGGACCTCAACGCGCCCGAAGACCTCCCCGCCTTCCCCCGCTCCACCATGGACGGCTTTTCCGTGCGCTCCGCCGATACCTTCGGCGCCTCCGAGGGGATACCCGCCTACCTGGAGGTGGTAGGCGAGGTCTTGATGGGCGAGATGGCCCGTGTCGTCATCTCACCGGGACAGGCCGCCACGGCCTACACCGGCGGCATGCTGGCCGAAGGGGCCGACGCAGTGGTCATGGTCGAGCACACCCAGCCGGCCCAGGACTCGACCATCGAGGTCGTCCGCCCCGTGGCGCCGGGTGAGAACGTGGTCCAGGTGGGCGAGGACGTACGCCGGGGCGACGTGGTGCTTCCGGCGGGGCACATCCTGAGGCCGCAGGACATTGGCGGACTGATGGCTCTCGGCATCACCCACGTCAACGTGGGCCGCCGTCCTCGCGTCGCCATAGTATCCACCGGAGACGAACTGGTCCCGCCCAGGGACAGGCCAGGCCCAGGTCAGATCAGAGACATAAACTCATACACAATCTCAGCGCTGGTGGCCCGATCGGGCGGCATTCCGGTGCGCACACCACTGGTGGCCGACGAATTCGAGGCCCAGCAAGTCGCTGCCGCACGGGCAATGGAGCAGGGCGACATCCTGGTCTTCTCGGCCGGCAGTTCGGTCAGCAGCCACGATATGACCGCCTCGGTAATCGCCAGTCTGGGAGAGCCCGGCGTCCTGGTCCACGGCATCTCGATAAAGCCCGGAAAGCCCACCATCGTCGGGATTGTGGGCGGAATACCCGCCTTCGGTCTGCCCGGCAATCCCGTGTCTGCCATGGTCGTGTTCGACCTTCTGGTCCGGCCGACCATCTCACTCCTGAGCGGATGTGATCAGCCGCCGGAGCCCCAGACCGTGTACGCCCGGCTCCTGCGCGACGTCGCGTCGCTGGCCGGACGCGAGGACTACGTCCAGGTCCGGCTGGTCCACCGGGACGGCGACCTGTGTGCCGAGCCTGTGTTCGGAAAGTCCAATCTCATCTACACGCTGATTCGGGCTGACGGAACGGTCAAGGTAACACTGGACAAGGGCGGGCTCTACGCCGGCGATCTGGTCCCCGTCCGCCTGTATTAGCGGACTACAACCCATAAAGAACCTGCAATCCTGATAGGCTCTAAACCATGCACGGACAAAAACACGGCAGACGCTACTACCTCAGCGACATCCCTCTGGACGAGGCCGTCCAGAGGTTTAACGATGCCCTGGAGCGGGCCGGACCGACCCCGACCGCTTCAGCGGAGACCGTCCCTTTGGACTCGGCCCTCGGCAGGGTGACCGCCGAGCCCGTCTGGGCCAAGATCTCCTCGCCTCACTACGACTCCGCGGCGATGGACGGCGTGGCCGTCCGCGCCCGTGACACCGTCGGGGCCACCGAGACATCTCCTTTGCGCTTAAAGCTGGGCGACCAGGCAGTGTGGGTGGACACCGGAGACCCCATACCCTCCGGCTTCGACGCCGTCATAATGGTCGAGGTCGTCCACGAGGTTGACGAGTCCACAATCGAGATTCAGTCGCCCGTTCCGCCCTACCACCATGTCAGGCCCCTGGGCGAGGACATCGTCGCCACCGAGCTGGTCCTGCCCGAGAGTCACAGGCTCCGGCCAGTGGACCTGGGGGCCTGCGCCGCGGCCGGGCTGACCGAACTGCCGGTGCGGCGGCGCCCCAGGGTCGCGGTGATACCTACCGGCACTGAACTCGTCCCGGTGGGGAGCGCCCTCAAGCCGGGGGACATCATCGAGTTCAACACCCTGGTGCTGGCAGGGATGGTGGAGGAGTGGGGCGGCGAACCCACCAGGTTGCGGTCGGTCCCCGACAACTACGACCGGCTCAAGGCCACCATCGAGGAGGCCGTCGCGGACCACGACATCGTGGTCGTCAACGCCGGCTCGTCGGCGGGGTCCGAGGACTATACCGCCAGACTGGTCGAGGAGCTGGGAGAGCTTCTGGTCCACGGCGTCGCCATCAGGCCCGGCCACCCGGTGGTCCTGGGTGTGGCGGACGGTAAACCTCTGCTGGGCATCCCGGGCTATCCTGTGTCGGCCACCCTGACCTGCGAGCTATTCGTCAAACCGCTTATAGAGAAACAGCTTGGAGTGACGGTCCCAGGCCGCGACAAAGCCGAGGCAACGATAACACGCAAGGTCCTCTCGCCAATGGGGGAGGACGAGTTCCTGCGGGTCAGGCTGGGGCGCGTCGGAGAGAAACTGGTGGCCACACCCATCCAGCGCGGGGCCGGCGTCATTATGTCCATGGTCCGCGCCGACGGCCTGGTCTTAATACCGCGTTTCTCAGAGGGCGTGGATGCCGGCGGACAGGTCACGGTCGAGCTGCTGCGTCCCGCCGAGGAGGTGGATGCCACCATCGTCGCAATCGGCAGCCACGACCTGACTTTGGACCTGCTGGCCAGCATGATCCATCGGCGGGCGCCCCGGACGACGCTGTCGTCGTCCAATGTCGGAAGTCTGGGTGGCCTGATGGCACTCAACCGCGGCGACGCTCACATGGCCGGCTCTCACCTCCTCGACGAGGAGGCGGGCGAGTACAACCTCCCATTCGTGGAGCGCTACGTCAAGGGCCTAAGGGTTGTGGTGATGAACCTGGTGAAGAGGGAGCAGGGCCTGATGGTCCCCAAAGGCAACCCCAAGGGCATTACGTCGTTGGAGGACCTGGCCCGCGACGACGTAACTTTCGTCAACCGCCAGCGTGGCTCGGGCACCCGCATACTGCTGGACTACAAGCTCAACGAGCTCGGCATCCCGCCGGAGAAGATCACCGGCTACACCCGCGAGGACTACACCCACCTGGCTATAGCCGCCTCAGTGGCGGGCGGCCGGGCCGATGCCGGCCTCGGCATCCTGTCGGCCGCCAGGGCCATCGACGTTGACTTCCTGCCGCTGCTCTCCGAGCAGTACGACCTGGTGATTCCCACTGAGTTTTACACCGGCGACCTGCTCAAGCCGCTGCTGGAGCTGGTCCGGAGCGACGAGTTCAAGTCAGCGGTGGACGCTCTGGGCGGCTATGACACCACCATGATGGGCCACGTCGTCGCCGAACTCGGCTGATCATCGCGACCCGCCTCTACTAGGGATAACTGTGCGGTATCAACCGCGCTTTCTTTGGGAGGGGATTACCATTGTCCGCGCGAAGCGCGGGGTGGGCTGGGTGGGTCATAGAAATGGGAGGGGGTTAACCACTGCGATTCAGATTAACCCACGCTTTGAATAACAGGTCGTCTAACGGGGTGGTCGTGTTACACAGAGGGCAGCTCCGCGTATCACCAGCAATTGCTAGCCCCTCTACCTAAATTATGTTAGGCTATCCCGAACGAGTCAGATTATGGGCGTGCAAACGGGCGTTTCCGGTATAGTCATGGCCGGCGGCATGAGCCGCAGGCTGGGCCGCAACAAGGTCGTCGAGCCCCTGGGCGGCGAGCCCATGATTCAGCGCGTCATAGACCGCCTATCCCAAGTCGCGGACCAGATCGTCGTGGTGGTCAACGACGCCGAGCGAGCGTCCGAGCTCTCCCTGCCACCCTCGGTACGCGTCGCTACGGACGTCTACCCCGGAAAGAGCACCCTGGGCGGTATGCACACCGGACTGTCCACCATCGACACCGAGTGGGGCATCATTGTTGCCTGCGACATGCCCTTCCTCAACGTCAAACTGATCAACCACATGCTTTCTGTCAGAGAGGGGTTCGACGTGGTCGTGCCCGTCCTGCGTGGTTATCTTGAGCCCACCCACGCCGCCTATTCCAAGCAGTGTCTGCCTCATATCGAGCGGAAGCTGAGGGCCGATGACCTCAAGATCATCCGGTTCTTCGACGGGGTGCGGGTAAATCCCGTGCCCGAAGAGGAGATCCGCCGGCTGGACCCGGGTTTCCTGAGCTTTTTCAACATCAACACCCAGAAAGACCTCGATGAGGCCGCGGCCCTTGTGGACCAGGGATACTAGGATTTTTGCCGAGCCTCATCACGGGACGGTCCAGAGGGTTTGTGAGAACAATGGCCGAAGCCCTAAAAAACGCGCCGGTTTGGCTGGAGATACAGGTAGAGCTGTTCGGCATGGCTAGGCTGGTCGCGAGATGTAACCGGGTCCAGATACGAGTGCCGTCCGACGCCGGTACCGGACACCTGGCCGCCGCCCTGGCCGAGGCCTGCCCGGACCTGGTCGGTGACATCGTGCTCGAAGACCGCTCCGGACTTCAGAAGAGCTACGCCGTCAACCTGAACGGCAAATCCTTCGTGTCCGGCCAACACCTGGGACTAAAACACGGCGACACCCTGCTGGTGTTCTCCAGCCAGGCCGGAGGCTAGCGAGACCGTGTTCGGCTATCACGGCAAAGCTTTGGTCGTTGACCTCACCACCCAGGAAGTACGGTGGGATCCCCTGGAACCCGATGTACTGCGTCGTTTCATCGGCGGAATCGGCCTGGGGTCCTATCTCCTATACCGCCACTGCCCTCCCAGGATCGATGCGTTTGAGCCTGAGAATCCACTTATCTTCACCACAAGCCCTCTGGTGGGCAGCAGCCTGACCACCTCCAGCAAGTTCGCCGTCGTCACCAAATCGCCTCTGACGGGATTTATCGGCGACTCCCTCTCATCCAGCTTCCTGGCCACAGAGCTAAAGAGGGCCGGCTTCGACGCCCTGGTGATCACCGGTAAAAGCCCGTACCCTACCCTGCTCCGCATCGTCGACGGCCGGATCGAGTTCCTGGACGGCGCCGACCTGATAGGGCTCACAACCTCGGATACCGAGCAGGCCGTCAAGAAGCGTTTCGGACGGCAGACCCGCGTGGCCTGCATCGGCCCCGCCGGCGAGAAACTCGTCCGGTTCGCGGGAATCAGCAACGACGGCGGCAGACTGGCGGGCCGCACAGGTCCGGGTGCGGTCATGGGCTCCAAGAACCTGAAAGCCATCGCGGTAAGAGGCACGGCCTCGGTCCCGGTGCACAACCCCGAGACACTGAAATACATCGGCGCCGACCTGACCAGGCGCAGCCTCGGCCCGGCCACCGAGAAGTACCGCACACTGGGCACCGTCGCCAACATCTCGGTGTTCAACCGCCTGGGCGCCCTGCCCACCAACAACTTCCGCCAGTCCACCTTCGACGGTGCAGAGGAGGTCAGCGGCGAGCGCTTCCACCAGGACCACCTGGTGAAGAACGCTCACTGCGCCACCTGCACCATCGGCTGTGAGAAGATCGTAACCACAACCGACAGAGGCACCACCACCCAGGGACGCGTGGAGTACGAGAGCGCCTTCGCCCTGGGTCCCCTGGTGGGGATGGCCGACCCCAACGCCGTGATTCGCGCCTCCAGGCTCTGCGACGAGGCGGGCATGGACACCATCAGCGCGGGCGCCACCGTGGCCTGGGCCATGGAGTGCTTCGAGAAGGGCATCCTGACCCTCGAAGATACCGGTGGCATCGACCTGCGCTTCGGCAACCCCGATGCGTTGACTGCCTGCCTGGAAATGATCGCGGACCGGCGCGGTTTGGGAAACCTGCTGGCCGAGGGCAGCCGCCGGGCGTCTGAGTCTGTCGGCCGGGGCTCAGACCACTGGGCCATGCACGTCAAGGGCCTGGAGATGCCGGGCTACGAGCCCCGCTCTCTCAAGACCATGGCCTTGGGCCTGGCCGTCAGCACCCGAGGCGCGTGCCACAACAAGTCGTCGGCCTACGAGGCCGATTTCTCGTCCCAAGTGGACCGGCTCGAAGTGGATGAGCAGCGGGGCCGCATCACAATGGAGGGAGAGGACTTCTCCGCCGTCCTGGACTCTCTGGTCTGGTGCAAGTTCCTGCGCAAGGCCTTCGACGAACTCTACGCCGAGTCGGCCGCCATCTACCAGCACGTGACCGGATGGCCCATGAGCGCCGCCGGGCTGAAACAGGCCGGTGAACGCATAAACAATCTGAAAAAACAGTTCAACATCCGCGAGGGCTGGACCCGCTCCGACGACAACCTGCCGCCCAGGGTATTACACGAACCGCTGCCCACCGGGGTCGCTAAAGGGATTGGACTGACGGCGCCCGACCTGGACATGATGATACGCGGCTACTACCAGGCCCGCGGTTGGACCGAGGATGGGCTGATACCGGACGAAAAGCTGCGCAAACTGGACCTCCTCGATATCGTCCGAGAGCCGGTAGTGGTCGTTTGATTCGCGTTCCGTTCTTTGAGGATTGCCCGGTCCTAACAGCGTGAGGTACTCTTGCCCAGAGATATTGAGCTCCTGAGAAACACACTGAACGAAAAATTCCAGAGGGAGCGGGCCCAACTCTTGCCCGCGCTTCACCTGGTCCAGCACCAGTTCGGCTACCTTCCTGACTGGGCAATGGAAGCGGTCGGCCGCCATCTGCGGATTCCGGCCAGCGAGGTCTACGGCGCGGCAACCAGCTACTCCGAGCTCTGCACCGAAAAACCCGGCGCCCACACCCTGAAAGTCTGCACCGGCCTGGGCTGCCTGCTCAACGGCGGCCGCGAGTTGTTGAGCGCGGTGGAGTCCGCCCTGGGCACGCCTCCCGGCCGGACCACCGCTGATGGGAGGATAACCTTCGAGGAGACGCCCTGCGGCTTCCTCTGCGGAATGGCCCCGGCTATAAAAATAGACGACACCTGGCGAGGCCGCGTCACACCCGACTCGGTGGAAACCATCATTGTGGAGGCAGGGCGGCCATGACCGGGTCAGTAGTAGCCACCGCTTTCGAAACGCTGGAGCAGTCTGCCCGGGAGCGCGTCCAGGCCCTCCGTGGCCGGAAGATCCGGATCACCGTGCAAGTCGGTCACTGCTCCCGTTCCGTCGGCACCACCCAGGTAGCCGACGCTTTGGCGGCTTCGCTGCCCGACACGGCCTACCTCGCCATCGCAGGCTGCGACGGCGCCTGCTTCGACGCACCGCAGGTGCTGGTGACCGGTCTCTCCGGTCGATCCCGCAGATACGCCCGCGTTACGCCCGAATCCGCCGGTCGCATCGTTGACGAGCTATCAGGCAATGCACCGTCCGGCGAGGACTCGGACTCCAGCTTCTTCTCCGGTCAGCGGCGAATTACCCTGGACGGCTGCGGCCGGCTGGCGGCCACCGACATCGACGAGTATCTCGTCCACGGAGGCTACGCCGGACTGGCCCGCGCCCTCCGGATGACTCCCGAAGAGGTCATCGACGAGGTCAAGGCGTCCGGTCTCCGCGGCCGGGGCGGGGCTTACTTCCCCGCCAGCGCCAAGTGGGAGAGCGCCCGGGCCACCGGCAGGACTCCGAGGTACCTGGTGGTCAACGCCGAGGAGGGCGAGCCCGGCATCTTCAAGGACCGCCACCTGATGGAAGGTATAGCCCATCGCGTCCTGGAGGGCATGGTCGTCGCCGCCTACGCCTCGGGCGCGGAGAAAGCATTTCTGTACATCAACGTCGAGCCCGACCTCTCCTCCCAGAGGATGCGAGAGGCCATCGACCAGGCCAACCGTCACGGCATCCTGGGCTCGGACATCCTTGGCTCGGGCTTCGGTCTGGAGGTCGAGATACGCCGTGGGGCCGGCGGCTACATCTGTGGCGAGGAGACCACGCTGCTCAACACCATCGAGGGCTATCGGCGAGAGCCAAGGCTCAGGCCGCCATTCCCCACCGAGTCCGGCCTGTGGGCCCGCCCGACCGTGATCAACAACCCCGAGACCTTGGCCGCCGTCGCCTACATCATGGCCAACGGAGCCGAGGAGTTCGCCAGGATAGGCACCGCCAACGACAAGGGGACAAAAATCGTCAGCATCAGCGGCTCGGTGCGGCGTCCGGGTATCGTCGAGGTCTCCATGGGCACGACGCTGCGGCATATCGTCGCCGATTTGGGCCAGGGCCCTCTCCCCGGCCATGACCTGATTGCGCTGGCCGTCGGCGGGCCGTCCAGCGGCGTCCTGCCACCGTCCATGCTGGACACACCCATCCGTGGCGGGCTACTCCACGAGTCCGGCGTGATGCTGGGTGCCGGAGGGGTCATCGTCCTGGACGACCGCATCGGAATACCCGAAGTCATCAGAAAGCTGGCGGCGTACAACGCCGCCGAGTCCTGCGGTAAGTGCACGCCCTGCCGCGAGGGCACGCCCCGGATGGTCGAGGCCCTGGACAGGCTCTCGACCGACCAGGCCCCGGACGCGGACCTGGACGACCTGCGCTATCTGGTCCAGATCGTCGGCCCTGCTTCCCTGTGCGGACTGGGCCAGGCCGCGGGTAATCCCATCACCAGCGCCCTGCACTTCTTCGGCGACGAATTTTTTGTCCAAGCCGGAGTATTATAGGATAGCCAACGTGGGCAGCTGACTTGGAATTTACCACTTGGAGGTACCGATGACCCCAGAAAAGAATGGTATCGAAGACTTATCGTCAAGCAACGAGACCATTGGAGACAGAGCGAAGGGTATCTTGAGGGGTGTCGGCGATAAAACGCGAAGTGTTACCGGAACGTTGTCGGGCACGGATATCGAGCACAAGGTAGCCGAGTACTCTGAACTTTATACACAGGTATTACTTGGCTTACATAAGGACTTCGAAAGTCAGGCGTCTCGTATAGAGGCCTTGGAGAAACAAGCCAAGGTCAAGTCGGTAGCCCAACCTGGTGTACCAGACCTCCGTATTAGCAGATTCGAGCGGCAGATTAACTCTCTACGATCAGCGAGAAATTTAGCTTTGGCGGCCTTTGTCATCGCCATCATATCGCTGGGTGTCGCAATATGGGCAGCTCTCTAGCCGAACTGGCAGCCGACTATTCGCAGCGAAATAGGGTAGCAGCCAGTCCTAGCATAGGTACCCGGGACCTTTATAACCGCTATGTTCAAGAGCGCGAATCCGGTATATTGGACGCGGCCGCTGCCACCGCGGCACTCCACGACTGTTAGCAACCAGCGGAAGTGGGACACATTGGGACCCGAGAGATTAGAGGTTGGCAGGATGTTTGGTGAGCTCCCTGAGGGTCTTGTTGT
>PVBE011326853.1_pt1 | contig 20310 bp, 27 predicted proteins | sample 1631181 | NCBI WGS metagenome assembly PVBE01 (sample SAMN08397723, study PRJNA350692) | Marine metagenome, whole genome shotgun sequencing project. | isolation source: water | place: Pacific Ocean | collected 2012-04 | reverse complement strand
GTAATTATAAAAGTATATAATTTGTTTATAGATAAAATTAATAGTGATAGTATAGATCACGACTTATATGTGTGAATTAAATTATTTTAAATATAATTTCCCCATTTGATTGAATAAATCAATAAAATATATGATTTGATAAGGATTATTTATAATATATAATGAAATACGGAAAATATAAAATATAAATATGTGAAAATTAGTAATAATAACACATAGTACAAATATATATATAATAAAAAGGTAAAAAGTACACTACATGGTATAGAATTGAAGGGGGGCTGGGTATTTATATTGGACTTTATATAAAGTACTGGTTATCAAATAGTTATGTATAATACATTATCTCACTACATCTTACATATTTTTTATGATCAGAAATGCGACAAAAGGTTATAATATATATATAATAACAGGCTACTGTCACACTATAAAAAATTATATCTTAAATAGTTTGAATTCAGTGTAATAATAAGAAATATACAAATCAGATAAAGAAATGCCAAACGGAGACAAAAACAAAGGAGGAGTAAATCCTACAAAACCCAAATTGTTGGAGAGAGTGAGAAACTCCGCGAGTAATTTCTTAACGAGATCTGGCGGAATGACGTACAAGGGTAAAACTAAACTACAAAGATTACAAAGTCAAGAAGAAGACGAGGAAGGAAACCTTAAAAATATGTACAAAGTTGTTACTGGAGAAAACGATGGACAAGTTTTAAGAGCTGCGGATAGCCGAATGAGTATAAAAGGAGCTGATACAGACTATAATCGGGAGCTAAAGGTAGAAGAAGGAGATGCTATAACTGAATATGCTAAAACCGGACAAATTACCGGTGGTTGGGGACAAGTGCTTGATAAAGCCAATACAAAAAGAGCCCTTGAGTTAGATGATGGAACTCTTATAGAGGGGTTCGATGCAATAAACCAGTATCTGTACGAAGCAGAGGGGGATTACTCTAATATTGTTAACATGATAGAAGGGGATAAAAGTTATAGAATGAGACATGGTAAAGCTAAAGGAACAGATTACTTGCCTGAAACTTTACGTGGGCAAGGCTGGAATGACGCGGTACGTGAGGTACGTAAATCCGTGGGGGCAGGAGGTATTGGTGAACATACAAAACTTAAATCAGACAAAGTATCTGGCAAATTCCTCACACAAGGGGCAGCAATTCATCATGGTGATCGAGAGGCACTCTATAGATCAGAACATGGGTTAGCCTTCTGGTTTCATAATGCAGATGTGGATACCATGACTGTAAATAATATAATAGATAGATTCAATACAGGTGCTACAGGAATCCTAGAGGGTGGACTGATACCTCGCAAAAAACCCGAAGAAGAAGATAAAGGCATGTCAGGTACACCAACAAATAAGGGTGGTGTTTCTGCTAATACAAAAAAAATATAAAATATGGCACAAATTAGTACTTATACACTGGACTCTGTTATTTCTGGCAGTGATATATTATTAGGTTCAGATGCAGATGGCTCTAGTGTAACAAGGAATTATACAATAGATGCCATCAAAACATATATAAACAACACTGCATCGGGTAATACAAACTTTTACCTGAGTGGAATATCAAGTAATTCAACTACTGGCGTTATAACTTTCACTGTAACGGGTGGAACTAACAAAACTCTCACACTAGGCACAGCGGCTTTCTCTGCATCTACCGCTTTCGCAGCCTCTACTCACACACATGCACTATCGGACGTTGTTGGCTCAAACACAATTACAGCTACGCACTTAAACGTTTCAGGAAATGGCGACGACGGGCAGTACTTAATGTCCGATGGGGACGGTTCTTTCTCTTGGAGTACTGTATCGGCTGAAAATACTAATAATTATTTGTCTTCTATTAGCAAATCAGGCAATGTATTGACATTTAATCTAGCTGGAACAGGTGTAACTTCACCAACTTATACATTTGGCAGTGCTGCATTTGCCAGTCAAGCTGATATTATAGCAAATGTTAAGAGTAATTTGACAATTGCAGACTTAGATTTGAGTTCACTTGGTAATTTAGCAACTTTAGACACAATTAGTGCTAACGAACTTGAGACAGATGCTGTTCATGAGCTAAAAATAAAGAATTCTAATGTTACAGAGCCTAAATTAAAGATTTCTAACGCAGCAACATCGGGGCATGTACTAACTTCCGACGGTTCAGATGGTTTTACTTGGGCAAGTAATACAGCGAGTAACTTTTATGTAGGATCTATTTCAAATTCTGGATCAGTAGTTACATTTAATTTAACTGGAGGCTTCTCTGGTACACAACCTAGCTTTACATTCGGTGATGCTGCTTTTCTAGATGTAGGTACTGGAGCATCAAATGTATCGGCTGGTAATCATAATCACGAAATTTCATCTCTTACAAATGCCGGAGCTTTAGCAACTAGAGATACAGTAACTGGTACGCATGTTGCCGCGGGCTCTATTAATTATACAAAATTAGGATCAGGTACAGCGGGATTAACCGCACCCTCAAACGGGCAAGTACTTACATATGATTCTACTGCTAGTAATTTTAAGTGGGCAACTAGCCCCACAGGGGTTACTACAATTGTAGGTCTTACCGATGTAGCAAACTCACTGGGCGCGGCTGGAACACTTATGAAAGTAAATTCCGGAGGAAATGCAATAGAATTTGCAACAGTTGGCACAATTGTTACACCTGCCTCTCTTACTGCTAATAATTCAGCAGCGGCAGATAAAGTATTAGGACTTGATAATGCTGGAACAGGTTGGACGTGGACAAGTAGAGAAAGTACAGTAGCTGATAATGCAATTACTTTAGCTAAAATGGCAGGTATTGCCAGAGGGAAATTAATTATTGGAGATGCTTCTGGAGATCCAGCTTATTTAGCAGCAGGAGCAAATGGAAAATTATTAGTAGCTGATGCAAATGGAGATCCTTCTTGGACTACTGTTTCAGGTGACGCTACTATATCAGCAGGGGCTGTTACAATAGCGAATAATGCAGTTACTTATGCAAAACAAGGACCTGAATTTACAGAGGTTCAAGCAATAGGTAATCAATCAGCCGCTTCAACCGCAATAAACTGGGCTTTATATAATATATATACAATGACAGCCGCAGTTACAAATATAGTTTTTGATGTGTCGAATCACCAGCCGGGTATGGTTAAAACAATAATTATAACCGGTTCAGGTGGTTCTCTTGCACTTGCAGCATCTCCATTTACAGTCGGGAGTGCAGCAGCAACGGTCAAAAAAGTAGGTACAGGTTCTTATTCAGATGCATCAGGCGCACTTAACTTTATACAAGTTACATGCATAGCAACTGGATCTGGAACAGCAAATCAGTTTTATTACAGTATAGCTCAAGCAACATAATAGTATGTCACCTATAACAAATACATTTTTTCTAAATTCGGGACAAGGTGGTTCTGGTCCTACAGAAATTCCAACAGATAAATTATTTGTTGTACCAACTATAGCGACTACAATTGTAGATAGAAGGCATTCAGGTTGGGGAGATTGGGTTAAAAATGATGGTGGTACAAATAAAATTTATTGTTTTGTATTTTCACCAAATCCGGATAACCCAACATATACCAACCAAAATGAGCTTGAATCTTCAACCTCTTCCAATTTAACAACAATTTCAGCTAGCCCATCAATTACTTTTACAAGTGATCCGACTGCTAATCTTAGGAATTTAGCTTGGTATGCAACCGAACCAGGCACTACAGGTATTTACAATATAACCATTGCTAAAAGTGGTTTTACAAGTGCTGTTTTTCAAGTTATAAAAGGTTCACCTAGTGGTACTTTTTATACATCAACATTTACACTTAATTTATCAGGCGTTTATGTGGCAAAAGCAGATATTAGTGATTATGAGTACAATATGTCTCCTAATACCGGGGTGACCTACAAGATTGGGCCTTTTGAGGCAAATGTCGAAGGGCATATAGCAATACCACTTTCTAATCAAAGTTCAATTACATCTGGGAATAATACAACATTTTCAGGATTTAATGCGTCAAATTTATCTGTTAGCATAACAGGGAAAACCCTTGGAACAGATTATACATATTTTGTAATGACAAATGGTAGCCCGCTGATAGGGCTGGCTCCAGTATTAATTGTATCAGGCAAACCAAATGTCCTTGGTACAACACCAACACTTAATATAACTTATTCATAATGGCACAAACAACAATAATAGTTGGATGTGATGTAACAGACCAACTAACTTTCACGCCCTCTGGAGACATTAGAATAGACGCAATAACAAATCCTGGCTCAATTTCTATAAATGTATCAGAGGGGGATGAAGTAAGTGGTGGTACAGAAATAAAAACAACTAGTGAAGGACCTGAATATAATTTTAACCCTAATGTGGTAATTGATTACACATCATTATAACCTATAACCAATACGATCCCGGGTTAAAGGGGATCACCATTTTTAACCTTAAAACAACCAAAAATGACACTATTTTACCAGACTCAATCGTGGAGTAGTCAACCACAAGTATCAGATAAAACAAAAAAGTTTTGGAAACATTTATCTGAAAAACCAAATTGGCGAATTGTCCAATTACCCAATGGATTTTATCAAACCGAGTATAAAGACATTGACAGCGACGACAACTGGGTAGACGTTACTAGAAGAGAAACAATAGAAGGCGCGGAATCTGCTATTGATGCTTCTATAAAACATTATGAAAAGAAAATAGAATTCTTAAATGGCCCAAAAGTAGTCAAAACTTTTAAATAATTAATTTAAATCAATCAAATGCAATTTAATCAACCAAATAGTATTGTCAAAAATTTATATTTTGGCAATAACGCGCAAACTAAAGTAATGAAAGGCATTAATAAATTAAATAATGCCGTTAAATCAACCCTTGGTGCATCGGGTAAATGTGTTATCTATGAAGATACCGCAGGAAACCCAATAGTAACTAAGGATGGAGTAACTGTTGCAAATAGCGTAGTTCTTATGGACTCTACCGAAAATGTCGGTGCAACCCTCATAAAAGAGGCAGCTCAAAAAACAGTAAAAGAAGCAGGTGACGGCACCACCACATCTACCGTCCTTGCTCACTCCATTTTAACAAAGTATATAGATTCTAAATCAAGTAATCTTAGAAAGATAAAAGAAGGGATCTTATCTGCTACTGAAAAAGTAATAAAATTATTAGATAAAGAAGCAATTCCAGTAAATGATTCAATGCTTAATCACGTTGCTGAAATTTCTACTAATAACGATAAAGAACTAGGTAGTATTATAGCAGATGCATATAAAAAAGTAGGTAATACAGGTGTTGTGCTTATGGAGGAGTCTGACACTGAAAAAACGCACGTTGAGATCGTAGATGGAGTGCAATTTGAGTCAGCTCTTAAATCACCTCACCTTATAACAGATAAAGAAAAAAGTAAATCAGTATTAGAAGATGCTCTTGTACTTATAGTGGATTCAGAAGTAACAACTATAAGAAAAATACAGACTGTTTTAGAATATGCAATAAAAAATAAAAAAGCAATACTTATTATAGCAAATTTAGTGGAGCAACCATTATCGGCTCTTATAATGAATAAAGTAAAAGGAAATATAAAAGTAAATATTATTGATCCTCCGTCTTTTTCATTAACAAGAAAAGATATTTTAGAAGACCTAAGCCTGCTAACAGGGGCTAAATTAATAAGTGAGGAACTAGGTGATGATCTAGATCTTATAGATGTTGATTGTCTTGGTTATTGTAAAAAGGTTGTTACTGATAGTTATAATACTATAATAACTGTTGATGCTGATAAAAAAATAATAGACGAAAGAATAAAGTCTATAGACAAACAAATTAAAGCATTAAAAAATCCTTTTAAAATTAAAAAATTAGAAGAAAGAAAGGCAATGCTACTAGGTTCTGTAGGAATTATAAAAGTAGGTGCCAATTCTGAAATAGAATTAAAAGAAAAAAAGGACAGAGTAGAAGATGCTATTTATGCTGTAAAAGCGGCCTTAAAAGAAGGTATTGTTCCAGGTGGCGGAGCAGCACTACATAATATTTCTAGTAATATAAAAACTGAAAATAAAGGAGAAAATATTTTATTAGAAGCAATAAAAGAACCTTGCAGGGTAATTTTAGATAATGCGGGAATACCTTATGAAAATTATAAAGATATAAAAGGATATGGTATTAATGTAAATACAGGTGATAATTGTAATTTAATAAAAGAAGGTATAATTGATCCAGTACTTGTTACAAAAACAGCTTTAAAAAATGCTGTATCCGTAGCAACGACTATAATGTCTGCAGACTGTGTAATTTCAAATGTTAGAGAAGATGAGAGCAGTCAATAAATACATTATAATAAAACCCACGAAAAAAGAACCACTTAAAAAAAATGGTTTATTGCTTACAGAAAAATTTCAAGAAGAAATTAGATATAAAGAGGCCACGGTAGAAGCTGTTGGTAATTATGTAGAGGGGGTAAAAAAAGGTGATCAAATCTATTATGATAAACACGCCGGCTACGGCATTGAATACGAAGATAGTTTACTTCAAGTAATCAAGGAACAAGATGTAGTCGTTGTATTATGAGATTAGAAGCAGATAATATTAGAGAAATTGGTTTATTTAAATATTATAGATTAGTAAGGAAGTGGGCTTGTAAAACCTATAATCTAACAGATGCAGATTTAGAATTATTAATTCATTTTGATTGTTTAGATAAATTTACAAGAAATGATTACATTAAAGGAACTTATATACATTCTTGGGATAAAAATAGATGGGAGAGGCTAAGAAGTAAAGGCTGGATAGATGTATTTGCACATAGGAATAGAACAACTATAAAATACACTGTTTTTAAAACATCTACAAAATGCAAGCATTTAATAACTAGAATATATAAGATTTTATTAGGTGAAGATGATATTCCTTTTTCTAATAGAAATATCTTTAATAAAAACAATAACTACACGAGTAAAGTTTTTAATAAGTCAATAAAAGACATGTATAACGATAACACAAGATAATTATGGGATACGGCGGACCAACATCAATTCCTATTACAAAAAAAGCAAGTGCAAATATACCAAGCAAAATGTGCCCTTCGTGCGCAAAGCCAATGTATAAAGATTGCAAAAATTGTAAAAGAGGGTAAGTACTAATAAAATAATATAAATCATGTTTAATATATCAGATCATGTCTCTCTAAAAGAGGCTACTAGATCAAATACTGCACAGAGATTAAATATAGAAAATTTCCCTGATCCGGAAATTGTTGAAAATATGAGAATAACAGCAACTCATATTTTTGAACCACTTAGAGAATTTATAGGTAAACCTATATTTATAAGTTCATTTTATCGTTCCCCAAAATTAAATAAAGCAATTGGAGGGAGCACAAAATCGCAACATTGCAAAGGTGAAGCGATTGATATTGATGATATTTACGGAGGGGCTACAAATGCTGATTTTTTTAATTACATTAAAGATAACCTCGAATTTGACCAATTAATTTGGGAATTTGGCGATGAGCCTTGGACCCCTGGTGGAAATCCTGCTTGGGTTCACGCAAGTTACTCTTTAGGATCAAATAGAATGCGCGTATTACAAGCATATAAAGATAAAGGAAAAACTAAATATAAAATAATTTAAATTATGGATACAATAGGAATTATAATAGCTAGTCTAATAATAGGGGCAGTTATAGCAATAATAGCTACTAAACTAGGTGCTTTTAAGGACAAAAATGATAATGCTATTCCTGATAAAATTGAAAAAAAATTCGACGAACTTAAAGATAAAGTAGAAGAATTACTTAAAAAGTAATAAAGCATGGCTCAAACAACTCTAAAAACCGGTCTTTATGGTGATGATTCAATTAATGAAGTAAAATTAGATTGTACAAATTCACCAACAGATAATTATTACCTTACTTTTGATAATGCTTCAGGTGGTTTTACCTGGGTTGCAGGAACTTCAGGAGATATTACAGGAGTAACAGCAGGGGATGGATTAACAGGGGGCGGAACTTCAGGAACAGTTTCTTTAGCAGTAGGTGTTGATGATTCTACTATTGAATTAAATTCAGATGCAGTAAGATTAAAAGATTTAGGAGTTGTAACAGCTAAAATAGCAAATGATGCTGTTACTAATGCAAAATTAGGTGTTGAATATACAGCAACAAGTGCTGTAAGTTCGGCTGCTACAATTGCAGTTGATACGGCTGTTGCAGATATTTTTACTTATACAGCAGGGCATTCATCTACTTTAAATTTTACTAATGTTGTTATTGGGGCTATGAAAAGTCTAGTTATTACTGGGGGTGGCACTTCTAAAACGGTAACACTTGGAACGTCAAATGCTGCTTCTTGTACTTATAATAAAATTTCTGGCGATTATGATGATACAGGATCAACAAAAAATTTAATTCAAATCAAATGGGTAGCTGTTAATGAAGCATGGTACACAATAAATCAACCAGCATAAAAAAATAAAATATGAGAAAAGGGGTTGTAATAGATGGCGAAATAAAAATATTTCATATTGTTCCAAAAACTTGGAATAATATTTTAGGGTTTAATAATTTATCTAACGAAAAATTACAAGAACACGGCTGGTATGATATTTCTAATGCTGATGATTTTGATGACCGTTTTCATATTAGAGGTGAATTAAAATTTGATGAAACAGCAAAAAAATTTATTTATGAAAAAACTGACAAAAATATTGGGGATATTGATGATTTGAAATCTGAAAAAATAGCAATATTAAAAATAATGGCTTTTGACAGATTAAAAAATACAGATTGGTATTGTACAAGAAAAGCAGAACTGGGAACTGAAATACCAGATTCTATAATTGCAGATAGAAAAGAAATTAGAGATAAAGTTGTTGAAAGAGAAACTGAAATTAATGCTTTAACAACTCAAAAAGATGTTGTTTTATATAATGTTAGAATTTTTGATCAAAAAACCCCTCCAGAATTACAATAACATAATAAACAATTAATTATGTCAATTAGCAAAAAATTATTACAAAGTAGTGCTGCTGCTGCTGTTTGTAATTCAGAATCAATGGCACCTTTTGGAGAGGAAGCATCCTACAATAAAAATATAGCTATTTATCAATTTGACAATAGTTTAGATGATGGTGTTGGTTCGGTAGATGGGACAGGGAGTGGCGGATTTAGTTATTCAACCGATCGAAAATTTGGTTCTCATTCTCTTGCTGTAGATGGTACAGATGGAAAAGTTAGTTTAGGGAATCAAACTTGGTTTAATTCAGGAGACTATAGTGTTTCTTTTTGGATGAAAAATGAAGGGAATGATAGTAATTATCAATATATGATAAGTCAAAGAACAAGTTCTGATTCAACTTCCCCAATTAATGTCTCAATGTATGGAGTTTCTTATAGTTCCAATCCTGGAGATATGTATTTCTCGGTTGGGAGTAGCTGGTTTAGAACTGACTCTAATTTATCTAAAAACACTTGGTATCATATTGCTTTTACTGTAATAGCAGGTGGGGCTATGAAGGCTTATGTAAATGGAGTTCATCAAACAGTTGCTGCTGGATCATCGAATCCTCCAACAGAAACAACTACAAGACCAACTCCAACAACTCAAAATTTAGCAATAGGAACAAACGGATCAAATACAGATTATCCTTTTAATGGTAAAATTGATCAAGTAAGAATTTATAAGAAAGCCCTTACCCAGGAAGAAGTAACAACTCTTTATTTAGATGAAACAGATGATACAGCATCATTAAATACAATTATAAAAGGAACTTCATGTGTTGCTTATTATCCTTTAGATTATGACGCTTCAGATAAATCTGGAAACTTTAATGGTTCATCAACAGGGGTAGAATTTGGGGCAAATGGGAAAATAAATTATGCAGCCCGCTTTGATGGATCGACAAGCTATATACAAATGGCAGATAATATTTTCCAATATTCAGCACAAAGTATAAGCATGTGGTTTTGGGGGCCTCCCTCAACAAGTGGGTGGAATACTCTCTTTAATAATACAGGTTATATAAGTGGTCAGCGATTTTTAGGATATGTTCTAGCGTGTGTTAACGATAAACTTTTGCTTTACGCATCGAACACTTCAGTTGGAAGTGATGCTTCCTATACTATGAGTGCGAGTTATAACATAGGTGCTTGGAATTTTATTGTTATGACAATTGACAGCACAAATCACTTGAAACTTTATCTTAATGGAGCATCTGCTGAATCGTTTACAACAGGAGGTTATGGATTTAACACTTCTTATCCGATGGATGTTACTATTGGTACTAGAAAATCTGGACAACATTCTTGTACTTCTGGGTGTGAATGGTATACTGGTGTTATTGATGAAGTTCGTGTTTTTAACAGACTATTAACAAGCACCGAAGCAACAACCCTTTATGAGTTAACAGCTTGTTCGCACACTTGTACAACAGACAATCAAGATTTTGTTGCAACAAATACTATATACTATAAACTAGCCGGAGATGCTGCTGATTATCACGGAGGAACTTATGACGGTACTGCAGCTAATTTAACTTATACTCCGGGTAGGTTTGGTACTGCAGCAGATTTTACCAATTCAGGTAAAATAAACACAGGTTATACTACAAACGATTCTGCTTTTAGTATATCCACTTGGGTTAAATTCACTGGATCGCCATCATCAGAATATAATTATATAGCATCTAAAGGATATTATAATTATTCATCAAGTACAAATTATTTTCAATTAGTTACTTATGCCAATCAATACCCAGAACTTAGAGTTAGATTAAATTCTGGTTCTAATGTTGGTGCAATTTCTAGTGTAGGCGTTACCAAAGGTATTTGGTATCATATAGGAGCTACATGCGATTCCAGTGGTAATTTAAAAATATATTTAAATGGTTCTCAGACTGGTTCTGCTTCAGGTGCTCCTGCACGAAGTATGGGGCAGGCAATGTATATAGGTTCTTATTTTGATGGGTCTTGGGCTTCAGGGTTTTTTAAAGGTCTTATTGATAATTTTAGATATTTTAGTTCAGCACTAACGGCTGCAAATATTCAAGACCTATACAATACAGAATATCAATGCTATATTACTAAAAATGCATCAGACCCTTTTGGATCAGGGGAAGTAGCTTTTTTTAATTTTAATAATAATTTAACTGATAGTACAGGGAGTTATGCCGCAAGTGCTTCGAGTGTATCTTATACAACGACAGACCCAGCTTTTGGAACTCACTCATTAAGTTTTAATGATAGTAGCAATTACATTGATTTTGGGACTAATGGTATTCCACTTCAAAGTGTTAGTTATTGGGTAAAAATGAATGCAAATGGACACAATACTAGAGACACTTTAATTTATAGTGAAGAAACGAGTAGCACATATTTTGGTTGTACAAGATGGGGTTCAAATGACGGGGCTACTGGGTTTTATGCTGGAGGTTCATATTGGAATTACTCTGGTACAGATTGGGCTTTAACGGGGAAATGGCATCATATTTATCAAGATAAAGATTTGAATGTATATCTAAATGGTGTGCAAATTAATTCAGGGTCAGTAGGGGCAACTTCACAAAATATAAGGTATATAGGAAAATATCCTACCGGTGCATCTGATTATTACATGAACGGATATATGGATCATCTTAGAGTTTTTAATACTAAACTAACAGGTGATCAAATTTGGCAATTATATTCTGAGAGAAATAATTAAATAAAATAAATTATGAGTCAAAAAAAGAAATTTAAAGATACCGGAGTTGGAAAATTTTTATTAAATAAAATTCCAAATGTCGTAGGAGCTATTGCCGGTGATACTCCTGTTGGTTCAGTTATTCAAGCAATAATTGGCGGAAGTGATATGAGCCAAGAAGACAAAGATATTGCTCTTGAAAAATTAAAAATAGAAAGAGCAGAAATTGATGGAACAACAAAGCGTTGGGTAGCGGATGCAAAATCAGGGTCATGGCTTGCATCAAATGTCCGGCCACTTACACTGATTTTTTTAGTAATTTCTTATGTGGCAGGTTGGTATATGAGTTACCCGCTTGATTCTATTACTGGGCTTTTAACCATTGTAATTGGGGGATATTTTGGGTCTCGCGGAGCAGAAAAAATATTTGGAAATAAAATGCATAAATAATGGCAAAAATATCAACATATTCAAAAGATTCTTCCTTAACTGGAAATGATACTGTATTAGGTACAGATGGAGATAATGAAAATACAACTGTTAATTTCTCTTTATCTACCTTAGCAGATTTTTTCAATGAAAATGATAACTACACCCATACACAAACTACAGCTGCTTCTACATGGTCTATTCCTCATAATCTTGGTAAATACCCTTCCCCAGTAGTTATAGATTCCGGGGGAAATCAAGTAATAGGCTTAGTAAATTATACTAACACTAACGCATTAACAATAACATTTACGTCTTCCTTTTCAGGAACCGCGCATTTATCTTAAAATAATAAAAAAATGGCAATAAAATATTTAAATAACGTTGACCTTAATAAGAATCAATTACAGAATCCTGTAATTCATCCGTTAGGAACAGCCCCGGGTTCTCCTGCACAGGGTCAAATGTATTTTAACTCTACCGATAAAAAATTATATTTTTATGACAATACATCTTGGATAGATGCATCTGGAGATATAAAAAGTATAACAAGTTCTACAACAGATACTTTAACTGTAGCAAATGGTACTGGTCCAAATCCAGCATTAAGTATTGTAACAGCAACTGTAGCAAATGGGGGATCTGCTCTTGCAAATGGAGATCAAATATATGACTTTGTTGATGGTTTTGTCAATAACGCTAAATTACTAAGTTTATTAGCTGCTTTAGAATCTTCTAGTGGCGCAGCTGATGAAACAATATCTATTGGTACAGATTCAGGCGATACAGTTAGTTTTGGAGGTAATGTAACAGTTACTGGAAATCTTACTATATCAGGAACTACAACAACTATAAATAGTAATACAGTAAATATTGGAGATAATATTTTAGTATTAAATTCAGATGCAACTGGTTCGCCATCAGCAGATGCTGGGATTGAGATTGAGAGGGGATCATCTACAAATACATTAATTAAATGGAATGAAAGTACAGATCGTTGGACATTCACAAATGATGGTTCTAATTATTTTAATATTCCTTTATCTACAGAATATGCATCAGGTGCTGCCGCTAGTACAAGTGCAGCGGGTCTTGTAGAATTAGCGACAAGTGCTGAAGCTTTAGCCGGTAGTGATACAGCTAGGGCAGTAACCCCTTCCGGGTTAGCCGCGAGGTCATTTGTTGGTACGATAGGTGATGGGTCTGCCACATCAATAACAGTTACACATAGTTTAAATTCAAGGGATGTCATTGTTCAGCTATATGATGCATCTTCTTACGAAACAGTGTATGCAGACGTTACAAGAGCTACAGTAGATACTTTAACCGTAGCATTTTCTACAGCACCAGCAAGTAATGATATAAAAGTATTAGTTACTAAAATAGATTAATAATAAAATATGGCTATTAAACATAAACACTCCATCGATATTGATGGGGATTTAACATTTTCTGCCGGAAGGACCGTAACTATTCCTAATGGTACAACAGCCCAAAGGCCTGGATCAGCTGCTGTTGGTATGTTCCGTTATAACACGACAACCAATGAGTTTGAAGGTTATACTGGTTCAAGCCCAGCGTGGGGAGCAATTGCCGGTAGTGGGGGTAGTAGCAGTGGAACTGTAACTGTAGAAAAAAATGTATACACTGGAGATGGATCAGACGTTACATTCAATACTTCAACTGCAATTGTAAGTGAAAATAATGTACAAGTATATTTAGATGGCGTTTATCAATCTAAAGATAATTATACAACAAGTGGCAGTACTGTAACAATGTCCACTGCCCCTGCTAATAACGTGTCTGTAGAACTTATACATATAGTCGCTGTTAGTGGTGTTATTGCAAGAGATAATTTTACTGGTAATGGTTCAACTACAGCATATGTACTTACTATGAGCATTTCAAATGAAAATGCTACACAGGTATATTTAGATGGTGTATATCAAAGTAAAGATAGTTATTCAACTTCTGGTAGCACATTAACGTTTTCAACCGCCCCTCCGAACGGTACTGTTATAGAAGTTATTCATATGGAAGCTGTTGACACTTCATCACTAAATCAAAATAATTTTACAGGTGATGGATCAACTACAGCATTTACATTATCTGCAAGTATTGATAATGAAACTAAAACATTTGTTTTTATACAGGGCGTTTATCAAGAAAAATCAACCTATAGTATATCAGGTACAACTTTAACTTTTTCTACAGCTCCTCAAAACGGTTACACCATTGAGGTAATGGCTTTTAGTACTATAACAGTTGGTAATGCGCTTGCAGATAACTCAATAACACACGCTAAATTAGAAAATAGATATACAGCTATAAATGCAATAGGTACAACTTCAGGTGCTTTTAATATTGATTGGAGTTTAGGTGCTGTTCATACGTTTACTTTAGGGGGGAATCATACTGGAACTTTTATAAATTTTAAAGTAGGGCAAACTATTGATATAATACTTTCCGGAAACCACACCCTTACATTTGATGCAACTTCTTCAGGAACTGCGGCTATGAGAAAGGTTGGTGGAGTAGATTATGATGGGTCATCTTCTAATCAAATAATTCAAGTTGTATGTGTAAGCGAAGATTCAACAACTCCAGTTTTTTATTATAATTGTGCAACTTGGGCAACAGACACAACTCCATAATGGGATTAAATCATAGATTTTTTCAAACAGCTGGTGCCTATGACATTGAGTACCTTATAGCAGCAGGGGGTGGAGGAGCAGGTAGTTCATCATCTGGCGGCGGCGGCGGAGGTGCTGGAGGTTATTTAACAAATTATGGAGGTACAAAAATATCTTTATCATCTTCAACCACTTATACTGTTACAATAGGAGGTGGTGGAGCAGGTCTTGCTAATGAAACTGCGGGGATAGCTTCAAGCGGTGGTAACTCAATTTTATCTGGTGCAGACATAACTACAATCACATCATCCGGCGGTGGTGGTGCAAGAAATGGGACAGGAGCAGGTGCAAACGGAGGTTCAGGAGCAGGGGGTCAAGGAGCTCAAACAGCTGGTTCAGGAAATACACCTTCTACAACACCATCACAAGGAAATGACGGAGGAGCAGGTTCGAATCCATCAGATGTTGGTGGTGGCGGTGGTGGCGCTGGAGGAGCTGGGCAATCGGGAGGATCACATAATAGTTCAAACGACGGGAAAGGAGGAGCGGCAGCTTCAAATTCTATAACAGGAGGTGCTGTTAACTACGCTGGTGGTGGTGGTGGTGGTGTTTGTGATTTTGTGGATAATGGGTCACATACTGGACAAGGTCATGCGGTAGGAACTAATGCTGGTGGAAACGGTGGAGTAAGCCAACACGGTGTAAACAATTTTGTAAATGGTGGAGATGCAACTGTAAACACAGGGTCAGGTGGAGGTGGAGGTTCTAGAAGCTCTGGAGGTTCCGAGGCGCGGGGAGGAAACGGAAGCTCAGGAGTAATAATTTTAAGAATACCTACAGCATCATATTCAGGAACTACATCAGGTAGTCCGGCAGTAACAACCACAGGAAGTGACACAATATTAAAATTTACAGGTTCAGGTTCTTATACAGCATAAATTATGGCACACTTTGCAAAAGTAAATTCAGATAATATAGTAGAACAAGTTATTGTTATAGATAATTTTGTTTTACTTGAAAATGGAATAGAAAAAGAATCTAAAGGTATAGAATTTTTAAATTCTCTTTTTGGTTCTGCGAATTGGATTCAAACTTCATATAATGGAAACTTTAGAAAACAATATGCAGGGATTGGTTTTTCTTATGACTCTGCAAGAGATGCTTTTATACCGCCTAAACCTTTTGATAGTTGGATATTAAATTCTGATACGTGTTTATGGGAAGCTCCCGTAACATATCCAGATGATGGCCAACAATATGTATGGAATGAAGAAACTCAACAATGGGATCTAAAAAATAATTAATAAAATAAAAAAATGGCTTTAACTAAAGTAACAAGTAACGTACTAAACGATGATGCTGTAACAACTTCAAAAATAGTTGCGGATGCTGTAACAGCTGCTAAATTAGCGGATGATGCGGTAGTAACTGCTAATATAGTTGATGTTAATGTAACTACAGCTAAACTAGCTAATGATAGTGTGACTAGTGCTAAAGCGGGTAATGAATTTACTACAGCAGCAGCTTTAACAATGGCTTCTCCTGTAGTGTTAGATTATACCGCAGCACAAGTATTTACATTAACGCCTAATGCTAATATGACTATAAATATTACTAACCCCGTAATTGGTGTTACTAAAGCAATAGTTATAACAGGCTCTGGTGGTAGCAGAACTTTAGCTTTTAATGTTGGGGGAGCTTCCGGTACATTTAATAAAATATCAGGAGATTACGATGATACTTCTTCTAAGAAAAACTTTGTACAAGTAACTTGCGTAGGCGCAACAGAATTTTGGTACACAATTTCACAAATAGCATCATAATATGTTTGGACAATCATTACTTTCTGGGGCTTTTGGATCGGCGTTAGGGACGGAAGGTAATCCGGCCGCCTCAGGTATAGCTTTATATAATGCCGGGATAACAACATCGGGCAATTACTGGATAAACGGAGGTTCGGGCGCTTATGAGGCATATATAAAAATGGACGCTGGTGGGGGTTGGATAAATGTTAATCTTAGCAATTCGGTATATAGCACTCTTTTATCTGGTGGGCACGGTACTGGTGGTAGTAATATGGCAGCAGGCGGTGGCAGTGGCACAGCACTGCTAAACGCTAATAACGCTACGCATGCACAGGCAAATAGTTATGGCTGTGGTGGAGATTCCCAAAAAAGTTATCTTGATTTAAATTCTACTTTTGTTAGTGATTTTAGTATAACGAAAGTTAGAATAGTAGTTTTATATGTTAGTGATAGTGGGAGTGTTGTTTGTGGGCCTTATTGGACAAGCACAACGAGTAGCAGAACTCAGCTACAGGGTACATCAACCCAATTAAATGGAGCATGTAGTAACTACCCTAATAGGTACTCTGATCAGGTAGGCACTAACTTTACTGTAGAATTCCACGGTACACTAAATACTACTACAAGGCTATTCCAACAATTTACCGCATGTGCTGGTAGTTACACAAGTCAATTGAAAGAAGTTTACGTAAAATGATAAAAGAACACAACATAGCAGGAAATAAAATATTTACTTTAGACAATAAAGATAATGTATTAATAGAAAAATTGTTACAAAATAATTATAGTGTGCATGATTATTATATGGACATATATAATTCTAATAATTTTAATTCTTTTTATACACCCATTGAAATGGATCCTAAAAGTAAAGGACCTGGATATCAAAATGATTTAAGAAACAGAGGGCTACATCTTGAATGGGAAGAATATATCTGTACTCCTTTCAATGAGCACATTAATAAAGAGGGGATAGAGGGGAAAGACTTATTTCTTTTTGAATCTTGGTATCTTTATCAGCCAAATGAAGACTGGATTGATAATCCTCCTCATCAGCATCAAACTGCTAATTATGTAGCAGTGACTTATTTAGAATTATCAGAAGGTGATCATATAATATTTTATGATACTGAGAATAACCCTGAAAGTTATTATCCAAAGTTAGGAGAAACTGTATTTTTTGGAGGTGATATTATGCATAAACCTGGAGAATCTTCAGGCGAAAAAAGAGTTTCATTAAATGGTAATTTAACTTACCTAGAGCGAAAAACGTAAAAAATGAAAAACCATAAAGGACTAGGAGATACAGTAGCAGCACTTACAGGATTAGTTGGTATAAAAAAAACAGAAGGTTGTGGTTGTCAAAAAAGACAAGAATGGTTAAATAAAAAAATACCTTATAATACCAAAATAAATAACAGTAATAAAATTATATCCTAATAATACAAGTTATGGATTCAACAATTTTAAAAGGATTATTAATTGGTGGGATATTTCTTATAATAATAATAATATATGTAATAAAAGAACTAAGGTAATTATATTCAATAAGTTAAATAAATTAAATAAAATTAAATAAAATGAGCAAAAAAATAAATAAAGAAGAATTAAAAGAAGTACAAGATCTTAATTCTAAAATAAATTCAATAACAACAAGTATAGGTGTTCTTGAATATCAAAAAGCAATTTTAATGGGCCAATTAGTTGATGTAAATAACGAAATGGAGGTTAAAAAGAAACAACTACAAAAAGAATATGGGGATGTTTCTATAGATATTAAAGATGGGTCTATAAAAAATAGTAAAAATGAATCTAATACGTAAGATAAGCATTGGAAGAGATTATAAAAACGATGCAATGCATTATGCTGTAGGGCAAGAAGTTTTTGGGGGACATAAAATTTCTCAAATAATGGAAGATAGTGGAGAGTATAAAATATTTATTGAAAAAAATAATGAAATTCTTCCTTGGAAACATTTTAATAAAAACATGGCAGTTGCAGTAGAATTTAATCTAGACTATTAATGAAAAATATTCATTGTTATATTATAAAGCCAATTAATGGTAGATATAATAACAAGATTAAGATACAAGACAAAGAATTAATATTAAATACATCAATAGAAGATCACAAATTTGTTAATAGATTTGGAGAGGTTATTGCAACCCCTATGATTGATAATATTAATAATATAAATGTTGGAGACGAAGTAATTATTCATCATAATATTTTTAGGAGATATTATAATGTTAGGGGAGAGGAAAAAAATAGTAAGAGTTATTTTAAAGAAGATTTATACTTTTGCTATTATGATCAAATATTTTTATATAAGAATAAAAATGATTGGATGCCTACGGACGGATTTTGCTTTGTAAAACCAATAAAAAATAAAAATAAGTACACTACAGATAAAGAAAAGCCCTTAACAGGCGTTTTAAAGTACTTAGGGGATGATTTAAGGAGCTTTGGACTTAAAGCTAATGATTTAATAGGTTTTACTCCAAATAGTGAGTATGAGTTTGTTATTGGAGACCAAAGACTTTATAGAGTGCCTATAAATTCAATTTCAATTAAATATGAACATAAAAAAGATGAAGTCGAATATAATCCAAGCTGGGTATAAAGCAGTAGAGGAATTAATAAAAGTAGCAGAAGAAGAAATTATTGTTGAAGACAAAGATGATGAATTAGCTGCAGATAGATTAAAAAATGCTGCTGCTACAAAAAAATTAGCAATATTTGATGCATTTGAAATATTATCTCGTATTGAAAATGAAAAAAATTTGATGGAGGATAAGCCTGTAGAAAATAAGCAAGCTTTTAGTGGGTTTGCTGAAAAAAGATCTAAATAATGTACGAGCAAAATCTTGTAAAAACAATTACCCCAATTAGACAAAATATTATAAAGAGGCTTAATAAACAAAAAAAATGGGAATACGGGTATAATAAAGAGCATGATATTATTGTTATTAGCAAAACTGGTCAAATTGGAGAAATAGTAGAAATTCAAAATTTACCAGTTGCACTTCCACTTGCCCCTAAAAATATAGTTAATACAAATAATAAATGGGTACCAAAAGAACACCCAAAAGAATTAGATAGAATACGAACTATTTTTGATTGGGAAGGTTATCCGGAAACTTTTAAAAATAAATGGTATGATTATATTAATGATGAGTTTAAAAAACGTGAAGAAGGTTTTTGGTTTTATAATAAAGGCGTTCCTACTTATATCACTGGTTCTCACTATATGTACTTGCAGTGGACCAAGATTGATGTTGGGAAGCCAGACTTTCGAGAAGCAAACAGACTTTTCTTTATTTTTTGGGAAGCGTGTAAATCCGATATTAGGTGTTACGGAATGTGCTACCTTAAGAATCGTAGATCGGGATTTTCTTTCATGGCATCATCAGAACTGGTACACCAGGCCACTATATCCTCTGATTCACGATATGGAATATTATCTAAAACTGGAGCTGATGCGAAGAAAATGTTTACTGACAAAGTGGTACCAATATCAGTTAACTATCCCTTCTTTTTCAAACCGATCCAGGACGGTATGGACCGCCCCAAGACGGAACTCGCGTATAGAGTCCCTGCCTCGAAACTTACCAGAAAGAAATTGGAAACTAGTACAGCCCTTGAAAAGGAACTCCAGGGGTTGGATACAACCATCGATTGGAAGAACACCGGGGACAACTCCTACGATGGGGAGAAGTTACAACTCCTTGCCCACGACGAATCCGG